>Ga0335084_10001948_pt1 | contig 19652 bp, 19 predicted proteins | sample Lox_Sample_44_FD_206721 | JGI IMG/M metagenome (GOLD analysis project Ga0335084, IMG submission 206721) | Soil microbial communities from Loxahatchee National Wildlife Refuge, Florida, United States - Lox_Sample_4.4 | ecosystem: Environmental > Terrestrial > Soil > Wetlands | place: USA...
GTTCTGTTGGTTCCACCCCACTGCCTCATGCACAAATATTTCTCTTTTGTTTTTCAGAAATATGTGGTTCACTCTCGCCATCCCGCCTCGGCCAAAGAGGGACGGACGCGTCGTCACGGACGTTGAGTGCGGGTTGCGATGGACGTTTTGGCGTCGCCAGACGAGTGGCGCCGATGCGGACGGCGAAGGCGCGTGGTCCTGGCCTCCCGACGCTGAGGCCAAGGTCGTGGGATGATGATCTCGCGGGCGATGGGAGCAAGAAAGCCCGGTTCCCAGGGAGAGCGCGACATAAGCGTTAAAACCATCGCGCAGGGAATGCCGGATGATTCGGCTGAACCTGTGGTAACTGCCGCCTGCTTTTTTTTGCTGCAGGCGGGCCATGGGTGAGGCCTTCACCCGGCATTCCCTGCGCCCTCTGTTCTCCGAGGGCGAGTGAATACAGCACAACTCGGGCGAAATGTGCCGCGAGAACGCGAAGCCATGTCCTCATCGGTTGTTTGACAGGTCAAAATTGCAACCGGGGTCCGTCATTGCGAGGCGCGCAAGCGACGCGGCAATCCAGACTCTTGCCACGGGAAAAAAGTATCTGGATTGCTGCGCTTGCGCTTGCAATGACGAGCTGACCCGACGGTGCGTTGCCTCACTACCGGCCGGTGAATGTCGGTTTGCGCTTTTCCATGAAGGCGCGGCGGCCCTCGCGAAAATCCTCGCTGTCCATGCAGGAGCGGGCGATCGCGCTGATCGCGTCCATGTCGCGGTCGGCGCGATCCTTCAGGATTTCGGCGATGGTGATCTTGGCCGCCTGGATGGCGAGCGGGGCGTTGGTCGAGATGGTGCGCGCGATATCCATCGTGTTGCCCCACAATTCGCCGTCGGGGATCACGCGATTGATGAGGCCGATCCGCAGCGCCTCGGTGGCGTCGATCCGCATCCCGGTGTACATCATCAGCCGCGCCCAGGACGGGCCGACCAGCGAGACGAGCTGGCGGAGGCCGTCATAGCCATAGGCGATGCCGAGCCTCGCTGCGGGAATGCCGAACTGGCTGTTGTCGGATGCGATACGGATGTCCGCCAGCATGGCGACCAGCATGCCGCCGCCGAGGCAAAATCCCCTGATGCAGGCGATCGTCGGCTTGGGGTAGTCGGCGAGCAGCGCGCGCTGTGCCGCGCTGCGCCTGGAATATTCCTCCGAGGCCTCGGCATTGTGCCGCACCTGCTCGAACTGGCTGATGTCGGCGCCCGAGACGAACGCCTTGCTGCCGGCGCCGACCAGAATGACGACGCGCACCGTGGGATTGTCCCTGAGATCGGTCAGCGCGAGACCGAGCCCTTCCCACATGTCGAGCGACATCGCGTTGCGCTTGTCCGGATTGTTGAAGGTGACGACACCCACGCCGTCGTCGACGCTCTGCAGGATCCTGCCGTCAGCGTAAGACTTTTCGGTTTTGTGCGGGAGATCCAGCATCGAAAGGTTCCAGTTCGGCTCAGGCGTCAGGGCGAACGACGGCCAGCGGGCTGTTCGGGCCGGCGGCATACTTGCAGATCAAGCCACCGCGGCGCAACTGACGGTCACGGTTCATCGGAAGCCGGCATGCCCGGTCCGGCGCGATGGAACCCGGATATTTCATGCAAGCGCGCGGCGGGTTCCATCGATGGCAAGTTCCATCTTTGCGGATCCGTTGAACCTTTCCTGGCGCTGCGCGTTATAAAGCAAACGTTTGCAACCCGAACCTCCGTGCTGGGCACACCAGACACGCGGCAGATGTGGATCACGCAAGAATCGCTGAAAAATGAACACACATTAGCCTTGCTTTTTTGTCACCCTCCCTGACTAGCGCGAAAATGAGGCGATTTCGAACGGTTCCGGGAAAGAAAAATGGGGCATCGCGCGTGTGGGAAGGAGATCGATCTCATCTAGTCTTGCATGACCGCCCCGCTGTCCGGGCCAGCGCTTTTCCGCAAGGCGCGCGTACCGGATCGGGCCTTGAACATTGCCGGCCGGGGCGATGCGCAGGGCTGGCCGTTGTTCGCCGCATGCGGGATTCTCTTTCTATCGACATCAGGGGACTGCTGCTCGACAGGTTTCGCAAAACCTCCGGGAGCAGGTGCATCGTTTGAGGGATCGAGGCGTAGTTGCGGAACGGGTGAGGGCGCATCACCCTTCGCGACGGGAGGTTGGTAATGAGTTCATCGGTCAGAGATGATGGTGATAGACCGATCAAACGCGGCCCGCCGTGGACGGACGAGAGACAGGAGCTGGAGCGAGCCCGTCACCTTGTCGACGAAGTCGCCGCGGTTGCGGCCGAGATTCAGCGCGAAGCGCAGCGATCGCGGCGTGGACGATCCGGCCACTGGAATGAGGACAACGAGGACCATGGCCGTACGGCGGAGGAGAGATATTCTCGAGAACCCAGCCGTGGATTGTGGTCGCCCACGCTCGAGCCGGTGATCATGCCGCCGCCACCCGCGGATAAGGGAGGCATGCCGGGCCTCAAGATGGCTGCCGGCTTCATCGGCGCGGTCGCAGTCGCAGCCGGTATTGCCTTCGTTCTAATGCGCGCCGTTCAAAGTCCGACGACCGCAATGGTCGCATCTGCCGACAGCGGATTTAGGCAGAGCCAGTCCTTTTCCGCGCCGGTGCTGGAAAACCTGACTCAGATTTCGACTGCCGAAGCCAAGGCGCCGATCGAACCCTCGCCGCGGCCTGCCGGGGGAACCCTGCTTGCGAACAGCCAGGCGAACGCCGTCGCGGTGACGACGCCTCTGCCCACGGTTCCCTTGGCCTCGCGGCCTCCGTCCGACCTGCCGCCGCCGACGCGCGCCGTCGAGCCCCGCAGCGATCAGCAAGCCCGTTTGGATCCGCCCGCGCCGCCTGTTGCGGCGCCGCGTCCGATCGAACCCTTGTCGCGCGAGGAAGTCCTCTCGCTGCGAAGGCGCGGCCAGGATCTGCTCTCGGTCGGCGACATCGCGAGCGCGCGGCTGATCCTGACCCGTCTTGCCGAGGCGGGCGACGCCGACGCGACCCTCATGCTGGCGGGAACATTCGACGGCACGGTGCTCGCCGGCCTGCATGTGGTCGGCATTCGGCCTGATCCGGCCAAGGCCCATGAGTGGTACACGCGGGCCGCCGAGCTCGGATCGTCGGAAGCGAAGCTGCGCCTGCAGCAATCCGCACGCCGTTAAGCTGCGATCCGACCACACAATCACAGCAATCGCAGAGCACGATCTGCGCGCGCCAACACAACATCCCGTGCAACAAGCACGTCTCGCGGCTCGTCGAGGCCGGAGCCAGCGGAGTAGCGAAAAAGGGGGGACCGATGCGATCCATCGATCAGACCAGCCCGCGCGCCTTGGACCGCGGCGCTTGCGCGATCGGCAGAAGGCCGTCGCGATGCCGGAGGCTGCGCAGGGTTGCGCGAACGATCCTTCTCGCCGCCGTCATCGGCGCCGCATGTCAATGGGCTCCGGCCGCCCGTGCCGCCGAGGGCGAGATCCGGATCGGCAACACCATGCCCTATAGCGGGCCGGCGTCCGCCTATGGCGTCATCGGCAAGACGATCGCGGCCTACTTCCGCAAGGTGAATGCGGAGGGTGGCATCAACGGCCGCAAGATCAATTTCATTTCGTACGACGACTCCTACAATCCGCAAAAAACCGTCGAGGCGACCCGCAAGCTCGTGGAAGAGGACAAGGTCTTGTTCATTTTCGCCAGCCTCGGCACCGCCCCGAGCGCCGCCGTGCGGCCCTATCTGAACGCCAACAAGGTGCCGCAGCTGTTCATCGCGTCGGGCGCCTCGACCTGGGACCAGCCGCGCGAGTTTCCCTGGACCATGGGATTCCAGCCGAGCTATCAGACCGAAGCGCACATCTATGCGCAATATCTGCTGGAGACCCATCCGGCCGGCGGCAAGGTCGCGATCCTTTATCAGGATGACGAGTTCGGCAAGGACTACGTCAAGGGCCTGAAGGACGGGCTCGGCGGCAAGCTTCCGATCGTCGCGGAAGCGGCCTACAAGGTCACCGATCCCAACATCAACCAGCAGCTCGCGAGCCTGAAGGCCTCCGGCGCCAACATCTTCTTCGACATCACGACGCCGAAATTCGCCGTGATGGCGATCCGGCGTGCTGCCGAAATCGGCTGGCGGCCCGAGCAGATCATCCCCACCGTGTCCGAGTCGGTCGCCGCCGTGATACAGCCGGCCGGCGTGGAGAACGCCGAAGGCGTGGTGTCGGCAGCCTACAGCATCGAGGGCGACGACCCGCAGGCGGCGAGCGATCCGGCCTACCGCGAGTGGTCCGTCTTCATGGACCGCTACGCGCCCGACATCAGCAAGAACAACAGTCTCGGCGTGTTCGGCTACGCGGTCGCCAACCTGATGGTCGAGGTCCTGAAGCGCTGCGGCGACGACCTCTCGCGCGAGAATCTGATGCGGCAGGCGGCGTCGCTGAAGGGCCTGCATATTCCGATGCTGCTTCCCGGCATTGCCATCAACACCTCGGCCAGCGACTTCTCGCCGATGGAGCAGATGCAGATGATGCGCTTCAGCGGCGGACGCTGGGAGAGGTTCGGCCCGGTGCGCGCCGGCTACGATCCCGGCGCGGTCAGCGAATCATTCAAGGCGATCTTCCGCTACAACACCGCCAAGCGCGATCTGGCCAACCAGCTCAACGCCAACACCGTGTCGCTGATGACGGGCTCGTTCGGCAGCACCTATTCGCAGATGGGCGCCGACCTCGCCTCGGTGCTGAACGACGGCGTCAATCTGCGCGTGCTGCCGATTTTGGGCAGCGGATCGGTCCAGGCGGTCGCCGACATCCTGCTGCTCAGGGGCGTGGACGCCGGCATCGTGCGCAAGGACACGCTGGCCTATCTCGATCGCAAGGACTTTGCCAACAACATCCGCAACCAGTTCGTCTACATCACGAAAATGTTCAACGAGGAAATGCATGTTCTGGCGCCGCAGTCGGTGCACAACATCAACGACCTCGATGGGCGCACCGTGGCGGTCGACCTGCCCGATGGCAGCACCTTCGTCACCGCGATCAACGTGTTCGAGCATCTCGGCATCAAGCCGCACCTGCTTTATATCGAGCCGCGCATTGCGCTCGACATGCTGCGGCGGGGCGAGATCGACGCGATCCTCGCGGTGGAGGGCAAGCCGCTGCAATGGCTCGGCCAGGTCAACGACCCGAACCTGCATCTCGTGCCGGTCGCGTACTCAAAATCGCTGCGCGACGACTATCTGCCCTCGCAGCTCACGGCGGAGGACTATCCCAATCTGATTTCGCCTGCGGCTCCGGTCGAGACGATCTCCGCGGAGGCGGTGCTGGCGTCCTATAATTGGCAACCGGGCAGCGACCGCTATCGCAGGCTGTCGCTGCTGGTCGAATCCCTGTTCGCCAAACTCTCGCAGTTGCAGCGGCCGCCCTATCATCCGAAATGGCAGGAACTCGCGCCGATGGCGCCGGTCGCGGGCTGGACCCGGTTCCGCACGGCGCAGGAATGGCTGGATCGCAACACGCCGATGGCGTCGGCGACCGTTCCGGCCGCTGCGCCGGCGTCAGGGCCTGCCGCTCGGGACGACACGACGCTCTATCGCGAATTCCTGGAATGGCGGGCCAACCGTCGCAACCAGCCGACGGCGCGCTGAACGGGCGGCAGCGCCATGTCTTCAGGCGGTCGGCGGTTGTTGCTCGCGCAGCGGCCAGGCGGCGATGATGCGGAAGCGGGCGTTTTCGTCGTCCTGCCGGAACAGCGCGATCCGGTCGATCGCAAGATGATCGATATCGAGTTCAGCGAACCGGCTGCGAAGCATCGCAAGGATCGGTTCGCGCCGCGTGGCGCCGAGCCGGCCCGTCAAGGTCATATGGAAGCGAAACTCTTCGAGGACGTACGGATAGCCCCAGCGGTCGAGATAGTCGCGTTGACGCGGCGTCAAGGCATCCGGATTGCGCCGCGCGCGGTCGTTCTCCGTCAGCGGCGCGCGGAAGCCATCGAAGTCGGTGACGCAATCGGATGCGAGCCGCCGCAATTCGCTCGGTGGATCAGCGGGCACCACGGCGACAAAACCGCTGATCGCATCGACCACGGGTTTGATGAGGGGAATGACGCGCAGTGTGGCTGCGAAGGCGGCGCAGGCTGCAAGAAGCTCATCCTCGCTGCGGCCAGTCGCGAGCGCGAAGGGCGCTTTCAGCGTGGCGTGAAAGCCATATTTCCGGGGATCGCTGCTGACATCGATCCAATCGGGCACCATTTGCGCGACCTGTTCCGGAAAAGCCAGGTCTTTGCCGGTCCGGGCATCGTAGCCCAGCAGGCCTGCACCGAACTCATCGAGCGCAGCACCGGCAGGCGGCGCGTAGTAGATCGCATAGCGTGGGAAAGGAGCCATGGGAGTCAGACGGGAGCCATCTCATTCGGCCGCAATCGGCTTGAGCCGGCTCGACTGTCCGGCCACGAGGCGGTGCGCCTCGGTGAGATGGACCAGGCGGCCGGCCGCGATGACGGCAACGATCCGCGGCCGCAGCGGCACCTCATCGTCGACCAGGATCAGGTCGGCGCGCCGCCCCTGGGCGAGAATACCGCGATCGGTGAGACCAGCCGCTTGCGCCGGCGCGCTCGAGATCAGATTCCACGCTTGCGGAAGCGCCAGAACGCGGTCGGCGACGAGACGAAACGCGGCCAGGATCGGCGCCGGATAGTAATAGTCGGACGCCAGGATCGAGCACAGCCCCTTCTCGATCATGTCGCTGGTCCTGGTCCAGCCGGTGTGACTGCCGCCACGCACGACATTGGGCGCGCCGAACACGATGTCGTCGCCGCCGTCGACTGCATTTCGCGCGGTCTCCTCGTTGACGGGGAACTCGGCGATGCCAACACCCAGCGCCCGGAACGCCGTTCGCATCGTCGGACTGTTGTCGTCATGGGAGAGCATTCTCACGCCGGCCTCCCGCGCGGCCTTCGCGAGCCGCTCGATCGAGGCGGGCACCTCATCGGTGCGCGCCAAAATGCCCGCGACGAGCTGGTCGAAGGCCTCGGCCGACAGGCCGGTGCGCTCGACCATGCTGTTGCGCTTCTGTGGTTTGGCCTTGGTCAGGCCCATGTGATCGTTGAACGCGAACAGGTCGATGCGCCGCTCGGTCAGCCATCCGATGATTTCGGCCTCGGCGTCGATATTGTAGGTTTCGTGACGCAAATGGAAGCGGGTGTCGGCCGCAAGCCGCGGCCGCAGGGTTTCGATCGACGCGAGCAACTGCCTTGCGTTGTCGGCGCTGCGCAGGCCGGGCTCCCAGGACCATGTCGTCGCGTGAAAGACCGTGGTGATGCCATTGCTGATGACTTGCCGGTCGGTGTCAATCAGCGCGACGTCAACAGGGAAATCAATGCGGGGGCGCGGCATCATCTGCCGCTCGAACGCATCGCCATGCAGATCGACGATGCCGGGCAGCACGAGCAGGCCGCTCGCATCGAGCGTCTGCGGCGCACGACCGTCGCCGCCCGTATCGGCGATGGTGTGGCCGTCGATCCGCAGCGAGGACTCGGCAAAATCCCCGTCGATGAGTGTCCGGCCGCCCTGAACCACAAGATCGAAAGAACCGCTCACGATGCCGCGCTCCGCCTGCTGGTGTCGGCTGCAGCGCAGTCGCCCGAACCGTCGTACTTGTCAAGAAACTCTTCCACCGAAAGCTTTCTGAAATTTGGCAGGGCCGTGTGAAGCATCTCGTGGTCCCAGTCCCACCACGCAAGTCGCATCAGCCGCTCGGCGATCGCATCGGCAAAGCGCTGCCTGATCGGCCGCGCCGGATTTCCAGCCACGATGGTGTAGGGAGGGACGTCCTTGGTCACGATGGCGCCGGCCGCAACCACCGCACCCGTGCCGATCGTGCGGCCGGGCAGGACGATGGCGCCGTGTCCGATCCAGACGTCGTGGCCGATCTCAACGTGATGGCTTCGCCGCCAGGCAAAGAACTCCGCCTCGTCGCTTTCGCCCGGAAAATACGCGCTGGCGCGATAGGTGAAGTGCGCCTGGCTTGCCCGGTGCATCGGGTGATTGCCTGGATTGATTCGTGTCATTGCCGCGATCGAGCAGAATTTGCCGATCCTCGTGTAGGCGATCTGCGCGTCGTTGACGACGTAGGAATAGTCGCCCATCTCGACCTCATGCAGGATCGTGCGGGCGCCGACCTCGGTATAGGCACCGAGCGTTGCGTCCTTGAGTTTCGCGGTCGGGTCGATCGTGGGTTGCGGCGAAAGGGCTTTGCCGGCCATGGCAGTTTACCAAGCGTGACTGTGATTCCGAATTCGGCAGGACGCTCCTCTTCGGCGGCGAAGATGACGAGGCCATGACGGTGCGGTGACGGCGCGGTCCGAGTGTGGACGATTGCCGCAGCGCGGGCAACTGTCACACAACTGTAGAAACCGGACGCTAGCCATGATCGTGGGCCAAGCGTCTGGAGATGCCATGCTGTCGGTGGAAGGTCTGACGTGCCGCTTCGGCGCAAAGGCCGCGATTGATGATGTTTCGTTTGCCGTGGCGCCCGGTGGTTTTGTCGGCGTGATCGGCCGCTCCGGTGCGGGCAAGTCGACACTGCTGCGGGCGATCAATCGCCTGGCGCCGGCGAGCGGCGGGCGGATCGTCTACAAGGGAACCGACGTCACCGCCTTGCGTGGCCGCGAGCTGCGGCGCTGGCGCGCCCGCTCGGCCATGATTTTCCAGCAGTTCAATCTGATCGGACGTCTCGACGTCCTCACCAACGTCCTGATGGGCCGCCTTTCGGAGGTGCCGTCGTGGCGCTCGCTGGCCCAGCTCTGGCCGGAGGACGACATCGCCGCCGCGCTGTCGGCCTTGGAGCAGTTCGACATGGCACAGCTCGCGGCGCAGCGCGCCGACCAGCTCTCGGGTGGCCAGCAGCAGCGGGTCGCGATTGCGCGTGCGCTGGTGCAGGAACCGGAGATCATCCTCGCCGACGAGCCGATAGCTTCGCTCGATCCTCGCAACACCAAGGTCGTGATGGACGCGTTGCTGCGCATCAACAAGCACTTTGGCATCACGGTTCTCTGCAACCTGCACTCGCTCGATCTCGCGCGCAGCTATTGCGATCGCCTGATCGGGATGGCCGCGGGCCGTGTCGTCTTCGACGGCGCTCCGGCCGCACTGACCGACCACATCGCGCGCGAGCTTTATGATCTCGAGGCCGACGACGTCATGGGCGTGGCGCCCGTGGCAACACCCGGGCCCGCAGCGATCCCCGCGCTCGGCAACGCCGCCGCGGCCTAAAACTTCGTGCTTTCGCGTCCCGTGCAACTGACCAGCAGCAACCAACCTCCTGAAGGGTGCAACATGATCAACCGTAGACTAATTCTGGCCGGCATCGCGTCCGTGGCGTTCGCGGCCTCCGCCTCTGCCGAGGACTGGAAGGCAAAATATCCCGAAATCACCTTCGCGGTGGTGCCGGCCGAGAATGCCTCGGGGGTCACTGACCGCTATACGCCCTTCGTGAACTATCTGTCGAAGGAACTCGGCATCAAGGTCAATCTTCGTGTGGCCAACGACTACGCGGCCGTCATCGAGGGCCAGCGCGCCGGCAACATTCAGGTCGCCTATTACGGTCCGGCGTCGTTCGCGCGTGCCCGGCTGACCGGAGTCAAGACCGACGCCTTCGCCATCGATGTCAATTCCGACGGTTCGAAGGGCTACTACTCGGTGTTCTACGTGCTCGCCAAGAGCCCCTATCAGAAGCTGGAAGATCTCAAGGGCAAGAACCTCGGCCTGGTCGATCCCAACTCGACCTCCGGCAACAACATGCCCCGCTTCAAGATGGACCAGATGGGGGTCGATCCCGAAAAATTCTTCTCGCAGGTGGTGTTCACCGGCAGCCACGAGAATGCGGTGCTGGCACTGGTGCAAGGCACCGTCGATGTCGCGGCCAACTGGTGGAATGCGGACGACGATTCCAATCTGACGCGCATGCTCAACAAGAACATGGTGAAGTCGAGCGACGGCACCCTGCTGAATAAAGAGGACTTCCGCATCATCGTGAAGTCGGACCTCATCATCAATTCGCCCTATGCCTATCTGAGCGACCTGCCGGACGACATGAAGGCCGCGATCAAGCAGGCATTCCTCGAAGCCGCGCAGAAGGACAGCGAAGCCTACAAGAAGCTGTCCGACGGCAAGAACCAGCCCTGGCAGACCATCACCAACGACGACTACAACAAGACCATCGACCTGATCAAATTCGTCGACAGCCTGCGCAAGAAGGCGTCCTGATCGATTTGGCGGATGCACGAGGGCCGGGTCAGCAGACCCGGCCTTTCGCAGGATGTTCGACCCGGTGGCCGTTCGATGACCGCAGCCGTTTCCGTTCTTCCCAAGGCCCAGCTCGCCGCGCTGAACGAGGTCTATCGCAGGGCGGTGGCGCGACGGCGGCTGCGGTTCACGCTCGCGGCGGCGGTTTTTGTTGCCGCACTTCTGGTCGCAGCAGTTGGCGCCGAGGTCAATCTGCGCACCTTGTTCAGCTATTTCGGCAACTTCGTCAGCTATTTCGATCGAATCCTGAAGCTGGAGAGCGGCGCGCGGGTCTGGACCGATTTCGGCGAGTGGTTTTGGGGCTGGCACAAATGGCTGCTCATGCTCGGCGAGACCATCCTCGCAAGCTATGTCGGAACGTTGATCGGGGCGGTCGGCGCGTTCGTGCTCAACTTTCTCGCCGCTGAAAATACCTCGCCGGCATCGTGGCTGCGTTTTGTCGTACGCCGGCTGCTGGAATTTGCCCGCACCGTACCCAGCATCGTCTTCGCGCTGATCTTCGTCATCGCGTTCGGCCTCGGTCCGATGGCTGGTGTGCTTGCGATCGCCATCCATTCGACTGGCGCGCTGGGAAAACTGTTCTCGGAGGTCGTCGAAAACGCCGACATGAAGCCGCTGGAGGGCGTGCAGTCGACCGGTGCGAGCTGGCTTTCCTGCATGCGTTTTGCAGTTCTGCCGCAGGTGATCGCCGGCTATGCCAGCTATACGCTGCTGCGGTTCGAGATCAACGTGCGCGAGGCCTCGATCATGGGCTTTGTCGGCGCCGGCGGCATCGGGCAGGAGCTCGTCGTTGCGATCCGAAAATTCTACTACTCCGACGTTAGCGCGATCCTGGCCATGATCGTCCTGACGGTGTTCTGCATCGACATCTCGACCGGCTGGCTGCGCGCCCGCCTGTTCGGCAAGGAGATGCGGGCATGAGCCGGCCGGAGGCGCCGGATCGCGAGCAATACCGCATGCGGTATCGCGATGTGTTAGAACGCCCGGCCTCATCGCGTCTGGCGTTGCCCGCCATGGTGATTCTGGCCACTGGCGTCCTTGTCTTCGGGCTGGTCGATCTCGACTTCTCGCCGGCGCGGCTGTGGTCCGGCCTTCACCAGCTCGGCTGGATCACGCTGATGATGCTGCCGCCCGATCCCGGCGCCTCGCTGCCGCTCTATATGCAGGCGCTGGGCGAGACGCTGTCGATCGCGCTGCTCGGCACCACGCTTGCGGCGGTGCTCGCGCTCCCGGTCAGCCTGCTCGCGGCGCGCAATATCGTGCCGTCCGGCGTGGTCAGGTTTCCGGTGCGCCGGTTCCTGGATTCGATCCGGGGTGTGGATACCCTGATCTGGGCTCTGGTCTGGATCAATGTCGTCGGTCTCGGTCCGTTTGCCGGTGTGCTCGCGATCGCGGTGTCCGACTTCGGGGCGCTTGGCAAATTGTTTTCGGAGGCAATCGAGGCGGCTGACCAGAAGCAGGTCGAGGGCATCCGCGCGTCCGGCGGCAATACATTGCACGAGATCCGCTTCGGCCTGATCCCGCAGGTGTTGCCGGTGATCGCGGGCCAGATCCTCTATTTCATCGAATCCAATACCCGGTCGGCGACCATCATCGGCATCGTCGGTGCCGGCGGGATCGGCCTGCAGCTCGCCGAACAGATCCGCGTGCTGGAATGGCAGAAGGTCTCGTTTCTGATCCTGATGATCCTGATCGCGGTGGCTGCGATCGACTGGATCTCGTCAAAACTGCGCTTTGCGATCATCGGCCGCCGCGCGGTCGCGTAAGGCGGGCTCAGCTATTCTCGATCAGGAACTCGACCCGCTCGGCCGCAAAACGCACCCGCTTGGTCACGAGCGGCCGGCCGTCGGGATCGACGTCGGTCGAATCGACCACGAGCACCGGGTGGCCCAATGACAGATCGAGCCGCGCCGCGTCGCTGGCGTCCGCGATGGCGGCCGTGATCCGGGTGGATGCGCGGCGATAGTCGCGGACACCGAAATGGGCGAACAGTTTTGTCATTGACCGCGCTCTTGCAAAGACAGCGCCGGCATCGGGGAAGCGTTCGGCTGACAGCCAGCCGGTGCTGACGCAGATCGGCGTGCGATCAGCGGAGCGCAGCGTTTCGATCCGGATCAGCGGAGCGCCGGTCTTGATCCCGAGCGTCCGCGCCAGTTCGCGCGTCGCCGTCTGCTCCGCGGCGCTGATCAACTGGCCGCGCGGCTCGCGACCGCCCGCTCCGACGATCTCGGAAAAGCGCGTCCGCGAGCGCAGCGGATAGGCGAGACGCCGTGCCTCCACATAGGTGCCGCTGCCGCGCTCGGCGCGCACAAGCCCGCGTTCGGCCAGGGTCGCCAGCGCGCGCCGGACCGTGTGGCGGTTGACGCGGTAGGTCTCGGCGATCTCGGTTTCGCCCGGCAGCTTAGTTCCGGCCGCAAAGCGGCCGTCGGCGATGCCACGCTCGATCTCGTCGGCAACCTGGCGCCACAAGGCAACGCCGGTTGCCACATCCTGCATGCTCATGGCGCAAGACCCTAAACCATGATCCCGACAGATGCGACCTGGTTTCCGGAAAATTGTGCTCGAACAACGGCCTAGCAGCGCGATGGCTGCTCCGGCAAAGGTCACCGGCAAATGGCGTCATTCCCGAAAATCACGCCACTGTCATCAGACAGTCATGGCGTTTGGCTATCAAGTTGTCTATTATCATAGACAACTTGAATCCGGCAAGGGTTGATGTGATGGCGGGTCCCGACGACGGCATCGAGGCACGACGCAAGGCGGCAATGGCAGTGCTTGCACATGCGGCGACGGCAGAGCTGGCAAAGTTCCTCGAGCGTCTCGATCTGCCGTCTTGCGAAGATCTGCGCGAACCGGAAAACGGCCTGGTGATGGTGCGCGGCCGGATCGGCGGCGACGGCGCTGCGTTCAACCTCGGTGAGGCGACGGTGTCGCGCGCCGCGGTACGGCTCTCGAGCGGAGAGATCGGCTTTGGCTATGTGCTTGGCCGCGACAAGGCGAAGGCCAGGATGATCGCGTTGTGCGACGCGCTGATCCAGACGCGCGACCGTTCCGGGATGATCGAAACGGAGATCGTCGCGCCGCTGCGCGAGGCGATGGTTGCCGCCCGCGCGCAACGCGCTGCGGAGGCGGCAGCCACGCGCGTCGATTTCTACACCATGGTCCGAGGCGAGGGTTGAACGATGGCTGAGATCGCCGAGCTGCCGACCGGATTTGCCGACAAGGTTTTGGCGGCACAATCGACCTTCCGTTTTGTCATGGAGGCGATGGCGCGCCCCGGCAGCGTACAGCGGATTACAACCGATGTCGGCGCGCCACGGCCTGTCATGCGTGGAACCGCGGCGATCGCGCTCACCTTGTTCGATCACGACACGCCGATCTGGCTCGATCATCGGATGGCGGAGGCGGCTTTGGTGGCCGGATGGATCAAGTTTCATACCTCGGCGCCGGTCGTTGCCGATTCATCGGCCAGCCACTTCGCCCTGATCGGCGATGGCGACGCACTGCCTGACCTGGATCGCTTCTGCTTCGGCAGCAACGAATATCCGGATCGCTCGACGACACTGATCCTGCAGGTCCAGAGCCTGGCGCAAGGCAAGAGCTACGTGCTGCAGGGGCCTGGCATCGATGGGACGGCGCTTCTGCGTGCGACCATCGCGCCAGAGGATCTGTTTGAGCGGCTCGCCGTCAACGCGACTTTGTTCCCGCGCGGGATCGACGTCGTTCTGGTTCATGACGATGCCGTCGTCGCGATCCCGCGCACGACACGGCTGATCGGGAAGGAAGGCTGAAGCATGTACGTCGCCGTCAAGGGAGGCGAGCGCGCCATCGAGAACGCCCACCGCCTGCTCGCGCACGAGCGGCGCGGCGACCGCGATGTCCCGGAGATTTCGCTTGCGCAGATTTCCGGGCAGCTTGCACTCGGCGTCGACCGCGTCATGAGCGAGGGCTCGCTCTACGATCGGGAGCTTGCGGCGCTCGCGATCAAACAGGCGCGTGGCGATCTGATCGAGGCCATATTCCTGGTCCGCGCCTTCCGCGCTACGCTGCCGCGCTTTGGCGCGACCGAGCCGCTCGATACCGGTGCGATGCAGGTGCGTCGGCGGGTTTCCTCGACCTTCAAGGACATTCCCGGCGGACAGGTCTTGGGGCCGACTTTCGACTACACCCATCGTCTCCTGGATCCGCAGCTTGCCGAGGGCTTTGTGCCGGAGCAGCCGGCGACGGCGGAGGCTGCATCCGCGCCGATGCCGCGTGTCACGGACATCCTCGGCCGCGATGGGCTGATCGAGCCATCTCCGCCAAATCCGGCTGACGCCCCGGTTGGCGACCTCACCCGTGAACCCCTGAGCTTCCCCGCGGACCGGGATCTCCGGCTGCAGAACCTGGCGCGCGCCGATGAAGGTTTTCTGCTGGCGCTCGGCTATTCGACGCAGCGCGGCTATGGCCGCAATCACCCGTTTGCCGGCGAGATCCGCTTCGGCGACGTTGAAGTCGAGTTTTTTGCCGAGGAGATGGGCTTTGCGGTGCCGCTCGGTACGATCGCGCTGACCGAGTGCCAGATGGTCAACCAGTTCAAGGGCTCGACCACCGAGGCGCCCTGCTTCACGCGCGGCTACGGGCTGGCCTTCGGCCAGAGCGAGCGCAAGACCATGTCGATGGCGCTGGTCGATCGCAGTCTGCGCGCCTGCGAGCTCGGGGAGGAGGTTTTGGCGCCCGCGCAGGACGAAGAGTTCGTGATGTCGCATTCGGACAACGTGCAGGCGACCGGCTTTGTCGAGCACCTGAAGCTGCCGCATTATGTCGACTTCCAGTCCGAGCTCGGGCTGCTGCGCAAGCTGCGCCAGGAGTTTGCCGAGGCCGGGAGCGAGATGCAGCTGAAGGAGGCCGCCGAATGAATGCGCCGGCCTACAATTTTGCCTATCTCGACGAGCAGACCAAGCGGATGATCCGGCGCGCCATCCTGAAGGCGATCGCGATCCCCGGCTATCAGGTGCCATTCGCGAGCCGCGAGATGCCGATGCCCTACGGCTGGGGTACCGGCGGCGTGCAGGTGACGGCTGCGATCCTCGGTCCCGACGACGTGCTCAAGGTGATCGACCAGGGCTCTGACGACACCACCAACGCGATCTCGATCCGAAAATTCTTTGCCAAGACCGCGGGGGTTGCGACCACCACCAGCACGACTGACGCGACCGTGATCCAGACGCGCCACCGGATTCCCGAGGCGCCGCTGCATGGCGGCCAGGTGCTGGTCTATCAGGTGCCGATCCCGGAGCCGCTGCGTTTCCTGGAGCCGCGCGAGACCGAGACGCGCCGCATGCACGCGCTCGGCGAATATGGCCTGATGCATGTCAAGCTCTACGAGGATATCGCGCGCTTCGGCCACATCGCCACTGCCTATGCCTATCCGGTGAAAGTGAACGCCCGCTACGTGATGGACCCGTCGCCGACACCGAAATTCGACAATCCGAAGATGGACAGCTGCCCTGCATTGCAGCTGTTCGGCGCCGGCCGCGAAAAGCGCATCTACGCGATCCCGCCCTATACGCAGGTGGTGTCGCTGGATTTCGAAGATCATCCGTTCACTCGCTATCGCTTCGATGCGCCATGCGCGCTGTGCGGTGCCGAGGATGCCTATCTGGACGAGATCGTGACCGACGACCGGGGCAGCCGCATGTTCGTCTGCTCCGATACCGATTATTGCGAACGGCGTCAGTCCGATGGTCATCGCGGAACGGAGAGTGCGGCGCCGCACAAGGAGCGCGCTCATGACTGATGCGCAAACGACCGACGCGCAAAACGCCGATCAGCCGCTGCTGGTCGTAGATCACCTGGGCAAGACCTATGGCCGGCTCACCGCCTGCCAGGATATCTCGTTTTCGCTCTATCCTGGCGAGGTGCTCGCGATCGTTGGCGAATCCGGTTCGGGCAAGACGACGCTGCTCCAGTTGTTGTCGGCGCAGCTGGAGCCGACATCGGGGAGGGTCTCGTATCGAATGCGCGATCGGGTGCTCCGCGATCTGGCCAGTCTCGCCGAAGCCGAACGGCGCTTTCTGTTTCGCACTGATTGGGGCTATGTGCACCAGGATCCGGCGCAGGGGCTGCGCATGGCGGTCTCGGCCGGTGCCAATGTCGGCGAGCGGCTGATGGCGGTCGGCTGGAACCATTACGGCCGGATCAGGCAGATGGCATCGTCCTGGCTCGAACGGGTCGAGATCGATACCGCCAGGATCGATGATGCGCCGCGCACCTATTCCGGCGGCATGCGGCAGCGTCTGCAGATCGCGCGCAACCTGGTCACCGAGCCGCGTCTTGTGTTCATGGACGAGCCGACCGGCGGTCTCGACGTGTCGGTGCAGGCGCGTTTGCTGGACTTGATGCGCAACCTCGTCAGCGAGCTCGGGCTCGCGGCGATCGTTGTGACCCATGACCTCGCGGTTGCGCGGCTGCTGTCGCATCGCGTGATGGTGATGAAGGGCGGCCGGGTGATCGAGACGGGCCTGACCGACCAGGTGCTGGACGATCCGCACGAGCCCTACACGCAATTGCTAGTCTCCTCGATACTGCCGCCATGAGAGCCGCGCCATGACCCCCATGATCGAAATCGTCGACGCGCAAAAGAGTTTTGTCATGCATCTGCAGGGCGGCGTGAGGCTGCCGGTGGTGCGCCGCGTTTCCTTTCAGGTCAACGCGGGCGAGTGCGTCGTGCTGTCCGGCCCATCGGGGGCCGGCAAGTCGTCGATCCTGAAGATGATCTTCGGCAACTACCGCTGCGATGGCGGCGGCATCTTCGTCCGCCACGACGGGGCCCTGCAAAATATCGCGACGTCGGAGCCACGGCAGATCCTGAGCATCCGTCGTGGCACGATCGGCTATGTCAGCCAGTTTTTGCGCGCGGTGCCGCGGGTTCCCACGATCGATGTCGTGGCCGAGCCGCTGGTCGCGGTGGGACTCGGACGGGATGCCGCGCGCGAGCGCTCCGGGCGTCTGCTGAGCTGCCTCAATATCCCCGAGCGGCTGTGGGGGCTTCCGCCGTCGACCTTCTCCGGCGGTGAACAGCAGCGCGTCAACATCGCGCGCGGCTTCATCTCAGATTTGCCGATCCTGCTGCTCGATGAGCCGACCGCGTCGCTCGACGCCGCCAACCGGGATGTCGTGATCCGCCTCATCGACGAGAAGAAGCGCGCCGGCGTTGCCATGGTCGCAATCGTCCATGATGACGAAGTCCGTCGTGTGATCGCCGACCGGGTGGTCGACGTGACAACCTTCGCAGCAGCGGCCTAAGGGAAAGACAGCTTGCAATGACCTCGACCAAGTCCGAAACCGTGATCGCAAATGCCAGGGTCGCGCTCGCCGACCGGATCATCGATCGCGGCTGGGTTGCGATCGCGGACGGACGCGTTGCCGATTTCGGTGAGGGTGACGCACGCCTTGCCGGCGAGGATGCGCAAGGCGACCTCGTCATGCCAGGCATGATCGAGCTGCACACCGATCATCTCGAGTCGCATTATGTGCCGCGGCCAAAAGTGTTCTGGAATCCGATCGCGGCCGTGGTCTCGTATGACGGACAGCTGGCGACTTCGGGCATCACAACCGTGTTGGATTCGCTGAGGGTCTGGCGCGAGGACGGCGCCGATGACGTCGATGGCCGGGCAGGGGTGCTGGCCACCGCCATCACCGCGGCGCGCGAGGCCGATCTGCTGCGCGCCGACCACTTCCTGCATCTCCGCTGCGAACTGCCGATGCCTGACGTGGTCGAGGAGGCCATGGAGCTGGTTGAGCGACCCGATGTGCGGCTGATGTCGTTGATGGATCACACGCCGGGGCAACGCCAGTTTCGCGACGAGGTCAAGCTGCGCGATTATTATCGCGGCAAGGCCGGTGGCATGACCGACGCGGAGCTCGATGTCCTGTTCGGGCGGCGCGTGGAATATCAGAAAGCCTTTGCTGCGGACAACATGCGACGGATCGTGGCGTTGGCGCATCAGCATGCCATTCCGCTGGCGAGCCACGACGACACGACCGAGCAAAATGTCACGGACGCCATTCGCGACTGCGTGTCGGTTGCGGAATTCCCGACCACGCTGGAAGCAGCCCAAGCGCTGCACAAGGCCGGGATCAGCATTCTGATGGGGGCGCCCAACGTGGTGCGCGGCGGCTCGCATTCCGGCAACATCGCCGCGATCGACCTTGCCCGCGAGGGCCTGCTCGACATTCTGTCGTCCGACTACGTTCCGTCGAGCCTGCTGATGGCTGCATTGCAGTTGCCGCAGCAGGTTCCCACCATTGACCTTGCGTCGGCGATTCGGACCGTGACCAAGACGCCCGCCGAAGCGGTCGGCCTTGCCGACCGCGGCGAAATCGCGATAGGCAAACGTGCCGATCTGATCCGCGTCCACATCGCTCATAGCGTTCCCGTCGTGCGCAGTGTCTGGCGCGAGGGGCGTCGCGTGGCGTGAGCGAGCTGCCCACCATCACCTCGCATCACGCGGCCCGGATCGGGCCCGGCCGGCTCGTCCTCGTGGTCGGCCCGAGCGGTGCGGGCAAGGACACCTTGCTCAATCTCGCGCGCGCGACCTGCGCCGGCAATTCGAGCATCGTGTTCCCGCGGCGCCTGGTGACGCGCGAGGCGTCCGCCTCGGAGGACAATGCCCAGCTTGACGACGACGCTTTCGAGCGGCTGCTTGCCGAGGGCGCGTTGGCGGCTCACTGGGGCGCGCATGGTCATCGCTACGCCCTGCCGCGCAGCGTCGAGGATGAGATCCGCGCGGGCCACACGGTCGTCGCCAACGTGTCGCGCACGGTCGTCGAGCCGTTGCGCCAGAGCTATGTCGATGTCGTGGTGGTTGCGATATCGGCGCCGCCGGAGGTTCTGGCGGAGCGCCTCGCCTTGCGGGGGCGCGGCAGCGATGGCGCGATTGGACTGAGGCTCTCACGTAGCGTCGACGACACGGCCGCACCGGATATCACGATCGTCAATGTCGGCGATCCCGCCGCTCCCGCTGCGCGGCTGGTGCAGGCCATCACGGGCGCGCTAACCCATGAACCCGAACCGAAGCCGCGATGAACGACGAAAGGAAGACCGTGCCGATCATCGAAACCGTCGAACAACTCGAGGCGATCTACGGCCATCCCAATGAGGCCTCGACCGTCAAGGTCGCCGAGCGGGTGACGCCGCCCTATCGCGTCTTGATCGAAAAATCTCCGTTTGTGGCCCTGGCGACGTCGGGACCCGAAGGCCTCGACTGTTCGCCGCGCGGCGACCTGCCCGGATTTGTCCGCATCCACGACGACAAGACGCTGATGATGCCGGACCGGCGCGGCAACAACCGGATCGATTCG
>Ga0335084_10001949_pt1 | contig 19650 bp, 12 predicted proteins | sample Lox_Sample_44_FD_206721 | JGI IMG/M metagenome (GOLD analysis project Ga0335084, IMG submission 206721) | Soil microbial communities from Loxahatchee National Wildlife Refuge, Florida, United States - Lox_Sample_4.4 | ecosystem: Environmental > Terrestrial > Soil > Wetlands | place: USA...
AGGAAGCCGACATAGCGGCTTCCGGACAGATCGAGGAGGTTGGCGAGGTGTTTGATGTAGGGATTATCGACGATGTTGGGGATGTCGTCGAAATGGAAGGCGGCGGAGAAGGTGTTGGAGTAGATGAGGGCGGCCAGCAGTACAAGAATAAGTAGGGCCGTTACCGGGTGAGTCAATCGGCGGCCGGACAACAGCCTCCCGGTGCTCTCGACGGAAGCGGCCTGCGCTCCGGGGTCTGCCTCCATGCGGTGGGCCCTTTCCATCTTCACGACCCCAAAGCTTTTAAGGCCTGACGGGCCTTTTCATAATCGGGTTTGATCCGCAGCGCTTCTTCAAAGGCCGGGATCGCTTCCCGGGTCCGGCCCGACTGCTGAAGACTATCCCCGAGATTATAATAGGCCTCCGCCAGGGTCGGTTTTAGTTTTACGGCGGCCTGGAATTCCCGGATCGCCTCTTTTAATCGCCTCGTTTCTTTGTAGATCACGCCGAGGTTGTTGTGCGCCTCGGCAAAATCCGCCTTGAGGCGTACAGTCTTCTCAAACTCTTCGAGGGCCTCGGAGGAATGTCCCTGCCCATAATATCCCAGGCCCAGATTGTAGTGGGCTTCGACGTAATCGGGTTTAAGGGTGATTGCGATTTGATATTCCCGGACAGCCTCTTCAGTGCGTCCAAGCGATTTATAAAGGTTTCCAAGATTATTGTGGGGCTCGGCACGGTCCGGACTCATGGCAATGATGGCCTGGTACTCTTGGATCGCCTCCTCCGGACGCCCTAACTTTTTATAGATGACGGCCAGACTGGAATGTGGATCGGAATAATCCGCTTTGAGTTTCGATGCGGATTGGTATTCGCGGATCGCTTCCGGCGTATCTCCCAACTCATTGTACGCATTTCCCAGGTTGTTGTGGAGTTCGGCATGATTCGGGTTAAGGGACAAGGCCGTCTGATATTCTTTGATCGCCTCCTGCAGTCGCCCGAGGTCCGTATAAAGGTTTCCAAGATTGTTGTGGGCCTCGGCATAACCCGGATTAAGGGTTATTGCGGTTTTATATTCTCGGATCGAATCGTCCGATTTTTTCTGATCCCGATAGAGGTTTCCCAAATTATAATGGGCCTGAGCCTGGTCGGGCTCAAGTTTCAATGCGGTTTGATACTCCTGTAAGGCTTCGTCGAAGCGCCCCAACTCCTGGTAGGCCACCCCGAGGTTGTTGTGGGCCATGGCATAATCGGGCTTGATGGTAACGGCCGTTTTATATTCCTGGACAGCTTCTTCCAACAGCCCTTTCGCTTTATAGATGTTTCCAAGGTTGTTGTGGGCCTCGGCATAACCCGGATTGAGGGTTAAGGTTGTTTTAAACGCCTGGATGGCCTTATCTTGCATACCTTGTTCGGCATAGGCAGCTCCCAGGCTAAGATACCCCCTCGCCTTCTTGGGACTTTTCTGGATCACATCCATCCAGAGGGAGAGTTCATCCTTCCAGACGAGGTTTCGCTGATGGGCGATCCCGGCGAGAACGACAATGAGCAGGCCGACCGCGATGGCCCTCGGGATCTTCCAGCGGTCCGAGAATCCCAATGCGGCTACCCCGACGCTCAGAAACAGGCCGGCGCTGGGCAGATAGAGCCGGTGCTCATAGATCACGTCGCGGATGGGGATGACGGAGGATTCGATCGACAGGGTGACGAAAAACCACAGGAGGCCGAAGCCGATGAGCCGAAGACGCGGATCGGCGGCGGCGCGACGGGAGAACCAGATCAGGTAGACCGCGGCGGCGAACAGGGCCGAGAGAAACAGAAACGATAAGAAGACCGGGGGTTCAAGCAGCGAATGGGAGGCGGGATAGTCATAATCCAGGTTCTGGTCCACGGGGAGAACCAAGAGCCGCAGGTAGGTCATGATCACCCGGAACTGGGTGAACAGATAGTCCGGGCGGCTTAAGGCAAAGGCGTCCCGTGCAAAGCCCGCCTCCCCCTCGCCCAAGGCACCCGGGCGAGACAAGGGGATGATGGGCAGGGCGAGGAAGAAGGGGATCAGGGCCAGCCACTGCTTTCGGGTGGGGGGTCCGAAGAAGACAACTTCCAGCAGCAGGAGCATGAAGGGGAGGGTGAAGGTGATCTCCTTGGTCTTCATGCCCAGGACCGTGGCGAGGAAGGCGGCGGCATACCACAGATGGCGGCGCTTGGATTCGGGGGAGCTCAAGCGCCATTTCAGGTAAGCGATGACGGTGAGCAGGTAGAACAGCGCGGCCAGTGAGGCGAAGCGCTGGACGATGTAGGTAACGGCCTGAGTCTGGATGGGATGGGCGACAAAAAGCAGCGCGGTGCTCAGCGCGATGGCGTGAGCCGGGCTCAGGGGAGAGGCCGGGGACGTGTGAGCGGCCCGGAACAGCAAGCGGACGAGGGCATAGACCAGTGCGCCGTTGGTGATATGGATGAGCAGATTGACGAGGTGATAGCCGAAGACGGACAGTGCGCCGAAGCGGTAATTGAGGGCAAAGGTGAGGAAGCCGACATAGCGGCTTCCGGACAGATCGAGGAGGTTGGCGAGGTGTTTGATATCGGGGTTTTCGACGAGGTTGGGCATATCGTCGAAATGGAAGGCGGCGGAGAAGGTGTTGGAGTAGACGGCGACGGCCAGCAGTGCGAGGGCGAGCAGGGCCGTCAGCGGGTGAGTCAGCGAGCGACCGGAACGTGACCGGGCCGCATCCTCGAAGGGAGCGGCCGGGGGTCCGGGCCGTTTTTCATTGACGCGGGCCGTTTCCAATTTCACGGCCCCAGCGCCTTCAAAGCCTGACGGGCGTCTTCGTAATTGGGCCGGAGCTGTAAGGCCCGCTTGAAGGCGTTCAAGGCATTTTGGGTTTGCCCTTTGCGATGATAGGCCGTCCCCAGGTAATAATATGTTTCGGGAATATCCGGCAATAATTTCAGACTGGTCTCTAAGTGCAAGATGGCCTCGTCAAATTGGTCCCTCTTCTCTTCGATGATTCCTAAAAGAAGGTGGACCCGCCCGTCGTCCGGGTTGATTTTGAGACCCGTTTCGAGCGCCGCCTGCGCCTCGGCAAATTGCCCTTTTTGATATAAGGCCAGTCCCAGGTTGTTGTAGGCGCCCGCATAATCGGGTTTTAAATGGATTGCGGCCTGGTATTCCCGGATGCCTTCCTCGACATGCCCCAGGCTTACATAAAGAATTCCTAGGCGGTTGTGTGCCTCGGGATCATCCGGCCTGAGGGCCACGACGGCCCGAAAAACACGGACCGCCTCCTGGAGTCGTCCCGTATTCTTGTAAATCGTTCCCAGATTGTTATAGGCTTCAACAAATGCGGGATCGAGGGCTATGGCTTTTCGGTACTCCAGGACGGCATCGTCCGTGCGCCCCATTTTTTTATAGACGACTCCCATGTTATTGTGAGCATCGGCCAGGTAGGGTTTAAACCGGAGGGCCGTTTGATATTCCCGAAACGCATCCTCCATCTGTCCGCGTTCTTCATAGACGATTCCCAAATTGTTGTGGGCCTCGGCATAACCGGGGACAAGGGTGATAGCCGATTGGTATTCGCGGATGGATTCCTCGATCCGTCCGGCTTTTTTATACGCGTTGGCCAGATCGTAATGAGTCCGGGGATCCTTCGGATCCAGTTCCAAGGACTTGGCATAATTTTTAATGGCCTCGTCCAGTTTCCCTTGATTCGCGAAGGCCGCGCCAAGGCTGTAGTATCCCAAAGCCAGGTTTGGGCTTTTCCGGACCACATCCGTCCAAAGGGAGAGTTCGTCCCTCCAAACAAGGTTCCGCTCAAAGGTGAGGACCGAGAATATGAGCACCAACAGCCCGATCCCCATTGCGGCCCAGACCCGTGCCCGACCGGCATAGCCCAAGACGGCAACCCCGACGCCAAGAAACAGTCCGGCGCTGGGCAGATAGAGCCGGTGTTCATTGATCACATCGCGGATGGGGATGATGGAGGATTCGATCGACAGGGTGACGAAAAACCACAGGAGCCCAAAGCCGATGAGGCGGAGACGGGGATCGGCGGCCGCGCGACGGGAGAGAAAGACCAGATAGACCGCGGCGGCGAACAGGGCCGAGAGAAACAGGAAGGAGAGGAAGACCGGGGGATCCAACAGCGAATGGGAGGCCGGATAGTCATAGGCCAGGTTCTGATCCACGGGCCAGACCAGGAGCCGCAGATAGGTCATGATCACCCGGAACTGGGTGCAAAGATAATCCCATCGGCCCAGATCGGTCGCCGCTCGGGCCAATGCGTCACTTCCCGTGCCTAAAGCATCCGGGCGGGAGAATGGGATGATGGGCAGGGTGAGGAAGAAGGGGGTCAGAGCCAGCCACTGTTTTCGGGTGGGGGGTCCGAAGAAGACGAACTCCACCAGCAGGAGCATGAAGGGGAGGGTGAAGGTGGTCTCCTTGGTCTTCATGCCCAGGACCGTGGCGATGAAGGCGGTGGCGTACCACAGATGGCGATGTTTGGATTCAGGGGTGCTCAAGCGCCATTTCAGGTAAGCGATGACGGTGAGCAGGTAGAACAGCGCGGCCAGTGAGGCGAAGCGCTGGACGATGTAGGTGACGGCCTGGGTCTGGACGGGATGGGTCACAAACAGCAGCGCGGTCCCCAGGGCGATGGCCGGGGCAACGCGAGTCAACGAAGGTTGGGTGTTCATGCGGGGGGATTGGACGAGGAGGCGTATGAATCCGTAAACCAACAGGGCGTTGCTGATATGGATAATCAGATTGATCAGGTGATAACCGAAAACAGAGAGCCCGCCGAACCGATAATTGAGGGCAAAGGTGAAGTAACCCACGATTCGACCGCCAAACAAGATGGAGGATGGATTGAGCAGGTTCCCAAGCCTTTTGATAAACGGATTTTCAACGATGTTTTCCGTGTCGTCAAAATGGAAAGAGACTCCAAGGGAATTGAGGTATACCAAAGTCCCGAGGATTGAAATAAAAAGGAACGCCGCGATCGGGCCGGTCCACAGGATTAAACGGGATGGGTTTTTCGCGCCGGGTTGAATTCTGTTTTGCAGCGGATTTTCCAATTCGTTAAAACTTTTTTGAGGATTGGATTTGTGGATCGGACGGTCCCATCTTGGGGCCGGATTGGATCTTTTTCCATTGGCTGACCAAGAAAAGGGAGAATAAGGGAAAAGGGATATGTCTCCGCTTCAACCTCCGAAATCCGTTCGCGGAAAGGAAATTTTCGACCTCGTAGCCGGAATGGTAGTGATCCTCCGGTTTTTTCAGGTTGAATATTTTTCGCAATAAAACATAGAGACGGTTCTCGGTCGGGAGGGAGGTGTAGAGGAAACCGTCGTCTTTCAAAAAACGGGTGACCGAACGAACCGGCCCCGATAAATCCTTAAAATGTTCCAATACATCCGCCGCGACAATGGCATCGACCGGTTTTTCAAGAAGCGAATCATTGTTGAGGTTGGCGGATTGGAGCTTAACATTTTTAAGGTCAAAAACAGCGGCTATCTTCGCCGCTCTTTGGGTATCCAAATCAATGCAGGTCACGTGTTTGAACAATTGAGCCAGGGAAGGCAAAAATACGCCGTTCCCTCCCCCAAAATCCAAGATGTGGTCTTTTGGATGATCGGCATGTTCCATGAGCCGATAAAGCGTTTTTAGTCTTTTCCAAAATATTTGCCGGACAACCGCATTTCTCGAGAAATACAATGTGGTTTTAGGGTGGTCCTGGTAAACTCCTTCAAGAATGTCCCGATCGATTTGAATAAACATACCCCTCCCCCTTCACTGCCCCCGAATCATACCTTTTTTCGGCGGCTCCGTCAATTTTGAATGGGTCCGTCTGGTTTGACACACCTCTATAATTAGGTTATATATATACCAAATCTAGTCATGATGGAATATTCCTATGCTAGATCTTCTCACCCTATTGTTTGGATAGAGGCAGCGGCGGAAGACATTTTATGAAACTGGCGGTAATTATTCCAGCCTACAATGAAGAGTTTGCGATCGGCCAAGTGATTCAAGAGGTCATGTCAGCCAATCTGCCTGGTTTCGAGAAAAAAATCATCGTTGTCAACGATGGATCAAAGGATAAAACCGGAGAGATAGCCCGGTCTGAAGGGGCCTTGGTGGTCAGGCACCTCCTAAACAGGGGGGTCGGAGGGGCCTTGGGAACAGGGATCGAAGCCGCTCTTCGAATGGGGGCGGACGTGGTTGTGACCTGTGACGCGGATGGTCAGCATTCCCCGGATGACATCGGCCGGGTCATCGAGCCTATCCAGTCGGGGCGGGCGGATGCGGTCACGGGGAGTCGAATGATCGATTCCACCGCCATGCCCTTGACGAGACGAATTGCGAACCATCTCGCAAATCTCGCCACCTGGGTTCTCCTGGCGGCAAAAACGACGGATTCCCAATCCGGCCTGCGGGCCTTCTCCCGTTCGGCGGCGCAACGGATCCGAATCACCGCGAACAAATACGAGGTTTGTTCCGAGATCTGCGGCGAAATCAAACGCCTTCACCTTCGCTGCGTCGATGTTCCGATCAAGACGATTTATACCGATTATTCGATGTCCAAGGGCCAAGGATTCCGGGTCGGGTTAAGGACCCTGTTTCGGTTGATCTTGTCCAAATTGGTGAAGCAATCATGATCAGCGTGGCACAACTCTTTCTCCTGTCCGTGGCTGTATTGGCCATGGGGGTGGCCGTCCTCTGGTTTCGACAGAGGAAAATCAGCGCCATGGCCTTATTGCTCTGGTTGTTCCTGTGGACCGGGTTTGCCGTCGTCGTATTGTTTCCGAAAAGTTCGGTGGTATTGGCTCATCTTCTCGGGATCAGTCGGGGCACCGACCTGGCCCTCTATCTGAGCGTGATTCTGATCCTGTTTATTCTGTTCAGGGTGTACGTGAGGCTGGAGCAGGTGGATCGGCAGATCACCCAAATCGTTCGTGCGGTGGCCCTTCGGGAGGCGGGATTGGAGCCCCGGGAAAGTCAGCGTGCCGAGAAGATTCCGCCCGGGGACAAGCCGTGAGCGAGGACCGAATCAAGGTTCTTTACATCGGGGGGTCCAGCCGAACCGGCAGTACGCTTTTTGATCGGCTCTTGGGACAGATCGACGGTTTTTTCTCTGTCGGCGAGATCCGCCACATCTGGTCTAAAGGCTTGGGGCAAAACCAATTGTGCGGCTGCGGTACGCCGCTCAAAGAATGCGATTTCTGGCGCTCGGTCGTCCATGAGGCCTTCGGAGGCTTGGAACATGTCGATGTGAATGAAATTTTGGGCGTACAGCGATCGCTCGACCGATGGTGGCATATCCCCCGGCTCCTTTTCGGCCGTAAAACATCCCGGTTCATTGAGCGGCTCGAAGGGTATAAAAAAATTCTGAGTCGTTTATACCGGGCCGTTCAAAAGGTTTCAGGATGCCGCGTCATTGTGGATTCATCCAAATATCCTTCCCACGGAATCATTTTAAACAGCATGCCGGAAATTGATTTCTACCCTGTTCATCTCGTACGCGACAGCCGCGCGGTCGCTTTTTCATGGCAGAAGAAATGGCTCAAACCCGAAGTGACCTGGAAACAAGAACCGATGCCGAATTACAACCCGTTTGTTTGCGCCTCGGAATATCTCGTGATGAATGTGTCCCTTCAGATCTTCCGGAAAATCAACGATCGGTATTTTTTTCTCTATTACGAGGATCTGGCAAGCCATCCCCAAAAAATGGTCGCCCAAACCCTGACCCATCTACGATTGCCCTATCCGGGTCCGAAGTTTATCAATGACCACACGATCGAATTAAGGCCCAATCATACCGTGGCGGGAAATCCCATGCGGTTTAAGCAGGGCGTTATCGAGATCAGGCCGGACATCGATTGGGCGGGGAAGATGAAGGGAAGGCATCGATCATTGGTCACCGCCCTGACCTTTCCGTTATTATATCGTTACGGCTATATCGGTCGGAAAAAACCTTATGAGGGATGACCATGTTCCGGCCTTCTTGACGAGGAGGACGGGGGAGGAAGCCCTCGGCCCCCCCGAAGGGCGAAAACAACTCCGCCGAGAAGGCTGGTAAGGAAAATGATCGAATACCAGGCCAAGGAGAGACCGAGGGCGTGACCGGACTCCACCCCGACTTTATGGAATAGATAAACCGTCATCCCTTCCCTTATTCCGAGCCCACCCAACGAAACGGGCGCCATAGAAACGATGTTGATGACCGGAAAAAACAGGAAGAGATAAACAAACGGAATGCTAAGGTGGAGCGACCGTGAGAGGATGTAATAAATAACGACCGTCAAGGTTTGAATGAGGATCGAAAGGATGGATGAGTAAATCAATGTGCGCAGGGATGATTTGTAAAGCGCGATCGCTTCGGGTATCTTCAGTAACCTTTGTCCGAACCATTGAAGCCTCATGCGGTTCAGCATCCGGGCGGTGAGGATGAAGATCGTCGGGGTCGCCAGGCCGAACAACAAGATCAAATAACCGCATGCTGAAATCAGGATCAACCAAACCAGAAAAGGGTCCTGAAGGGATGAATAGCTGAAAACGAGGGCCGTCACGCCGATGATCAAGAGGGCCGCCAAACCCAGGAACCGCTCGGCCATGACCGACACGGCGGCCTCCTTCCCCCTCTGGGTGAATCGATAAAGATCCAGGCCTCTCACCAGATCCCCGCCGATGGCTGTTGGAAGAAAATTATTAAAAAAAACCCCAACGAGATAAATCTTGAAGAGTCTTTTCAAGGAAACTTCAATCCCCAGAGCTCCCAAAAGGAGCTGCCAACGGTAGGATAACGGAACAAATAGCAGGGTGTACGAAACGAGGCTTACAAGGAAAAGCGGCGGATCAAGGGTCCGAAAAATTTCGGAAAACTTGGTTAGATCCGTTTTCCAGAAGAGAACACCCAGGAAAATAAAACTGAAACAGACTCTGAGAAACAACCAAATCCATTTATTCACAGGTATACAATCTCGGGTCTCATTCTCCGACCCGGTTTGGAACGGACGTCATTATAGTTGGAACCCGGGGCCCATTGTAAGAGTTCACAAGAAACGTGTCAAATGCGTTGGTCACGCGGATTGATCGGGAAAAAGAGGGATGCTTTTATAGGACCGGAGGATTATTACAAGTTGGAGCCGCCCAAGCCGAGGGACACGGGATCGGACGGCTCGGGTCAAGGCGTTAAAGAAGAAAACGCAAACCAGCCTGATAACTACCTTGCGAATCCTCCTTTCTCACCCAGCGGACTTCAGCCAGGGTCGGTGCGGTAGCCTCCACACTGTGAAGAGGAAGGGCCATTTTCAGAACCTGGCCCACCTTCAGGGATACGTCCGTCAGCAGACAAAGACCCCCGTTGCTTATATTCATGAGCTTCCCTGCGACCGGCGTCTCAACCGGCCGCAATGAACTTTCATGGACACTCATCTCATAATTCACAATGACTGATAACAAAAAGCGCTGAGCCTGCCGCTGTGTCATTTATGGAATTCCTATTTTCGCCATGCCCTATATAAGCGTATCGCAACGCGTATGTCAATTACACGAAAGTGGTATTCATGCACTATGACATGCAATATGAAAAGAAGAAGACCGAATCAACGATGTTGCGCGGTTGTATACCATATCGGACAAAAACTGTCAAGGAAAAAACACAATATAATGTTATATATCAATCGTTAAATACTATATGTTGTGGATAAGATGGTATGAATCTGTTAGTAAATTGTGGAAAATTGGAAGGCGGGGAACGGGCAAATCCGGAAGTCTTTCAGTTAGAGTTTGGCGTTCTTTTCGGTTGACATAGGATAAATATTGTTGTATCGTTTTTTATCACAGCTTGATAAAAGAATTCGAAGCAGACCTTGCAATCCAATTTGGTTAGGGCCAACCATGGTGGATCTATTAAAGGTTGCGAACGAACGTTCCATGCCTGGAATTTTGATCCTTGATTACCGGAAAAAGCCCGTCTTTTTCAATCCGGTGGCGCTCGATGTATTCTCGAGGTTAGAGAGTGAAACTCTTCCAACACTGAAAAACCCGGTTAGTATCGCCTTTCCTCAAGAAATCTCGAATCTCTACGACACCCTCAAAAAAGATCAGAATCGCTTAAACTGTCAGACGACCTTGTTTGCCACCCCCGAGACGACGTATTGCTGTCGGGGATTTTTCCTTCAGGGTCCGCCCGGTTCCATCGGAAAAACATTTTTCATATTTTTCCTGATCGAAAAAATTATGCCCCGTCACAAGGTGGACCTTGATAAATTCAAGAAACATTTCGAGCTTTCCGATCGTCAGATGGAAATCGTGAAATATCTTTTGGTCGGATTGACGAATAAAGAGATGGCCGAGGAATCATGTGTGTCGGAAGATACCATCAAAGGGCACCTGAGACATATCATGAAGCGATTGGATGTTCGATCCAGGACCGGGATCCTTTCCAAGATCTTTCAACTCTTCAATGAGCCGTCCTCTCCTCAGTTGAATTTAAAGAGAAGAACCCCCAAAAAAACCTTCGCAGCGTGACTTCTTAAATTCGGCATTATCTCGTTTCTGTATTCGGAGACCTTATTGATCAATGAAGAGGAGTTATGCGTTGATAAGGCGTCTAATGTGGTGTGTCGGATGCTTCACACTTCTGGTTGAACTTTCCGGAACCGGATGGGTGGAGGCGGCCCCGACTTCAAGCTACATTCCGGACGAGCTCCTCGTAAAATTTAAGTCCGGCACCCCGGATGACCGGATTCGCCGTGTTCATGCCCGGATGGGCGTGATCCGTGAGAAGCGGATGGGTTATACCGGGATCCAGCGACTCAGACTTCCTCCGGGTCTGTCGGTGGATAGTGCCGTTGCGCAATACCGGAGCAATCCGGATGTCGAGTACGCCGAGCCCAATTATATCCGCCGGGCCATGGCCCGTCCCCTCGACCCCGCCTTTAGTCGGCAATGGGGACTCCACAATACCGGCCAGGACCTCGCCGGCACCCCCACTCCCCTCAAGGGAATACCGGATGACGATATTGACGCGGAAGAGGCCTGGGACATCGTCCAGGGATCTCCGGGCATGGTCATCGCGGTCATCGATTCCGGGGTGGATTATAATCATCCGGATCTGGGCGATGAGGACATCAACAATAACGGCGTGTTGGATCCCTCCGAGGATGTGAATAACAACGGTGCGCTGGATCCGGGAGAGGACACAAACAACAACGGGATATTGGACCCGGCCGAGGATCAAAACGGAAACGGGATGAAGGACCCGGGAAATATCTGGGTCAATCCTGGAGAGGATCTGAACGGAAACGGGATCGCCGATCCAAGCGAGTTGAATACTAATACTGATAATGACAACAACGGATACCCCGATGATATCCAAGGATGGAATTTTGTCGGGACCCAAGTCTCTACCATCGACCCTCAAGGCAATTGCAGCTTCGGCCCGGATGATCCGGACGGGAACAACGACCCGATGGACGATTTCGGCCACGGCACCGCGGTCGCCGGGGTGATCGCCGCGAAAGGGAATAATAACGTGGGGGTGGCCGGTATATTGTGGAACGCGAAGATCATGCCCCTTAAATTCCTCGGATCCGTCGGCTGCGGAACCGTCGCGGATGAGGTGGCGGCCATCGACTATGCGGTCCGGATGGGCGCCCGGATAATAACGATTGCCGCCGGGGGGTCCGGCTTCCAGCAATCGGAGTTCGACGCGATTGCGGCCGCCCGTGACGCGGGCATCTTGGTGGTCGCGGCGGCCGGCAACGGCGGGTCCGACAACGATGCTTCCCCGGTTTATCCCGCGAGCTACGACCTTCCCAACGTGATTTCCGTGGCCTCCAGCGATTTCAAAGATAACCTGGGTTTTCTTTCCAATTACGGGAAGAAGTCGGTCCATCTCGCGGCTCCGGGTGACTGCATCTACACCACCATGCCCACGGGAACCTTCGGCCTGCAAAACCCTCCCAACCTTAACCGGGACTGCACGGATTTGCCGTTTAAACAATATTATGACTATATCACCGGGACATCCTTTGCCGCGGCCTTTGTGTCGGGCGTCGCGGGATTATTGCTGATCCAGGACCCAAGCCTCGCCCCGGATGAATTGAAGGCCATCCTGATCGGAACAACCGATCCCAAAACATCCCTGAAAGGAAAAGTGATCTCCAACGGACGTCTGAATGCCCACCGGGCCCTGACCCGTGATCTCGGGGCGGGTTTCAGCGGAGGAGAGACGGGGAGAGTCGGTTGCGGCGGAATCGATCTCATTGGAGGTGACGGGCCGGTTTCCCCCGGAACCGCGGCCGCTTCATTTCTTGCGATGGCATTTCCCCTGCTCCTGGCTAACCGCAAGGCGAGAAAGATACTGCTGGGCCGTCGGTGGTCGGTATTTTTTTTTATCCTTATCGTTCTATTGCTTGTCTTACAGGTGACCCCCTCCGTTGTCTACGCGCAGGCGGAAGAAGAAACGGAGATGACCCACCAAATTACCCTGAAAATGGGGGTTCATCTCTACCGGAGCAGCGAGTATTTTGATACCAACTCGGAGTTCTTCGAACCGCAAGACCTGACCAGTCTTTCAGAAGAGCTGGAATATGACTACCTGTGGTTTTCCCCGTCGACCATTAGCATCGCGGTCGGTCAGTACGGCGGGAAGACCGATTTTAAAACCATTTGTTGCAGCCAGGTTGAGTTTAGGAATCGTTACCTGATGACCACCCTGAAATTTCACTTCAAACCGGTTAAACTGAAGCCGTTTGAATTTTATCTCGGACCCGGATTGGGTTATAATCGATTCGATCGGAAGATCACCGTATCGAATTCGACGGACAATTTCTCTCACGGAGTTTTTGACATCCATTTCGTCGCGGGCGCCCAGGTGAGGCTAAATACCCGCCTGAGTATCCTGTTGGAGAGCCGGTATTCCTCCGCCAAGCTCAAGGATGCCGATCCGCTCGGCGACACCCTAAACATTGGTGGCTTGACCACCTACGTGGGGGTGGCGTGGCGTTTTCCGGATTTCCGCCACATTATTCCAACCCTAACCTCGAATGCCGCGGAGGAGAAGATGGGCCCCCAACCCGCCCCCGAACTCACCGAGGAGCGGGTCATCCCGCCCGTCGAAAAACCGCTCGAGGAGGGACCGACGCCGGAGGGGAAGGTGGCGACGGTCGAAGCGGAGTTGCAGCAAATTCACTTTGGTTATGATGATTGGATCATCGCGGAGGAGGCGAGGCCCATCCTGGAAGAAAACGCACGGTGGTTGCAGGCCCACCCGGAGGTCAATCTTGCACTCGAAGGATACTGTGACGAGCGGGGCACCAACGAATATAATTTGGCCCTGGGTGCCCGACGGGCCGAGGCGGTTAAGCAGGTCCTCGTAACGTTGGGGGTTTCTGAAAGCCGCTTGTCGGTCATCAGCTACGGAGAAGAACGGCCCCTTTGTCTTGAAAAGACGGACGAGTGCTACGCGAAAAATCGACGGGTCCAGTTCACCATCCGATGAAAAAAGAGCGGCCGCCCTTCAAGGAGGACTCCGATTAAAACCTTTCCAAAAAGAGTTTGGTGCGGGCCGCTGATTCTTGGAGTCGTTTCCCTGCTTGATCTTTCCGTTCCCTCCATTATATTCCACGAGAGGCCCGAGCGGATCGCCGCCGCGGCGGTCGGCGGGCGGGAACCCGCCCATTCCCAAGCGCGATTGGCCTACGGCGGACTGCCGCAAAATTTTATTCCAAACATGGGACAGCTCAACCCCCGAGTCAAGTTTTATGAAAAAGGGGGCGGCCATGCCGCCTTTTTTACAAAAGGAGGGGTTGACCTGACGCTTTACAATGGAGACCCTTTTTCCGTTTCTCACCCGGTTCCGAGCTGGCTCAGGCTCACCCCTCTCGGGGCCCAAAAGAATCCCGAAATCGTGGGTGAAGGACTGCAAAAGGGCCGGGTTAACTACCTTATCGGCCATGATCCCCGAAAATGGCGGACCGGTCTTCCGATCTATCGGGCCGTGGTCTACAAGGAAATTTATCCCGGTATCGACATGAAGTTTTACGGCGGCGACCGGCAACTGGAATACGACATCGGCGTCAAACCCGGGGCGGATCCGTCGAGAATCCGGCTCTCCTTTGAAGGAGCCAGGGGATTGCGGTTGGCCGAGAACGGGGATTTGAGGATTCTGATCGACGGCGGGGAAATCGTCCAGAAGAAGCCGAGGGTCTATCAGGAGATTGACGGTCGGCGCCGGGAGGTTCCGGGAAAGTTCACGCTTCTCGGTCCGCAACCAGCCGCCCGGGGTCCCAAATATATCTACGGATTTGACTTGGCTTCCTACGACAAGAACGTCCCCCTCGTTATTGATCCGACGCTGGTCTATTCCACCTATCTCGGGGGAAGCGGCGATGAGCACGGTTACAGTATCGCGGTGGATGCCTCCGGGTTCGCCTATGTGTCCGGGTTCACGACCTCCGCCGATCTTGTCCCGTCCGAATATTGCACGGGGGTCTATGACTGCTCGTTCAACGGCGGTCCGTCGGATGCTTTCGTGGCCAAGGTCGATCCTTCGGCGTCGGGGTCTTCCTCCCTCCGATACCTCACCTACCTGGGCGGGAGTCAAAAGGAGGACAACGGGGTCGTTGCCGGAAGCATCGCGGTCGATGCCTCGGGCGACGCCTACGTGACCGGGGTCACCTCCTCCTCGGACTTTCCGACCACCCCCAATGCCTATCAATCCTCCCATCAGGGAGGGTTCGACGCCTTCGTGGCGAAGTTGGATCCCACCGGTTCGAAGCTTCTTTACTCGACCTACCTGGGGGGAAACCGTAACGATACGGGTCGCAGCATCGCGATCGACGCTTCGGGCCGCGCGTATGTGACGGGCGAGACCAACTCCACAAATTTGGTGCCCCCAAGACTGTGCAAAGTCGCCTACGACTGCTCTTATGTCGGCATTTCCACCGACGCCTTTGTGGCCAAGCTCGATCCCGCCGGATCCGGGCCCGCTGCCCTCCAATACGTCACTTATCTGGGAGGGAGCGATCTGGATGTCGGGTTCAGCATCGCGGTCGATGCCGAGGGGCGGGCCGTTGTGACGGGCGAAACGAATTCCTATGATTTCCCCGCGACGCCCGGCGCCTTCGACGTCACCTGTGGCACGGACGGGTTCTGTGACGACGGCGTGACCGATGTGTTCGTCTCAAAGATCGATCCCTCGCGTCCCGGGGCGGCTTCCCTGGTTTACTCCACCTTCCTGGGCGGGAGCGGTTTTGACAGCAGCAATCCCGTGAACAGCCTCGCCGTCGATCGGAACGGGGATGTTTATGTCACCGGCTGTACCGCCTCGGAAGACTACCCGACGACCCCCGGAGCCTACATGAACCGACGCGCGGGAGGCTGCGATATTTTCGCGACGAAGCTCAGGCCCGATCCGTCCGGACCGACGCCCGATCCCTCCGATCTTCTCTATTCGACCTTCCTGGGAGGCCGATCCTACGATGACGCGTGGGGCATCGCGGTGGATCCGGCGGGGCTTGTTTATTTGACCGGTTTCACCTGGTCCAAGGATTATCCCGTCACGCCGGGGGCCGTTTCCAAGAAGCTGGCCGGCGGAGTCGGCGACGTCTTCGTGTCGATCCTCAAACCCGACCCAAGCGGCCCGACCCCCGATCCTTCCGACCTGCTTTACTCGACCTACCTGGGCGGAGGGGGTGCCGATTCGGCCTACGGGATTGCGGTGGATGGCTCGGGGCGGGTTTTTCTGACGGGGGAGACGACCTCCAATAATTTCCCCACGAGCCCGGGAGGGTTTGATCGGAAATACCATGGCGGATATGATGCCTTTGTCGCGGAACTGGCTTTTCCGGACCTGACCCTGTCGGACGTCCGGTTCAATTCAGGGACGGTCCGGAAGGGGGAGAGCCTGTCCGTGACCGACACGGTTCAGAACCGGGGACCGATCCCGGCCGAAAACTTTCAAATCGGGTACCGCCTCTCGGTGAATACGGTGTTCGGGGATTCGGACGATGTCGTGATCCATGAAACTCGAACCATCGGGGCGCTGGCGGCGGGGAAGAGCAACACCGCGACGACAAGTTTAACCATTCCCGCGTCCACCCCGCCCAACACCTACCATATCTGCGCCGGCGCGGACGATTCCAACACCGTGGCGGAAAAGGATGAGACCAACAATTCCCGTTGCGCCACCGCGACGATTAACGTTCAGTAAGGATTGAGGATTTAATCATTCTTTATTATAAATAGGCCGGGTCCGTAACGGTTAAAAACGCCACTTTCGTGTAGTTGACATTGGTTTTTTTTCATGATACTTTGGGGCCGTCTTTCGATTTTCTTGGGTTGAACAGGCTATTCTTTGCGGGGATAATAGCGGATCGAGATAGCCTCCCGTCAATCCTTCCTGAGAATCGAGGCAGGCGATTCTTTGCCGGCTATGTCCATCTTCTGGGGGTAGAAGATGATACGCATAGCCACCAAGCTCCTTCCTCAGAGCCGCCTTCGCTGTAGTTGAAAACTGAACCTCCCCTTTAGGTTATTCGAAGCTTCAGTATTCATCTTTTTACGGGGGTAAAAGATGGACCAGAAGGCTTTGGGGGATTCCTTCCTGAGAAATCTCTCATTATCACGTCCTACGATTACTGCGCCCTTCTATCTAAAAACGACAGCCGGCCCTAGGTCGGCCCAAAACCGTTTTTCGGCGATGCCGTTTCGTTCGACGGCCAAAGTTCCGAAAGCGCGGGGTTCCAAAACGCGGGCACCCGGGGTGCTAGACCGGTGGCCTATTTTTATGCCATTCGAAGGCGTGATCACGATTTTGAAAAGAATGTATTCTTCGGGTCCGCTTTAAACCAATTTTAGGTGCGTTACCATGATCTCGTATCCGGGAAGTGAAAAGGCCATCGATCCGAAAGCGCGGGGGTCCAAAACGCGGGCTCTCAACATTCCAGACCGGTGGCCTATTTTTATGTCTTTCGAAGGCCTGAGAACGATTTTCGAGGGATGGTTATTCCAGGTCCGCTCAAAACCAATATTCGTCGAGGCCGTTGGTCAGAAGGCCGTCGATCAGAAAGCGGGGGTGTCCAGATGAGGATTTCAAGTCGTGTTGCCGGTTTATTTCTTGCCCTCTTGATCGTGGGTGCCGGGATTTTGTTAGCAGCGACACCGGCCCGGGCTTCGGGCGAGACCTGCTCCAACGGGCAGACTGCCCCCTGTTTTGAAGACATGCAATTAAACGGTTGCATGCTCTGCCACAGTCTGCAGATTGAACATGGCAACCGGAACGGGTCCGACCGCTTCGTCACGGCCTCCAGCGGAACCCTTCGGCACATTCACGATCCGCTCATTGCCGACTGGACGTCGATTGTCCAGGCGATGATCGGCAAGAGCTCGCCGGCGACTCTGGAATTGACCACGGGTTATTTGAACACCAATTATTGTCCCACCTGTACCGGGCCAATCCTGGGAAGTCCCGTCCAAAGCGCCGTCACTCCCAACAGCGCCACGGTGACCTTCAGTTCCTCGTCCAACGGCTTCGAGGACGAGCCGACCAGTGCCGTGCTTTACTACACGAACACCCCGGCGGACATGTTTAATGTGGGCACCGCGACAACGACGACCAACGGCAATTACTATTTGTTCAACCCGGCTACATTCAATTGCATCAACACCTGTCAGCAAGTTACCGATGCGGGGCCGACGGCCCATCATGTCGTGAACCTCACGGGGCTGTCCCCGTCCACGCGCTATTACGTGGTGGCTCAGGTGACGTCCGCCCTCGGGACGACCCGGAATACCTACGCCTACTCGTTCCGGACGCAGCCGCTCCCCGGCATCACCACGCCTCCCATGATCTTTCTTTCCGAGAATGAGCCCACGGGCGGAGGCGAGAACGACCGGATCATCGTGATCGATCCGAACCCGCTCCTGCCGGATCATGTCACGGCGAACCCCAACTACAATAAGCAGGTCCTTCCTTCCGTCGCGATCACGGGTACCGATCCCACCTCGGTGGTGTCCAATCCCAACGGTAAAGCGGTCTACGCAATGGTGGGGCCCCGGCTCTCGGCGATCGATACCTCGACGACTCCCTATCTCGAAAACCTCTCCATCGGGGGGGCCGGGGATTTCTATAACCATTTGGCCGTCTCACCCGACGGAAAGAAGCTCTATCTGGCCTATCATTTGAATGTGGGCAGCCCGCCGGTCGCGGTGAAGGTCTACGACACCACGGACCCCGTGAATCCGGCCTTGGTGGACACCATTTCGGACCCGGCCTTCAACGGCTGCAACATCGTCCTTGGACTGGGGATCAGCCCCGACGGGAGCCAGCTCTATCTGCCGTGCAGCCTTGCGGACGACGCACAGCTGGATCGGATGTATATGATCGACACCGATTCACACACCGTGACCTTGACCGCCACCTATCCGAGGGCGATCGGCGTTTTCTCCATCAATGCGGTCGCGGTGAGTCCGGACGGGGCGACGGTCTATCTGGCCCGGGGCGGTACGAGCGGCTCGGGAAGCACGATCGAGGTCTTTGACGGGGGCTCGGGAACCAGCATGGGTCCCATTTCGATTCCGGATCCCTCCACGCCCACCGCCGGCGTCTTCAGCCCGGACGGGACCAAGCTGTACGTGTCGGATATTCGAGCGGGGATTCGGGTGATCGATACCGGCAGCAACACCCTCACGCTGACGATGGCGTTGATGACGAGTCGTGGATACGGTATCGGAATCAGCCCGGATGGGGCCCGGCTCTATACCACGTTTATTGGCGGCGTGAATGTCAACGATACCTCGACCAACGGCCCGATCACCACGATCACGGGAGATTATACCAATGTCTATAACCTGACGGTCTCCCCGGGCCAGGGCGGAGCGCCGTCCCCGGATGTGGTCATGACGGATGTGACGCCCAATGCGGCTGCGACCGCGGCGGGGGCGACCCTGTCGGTGACCGACTCGGTGAATAACCAGGGCACGGCTTCGACCGACAGCAGCTTCTTTATCGGCTATGTCCTGTCGCCCACCGCCGATTATAACGACCCCGGGGCGGTGACGATCACGACCACGCGGGTGGTGGGTCCCCTGGCGGCCAATGACACCGACACCGGCACCACCTCCCTTTTGGTTCCGGCCGGGACGCTTCCGGGCAACTACTATGTTTGTGCCCTGGCGGACTCGACCCAGGCCTTGGCCGAGAGCAACGTGAACAACAACACGCGGTGCAGCGCGGCGACCGTATTGGTGGGCCAGCCGGATCTGGCGATGACGGCCGTGACGCCCAATTCCGGTTCGTATGTGGCGGGCGGGACGCTGTCGGTGAGCGATACGGTTCAAAACCAGGGAACGTCCCCGACGACCGCCAGCTTCTCGATCGGGTACAGCCTTTCGACCGATACGGTCTACGGAAACGGGGACGATATCGCGATCACGACCACCCGGGTGGTGGGTCCCTTGACCTCGGGCGGCTCCAGTACGGCCACGACCAATCTGTTGATCCCCTCCTCGACGCCGGCCGGCACGTATTATGTTTGCGCCAAGGCCGACTCCGGCAATTCGGTGAACGAGTCGAACGAATCCAACAACAGCCTCTGCAGCGCGATCACGGTGAGCCCGGGAGGGACCGATCTGATCATTTCGGCCGCGACGACCGCCACGAC
>Ga0335084_10001950_pt1 | contig 19650 bp, 17 predicted proteins | sample Lox_Sample_44_FD_206721 | JGI IMG/M metagenome (GOLD analysis project Ga0335084, IMG submission 206721) | Soil microbial communities from Loxahatchee National Wildlife Refuge, Florida, United States - Lox_Sample_4.4 | ecosystem: Environmental > Terrestrial > Soil > Wetlands | place: USA...
CGGGCGCGATCGAGTTTCTGGAAGCGCCCATGGGCGCAATCTTTGTCGCGGGCGCGGATGGGGTTCTCCGACGCCAAGCGGCTCACGCTTATCCTGAAAGTGCCGAGCTTCCCAAATCCTTTCCTCTTGGTACTGGCATCGTAGGTCAGGCAGCGCAGTCACGGCGGCCGATCATCACGCAGCCGGATACCGAGAAACTCCGCGTGCATTTTGGTTTTGGCGCCGTGCCTCCCTCGTTGATCACGGCCTATCCGCTGCTCGCCAACGACGCGCCGGTGGGAGTTCTGGAAATTTGCCTGTTTAAGCCGCTGACGGGAACCCAATCCCGCTGGCTTGAGAAAGCGACAGAAACCATGGCCAATGCGCTCCGCTTCGCCTTGGAAAGCGAGGAGAGACGCCAAGCCGAAGAACGCACGCGCCTCATCCTCGAATCGACTGCCGAAGGCATCTTCGGCGTGGACACGGACGGGCGAATTCAGTTTGTGAATCCCTCCACCTGTCGGATGCTCGGATTCACCGCCGAAGAAATGATCGGCCAGCCGTCGCACGCCCTCATTCATCATCATCGGCCAGACGGTAAGGAGTATCCCAAGGAAGAATGTCCGATGTACGCCGCCTACAAACGCGGCGAGCCGAGCCGGATCGACAACGAGTTTCTGTGGCACAAGAACGGCACGGGCATCCCGGTCGAGTACGGGGCGACACCCATCCGGAAAGACGGCACGATCATCGGCGCGGTCGTCAGCTTCTCCGACATCACGATCCGTAAACAAGCGGAAGCTGAACTCAAGGTCGCCAAGGAAAAAGCCGAGGAAGCCACGCGCATGAAAAGCGAATTCCTCGCCAACATGTCCCACGAGATCCGTACGCCAATGAACGGCATCATCGGCATGACCGACCTGCTTTTCGATACCGGTTTGAATCAGCAGCAGCGCGAGTTCGCCGACACCATCCGCGCCTGCGGCGATTCGTTGCTGACGATCATCAACGACATCCTCGACTTCTCGAAGATCGAAGCCGGCAAGCTACGGTTCGAGACCATCGATTTTGATTTGCAGACCACGCTCGAAAGCAACGTGGACATCCTTGCCGCCAACGCTCATCGCAAAGGCCTAGAACTCCACCTCTTTGTCGAGCGCGACGTGCCGGCCAACCTGCGCGGCGATCCGACGCGTCTCCGGCAGGTCGTCACCAATCTCGTCGGCAACGCCATCAAATTCACCGAGAAAGGAGAGGTGCTCGTCCGCGTCTCAAAAGAGAAGGAAACCGACACGAACGCCAGCCTGCGTTTTGCCATCAGCGATACCGGCATTGGCATCTCGCCGGAAGGTCAGGCGCGACTGTTCCAAGCGTTCTCGCAGGCTGACATGTCAACGACGCGCAAGTTTGGCGGCACCGGCCTCGGACTGGCGATCTGCAAGCGGCTCGTCGAACTCATGGGCGGTGAGATTGGCGTGACCAGCGAAGCCGGCAAAGGCTCGACGTTCTGGTTCACCGCGACGTTCGCCAAGCAAGGTCACGGGGCGGCACCGGCTCCCGTTGCGCCGGTTTTTCACGCAAACGTGACCGGCGCGCGCGCCTTGATCGTGGACGACAACGCGACCAACCGCAAGATTCTCGAATACCAACTCAACTCCTGGAAAATGAAACCAGAAACCGTGCCGTCTGCGCGCGAGGCGCTCGAAGTGTTGCGCCGCGAGGCCGGCAAGGGCCAGCCGTTTGCGCTGGTGATTCTCGATTTCCAGATGCCAGGGATGGACGGTCTCGAATTGGCGCGTGCCATCAGCGCTGACCCGAAGTTGGCCGGCGTGCACATGGTGATGCTCAGCTCGATGCACGGCCGGCAGAAGCCGGAAGGTGTCCAAGATGCCGGCATCGAAGCGTGGCTCAGCAAACCGGCCAAGCAATCGCAACTGTTCGACACCATCACCACGGTGATGAGCGGCGCAGTTGCTGAAGTGCACGCGGCGGCGCCGGTGGCGGCGGCGACGGCGTCGCGAGCGTTGCGCATCTTGCTGGCGGAAGACAATCAGGTGAATCAGCAGGTCGCACAGTTGCAGCTCAAGAAACTCGGTTATACCGCCGACATCGCCAACGACGGCAAGGAAGCCGTCGACAAGTCGGCGATGAAACCATACGACGTCATCCTCATGGATTGTCAGATGCCGGGTTTGGACGGTTACGAGGCGACGCGGGAGATTCGTCAACGCGAAGGGACTTCCCGGCATACGTACATCGTGGCCCTCACCGCCAACGCGCTCGGCGGCGACCGCGAGAAATGTCTCGCCGCCGGCATGGATGATTACCTGGCCAAACCATTGCGCGTCGAAGAACTCCAGCGTGCGCTCGAAAAATCACCGGGCCCGGCGAGCCCACAGGCCGTGCCGACCGCCGGTGACGGCGAACCACCCGTGGACATGGAACGGCTGATGGACGTGGCCAGCGGTGACGACGATACGATGCGTCAGTTGGTCGCGATGTATCTGGAGCAAACGCCACCGAAGATGGCCGCGCTCGAAACCGCGATTCAACAGAGCGACGCGAAAGGCGTCAAGCAGCACGCTCACAGCGTCGCGGGCACAAGCGCCTCGTGTGGGATGACAGCTCTGGTCGCGCCGATGCGCGCCCTGGAAAAAATGGCCCTCGAAGGTGACCTTGCTGAGGCTGCGGCTGTGTTCGCCGACGGACAACAGCAATTCGCTCGCGTTCGGCAGTTTCTGGAAGAAAGGACAACCACATGAACCGCCTGCTGATCATCGAAGACGATAAACTACTCGGCACCATTTACCTCAAGAAATTCTCCGCGGCCGATATCAACGTGCGCATAGCTCGCGCGGGCAAGGACGGGCTGGAGCAGGTGACCGCTTACCGGCCACACGCGCTATTGCTGGACCTGATGTTGCCGGACATGAGCGGCATTGAAGTGCTGCAGAAGCTGCGGTCCGAGGCGGCGACCCGGGAGTTGCCGGTCCTGGTGTTTACCAATGCGTTCTTGCCCGGGGCGATCCAGCAAGCGCGCGACGCCGGAGCCACCGGCGTGATCACCAAGTCAGATTGCTCGATCACCCAGTTGGTCGAAAAGATGTCCGCGGCCCTCGCGGTTTCCGACTACCGGCCGCCAGACGCCCCGAGCGAATCCGCCACGCCCGTGGCCGCTCCCGAAGTTGATTTACGCAAGATGCTCCGCGAGCAAGCCGGTCCGCTCCAGTCGGCGTTGGCGCAGTTTTTGTTGATTCCCAGCGACACATCGCGTCTGATCGGGGTCTCGCAGGCGACCCATGCAGTGGCCGGCAATGCCGCGGCGGCGGGTGAGCATACACTCTCGTGGATGGCCTCGGCGCTGGAAGCGTTGGAATATGACCTCGTTCAAAAGCCCAAGAATCGCAATCCGTCCAGCACCAACACGGTCGCCAACGCAGTGCGACTGCTGCAGGCCTGGCTGGAGGGCGCGACGCCGATTCCCCAACGCCGCCCGGGCGATTGCCGAATTCTGGCGGTCGACGACGATCCTATCATCGGTCAGGTTGTCACGACCGCGCTCGCCCGCGCCCAACTCCGCTGCGCCACGATGCAGGACCCGGTTGCGGCGCTGGAGGCGCTGCGCGCGGATCCATTCGATTTGGTGTTGCTGGACATCGAGATGCCGGGGATGGATGGCATGACGTTGTGCCGGGAATTGCGTGCTATCCCGCACCACGCCAATACGCCCGTGGTGTTCGTGACCGCTGTCGGCGAGTTCGAGCGGCGCCAGCAAGCCGGCCTCAGCGGCGGAAACGATCTGCTGGCCAAACCGTTCCTGCCGATGGAACTGGGGGTGAAAGCGCTGACGTGGTTGCTGAAGTCCGCGCCGACGGCGCGCTAGTCGCGCTGATGGCGAATGTCGCGGGCTTCGTAGAGATAGACCACTTCCTCGGCGATGTTGGTGGCGTGGTCGCCAATGCGCTCCAGATTATGCGCGACGCTCATCAGGTTTAACGCCCGGGTAATCGTGTGCGGGTCTTCGATAATGTAGCTGGTGAGCTCGCGGTGGAGTTGCTGGTTCAGTGCGTCGACTTCATCGTCACGACCGATGATCGCCCGGGCCGCATCGGGTTTCTCGTACACGAACGCGTCCAGCGTGTCGTGGATCATGCCGCGCGTGATCTCGGCCATGCGCGGGATGTTCACCCACGATTTCAGCAACGGCTCCTTGTTTAGCTCCTCGGCGCGATGGGCGATATTGACAGCTTGGTCGCCGATGCGCTCCAACTCGGCGGCGATCTTCATGGTCATGACAATGAAGCGCAAGTCGCGCGCCTTGGGCTGACGCAAGGCGATGAGTTGAACGCTGCGTTCGTCGATTTCCATTTGCAGGCGGTCGAGGCTGGTGTCGTCGGTGTCGACTTGTCTGGCGAGCGCGCCGTCGCGCTGGACCAGAGCCTTGAGCGATTGTGCGACGCTTTGCTCGGCCATCGCCGACATGCGCAACAGGGCGTCCTTGAGCTGCGAGAGTTCCTGGTCGAAATGCAATTCCATGATTAACCGAATCTTCCCGTCACGTAGTCTTCCGTCTGTTTGTTACTCGGGTTGGTGAAGATCTTCTCTGTGGCATCGAATTCGATCAACTGCCCGAGATAGAAAAACGCGGCGTAATCGCTGACGCGCGCCGCCTGCTGCATGTTGTGGGTCACGATGATGATCGTGTAATACTGTTTGAGGTCCTGAATCAACTCTTCAATCTTGGCCGTCGCGGTCGGATCAAGCGCGCTGCACGGCTCGTCCATGAGAACGATCTCAGGTTCTACCGCGATCGCGCGTGCGATGCACAGCCGCTGTTGCTGGCCGCCCGAAAGCTGCAACGCGGATTCGTCGAGACGATCTTTCACTTCATCCCAGAGCGCGGCCTTGCGCAGGCTCTCGGCGACACGCACGGTCAACTGCGCCTTGTTCGTAACACCTTGGATGCGCAGGCCGTAGGCCACGTTGTCGAAAACCGATTTGGGGAACGGGTTGGATTTCTGGAACACCATCCCGATCTGCTTGCGCAACTCGATCACGTCGACCTCGGGCGTGTGAATATTCTGTCCGTGCATGGTGATCTCACCCTCGATGCGCGCGCCGTCAATCAGATCATTCATACGATTGAGGCAGCGCAGCAATGTGGTCTTGCCGCAACCGCTCGGTCCGATGAACGCCGTGGTGCGATGCGGCGCGATGGCCACATTGACATTGAAGAGCGCCTGCTTCAGGCCGTACCAGAAGTTGAGGTTGCGAATCTGGAGGATGGGTTTATCCATGCGCCGACCTCATGCGCGCACGAATCTTTGCGCGCACCAGCACGCCTGCCAGATTCAACAGGAACGTCAGCGCCAGCAACACGAGCACCGAGCCGTACAGAATCGGTTCGGTTCGTTCGATATCGGGCGACTGAGTCGAAAGGACAAACACATGATAGCCTAGGTGCATGAACTGGTCGGTCCAATGCGTCGGCAGATGCGCGAGGTAATACGCCGCGCCCGTAAACATGATCGGAGCCACCTCGCCCGCGCCACGTCCGATGGCGAGAATCGCTCCGGTCATCACACCCGGCATTGCCTCGGGTAACACGATCCTGCAAATCGTCTCCAGCTTTGTCGCGCCGAGCGCGAAGCTGCCTTCACGCAATCCATTCGGCACGGCCCGCAACGATTCCTCGGTTGCGACGATTACGACGGGCAAGGTCATCACCGCCATCGTCGCCGCGGCCCAGATCAACGCGGGTTTGCGGTAATGAAGCTGGCCGCCGTAGAAAAGGTTGTCGATCCCGCCGCCGACGAATTGCACGAAGAAACCGAGTCCAAACAGGCCGAAGACAATCGATGGAACCCCGGCGAGATTGTTGATCGCGCCGTGGATGAGTCGCACCGGAAGCGAGTTGGGGCGCGCGTACTCGTTGAGATAGATCGCCGTGATCACGCCGACGGGCAGCACGCCGATGGTCATCAGGAACACCAGCGCGACCGTGCCGAAGATCATCGGGAAAATGCCGGCTCGATGGGCGTCGAACATGGCTTCGCCCGTGCCGCCAAAAATAAAGCGCCACGAAATCTGCCCGGCACCGTGCCATGCGATGTTGCCCAGAATGATGACAACCGCCGCGACCACCGCGAACGTCGCCAACCCGGTCGCGGCGGTGAATACCACGGCGCGGGAATCCACGCTATGCCGACGAAGACTCCCCGGCTGGGGCTGCTCGCGTTCGAGTCTCAGCCAAGCTAGGAATAACGCGGCGCTCACGACCAACATGAGGATAGTCGATACGGAAAATCCGGTCCAGGTCAGTAACGCCAGGGACAGCATCACCGCGCACGCCAACATCGCACCAAACCAAAGTTCCTTCACGGAGTGGCGCAATTTCATCCCCGGCCCTCGAGTTGCACCTTGAGCCGATGCACGACGACGTCGCCGATGAAATTCGTGACGAATGTCACGACGAACAGCATTGCGCCGAGTAGAAACAAGATGCGGTAGTGATTTCCTCCGAAGACGACTTCAGCCAGTTCTGCGGCGATGGTGGCGGTCAACGTGCGGCAAGAGTCGAAGATCGAGGCGGAAACGATGGTCGCGTTCCCTGATGCCATTAACACGACCATCGTCTCGCCGATGGCGCGTCCGAACCCTAGGACGCATGCCGCGAACACGCCCGGCAACGCCGCCGGCAAGACGATCTGCCAAGCGACCTGCCACCGCGCGGCTCCCAACGCCAGCGCTGCCTGCGAATATGATGGAGGAACACTTGTCAGCGCGTCCTCCGAAATCGTGAAGATGACTGGAATCACCGTCAACCCCAGCGCGATGCCTGCGACGAAGGCGTTGAGCCGCGACGCATAACCGAACATCGCTTGCAACGTGCTGGCCATCACAATCAGCGCGAAGAACCCAAGTACGACGGACGGAATCCCTGACAGTAGTTCGATCACGGGCTTGATGATTTCACGCACCTTGGGCTTCGCGAGTTGCGAAACATAGATCGCTGCGCCGACGCCGAGCGGTACAGACACGATCAGCGCGACAAGCGTCGCCTTGAGGCTGCCGATGATCAGCGGCACGATGTTGTACTTGGGGACAACACTGACGGGTTGCCAGATGTATTCAGGCTTGTCGTAGCCTTGCCACTGATACGGATAGAACATCATACGCCACGAGGTTGTGTTAAAACGCGTATCGGGATTGACCGTCTGCTTCAGTTCTTCCGCTTTCAATTCAACCAAGGTGCGAATCGTGTCGGCATCGTAGCTCCGCAACTCGGCGGTGGTCACACCCAGGTACTTTGCCAGTCGATCTGGCGGAACGGTGGAGATTTGGGTGACAGCGATTGGTCTTTGGGAACGTGCGTTGTTCGTTTTGCCAAGGATCACAGGCAGAGCTTCGCGTCCGACAAACGCGAAAATCAACAACACCATCAGAATCGCCGAGAGGGACACGACGAAGATCGCCCGCTCCAGAAACCACTCGGCCCAACGCAGGCGAGGAGGACGCCGGCGTCGGGCCTGCGGAACGACTCTTGCCGCGGTGGGGGGTGATGCAATCATCGGCGCTGATTCTTCGGCAACGGGAAGTAGCCGATAACCTTCACGACTGCCTGACCTTCGTTGCTGCGACACCACGTGATGTAGTCGGCGACGCCGCCCGTATCGACCGCGGGCGCGACGTAGTTGTACAGGTACCGCGTAATCGGGTACGTGCCGTTGAACACATTTTCCGCATTCGGTTGAATCGCTTGATCGCCATCGGCTCTGCTGACCTTGAGGAGCTTGACGCCTTCGCCGTAGGCAATCCCGCCGTAGCCTATGCCGCCAGCGTCCCTCGCTACGGCCTCGATAACCGCCGCCGTGCCGGGCATCGTCTTGGTCGCCGCCGCGAAGTCGCGACCGTTCAAGACGTGCTCCTTGAAAAACTCGTACGTGCCAGAGGAATTCTCTCGGCCGTACAACGAGACCGGCCCGTCCGGGCCGCCGACGTTCTTCCAATTCGTAATCTGGCCGGTGAAGATTGCTTTCAACTGGGAGAAGTTGAGTTGATTCACCGGATTGCTTTCATTGACGTAGACCGAGAGAGCATCGAGACACATCTTGTACTCGCGCGGCCGTGTCCTGAACTTCTTGACGAAGTCCGCGATCTCCGACGGTTTCATCGACCGCGAAGCATCGCAAATGTCGGTCGTGCCGTTGAGTAACGCGGCGATGCCGGTCCCCGAACCGCCGCCCGTGACCTGCACCGTCGTTCCCGGATGCGACTTCATATAGACCTCGGCCCATTTTTGGCCGAGGATGACCATCGTGTCCGAGCCTTTCACCGTGATGCTGGCGGCATGAGTCGTGACCGCCCCCAGACCAACCGCGAGGATGAGTGCCAATCTCCGTTTCACCTGCCTAACGGTATCGAGGCAGTGTTACGCTTGTGTTTCGGCACCGTTACGAACTCCTGAACTTGAATCCTGATGGCGCGCGACGACGCAGGAGTGACTCGACGCGTGCCAACAACTCACCCATTTCAAACGGCTTGGTCAGGTAATCGTCCGCGCCGTGGTCGAATCCCCGAAGCTTGTCCTCCGCGGAAGCGCGCGCCGTGAGCATCAGCACCGGAATGTGTCGCGCCGCCGGGCTGAGCTTGACGAGGCGGCACACCTCCAGCCCGTTCATGAAGGGTAGCATCAAATCGAGAATGATCAGATCGGGCTTGAGATCGAGAGCAATGTCGAGTGCGCGAAGCCCGTCGGACGCCACAACCGGACGATGGCCTCGCCGCCGCAACTGAAACTGAAGAAGCTCGGCCGCATCCGATTCGTCCTCGACGATCACAATCAACCGTTGGTTCTTGTGAGCCATGGTTCAGACAACCGCCAACTCGGTGGGCAACAGGCTCGGGACCGCTTCTGTCTCACGCCAACGAACCAGCTCAATCGTGCCGGCGTGAGTTTCGACGAGCGCCGTCGAACTTTCCACCCAATCGCCGCTGTTGTAGTACGCCACGTCGCGAATCCGTTTCGTCACGGGCGTGTGAATGTGTCCGCACACAATCCCGTCAGCATCGTACATCTGCGCATAACGCACCACTGCCTCCTCGAACCGGCTGATAAAGTTCACCGCGTTCTTCACACGGCTCTTCGCGTACGCGCTCAGTGACCAAGGCTCACGCCCGAACGTCCGGCGCAGTGCATTCAACGGCCTGTTCAGCCCCAATAAAAGCTGGTAGCCGATGTCGCCGAGATTCGCCAGCCACTTCGAGTGCTGCATGATCGCGTCAAACTCGTGTCCATGCATAACGAGCAACCGCTTGCCGTGCCCGGTCACGTACAAGTCGCGTGGCTTGATCCACACGTTGCCGTATACGCCGAGAAAGCGGCCACCGAACTCGTCGTGATTGCCGGGAATGTAAATGACGCGTGTGCCCTTGCGCGCTTTGCGGAGGATTTTCTGGATGACGTCGTTGTGCGCCTGCGGCCAGTAGTGTTCGCGCTTCAAGCTCCACAAATCCACAATGTCACCCACCAGATACAACGTCCGGCACTCCGTGCGCCGGAGAAAATCCAGCAGCTTTTCGGCATCGCAGCCACGCGTGCCAAGATGCAAATCGGATAGCCAGACAGTCTTGTATTCCATAGCCGCAACCTACCGGCGGCATGTGCCGGATGTGTGACAATGCGGTTAAGGAAGCGAAAACAGCTGATATCCAAATTTGGATTCCAAAGCCGATGGTTTTCGTTGGATGGTGTCGAAAGCTCCTCTTGACCGTTGGCCTAAGCGACCAGATCAACTGGAACAGGATTCCGAGCCGAAAGTCCCGTCCGCCCGCCTGTGCAGAATCACGACGTTTCCGTCCGGGTCAAGTATCTCCATGGCCCGGCAGACCGAATAGTCACGAGGTTCGCTCACAACCCGCACGCCTCGCTTCTTCAGTTCGTCATGTGCCGCATGAATGTCATCAACCGCCAAAGCTATGCGTCCGCCAGACGCCGCCCCGGGCAGCCTCTCGCCCGCCTTCAGTGCGAGCGTGGTGCTCCCACAGTTGAATTCCGCCCACTTCCACTCTTCACTATAGACCTCCTGCGGAAGACCAAGAACTTCGCGGTAGAAGGCCGCCGCCCGTGCCAAATCGGATACCTGGTACAACACGAAATCGATCCCGCGGATTTTCATCCTAACTATTCAAACCATCCTAAGCGCGCCAGGTTGCCGCCAGCAAGCCGGATTTAAGTCTCGCCAACGGTACTCGACAAGCCCTGCATCTGCGGCAGAGTAAAGTAGAAGGCGCTGCCTTTATCCAACTCGGATTCGGCCCAGACGCGACCGCCGTGAGCTTGGACGATGTGTTTGACAATCGACAGGCCGAGACCGGTGCCACCGAGTTCGCGACTGCGTGCCTTGTCGACGCGGTAGAAGCGCTCGAAGATCCGTGGCAAATGCTCGGGCGCGACACCCGGGCCGTTGTCGGCGACGCAGACCTGCAGTTCGCAGCCGTTGTCTTTGGCGGAAACAGTGACGCGTCCACCGTATTGCGTGTATTTGATGGCGTTGTCGAGCAGATTGATGAACACCTGGTGCAGTCGTTGCGCGTCCGCTCGGACGAGCGGAAGTTCCTCGGCAATTTCCAGATTGATCGTCATCGATTTCTCTTTCGCGCGTTGACGAAGTTCTTCCAGCGCGCCTTCGACGACCTTGCGTAATTTCACTGGGCCTACGTTTAGCCGGGCTTGTTGCGATTCGAGTTCGGAGATGCTGAGCAGGTCGCCGATCAACGCTTCCAATCGCTGCGCGTGTTTCTCAATCGTTTGCAGAAACTGTTTTGAAGTCTCGCCGTCTGGCGGCTGTTCGTCGAGTAACGTTTCGACGTAGCCTTTGATGATCGACAACGGCGTGCGCAGTTCGTGACTGACATTGGCGACGAAATCCTTGCGGACGTGCTCCAATTGTTTGATGCGCGTAATGTCGTGGAAGACCACAACTGTTCCCGCGCTGCTCTCGAGCGCGGCCGCGGTGACCGCGAACGCACATTCGGCGGGCTGTAGGAAGGTCAGTTCGCCCGCGCCGCGTTCGGCAACGAGTTTTTCCAGAGCGACGTGACGAAACGCTTCGAGCACGGTTTTGCCGATGACCTCGCCGCCGAGTTGGAACTGCTGACACAACGCACGGTTGGCGAGCCGAATACGGCCAGTCGCGTCCACCACCAGCACACCCTCGGTCATGCTCGCGAGAATCGCCCCGAGTTCGGCTTTCTCGTTGTTGAGTTCACGCAACCGTGTTTCGAGTTGGGTGCTCATCTGATTGAGCGCCGCGCCCAGCGCGTGCAACTCCGCGCCGCCGCGCTCGGGCGCGCGTTGACTGAAATCTCCCTGGGCAACCCGCGTGGCCATCTGCTGCATTGCGTCTATTGGCCCGCTCAACCGCCGCGCCAACACGAACACTATCGGCAACGCCACCAAGGCGACGACGATGCTGGCTGCCGCAACAGTTCGTCGCACACGGCTGGTTGTCAGTTCAATCTCATGCAGCGGCAATGCCACGCGGACAAAACCGATGGCGGGATTGTTCGTCACTGGGACTGCGACGTACATCAGGTCCACACCGACGGTGGCGCTGTGGCGCATCGAACTGCCGAAACCCGATTGAAGCGCTGCCTGCACCTCGGGGCGGTGGAGGTGGTTTTCAATCTGTGACAACTGCTCTGCCGACTTGTCCGACTCGCCGATTACTGTTCCATCGGGAGAAATGATCGTCACGCGCAAGCCCGTCTCTCGCGCCAGCTCGTGTGCGAACGTGTTGATTCTTTCAACCGGAGTTCGGCCAACAACCTCGCGCGCCAGAACCGCGTCGCGCGCCAAGTCTGAGCGGATTCTGCTAACCAAATACGGTGGGAGCGACAGATCGATGCAGACATTGATGACTAACAGCAGATCCGCGAGAAGGATCGCCAAGCCGAAGAACCATTTCCACTGCAGCGACAGTTTCAAGATTTACTCAGCGAAACGATACCCAACGCCGCGCACAGTTTCGATATAATCCGACGCCTTGCCGAGTTTCTCGCGCAGCCGGCGCATGTGCGTGTCCACTGTGCGCGTGTCGATGTCGCCTTCGTAACCCCAGACGTCGGTGAGCAGCCGATCGCGGGACTGCACGCGTCCGCGACGTTCCAGCAACGTCGCCAAAAGCTTGAATTCCGTCGCAGTCAGATCCACCGGCTTGCCCCTGACCGTGACCTCATGTTTCGCCAGGTCGACGATAAGCCCGTCGGCTTTGAGCACTTCGGCAGGCGCCGCTTTACCTTGCGTGCGTCGCAATATGGTTTTCACGCGCAAGACCAGTTCGCGGGGACTGAACGGCTTCGGCACGTAGTCGTCCGCGCCAAGCTCGAAGCCGACGACACGGTCGAGTTCGTCCGCCTTCGCCGTGAGCATGATGATCGGGATATGTGCGGTTTTTGGATCGGCCTTAAGCTGCTTGCAGACGTCGGTCCCTTCGATCTGCGGCAACATCAGGTCCAGCACGACCAGCGCTGGCAAATGATCGCGCGCTTTCAGCAACGCGCTCGCCCCGTCGCGGGCCGCAATCGTTTTGTAGCCCGCTTTGTGGAGGTTGTAGACGACTAGGTCGAGCACATCCGCCTCGTCGTCGACCACTAACACGGTCTCGCTCATGTCGGCAATCTGTGACAACTCGGCAACGCCCTCGCGACAGCCAAGTTACGATTCGGTGACGGAGCGCCTACCGTGTCACTGCGCCCTCCGAGGCCGAGGACACCAGCTTGGCGTATTTGGCCAGCGCGCCCGTCTCGTAGCGTGGCTTCGGCGGCTTCCATTGGGCCAGCCGTTTCTTGAGTTCCTCGTCGCTCAACTCCACGTCGATCCGTCGTTTGGTCAAATCCATCGAGATGATGTCGCCGTCGCGCACAATGGCGATCGCGCCGCCGCGTGAGGCTTCGGGCGCGATATGGCCGACCGTGAACCCATACGTCGCGCCCGAAAACCGTCCGTCGGTGATAAGCGCGACCTGGTCGCTGATGCCCTGGCCGACGATTGCCGCCGTCACCAACAGCATTTCGCGCATTCCCGGCCCGCCGTGCGGCCCCTCGTAGCGGATCACGACGACGTCGCCCGCTTTGATCTTCTTTTCCTGGACCGCCGCGAACGCGTCTTCTTCGCAATCGAACACGCGCGCCGGGCCGCGATGACTCGTGCGTTTGTGACCGACGACCTTCAACACGCAACCTTCTTGCGCGATGTTACCCTTCAAAATGACCATGCCGCCCGTCGGCTTGATCGGATTACTGAGCGGTCGAATCACGGGCTGCCCCGGCGTTTCCTTCGCTGCGCGCGATTCCTCGCCGATGGTCCTGCCCGAGACAGTCATCTCCTCGGCATTGAGCAAGCCGGCATCGAGTAATCTCTTGGCGACAACCGCCGTGCCGCCCGCCGCATAAACGTCGGTCGCGACAAACTTGCCGGCCGGCTTCAAATCGCAAAGTAGTGGCGTCTTGGCACTGATGCGATCGAAGTCATCAATCGTCAACGGCACGCCAGCCTCCCGCGCAATGGCCAGTAAATGCAACACGAGATTGGTCGAACCGCCCGACATCGCGCCGGCTGCGATCGCGTTTTCGAGCGCGCGGCGCGTGATGATCTTGCGCGGCGTCAACTTGCGGCGGAGCAGTTCGACAATCTGTTTGCCAGTGTCGAATGCGACTTGGTCCTTCTTCGGATGTTCAGCGGGAACGCTATTCGCGCCCATCAATGAGATGCCGAGCATTTCCGTCGCCATCGACATCGTGTTGGCCGTGAACTGACCACCGCACGCGCCCATGCCCGGACACGCGGCGATTTCCAAATCACGCAAGTCTGCCTCGGTAATTTTGCCCGCCGCGCACGCGCCGACGCCTTCGAACACGTCCTGAATCGTCACATCTTTGCCGTGCCATTTGCCGGGTGCGATCGAGCCGCCATACATCATCAATCCCGGCAGGTCGAGCCGCGCCAGAGCCATGACGGTGCCGGGAATCGTCTTGTCGCAACCCGAGAGCGCAACGACCGCGTCAAAGAGGTAACCGCGAGCGAAAACTTCGATGGAGTCGGCGACGATCTCGCGGCTGATGAGCGAGCACTTCATACCTTCCGTGCCCATCGAGATGCCGTCCGAAATGGCGATGGTGTTGCATTCCAGCGGCACGCCGCCCGCCGCGCGCACGCCTTCCTTGATCTTGTCCGCCAGCCGACGCAAGTGCGCGTTGCAGGGCATCGCGTCGGTCCACGTGTTGGCGACGGCGACGAGCGGTTTGTTGTGCAAATCCTCGTCGCTCAATCCGACCGAGCGAAAATACGAGCGCGCCGCTGCGCGGCCGAGTCCGTCGGTGACAACTTTGGAACGATGTTTGAGTGATTTAAGATCGGTAGCCATTTCGATTCCTCGCAGCTACTTACTTATCACAGCTTGAAAGCGTGGGGAAGCAATTCTGCGCGCGAGTTACGCGGATCTCGTCCGCCGGAATTCTGTTAGCGAGAGAATGTTTCCATCGGGATCTGTGAACCATGCGACGCGGGAACCATTGGGTGAGGTCCAAGTTCCTAGCTTGTCCTGCGCTAGTGCATCGTAACGTTCAAAGCGCACGCCCTTCTTGGCTAACTGCTTTATCGTCGCGACAATGTCGTCGACTTCCCATCCCAGAACCGTATGCCTCGCGGCGGATAGGCCCTCAACCTTTTGCACCCGAAGCATGGTTCCATTCGCGTCGAACACTAATGCGAATGGACTGTCCTCAACAAGCCTCAACCCCAAAGTGTCACGGTAGAACTGCTTGGCCCGTTCCGAATTCGTCGTTGCGGCGAAGCCGATGAGTTTCGATGTGTTTAGCATGTCGTGCAGTTTACAGCTTGAAGGCGTGGGGAAGCAGTTCCGAGAGAAGGTAGAGACGGGAGTGACGCGGGTGGCGTGAGTCAGCGCACACGACCACCATGTCGCCAAATTCTGCCAACACTTGACGGCACGCGCCGCACGGACTCAACGCGGGGCTCGGCGCGACGACAGCGATTGCCTGGAACTTGAGATGGCCTTCGCTCACAGCTTTCGTCAGCGCAACGCGTTCGGCGCAGATCGTCAGGCCGTAGCTGGCGTTTTCGACGTTGACGCCGGTGTAGATTTTGCCGGACTTAGTGAGCAGCGCCGCGCCGACGCGGAATTTGGAATACGGTGCGTAAGCGTTGCGTTGCGCGGCCTTGGCGGCGGCGAGGAGTCTGCGGAATTGCTGAGGCGCGGCCATCAGAGCATCGCGAGGAATTCAGCGAGCAGCTTCGCAAGCTTGGTTTGCGCACCATTGCCGACTTCGAGAACTTCTTCGTGCGAGAGTTTCTTGGTGGTGATGCCCGCGGCGAGGTTGGTGATGCAGGAGAGCCCAGCGACTTCGATGTTGTGGTGGCGCGCCATAATGACTTCAGGCACGGTGCTCATGCCCACGGCGTCCGCCCCGATCCATGCGAACGCCTTGATCTCAGCGGGCGTCTCGTAGCTCGGCCCAATCGTGGCGAGGTAGACACCGCGGCGAATCGGCTGCTGCAGTTTCTCGGCAGCGGCTTCCAGTTTCTCGCGCAATCGTGTCGAGTACGCTTGGGTCATATCGATGAACTTGATGCCGCCGTTGCCGTTGCCGCCGATGAGCGGATTGACGCCCATGAGGTTGATGTGGTCCTCGATGATCATCAGGTCGCCGGGATTGAACGACGGATTGATGCCGCCTGCCGCGTTCGTTACCAACAGGATTTTGACGCCCAGCGCATCCACAACGTGGATTGGATAGGTGATCTCGGCTAGTGATCGGCCCTCGTAAAAATGGAAGCGACCGCTGAGCACCATGAGTTTCTTGCCTGCGAGTTCGCCGAAGATCATTTGGCCGGCGTGTCCCGAAACCGTCGGCTTCGGGAAATGCGGAATCTCAGTGTAGGGCACGACGGCCGGGCTGGCAATCCCGCTGCTGACGCCGCCCAGTCCCGAGCCGACCACGATGGCGACTTCGGGTTTGAATCCCGCCAGTTTCGCTTCGAGAAAATCCTTCGACTCCTTGACGTTGGACATCATCGCTCTGAATCTCTCAACCGATTCTCTCGGTGATGAGCAGCGGTCGGGCCACAGCAGGGTCCGGCCGAATGGCGTACGCTCGCTGCACCATGGCTTCGGCGTGGGCCGCGTGCGCTTCGTTGTTGTAGTGCATCACCATCAATGGTTCACCCGCTTCAACGCGGTCGCCAATTTTCTTCGGCGCTTCGAAGCCGACGCCGAAATCGATCGTATCGCTCGCGACCTTGCGCCCGCCCCCCAGCGCGATGACCGCGTAACCAATCTGGTCGCACTCGATTCCGTGCACGAAGCCTGACGCCCGCGCGGCGATCACACGTTTGTGACTGGCGACGGGAAGTCGACTTGTATCGTCGCACACTTTCGCGTCGCCACCTTGGGTCGCGATTATCTCGACGAATTTCTTGAGCGCCTCCTTCGACGAAAGTTTCTTTTGCAGTATTTCGCGGGCGTCTGCAACATTTTTCGCGGCCTCGGCCATCATCAACATCTCGGCGGCGAGCGCAATGGTGACTTCCATCAGGTCATCGGCCTTCGCTTGGCCGCTCATCAACTCGATGCACTCGCGCACTTCGAGGGCGTTGCCGATGCATTGGCCAAGCGGCTGATTCATGTCGGTCTGCAGCGCACACACTCTCTTGCCGTAACGTTTGCCAACCTCGACCATCGCCCGGCCAAGCTCGAGCGACGCTTCGCGGGTGCGCATGAACGCGCCACTTCCCCATTTCACATCCAGTACAAGACCGTCGACGTTCTCCGCGAGTTTCTTGCTCATGATGCTAGCCACAATCAACGGCAGGCATGACACGGTCGCCGTCACGTCGCGCAACGCGTAGAGCTTCTTGTCGGCCGGCGCGATTTCGGGTGTGGCCCCGATCATGCAGCAGCCGATCTCGTCGGTGACGCGCTGGAATTCGGCGAGAGAGAGATTCGAGCGGAAACCGGAAATGCTTTCGAGCTTGTCAAGCGTGCCGCCGGTCGGGCCAAGTCCGCGCCCAGAAATCATCGGTACTTTCACGCCGCAACTCGCCACGAGCGGCGCGAGGATGAGCGAGGTTTTGTCCCCGATGCCGCCCGTGCTGTGTTTGTCGGCGTAGAACACGCCGGGCGCGCGCTTCCATTCGACCACTTTTCCGCTGTCGATCATCGCGCGGGTCAGCCACATCGTCTCGTCAAAATTCATTCCTTGAAAGCAAATGGCCATCGCCAGAGCCGCCATCTGATAGTCGGGAATTTCGGCGTGCGTGAATCCCAGGAGAAAGAAACGAATTTCTTCTTCAGTCAGGGCGTGACCGTCACGTTTCTTCTGGATGATCTGAGAGGGCAGTAACATGACTGAGGTCTCAGTGCCATCTTATCACTTGCAGGACGTTTGAGAAGTCATCTGTCCACAATCGCAAGCGCGGTTCGGGGTGCAAGCGCTGCCAGCGGCGGTCAGCAAGCAGCGGATCGAGAGCGGTTTCGGTGCGCGCCATGGCCACCCATTGCGAGGGTTCCTTGCCGTTGAGAACATCGGCGACTTTCAGCCTGAGATCGTCGCACGCGAGCGCAATCAGCCCGGCGTCGTGCGCGAGATTGGCCACGACAGGCTTCAATTCCAGCCTTCGATTTGAAATGTGAAGCAGTAAAACACCGTCGTCAGCCAGCTTGTCCAGATACAACCGCACCGCCTCACGCGTGACCAGATGCACAGGGATCGAGTCGGAGTTGAACGCGTCGAGGATGATGAGGTCGTACTGGCCGGGCACGGCGTAACGCAACTGCAATCGCGCGTCGCCCAGCACGATGCCGACTCGTTTCGCCGGGCTGAGCTTGATGAACGCAAACCGTTTCGGATTGCAGGCGATGCGGACCACGGCGGGATTGATTTCATAAAAGGTCCAATCATCCGTCGCGCGGGCGTAACAACTCAGCCCGCCCGTGCCCAGGCCGATCACAGCCACATTCGCCGCCGTGCGCCGGTCGAACGCAGCGAAAAACTGTCCGACAGGTCCCGTGGGGTAGTAATACCCCGTCGGCTCCGCCTGCCGCGCGGGGTCGATCCATGCCCGCCCGTGCATCGTCGTGCCGTGCATGAGTTCGCGAAACTTCTGACCGCGGTCCACAGTGATGCGCAGCACACCGAAGAAATTCCGTTCCGTGAACTCCACCCGTGTCATGGCTCCGCCGTACCAGAGCCCAACGCCCAACACCGCGGCCAGACACAATGCAAACCGCACTGGTCGCTTCACAAACCGATACGCCATCAGTGCCGGCAGCCCAAACATCCACACCGCATTCAGCGGACGCGGGGTGACTCCAGCCACGCGCAGGCCGACGATTACGCCGAACATCAGCGTGCCCGTCGCCAACGTCCACATCGCATCGCGCCACGGGAGCCGCGGGCCACGTGCAGTTGGCGCCTCTTCGGATGGCCTGATCGCGCACGCCAGGATCACCGCCAGCGGGTATTCGAGCACCATCGGGAACACCAGTGGCGCGACCAGCGAGTTGAACACGCCACCCAGCATTCCCCCAAACGACAGACACAAGTAATATTCCGTTAGATGCGCCGGCGATGGGCGATCCTGCGCCAGCGCACCGTGGCACACCAGCGACGCCACGAATGTAAACAGCAGATGCAGCATCACCAAAAACCACTCGGGTCGGCGGCCGTCCACAGCGAACAAGAAGATGAGCAGGATCGCCAGTATGCACACCACCCGTCCCAGCCACGGCTTCGGGCGCACCCCGTGACGCGCAAACGCCAGAATGAACGTCAGCAGATACAGCGCAAGCGGCAACACCCACAGCAACGGAAACGGCGCAACATCGGTGGACAGGTACATCGTCACCCCAAGCATCAAACTCGACGGCACAAACGCCAACGATACCCAGCGCAACCGCCGCCGAATCGTCACGTCAATGCCGTCACCGACGTTCGTGGCGGCTGCGGCCACGGCGATGCTTGGCCGCGCCGTCTGCGGCGCGCGCAACACCACTGCGGCGCAACCCAACGTCAGCGCGACGAACACGCCGTACCCGATCATCCAGAGCCAGCTCTGCATTTGTAATGGCAGCGTTCGCTCGACCAGTAGCGGATAACTCAGCAGCCCTAGCATGCTGCCCGTGTTGCTGGCCGCGTAGAGGAAATACGGATCTTGGGCCCGTGGATGCCGCGTGCGCGAAAACCACCGCTGCAGCAGCGGAGCCGAGGCCGAAATTGCGAACAGCGGCAAGCCCGTCACGCGCGTCAAAAAGCCGAGCAGCCAGGGTATCGGGTTGATGTCCGTCGGCACCGAGGCCGCCGTCCGGTCGCTCACGCGGATCGGCAGGACGATCAGCGCCACCAGCAACACGACGACGTGCAGCACCGCCTGCCGCCGCGCGCCGAGCCAACGTGTCGCCAAGTGCGCGTAGCTGTAGCCGAGCAACAGCACCCCCTGGAAAAACATCATGCACGAGTTCCACACCGCAGGCGTCCCGCCCAGCAGCGGCAGTAACATCTTGCCGATCATCGGCTCAACAACGAACATCAGCCCGGCGCTTAGAAACAGCGTGAGCGAATACAGCAGAACCACACGCGACCTCCTTGTCG
>Ga0335084_10001952_pt1 | contig 19645 bp, 14 predicted proteins | sample Lox_Sample_44_FD_206721 | JGI IMG/M metagenome (GOLD analysis project Ga0335084, IMG submission 206721) | Soil microbial communities from Loxahatchee National Wildlife Refuge, Florida, United States - Lox_Sample_4.4 | ecosystem: Environmental > Terrestrial > Soil > Wetlands | place: USA...
AAGCGCGGCTCCGAGCCCTGCCGCCCCTGTAAGCAGACCGGATGGATCGAGATTCTGGGTTGCGGCATGGTCGATCCCAACGTGTTCGAGTTTGTGAAAGACAATGGATACGATCCGAGAAAGGTTTCTGGATTCGCCTTCGGCATGGGCGCGGACCGGGTCGCGCTGCTGAAGTACGGTGTGGATGACATTCAGTTGTTCTTTCAGGGGGATGTGAGGTTCTTGCGGCAGTTTGCTTGAAGCAGCTATTGGCTATTGGCTTTTGGCTTCGTCAGCAAGAATGCGCGGGTGAGTACACTGCTTACGTCCGCAATAAGCCAAGAGCTAACAGCTAAGAGCCAAGAGCTGATTTTCATGAAACTTTCTCCACAATGGATTCGGGATTTCGTCGACCTGAGAGTTGACGACCGCCGGCTCGCCGAGGACCTGACCGCCGCCGGCATCGCGGTCGAGGGTACAAGCGGGCAGGGGGAGAATCTCGTCTATGAGATGGAGATCGGGACTAACCGCCCGGATGCCATGAATCACTACGGGGTCGCGCGCGAGGCCTCAGCGATCTACGACGTCCCGCTCCTGCCGATTGAACCCAAGCTTCCCAAGGCGGAAGGCGATGCGAATTTTGCGATTGCGATTGAAGACATCGACGGTTGTCCACGTTTCACCGCTCGCGTTATCCGAAACGTGAGTATCAAGCCTTCCCCGGCCAAGGTCGTAGAGCGGTTGGCGCTGCTGGATCAGCGGCCCATTAACAATGCCGTGGATGCCACAAACTACACCCTCTGGGAGATGGGCAAGCCCACCCACGTTTTCGATCTCGATCTACTTGAAGGTGGGAAGATTGTGGTGCGGCGGGCACGCAACGGCGAGAAGCTCAAAACGCTGGACGGTGTGGAACGCAAGCTGACCGCAGAGGATTTGGTCGTCGCCGATGCCGTGAAGCCGGTCGGACTCGCCGGCACTATGGGCGGCTTCGACACCATGATTACGGAGAAGACCCGCAACATTCTTGTCGAGTCGGCATGGTGGGACCCGGTCACGGTGCGCAAGATGGCGCGGCGCCACGGGCTGCACACGGACGCGTCTCACCGCTTCGAACGGGGCGCGGATTTCGAGTCCACGGTTCTGTCCTGCGATCGCGTGGCTGAACTGATCCTGCAATCGGGTGGGGGGAAAATGGCTGGCGGTCCGATTGATGTCGTTGCCCGGCGCATCGATCAGGCTCCGGTGGCGCTGCGTCTCTCGGAGGTACACCGCATCCTCGGACAGGGGCTGGACGCCAACCAGGTAGCGCGAATCCTCAAACGGCTAGGGTTTGACCTAATGCCGGAACCAGCGGAGGAGTTTGAGTTCACGGTTTACATTCCGAGTTGGCGGTTGGATGTCGAGCGCGAGATTGACCTGATCGAAGAGATCGCCCGGCTGCACGGGTACGACAAGTTTGCAAATACTCTGCCCGCGTACTCGGGGGCGGTAGTGGACACGCCCGAGGCGAAGAAGGACGAGAAGCTGCGCAGTTCCCTGCTGGCGCTTGGCTACAACGAGGCGGTCTCGCTGACTTTCATTTCGCACCAGGAGGCAGAGCAGTTCTCTGCCGTGCCCGTGATTGAACTGGAGAATCCGTTAAGCGAAGAGGCTTCAGTGATGCGCACCTCGCTGGTGCCGGGCATGCTGAACATGCTGGTGTACAACCTGAACCGTGGCAACGATGACGTGCGTTTGTTCGAAGCCGGGAACGTGTTCCAAGCCAGCGGACCGAACGCGGTAGAACTGCAGCGAGTTTGCCTGGGCGCAACCGGAAGCGCAGTGGACCCGAGCGTTCATCAGCCGCCCAGGATGTTGTCATTTTTCGACCTCAAGGGCGACGTGGAAACCCTGTTGCACTCCTTTCAGTGCAAGTCGGTTTCTTACGACGCGCAAACTGTCGATTACTACCATCCGGGACGTTCGGCGCGAGCCGTGATGGATGGTGAGATGGTCGCCCAGTTTGGGCAGATCCATCCCGACACTGCGGCCCGGTGGAAGGTAAGGCAGGATGTTTTCATTGCGGAACTGTATCTCGATCGCCTGTACAAACATGGCCTGCGGAAAGTCCGGTACGAAGCTCTGCCAAGATATCCCGCGGTGGAGCGGGATTTCTCGTTCATTTTCGCCGATTCTGTGATGTTCGAGCAGATCCAACAGGCCATTGCCGGCCTGCGCGTGAGCGAGTTACGCAGTTTTGTGCCGGCGGAGATCTTCCGCGGCGGATCAGTTCCCGCGGGCAAGTATTCCCTGCTGCTGCGGGCGACCTTCCAGTCCGGCGAGCGGACCTTGCGCGAAGAGGAAGTGGCAGAGTGGTCGGCAAAGATCATCAGCACGCTGGAAGGGCTGGGCGGGATGTTGAGAGCCTCATAGCATTTTTTGCTTTAGGTCGCCAGGTGTCAGCTCCACTGCAACGGGCGGGGACGCCGGTCCTCGATCGGTTCGATGTGCTAGTCTGGCCAGAACATGGCGGACGTGGGCGCCCAACTGAAACACTTTCTCAGCGACAAAGTCGAGCATTTCACCGAGTCGGTGATCCGCGAGATGACCCGCCAGGCCATGCTTCATGGCGCTGTCAACCTGGCGCAAGGCTTCCCTGATTTTCCCGCCCCGGCAGAAATCAAACATGCCGCGCAGGAAGCGATCGCCCACGACGTGAATCAATACGCCATCACCTGGGGCGCGAAGAACCTGCGGAATGCCATTGCCCGGCAGATGAAGGAATGGCAGGGAATGGCGGTCGATCCCGAGACCCAAATCACGGTCTGCTGCGGCTCTACCGAAGCCATGATTTCGACGCTCCTGGCAGTGTGTAACAAGGGCGACGAGGTCGTAATCTTTGAGCCCTTCTATGAAAACTACGGGCCGGACGCAATCCTTTCGGGCGCCAAGCCGGTGTTTGTGAAGTTGCGGCCTCCGACCACAGCGGATGGCGAGTGGACCTTTGATGAGCGTGAACTGCGGGCCGCGTTTCACCATCACACCAAAGCCATCATCCTCAACACGCCCAACAATCCTACAGGCAAGGTTTTCACCCGCGCGGAACTAGGGTTGATTCGCGACCTTTGTGTTGAGTTCAACGTGCTCGCCGTTACCGACGAGATCTACGAGCACATCATTTATGACGGCACACAGCATGTCTCGATTGCGAGCCTAGATGGCATGGCGGAGAGGACCGTCACGATCAATGGATTGTCCAAGACCTACAGCGTGACCGGATGGCGGGTGGGCTGGGCGGTGGCGCCGCCGCCCATAACCAATGCCATTCGCAAGGTGCACGACTTTCTGACCGTGGGGGCTCCGGCACCCCTGCAGGAAGCCGGCGCGGCGGCTTTGGGCCTGCCGCCCAGCTACTACCAAAGCCTCGCAACCGTGTACTGCACCCGCCGCGACCGGCTCATGCCTGCCTTGGCCGAAGCCGGGTTCCGCTGCTTCAAGCCACGCGGAGCCTATTACGTGATGACGGACATCAGCCGGTTCGGATTTTCTGACGATGTCAGCTTCGCAAAGTACCTGGTGAAGGAGATCGGCGTGGCGGTCGTACCGGGATCAAGCTTCTACAACGATCCGCGGGATGGCTCCCGACAGGTGCGTTTTGCCTTCTGCAAGCGCGCAGAGACGCTGGACGAAGCGGGCAGGAAGCTGAAGAAGTTGAAGTTGTCATCATGAGCGCAGCCCCGGGCGACAAGTGTCGATGGCTTATCTTCATCCGTCCACAGGATTCTGCGGTATACTGCGCTGCAGTTAGAATTCCTTCCAGGGAACAAGTGCAATCATGGCTGTGAGAATGGCAGAAGAGGTATCGACGCAGGTTCCGGCGGACGATTTTCAGGTGCTGGAGCAGAAGGTCTATCGCACCATTGAGTTGTACAAGGCCGCACGCGAGGCGCGCGCCGTGGCCGAACGCGACATTAAGCGCCTGCGCGAACAACTGGAAGAACGCGAAGAGGAAGTCGAAAGCCTGCGTCGTGAGATGGTGCAACTCCGCCGCGAGCGCGAGGAAATTCGCGGCCGGGTCGAGAAGATGCTGCAGCAGATCGAGACCATCGCGGAGCAGCCGGCCGCGAGCTGACTGGATTCTGCTTCCACTCCGCGTTTGAGAGGGGCAAAATAGGTTATGGCAACCGCCACCAAACAGCCGCCCGCGAAGGACACCAGCAGCAGCGTGCGGGTGGAAATCTTCGACCAAGCCTACAACCTGCGCGGCTCCGATCCGGACTATATTCTCAAGCTGGCCGAATACGTGGACGGCAAGATGCGCGCCGTCGCCGAGCAGACCCACACCGTGGACACCGTGCGCCTGGCGGTGCTAGCTGCGCTGAATATCGCCGACGAATATCACCTCCTCAAACGCAACCATGACAGCGGGTCGGTGGAGTACTTGAAGCGCGCGAATAATCTGGCCAACGCGCTGGATGAAGTGCTGCAGGAGAAACACCGCGCCGGGTAACCGCTGTTGGACGGACTGGTCGGCTGTGCCCGCGTGATCGCCCATAGGGATTCCTCGCTTCGCTCGGAATTTCACCTGCGGGCTCAGACGCCCGCAGAACAGCTCAACTTACCAAAGTCGCTGGCAAACGGAGTGCCAACTATTTCGTTTCTCCCTCTTGCGAATCCCGGCGGAATTGCCTAGCATCCAGAGTTGAAAGCCGGCCTACGAAGTTGGTGATGGTGGTAACCGATTTTTGAACCAACACCTGAATGAACGGGGGCCCGACTCGACATAGATCCCGTGTGCCATGCTCCGCCACGCGGAGACGCCTAAAGGGTCTCGGAGGGTTCCCACACGTCTTAAGACGGTTCATTCTCGGCCCACCACACGGCTCAGTGGGTCGGCTTGTTTCTTTGCGTCTTCGGTCGTACGTCGCCGGTCGTTGGCCACACCTGATGTCGACGAAGGACTTGCGAACGGCGAACGACCAAGGACCAACGACCAACGACGTTCCATTTCTGCTAGACTTTCTTCAATACCCATAGTGAGCATCTAACTAAACCGTGTTTCCCAGACTCTTTCATATTGGCAGTTTCAGCCTGCCCACCTATGGGCTCCTAGTGTCTCTGGGAGTGCTGATCGGGCTGTGGATCAGCGTGCGCAACTCCGAGAAGCAAGGGATTAACCCGGAGCATGCGTGGAACCTGGGAATTCTGGTGGTGTTGTGCGGAATTGTCGGAGCCAAGATTCTTTACATTGTGAATGACTGGGGCTACTACACCTCGCATCCCGGCGAGATTTTCAGTTTCGCCACCCTGCAGGCAGGGGGCGTTTTTTCCGGCGGGCTAATAGCCGCGGCGGGGGCGGCAATTTGGTATATCCGCAAGCACCACATGCCGGCACTAGGGACATGGGACGCGTTTGCGCCGGGATTGGCCCTCGGCCATGCCATCGGTCGGGTCGGCTGTTTCGCTGCCGGTTGCTGTTACGGCAAGCCGACTACCCATTTCTGGGGCGTGACCTTCAAGAACCCGCTCGCCCAGGCCTGGGTGGGCACGCCGCTAGGGGTTCCGTTGGAGCCGACCCAGCTGTTCGAATCTGCGGTTGAGTTGGCGAACTTTTTCATCCTGATGTGGCTGCTGAAGCGTAAGAAGTTCGACGGCCAGGTGCTCGGCGCTTATCTTTTTCTCTATGGAATCGCCCGCTACTTTCTGGAGTTCATTCGTGACGACCCTGGGCGTGGGTCGGTTTTTGGCGGATTGATGACCGGCACGCAATTGATCGCGATCGGACTGGTCCTCACCGGCGGGCTGATCTGGTGGCTGCGGCCGGAATTGAAAACCGTGCCGGCGGCACGGTGATCCTTTTTCGCCGCAGATCGCGCTGACCATGCAGATTTCTACTCTCATCTGACGCTGCCCCTTGCGCCGCAGATTACGCTGACGCCGCAGATTCACTTCATCTAACACCCCTTCGTGCCGCTGGGCTGTCGTAAGATTCCTTCGGAGCTGGCCCTCGGTGCCGGAGACATTGGATTCGGGCATGACTAGATTTCCCATCAGTCTTGTGGTCGCGCCGGACGACGCCGGTAAGCGCCTCGACCAGTATCTGGCCAGCCAGCTTCCGGACAGCAGCCGTGCGCGCGTGCAGCAACTCATCGCCGAGGAGAAGGTGCTGGTCAACGGCGCCGCCGCAAAACCATCGTTGAAGCTGCGAGGTGGGGAGAAGGTCGAGGTCCTAGGAACGACCAAACCCACGCCCTTGCGGGCAATGGCGGAAGACATTCCGCTCGATATCGTCTATGAGGACAACGATCTTGCCGTGGTGAATAAACCGGCTGGGATGATGGTGCACGCCGGAGCCGGGGCGACGGAGGATGAACGCAATCGTGGCACCCTGGTGAATGCGCTGCTGCATCGCTTCGGCCAGCTTTCCGCCGTAGGTGGCGAAGTCCGGCCAGGGATTGTGCACCGCCTCGACAAGGAAACGAGCGGCCTCATCATCGTCGCCAAGAATGATGTCTCCCATCGCAAGCTGGCGAAGCAATTTGCTTCCCGACTGGTCAAGAAGACCTACGTTGCTCTCGTACACGGCTGGATGAAGCAGGAACGCGGAACCATCAGCAGCCGCATCAGCCGGGACCGGGTGCGGCGGACGCGCATGACCACACGCGGGCCCGGTGGACGCGAGGCCATTACGCATTACGCAGTCCAGAAGAAGCTCGATTGCGGCTACGGCAAGTATTCCTTGCTGGAGGTGCAGATCGACACCGGCCGCACCCACCAGATCCGCGTGCATCTAGCCTCGCTCGGGCATCCGGTGGTGGGAGACACGCTGTATGGTGCGCCCAGGGAGCTTCGTGGAAAGAACCAACAAAAGATCTCGCTGCAGAGAAATTTCCTGCACGCTGCCCAGTTAGAACTCCACCACCCAACAACCGGCGAAGCGCTCTGCTTTTGCCGGCCCCTGCCTGCCGAACTCGCGGAGTTTCTCAAGCGAATCACTTAACATGTTGGCCCCGCGAGTCCACGACCGGGCAAACACGCATTACTGTGCCATGACTTGCAGTCATTTCTACATACTGTGCTTCCTGTATGTGTTGAAAAATATCTTGACTAACAGGGGGTTACGTAATGAACAATGACAGAACCTTGAAATGACCCAAGGAGCACGTATATGAAGAAGAGAGGCATTCTCGAACGACTAAAGGACGGCCCGGTTCTGGGCGATGGCGGTTATCTGCTGGAACTGGAAAAGCGGGGATGGGTGCGGGCGGGTCCGTTCACTCCCGAGGTCGCGCTGACGCGCCCCGATGCGCTGCGCGAACTGCATGTGGAATTTCGCGAGGCCGGCGCCGACGTGCTGCAGACTCTCACCTTCTACGCCAGCCGCGACAAGCTCGCCACCGTCGGCCTGGAAAACAAACTGGAAGATCTGAACCGCGCAGCTGTGAGAATTGCGCGCGAAGTAGCCGGGGACAAGTGCCTGGTTGCAGGCAACATCAGCCTGACCTGGATGTACGAACCGGGGAGTCCCGCCGCCGCCGACCGCGTCCGCAAAACCTTCGACGAGCAACTCGCGGTCCAGGTGGAGGAGGGTGTGGACTTCATTATTGGCGAAACGTTCTCCTGGCTGGGCGAGGCCTTGATTGCGGTCGAACGCGCCAAAAAGACCGGTTTGCCGGTCATGGTGACTATCTGTTTCGAGAACAAGAACGAAACTGCCGATGGCAAGAGCGCGGCTGAGTCCGCGAAAGCGCTGCGCGACGCCGGCGCTGACATCGTGGGCATGAACTGTTTGCGGCCGCCGCGGCACTTGCTCGCGCACATGGAGGAGATGCGGCAAGCGGTTGCTGGCTACCTTGCTTGCCAGCCCGTCGCTTATCGTACGCCCGACGACAAGCCCGACTTCACCAGCTTGCCGGAGTTTCCGCTCGGGCTGGACCCCTTGCAACTTACCCGCAAAGAAATGGCCGACTATGCGTTACGGGCGCGGGAGATGGGCATCAACTATATTGGCGCCTGTTGCGGGGCAGTGGCGATCCACATTCGCGAGATGGCCCGCGCTCTAGGGAAGCTCAAAGAGGACCAGCGGTTATGGAAGAAAGGCGGCGAGAAGCCCATGTCCGCGTACGAATACTACGATCATGACAGGCTGGCGGCCGGCGAGCAGAACTAGCGCGGCAAAATGGGTCCCGCGACAAGTCTGAACAGCATCTTAAGAATCGTTTTGAGGTTCCGGAACCTCTCGCCGGGAACGGGCCAGCAGCGGATCACCCGTTCACGTTTAGCCCATCGTAGGATCGCCCAACCAAGGAGTTGTCACCAGAGCTTCACGGAATTGTAATTTTCCTGTTACATAGCCGGCCGGACTGAGTGGCGCCCTGCAGCGCAGGCAATATTTCGCTGTATCCGGTGTCAGGGACGCTGGTAGCCGGGACTGCCCGGGGCGGCGGGTGTGTAGTCACGGCCATACATGTTCTTGTGCGCTTCTTGGGGCTTGGATGCCGGCAGGCGCAGAACTCCTAAGGTCGAGTTGTCTTCGGAGATTGTGACCTCGCGCGTGAAGGCACTCAGCGCCTCTGGCATCGCTGCCTCGTACCAGAGGTGCGACATGTAACGGCCCGGAGCAACATGGGGAATTACGATCTGGCCCTTGCGGTCCGAGATTCCATAGTAGGGCGTGCTAATCGCGATCACGACCGCGCTCATTTCCGCGTGAATGTTGCAGAAGATGTAGGAGATGCCAGGCTTATCGAAGCGCACGTCACGTGTGCTTCCAGCCTCATAAAGACCAAGGTCGAAACGTTTTCCGTCGAACAGGGAAAACACATTGTGGAAGAACGGATCGTGATTGGGGAACTCCACCAGCGACCCGACTGGTACGACCAGAACGTGGGGTTCGAAGCCCTTGTTGTGTTGCACCAGCGTCGGCCGGGGGGGCGACTGCGGCGTGGGAGCCGCGGGCCCGGTACCCTCCAAGGGGATCAACCAGACGACCACGTTACTGGCGTCGCGGGTCTTCATGTTCTTCCCATTGCTCACTAAGGCGACGCTGGCGGTCACCGTAGTCTCCTGGGCGCAGCCAAAACGGCTGCAAATCAGCAGCATGAACAGGCAACGGTACAAGAGACGCCGTAAGCTCATCAGAATAGGATCCCCATCATCATGTTCACTTGCTCTGCCGTATTGTCGATGCCGTAGAGCTCAAGCGATTGCAGATGTCGGTATTCGGTCGAAAACAGCAAATTCGAACGTGGCCGGTAAATGAAGTTAACCAAGCCGCCGCGATTCTGCACCCGTAACCGCCCAACATACTGTTCACTGGCAGCGGCTGACCGTACTTCCGAACTGGTCGGGTTGTCCAATCCGAAAGCCGCGTTGAATTCCAGCTTACTGTTGGCCTTGAACTTGAACTGGGACCATCCGCCGATGGAGTCCAGCCCTCGCACCGCGGTGGCAGGACTGGTGGGATCGCCGCCAAACACCACGCTGCGACTGGCGCCGCCGCCGATGCCGCCCACCGCGCGTCCGCGATAAAACTCGCCAGATAGGCTAAGTCGCGAAACGATGGGAATGTCCCAGTCCGCCATGCCTGCCCAACCGTCGGTGTAGTGATCGAAGTCCCAGACCTGACGGCTGTAGTAGCCGGCGCCACCGAGGGTAAGCGGCCGACCAAAAAGCCGCCCGGTCCAGGCGGTGCGTAATCCATACGCGGGCTGTCCCGACCTCTCCCCCGGCCCGGCTGACCGGAAATAAGAACTAGTGGGAAATTCTCCGGTGAGATTGTCGAAGATCCCTCCCTGGACGGTGAGGTTCTGGTCGTCGGCCAGGTCGAATCGGTGCTCCACTCGCACTTGCGGCGTCCATGACCAGAGGTTTCCCGCATAGTTGAGCGACGGGACTGCGAGGGACGCAAACGAGGTAGGAGAGAGCGGGGAAACAAAAAGCTCGTCCTGCCCCACCAGCAACGAGGTGCGCCGCCAATCCATGCGCATGCTGGCTATACGCAAGCGGAATACTCCTGCACTCACGCCGTTCCAGGTGTCGACGAAACCGCCGGCAAAGTCAGCTTGCAGGTTCCCCGACGTCCGAGCCCCGGCGATGGTAGGTCCGAACACTTCCAGACCGATTTCCGACTGCCGCAGGGTGGCGCCAAAGTTGCCGTCGCCCTGGTTCGGCCCGATAGCGAAGCTCGGGAAATCGGCGTTGTCCGTCTGTCCCCGGTTGCTAAAAAGATTCATCAGGACGATGCCAGACAACCGCACTCGATACTTCGAGGCGCTCTCCACTTTGGTCTGATACTGATCGTCAATTTTGCTGTTGAGCAACTGCGAGGTCTCCTCCAGCGAGGCAACGCGTTGCGCCAAGGACTCATGGCGCGCGGTGGGAGGCGCGGCTTCCGCTGGAGTGGCCGTCTCAGACTGGGCGGCACCGGCGTATGAACCTGCGTGGGGTGCGGCTTCGACCCCGCCGGATTGTGCGCGCACGGTCTCGAGCTCGCGCCGCAGAGCGGCGGTTTCAGCGCGATATTGGGCAGCTTCTTGGCGAATCTCCACCACTGCCGCGCGCAGTTCGTCGACTTGCTGCTGCAGGTCGTGAACCGCGGAGGTCAGGGCGGCGCTCTCGCCCGGCGGCCGCCCGCTGGAGGTTTGCGTCCAACCACAAACTGCCGACGCCAGCAAGAACACCCCGATGATGCCGCGTCCCCAAATCCAATCAGGCAAAACATTCCCCTGCTTCACAAGCGCCTCCCGAAGAAGACTGTGGACGTACCGGAACTATTTGTCGTTTAAACCTGAGACGGCCCTGAGACTGAGTTGCCCTACTTCTGCTTGGGAATCCTACTCCACGGGAATCCTTCTTGTCCGGGCGATTGCCGGGGTCTCCAATTTGACCTCCCCGCCATTATCGGGCGGGGCCAAGGCAGAGACCGGAAGGATCAGCCGGAAGACCGTCCCCGCTGCCGAAGTGCTCTCCACCACTACGTCGCCACCGTGGTCCTGAATGATCTTCTGCACGACTGTCAACCCCAGGCCGGTGCCGTTCTCCTTTCCCGCACTGACGAAGGGTTCGAACAGCTTGCCGCGTACGGATTCCGGGATACCGCGTCCATTGTCGGCGACCCGAACCTGAACCCCGCCGGGAACTTCCGCGAGATCGATGGTAATCCGCCCATGATCGGGCGCGGTCGCTTCACACGCATTCAGCAACAGGTTGTACAACGCGCGCTCCAACTTTTTCGTGTCGAACCAACCGCTGCAGTCTCCCTCCTGGCGGACGCTGATCCAGGCCGGATGAAACCGGGGATTCGCCCGGATCATTTGGATGACCCGGTCGACGGATTCCTTTACGTTGCCGTGGGTCAGCCGCAGGGATTCCCGGGTCCGGGAGAATTCCAGCAAGGAATCAATCAGGTCGGTCATCTGATTCACACCGATGCGCACTTCCTGGTAGAGTTCCTCGCGCTGCTCCGAGGACAAGCGGCTTTCCAGGAGGAATTCGGCATTGGCGACAATGGCCGCCAATGAATGCCGCAGGTCGTGGGATATCGAACTGGCCATACGTCCGATGGTGGCCAGCCGCTCTGCTTCCAGTAGTTCCTGCTGAGTTTTGAGCAAGCTGGCGCGCATCCGGTTGAAGGCGCCAGTGAGCTCGGCCACTTCATCATCGCCGTGGACATCCAGCCGGTAGTGGAAGTCGCCTTTTTCCAGGGCGCGCACGCCCGCCACAAGATTCCCCAATGGCCGCGTAAAGGTGTGGGAAATGAAGAACACCAATCCGCTTCCTCCTGCCACGGCGGCCAGCCCTACAGCCAGCAGCAAGCGGTTCAGGCTATCCAGGAAGGCCGTTTCCCGGTCATAGGATTTCAACACGCTCAAACGAACCGAGGGCACCTCACCGGGTGCCAGCTCCAGGGAAGTGCCCAAGAAGTGTTCGTCGCCGAGTTGCACGTCTCCCGGCCCGCTTGCGTCGGCGCTGAGATGAACAATCGGATGCCGCGCCAGTTCCGCTTCGTGGGTAGGGTCGAGCGTGCTCCGCACGATGCTGTCACCGTAATAAAAGGCCACTTGGCTGGCAGCGATGCGGCTCATTTGGGCCGCCACGCTGTCGTCAATCTCGTGGCCAATCACCAGGAGCCCGAGCTGCCGGTTTGCAGTTGCAGGTCCGAAGTAGATGGGCTTGAGAAACACCTGATAAAGATGCTGCGCGCCAAACCACCACTGCCCTTCGCGGTTCTGGGAGCGCCGCAGCGAGGTCTGAGCCATCTCCCGGGTAAAGCCCGGACTAGCGGTGTGGAGGGCCACAACCCTGCCCTCCCGGTCCGCCAGCACGAACAGGTCGCTGCCCGCAAGCCGCCACAGGTCGGTAGAAGCATCCTGAATGGTAGCTTCGTGCTGCGTGGTCATGAGTGCCCGCAGATTGGGCAGGTCGGCAAGCAGCTCCGCAGAGTGGGTCAGCGTGACTTCGCGTTCCCGCTGAAAGCTCTGAAAGGTGGTGACCGAATTATGAAGGTCGGCGAAGATGCTCTTTCGCACCTGCGCCTGGACGCTTTGCCGGACCAACAGCAGGCTCATCCCCGTCAGTCCGGCAGATATCAAGAGCATGGAGAGGAGGAACTTGCCGCGCATCCGAAGTTTCAACATGCCCCGTTCCCCTCGGACCCGAATCCTTCGCCGATCACTGCTCTCTCCCCACGGTTATCGTACAAATTTGTAACCCACGCCGTGGACGGTCCGGAAATGCGTCGGGTTCGCAGGATCCTTTTCCAGTTTTTGCCGCAGCTTTAAAATGTGATTATCGACAGTACGAGTGGAGGGATAGTTCTGGTATCCCCACACTTCATTCAGCAACTCGTCCCGCGAGACCACGCGCTCCGGGTTCTGGATCAGGAATTTCAAGGTCTTGAACTCCTGCGCGGTCAGGGCAATCACCTCCCCATTCCGTATGACCTCCATTTTGGAAAAGTCCACGGAGATGCCATCGAACGCCACCAGTTCGCCCATGTCCTTGCGCACCGTACGCCGCAATGCGGCGCGGACGCGCGCCAACAGCTCCCGCGGGCTGAACGGCTTGGTAACGTAGTCGTCGGCGCCCAGTTCGAGCAGTAAAACCTTGTCGGAAACATCGCTGGCGGCGCTCAACACGATAATGGGTAGTGTCGGGGCCAGTTGTTTGATCTCGCGGCAAACATCGCGGCCTGACATGAGCGGCAGGCGCAAGTCGAGTACGATCGCCGACGGAGTACTCCTGCGAAACGCTTCCACGGCGGACTTGCCGTCGGCACTGATTTCAATTTCGAACCCCTCCGTCTCAAACAAACGCCTTAGCGCCTTTTGGACCGCGTGGTCGTCCTCCACGACCAGAATTCGCTCGCCCGCGTTCACCCCTTGGACGGTTCGCGAGTTTTCCTTGGGCAAAGTATGGGGAGGATGCTGAAATTCTGTCTCCCGGTTGGTTTCCACTCGTAGCATGGATGCTCCTTAAGTTCGCTCTATTCCGCAGAATTACCCTGTCAGCTTACTACTTCTCCGCCCAATAGATGCAGCAAGATACGAATTGTTGACAATGTTTTTACAAGCCAGAGACATTTGCGCGGTTTGGGGAGACATTTCCCCGCGACTCCAACGAAAAAGGAGGTTTTGGCTTTAGTCTCCCAGCGGAAGGCAAACCATGCCGAGCGGGTCCTATATGTAGCTGCGGCCGCATCACCCGCGAGCGGAGATTTTTACAGATCGAAACTCCATCCGTCTTCCGCGACTTCCCAGCCTGCGGCGCGTACCTCGCGATGTTCCGGGCTGGATTCGTCCAGCATGGGATTGGTGTTATTCACATGGACGAATACCTTGCGTGGACGGTGCAATCCGGCCAGTTTCCGCAGAGTTCCATCCTGCCCGGACACGGGTACGTGCCCCATCTCTCGCGCCGTCGCCCCGCTTCCCTGCACTCGAATCAACTCGTCGTCGCTCCAAAAGGTCCCATCGAACAGCACGAGGTCAACCTCTTCCAGAAGTTCCAGCAACGGCTCGTCAATCGCCAGAACAGCTGGCATATAAGCCAGGCGTCCTCCGGTCGAGGCCTCAAGCACCAGGCCGAGCAGGGCGTCTTCGGGCTTGAGTTCGGCGGATCGCTTGGGCGAAACATAGGCTGGATAGCGGCTTCCCAGACAAATGCCTGAGCAACCAATCCCCGATTCACTCCCTTCAATCGTGGACAAGGCCAGGTTTTGGCCTGGATGGATGTCAGCCCACACCACCTGGTTCGATATGCGATTCAACATCGCAAAAACCGAGTTGTCCTCCTGCAAAATGCGACGAAGGGAGGGCGTGCAGTAGATGCGAAAAGGTTGCAGCTCCCGCAGGGACAACAAGCCCGCGACCTGGTCGATGTCGGCGCTGGTGAGGACAACGCCGCTGATCGGAGAATCCCTAAGACCGTGGCGCGGATGGAGAGAGGGCGTCGCTTCTATCTGCATCCGCAGATCAGGAGAAGCGTTTAGGAGAAACCAGTGCCGGGTGTCTCCCGTGACTGCGACCTGAGTTTGAGTACGAGGCTTGCCCTGGAAGGTCCCGGCGCGCAAGGACTGACAGTTCTGGCAGTTGCAATTCCACTGCGGAAAACCGCCGCCTGCGGCCGAGCCCAGGATTTCGACGCGCACAGGTTACATCGCGGCGCTGGCGTAGGAGTTGATCTCGCAATTCAACGAGATCTCTTCAAACTGCGGTGTGGTCCATTCCATGATTCTCACCCCTTGAAAAGACTACCGGGTGCTAGATTAACACATAATTCGCGCCCGATTCGCTGACTGTAACCCGAAGCGAGCAATAAATCCATGCTCTCTTTACTCCCTAACCGCAAGTAGGTACTTTCGTCTCCGTCGAGACGGCCAGCGCCACCGTTGTAAGAACCCCTCGTATATAGTGTCTTGCGTCCTTATGTCCCGCCGAAAATCCCTTGTGCTTTGCTGCGCGTTCGTGAGTGTGGTGTTCTCCTGGACCCTAAGCCACGCAGCCTCCTACAAATACATCCGCATTGGACAGAAGAGTGATGCGCAAACTACGTCCGTTCCCGGCATCGCCATGATGGGTGGAGGAAGCGACCTGGACGAAGCCTTCCGCTGGCTATGCCAAAAAGCCAGTGGAGGTGACCTGTTAGTTCTGCGGGCCCGCGGAGGAGGCGATTACAACTCTTATATCAACGGATTGTGCAAACTGAACTCGGTTGCGACTCTAGTCATTCCAAACCGCAAGGCGGCCAATGATCCGGCAGTAGCCGACATCATTCGCCACGCCGAGGCAGTCTTCATCGCAGGGGGAGATCAGGCCCGCTACATCAATTTCTGGCAGGGAACCCCGGTCCAGGATGCCATCAACGCCGCCATCGCCGGAGGCAAGCCGCTGGGCGGGACCAGTGCCGGCCTTGCCGTGCAGGGTGAGTTCGTGTACGGGGCGTTGGGAGACAAGCCTCATGATAAAGATCTCGCCTCGACCGATGTGTTGCCCAATCCTTACTTCAAGCGGGTAACCCTGGTCAGAGATTTTCTGCATGTCCCGCTTTTGACCAATACGCTCACTGACAGCCATTTCGCCAAGCGGGATCGCATGGGGCGCACATTGGGATTTCTGGGCCGCCTTATGGAGGATGGCTGGTCGAAAGGTCCACGTGAGATAGCAATCGATGAGAGATCCGCCGTGTTGGTGGAACACGACGGCACCGCGTTGATCGTGGGCCCCGGCCGCGGCGCGTATTTTCTGCAGCCTTCGCAGGCCCCGGAGGTTTGCCAGAAGGCGGCCCCCCTGACCTTTCGCAACATCTCCGTGTACAACGCGCCTAATGGGTCCCGGTTCAACCTTGCCTCCTGGACGGGAGACGGTGGTACCAGCTATTCGCTATCGGTCGAGCGCGGCGTTATCCACTCGACGCAACCAAACAATGCCATCTACTAAGTCGCGAACAGCGGGCGGGCCTGTGACATTCGTCATTGACTCCGGCAACATTCTTTGACACACTGCCGCAGTCGGGCTTTCCTTTGGGGCGTGGGCATGACTAGAAGTCTGTCTCCTCAAACCGCCGTTCACGGCAACCTGGAGCAGGTCGTCCACTTGGTCGATCCCGGCAAGCTCGAATCCGGCCTGTGATCCCGCCGCGGTTCTCCGCGCACCGTCTTGAAATCAACTCAGCCTGTACTCTGAGATCTTCAGCGGATCCGTAACCAGGAGCCCTTATGAAATTCATTCGCGTTGGCCTACTCAGTATTCTGGCAATGGTGCTATCCGGCAGTTGCATCCTGGCCCAAACCTTCCAGGGACGCATTCTGGGCCGAGTGACCGATTCTTCCGGCGCCGTCATTCCCAACGCCACGGTCACGATCGAGAACACCGGCACGGGATTGAAGCGCGTGCTGCAGACCAACTCCTCCGGAGATTACGTCGCTCCCAACCTGAATCCCGGAATCTACTCAGTGAACGTAGAGGCGCTGAACTTCAAGACGGTGCGGCGGTCCGAGATTCGGCTGGAGGTCGCGACCGACGTGCGCATCGATGTCACCCTCAGCCCGGGGGCGGTTTCCGAAGTGATGCAGGTAACCGGTGAGCAGCCGATGGTCGATATCGTCACCGACACGCTCGGGGGCACCATGACTAACAAGGCGATCAATGAACTGCCGCTGCAGGGAAGAGACTTCCAGAATTTGCTGGAACTTCGCCCAGGCGTTCAGCGCACACCCGGCGGTGGTTTCCACACGGTGACTTCGAACGGCAACCGGTTAGAGGACAACAATTACACGGTTGATGGGACTGATGACAACGATATTTACTACGGCGAAACAGTGATCAACGATGCCGGAGTGGCCGGCACGCCCGCCAGTCATCTTCCCCTGGATGCCATCCAGGAGTTCAACACTCAGGAAAACCAGGGCGCAGAATATGGCTGGAAGCCAGGAGCGGTGGTCAACATTGGCCTCAAGTCCGGAACCAATGATTTTCACGGCACCGGCTACTACTTCCACCGCAACAGCGCCTTTGACGCACGCAACTACTTCAACCCCTCCCCGCAGCCGGTTTCCGATCTCTTATTGCACGAGTTCGGCGCCTCTGCGGGTGGGCCCATTATCAAAGACAAGTGGTTTATCTTCGGGAACTATGAAGGAGTGCGGCACAAGGTGGGCAATCCATACCTGGTGCCGAGCCCGGTCACGGCCGCGATCGGCGACCCTTCCATCAGCCTGCCCGACGCTGAGGCGGCCGCCGGATGCCCCGCGGCCTGCAGCCCGGTCAGCCTGCATCTGGCCCAATTGTTCCTGCCCAATCCCGGTTCCACCTTCTCTTCGGCCGATCCGACGGCGATCAATTTCAACTTCAATAACCAGAACCGGGAGGATAATTTCGTAGTCAAATCGGACTATCACCTGAACCAAAACAACCTCATCTCGGGCCGCTATTTTTACGCCAACAGTCTGCAGACAGAGGAAGACACCGCACCCATCCGGCCGGAATGGCTCTCGATCGCTAACACCAAGGTCCACGTGATGGGTGTGAACTGGACCTGGACGCCCAATCCGCGATGGGTGAACGAGGCCCGCTTTGGCTACAACCGTTACTGGCAGAACGACAATGTCGGCGACTACACGAAGAGCGCTGCATCCTACGGGCTGAACACCGGCGTTACCGATTCCAAGCTGTTCGGCCTTCCTGAAATTGACATCGGCCCGTTGTTCATCATGGGCGGAAACTTGAGCTGGCCGCTCTACACTGCCCCGACTTACACCTACCAGGCCGTGGACAACGTGTCTTTCACCCGTGGCCAGCACAGCCTCCGCTTTGGCGCCGAATACCGCCGGGGCGGGACCGACCTGTTCCGCGCCCGCCGCGGAAGAGGACTTATCGTGTTTGATAACACCACTGACAGCAACGACGACGTAGTGACTCCGGCGCTGGTCAACTTCCTGCAGGGCAATTTTGGAGACGAGGGATACGCCAGAATCCTCACCGGCAACATTCCTCGCACGGTTCACATGAGCGCCTTCGGCGCTTTCATCGCGGATGACTGGCGCATTCTGCCGCGACTCACTCTGAATCTGGGTTTGCGCTACGACCTGTCCCTGCCGATCAAGGAAGCCCACGATCAGATCGCCAACTTTATCCCGAGCAAGGGTGGATTGATCCAGGTAGGACGTGGGATCGACGCTCCTTACGATACGGACTGGAATAACTTCTCTCCCCGCATCGGATTTGCCTTCGACATGTTTGGGACCGGCAAGACGGTGCTGCGCGGCGGCGGGGCACTCATCTACGAACAACCGACGATTCGTGAATTCCTGGATCGTGGCGGTCTGAATGAGAATCCCAGCGGACTCGACGGAGTGACACCCGGTACCGGCAACATCCAACTGGTGACCCGCGAGATCGATGACACCACCCAGCTCAGCAATGCCTGGTTGGGGGAGACTCCGCTGTTTGCCGGCGCCGGCACCATTCCCTGTTCCCAGGACGATCACTGTACAGTATTTGGGGTCAAGCCGAACCTGGCGACTCCCTACGTGCTGTCCTGGAATTTGAATGTGCAACAGGAAATCACCAAGGTTTCGGTGCTGCAGATCGGCTACGTCGCCAATCGCGGGGTCAAGCTATACAGCCACCGCGATATCAATCAATCGATTCCGCAGCTGAGCTTCAACTGCTACAACAACGGCGACGACAGCTATCGCGGCTGCCGCCAGGACACTCGACCTTTTGTCCTCAACTGTACTACTGGCAACGGCCCGTGCCTGCCGTGGGTCGACTATGCGAATTTCCTGGAGAACCTGGGCAACTCCATCTATAACTCGCTGCAGGTGACTTACACCTACCGGGCCTCACACGGGCTTGAGTTCCTCGCCGGTTACACCTGGTCTCATGCTATCGACAACGGAACCAGCAACCGCAGCGGTTATCCGCAGGACAGCACGAATTTCAACGCGGAGCGGGGCAATGGCGACTACGACCTGCGTCACCACTTCACATTCTCCATGAGTTATGAACTGCCGAACTGGAAAACTCCGCTGCAACTGGGTAAAGGCTGGCAAATCACCAGCATCCTGAACGTGCAGAGCGGCCTGCCCTACACGCTCTACGACTCCGCTGACGACATCAGCTACACCGGAGAGTTTCTGGACCGCTGGAATTTCTACGGCGACTCGTCCGACGTCAAATGGACCGTGGATCCCGCCAAACAGATCCACTACTACGACTACAGCGTGGCGCCGACCGTGCCCCAATGCGCGGCGCATGCCTCGCAGGACCAGTTGGCCTACTACGGCTGCTTTGTCTCCGGCAGCGCGGTGTTTACGCCGCCCGAGAATGGACAATTTGGCAATGAGCGGCGCAACCAGTTCCGCGGCCCAAGGTTCGTCAATCTGGACATGTCCGTTACCAAGAAATGGAGACTGTCAGAGCGCATGAACCTTCAACTGCGGGGCGAATTCTTCAACATCCTGAATCATCCTAATTTCGATTGGTACACCATGCCGACCGACCTGGCAGACCCGGTCTACTATGGCATCAACGACCTGGCCGTGGTCCACACCACGCCGGATGTGGGCGCTTCCAACCCGGTCGTAGGGTCCGGCGGCTCGCGGCACATCCAGTTGGGAGCGAAATTAATCTGGTAGCTACGCCTTCGACATCTTCGAGGTGGCCCCGGTTCTCCCGGGGCC
>Ga0335084_10001953_pt1 | contig 19644 bp, 18 predicted proteins | sample Lox_Sample_44_FD_206721 | JGI IMG/M metagenome (GOLD analysis project Ga0335084, IMG submission 206721) | Soil microbial communities from Loxahatchee National Wildlife Refuge, Florida, United States - Lox_Sample_4.4 | ecosystem: Environmental > Terrestrial > Soil > Wetlands | place: USA...
AGGATGTGGTGGTCGCGCGCGTCCCAACGCCGCGACCACGTCTCGTTGGCCCACGACAAGCAGAACGGGAAATCGATGTCCTTGTTGTCCATGATCAGGTTCGTCGGCGTCTCGAGCAATTGCTTGCCATCGAACCAGTAGTGGTAATGACAGAATCCGTAGATTCCGTAGCGCCTGGCCGTATCGATCTGCCAACGCAGTGTTTCCAACCGCGACTGGTCGTAGTAGCTATTATTGAAAGGCACACGCGGCTGATAATGTCCTTCATACATCGGCTTGGCAGCCCTGACATTATTCCAGTCAGTGAATCCCTTTCCCCACCACTCATCGTTTTCCGGGATCGCATGCAATTGCGTAAAGTACAAGGCGATCAATTTCACTTCATTCATTGCTTATTCTCCAGCCCCGCTGTGTTTCGAATCAGCATTGTCGCTGCTCAACGCAAAGCGCGCGCCTATGATTTGTCTTTTGAAAAATATTCGCGGCTCGATGCATATATTCCCTGCAGCCGGGAATACATCCTGGCGCTGACGTGCACACGCAAGAAAGACTTTACCCGATCAGATAGGGTAACTTGCTGGGAGCCGGCCTGCATATCCATCAACCGGATGGGCTCGCCCTCCGCCTCGATCGGTACTGCCTGCACCACGACCTGATATACCGAACTGAAGGGATTCTTTTCCAGGACGTTGCGAATCTCCGGAGGTGTATTAGCCCAGCTCTTTGCAAACTCGGTATGTTCAGGTTCACGGACCACGAACTCCGCATGAACGATCTTCAGTCCGGCATCCTCGAACAATTGCTGGACATTCCGGATTCCAAAAAACCGGATATGGGTGCGATCAAGCAATCCAATATCGCCGTATGCAAAATTCTCATCCATCAGGCTGGCGAGGATCACCGAGTGACCCACATGCGGAATCGATACGACGATGCTGCCGCCGACGACCAGAAAATTCTTCATTTCCTTCAATATCGCCAGTGGCTCATACAGATGTTCCAGTACATCTGTCGCGATCACGGTGTCGAATCTCGCCTCGCCTTTGATCATCTCTGGCCAATGCGGATTGTTGAGGTCAGCCTGATATACGCGTTCGCAATACGGTTGAAGTTTAGTGACTGCCTCGGCATCGATCTCCAATGCTGTGACGCGGCAATTTGATTCTTTCGACAAAAGTTTGGTAATGGTCCCGGGTCCGGGGCCTAACTCCAGTACCCGTTTGCCTTTCCCGATGATGCGTACGACCCGCTCTCCGGCTGAGTCGGTGTCGAGATGGTATTCATATTTGAGCTTCTTTTCTTTCAAGGTGTTCCAATTGATCTCAGTTTGATAATTAAACTCGCCAGTGGAATATATATCAGGGATTAGTCGATTTCAGTATCAATCCTTTTTGTCATAAGCACGTAGCCGCTGCGCCAGCCTTACGCTATTTCTTAACCAAACCAAGCCCTACCCGGGAGATGCGGGAACTTCAAGTCACTTGGGATCGCTGGCCTAGTGATACCCAGCCAAAGACAGTCCGAACGAATAATACCATTCGTGCCTGATCAATTTGCTTCAGGCAACACCTCTGCTTGCTGTCGCCTGGCTGATTCGATTGCCGGCTCCAATATGTATTTGTTCAAGCGCTTGAACAAGAACAGGATGATGGCGAGGTCATCCGTGTAGCCAAAGCCCGGGATGGGGTCGGGAACGGCATCGACAGGAGAAATAAAATACAAAAGTCCCAAGACGATAGACAGCCTCGCCAAAGTCGGCGTATGCATGGAAATCGCCGTGTAATACAGGCACAACGCCTCCTTGATCAATTTACTTCCTACGCGTCGGGCATGCTTGACGATCTTGTCCCATAACCTGTCATTGAGTCGAGCCATGCGGGGCTCGGACAGGATTTTATCCTTGATGAAACCGGCCGTCCCGAACCGCGCGGGCCCCACAATCCCATTCAAGGTGCCGTTGATGATATGGAACTGCTGCAATTTCCGTCTGTCCAGCGAGCGCTCAAGCAGCGCAACGAAATGTTCCTCGACACGATTGTATAGTTCGATGTCCACCGCATTCAGTTCTTCTATGCGCGCAATATGACGCGGCTCAAATTGCAGCTGCCGGCCGGAGTTCTTGCGGTTATGCGAAAAATAAAGTGGTGTCTTCCAAGCCAGCAATGAACTGAAAAGAACCAAGCTCTCATCGTAGTATTCCTGCAGGCCAAAATGCGCGACTCTATGGAACAGGTTTTCCAGCGCCTGATCCCTTGCATTCGCCGATGACATCCCGTCCAATGCCGAGGGCGATGCCCATTCATCGCCACAAACCAGCATCCGGGTTTGCAAATTCGACAATCCCGAATCGCCGCTGAATAGAAAATGGTCCAGATCAAACGTTTCCGGCGAAAAACCTTCAAGCAGATGCGGAGACTTTCCTTCGGAAACATGCTGGCAATAGGACTTGACGCGGCTGACCGGATCCCTGAGAAAGGTGATGAGCGTGGCCTCGTCCGCCTCGGCAATGCCGGTACTGATCGGGGCATGGCCGGTAAACAAAATGCCGTTGCTGACAGAAGACCGTAAAGAGTCGAATCGCTTTTTATCAGACGGCAGATGGCCTTCGAAATGGAAATGCATCTCTCCGCGGTATTGACGCTCGAGTATGGTGTTGAATGTGACTCCCGCTGTCTTGGGAATATGTAGAAATCGCAAATATTTCATCGTTCAATTTTACGGCTGGCCGATTCCGTAGTCAGGATTCTTATTTCATGGCAAACATCAGTCAAATGAGTCGCCGTACGAAAACTTCAATCCTGCTATTGCTTTCATTACACCCGAGGAGGGTATCAGTTAACTGCCATGTAGCCAGAGTGACCCTACTTAACGGCACAATTAGCCGACCAATGGCGGCTTCGCAATCCGACAGTCGGAATATATCAGCCTTGGCCAGTCAATCTGCGCCACAGTGTCTGACAGTATTTCCAGTACGAATGTGGCAGCAATCGCCTCAGCATGCGGCTCACCAGGTTGGCCACCTTGTCCCTCAACCTGCACAGCACCTCGATCAGCGCATAGGTGTCGCCGAACGCCTCGCGGATCAGCCTAAGCTGGTCCCTGCTCAGGTCTGCATCACCGGGGGCGGAGCCGCCCTTGTCGTTGTATATTGAAACGACCACCCCCATGTGAACGAATGGAACCTTGTCGCCAATCAACTTCAGGTTATAGGCATAATCCGCAAGCCAGCGGTATTCAAGGTTGTACGAATATCTTGTGTATACGGATTTCGGATAGAACAGTGACTGGTGGCAGATGTTGTAACGCATCAAACGGTATTTCGAAAATCTGCCGCCATAAATCTTGCCACTGGAGCGTTTGATGACATCTCCGTAGTAAACCGTGTCGGGTCGCTTCAGCATGGCCGCGACCTCGCCGAGTTTATCAAGAAGCACGTCGTCGCAGCCGAGGAACAGCAACCAGTCACCGGTTGCGAGCGAGCAAACCTTGTTCATTGCATCGTATATCCCTTGGTCGCGCTCGCTGACCAGCGCATAGATCCGTTCCGCATATTCTTTGAGCGCATCCTGTGTGCCATCCGCCGACCCGCCATCGACGACGATCAGCTCGAGATTCTTGTAAGGCTGGCGTATAACACTTTCCAGAGCGTTCCTGATGTGTTCGATGCCGTTATAAACGACAATGCCAATTGATATCTTTGGCAGGCTGTCGCTTTTCTCGGTAAGTATTTCGTTCATCGTTTATATGGTCTGTAAGCTGAGCCATCAGGTTGTCCTGTAGAAGATTCCGTCCACCTGAAGTGTGCGGCCTGAAATCGGATCGGAGAATGCCGGTTTGAAACCCCACAGCGTAAATCCCTCTGCCTCAAGGCGATCGATCACTTCCCGCCATAAATGCTGGCCTTCATATAGCGGTAGAAGGGATAGCTCGACCAATATTCCCTTGATGTGCGGCAGTGTTTTTAGCGCGCCATCCAGCACCTGCCATTCAAACCCCTGCGTATCGATCTTCAGGAACGGCGCACGGGCATTTTTCAAATATTGCCCGGCAACAGCATCCAGCGTTTTGATCGGGACAGCCTCCTTCCCTTGGTAGGCCGATTGCGGCACGGCTCTGCGATGCGCTTCCAGCATCTGCAGGATCGAACTACTTTCGGAATTACCGGCGACGTTGATTTCTACTTCACCATTGTGGTCGCCCAAGGCACAACGCGGATGCACCTCCCACATCGCATCGCCCGCACTTGCCCGCCGCAATTCGCCGCACGCCTGCGAGAGAGGCTCGAATGACACGATCTTGCCTGTATATCCGCAGCGACGAATTTCTGATGCAAACTGGCCTTTGTTCGCGCCCACGTCGAATACAAGGTCGACACCAAACTTTTGCAGCGTAGCAACTACCTGCTTCGCTGCGGATGGAATAAGTTTGACCCGGCGCAACTCCAGTCCAAAGACGTTGCGCAGAATAGACCGGATGATGTTTTTGATTCCACCCAATGCTATCGCTCCTCTAAAGATTAACCCAGCAATTCCTGAACAACTTTGCCGCGCAGCGAACTCATTGTATGGGCGCGACGAAAGGCTTCCATTCCAGCCCGAAGCGATTCATATTCAGCGCTGCCAGGGCGCGGTAGACGTCGCAGCAACTCCACCACGAGATTCCTGTCGGCAGGTGCTTCCATGCCACACTTAAACTCTCTGACCATTCTTCCGCACCAGCTATCGCCGTACACAATCACCGGGCGGTTGACCCTAGCCGCCAGATATAACACTGCGCTTTCCATCCTCTTGTCCCATTGCTCGTACAACAGCAACAAATAATGCTGATCGGATGCAAGTTGCAGCATTTCACTTTCTGACATGTAGCGATTTACGAATCCCTCGAAGTCTTCCAGAACTGACAATTTTTCTTTGCTTTGTGGACTAGCGAATTCACCGGCGATCGTCAGCTTGCCCAAATCTGCATCATTCTGAAAAGCTGGCACCAGCCATTCGATACCTTTGCCAACCCGAACCTGCCCGATGATGCCGAATGCCAATTTATCCGAATGGCTCACAGGATACTGCCAGAGTTCATCGTCGGGAATTTCGAGCGATGGTAAATAACTTATGTGTCCGACTGTAACGGAGCGATAAGCATCGCGCCACGCCTGCGCCAATTCCTCGGTGCGCAAATAAAGCCGCACCTCGGGGCGTTTCAAAAATCGTCCGATAATGAATCGCCGAAGCCAATTGCGTCTCCCCAAGATCGGCCCGAAAAGCTGCAGTACACCCACCCTCTCGACTTGGAACCAAGGTGAAAGCAGCGGCCAAAGCAACGCAAGAACAAATAGCGATCCGTCGGCGAAGAAAGCGCGCTGATAACTGCAACCCTGCAACTGCATGCGCCACAACACCAATAAGGCCCTGACTGTGTTGGAATCTCCTGTCGATGTCGTGACTGCGTAACTCTCAACTTTGCCCCACGATCTCAATTGCTCTATCGAATCCCGGCAAAAATCGGTTTCGCTGCCGGTGGAAACTAGATATTCCACGCGCGCATCCCGCCCGATCGCCGATGCCATATTGATAAGCGATTGTGCCGGATGGCCGATGGCGCTAAACCAGGGTTGAATCATCAACAACCTCATAACAACCTTAAAGTGCTAACGCAACCAGTCAACGAATTTTCTCTCTTGGTCTGACATACGCCTATCCCTGTCAAATGATTCATACTATTGCCAAGACCAAAGATCGCGGTTCGCAACAAGTATTTTTTGCAGCTAAATATATGAACGAATAGGAAGCATGATGATCAAAAGTGTTCGGGGAATCAGGTTCGTGGATAGCTTTCAAGACGCACTTCATTTGCTTCTTAATTTTCTTATCAAATAGCGAAGCACGTATGAGTAGTATCTGAATGTCAATGCCTTTTCCCAATAACTCATACTGAGAATAAGGGACCTCAAAATTTCCTCACGCTCATTGACCAACATCGCGGAACGAATGTCATCCAATCTTCTTTTGATGAGCTGATCGTATTCGAATTCAGAAATGCAATTAAAAATGCCTAAGGTTTCAACCAACTTTATCGGATGATAGAAAATCTTGCGCCCCCTGCTTACTCCTCCACCATGAATGCGATAGACCGACATCAGCCTATCAACGTAATAGAACGGGAACTTTGTCGCCAGCATAAGCTGAATCAAATAATCCAAATTGTAGACATGCTTGGCCCACTCACCTAGTTCGAGCAGGTCCTTTCGAAACACGATAGATTGGGTGGGAACAAACCAAGGTCTACTAATCACGCTTTCAACATCATAAAACCCTTCTATGAGATCACTTGAGAATTTCTGCTCCTCTCCTCCATCTCTAAGCATAATTGCATTGTGAAATACAAGCGAGCATTCCGGGATTTTTTGGAATATTTCAACCTGTCGCTCCAACTTAGTGTTATCAGTCCAATAATCATCTCCTTCAATCAAAGCTATGAACTTCCCGCGCGTCTCCGTATACAAATTAAGAAAATTTGCACGACCAGTTGGCCTGCCATCAATGAATATCACATCTTTTCTGTCATTCAAAAACAAGCGGATTTTGTCTGGAAATTTATCAGCGTAAGCAATACAAATCTCCCGTGTTCCATCGTCTGATTGATCTTCGCCTATTAGGATTTCGAACGGAAAACTTGTTACCTGGGATAACACACTATCGAGGCATTCTGTAATAAAACTTGCGTGCTGATATGTCGGAATGCACACGCTCACCAACGGAGATATGTTATTAACAGGCTTACCAATCCCTAAGTATTCTACTGACGACATATCTACCCCATGCAATCTAAAACCACTCCTCCAACCGAACTTTTAAAGTACCCAAGCGGACTTCTAGTCCCATATTCATCGAGCCTTCAAGGTTTCGAACTGTTCGGTTTTCCACCGAGGAAAATAAGATACCCAACCGGGTAATCGGGCGAATCCAGAATATGCTTGAACATGACATTGAAAAACTCATTGATTCTTACATATTCTTCTATCAGCCCAGCCTTGCCGGCGAAGTAATTCATGAATTCGATTGCGATGCCTGTTGTTAGCGTGCCATTTGGTTTCGCTGAAAAGCTTAAGCCTCGCTGATCTGCATATAGCTTGATGTCGTCAAGTTTAGGAAGCGTGCATGCCAAATGTTCTTTAGCCCATTCTGCATTAGTTATGTCAATAAATAGTTGCAGTCTTTCCTTTTCATAAGTATTCCCGATAAAAAATGGGTTCAATAAGATCACCCCGCATTTAGATTTTGAAAGCAACTGATCCAGGAATGCACTTCGTTCTTCAACAGGAATGTGTTCAAGAACATGACAGGAGACAACATAGTCAAACGAGTGATCTGGAAATGGAAGATCAATGCCCGAGATGCCATTCGTACTGGGATCAGCGAGGCAATATGTTGCTTCCGGTATAAATGCGGCAAGCATTCCCTCTCCCCCGCCCACATCCAATACTGAAAAATTCCCTTCTTTACTTCTTAGTGCAAGTTCGGATGCAAGGGAAGTAAGGCGATAGTAACCGTTGTGGTTCATAGTCTCGGGCTTTGGTAACGCAGCAATCGCTAATTGCATGTCATTCTTCACTTCATCACGAGATGCCCCGAGAAATTCTGCCGATTTTAGTTCCGCATAAGCTAGGTATGCTTTGCCTCTTCTTATCGCCTGCGTCGCATACCGAAGATGCAAAGCTGCATTTAATGGATCTTTTCCAATAAGTTCACCAAAATTAATATCAGGTTGTGTAACTGATATTGAATACCGTTTTACAATTGAAATACCAGAGTGGCGGTTTGAATTGCACACGATGGTTAATCCCATTCTGCTCGCTAAGCTATGGATGATCTTTTTTATCACAAATGCTTACTCCTACTCGTCTCGCTTTATGATGCAATTCTATGATGCTAACTGTTATGGCAGTATGGCCTTTGCCCTAAATCCGGCCAACAGCAGACACTCATTCAACAATTCCGCACACAACAATCGGCAGGTCAACAAATAGACCACGCCGCCCGCGATAGTAGCTAGACCAAGTTCAACAATTGGTAATGTTTTCACTGTTGCCGTGGTCAGATAAACAATGACACTCATCGGTATCACCGCAACAAAATTACTCGCCAAGTCGCGTAACTGTTTAATGCCGCCATAACCCAGCAATTTATAGGTGTAATGCGTATTTACAAAATACGCAAGAATAGAGACAGCAAACTGCGTCCATGCTATCGCCATGACCCCATAAAAACTTGCCGCAACGGTCAGGCTGATCGTGAATACTTTTTTAAGCATCGTGATTTTAAAGAACAAGTCTGAATGCCCTTGCGCCATCAATATGTTCAAATTCAGCACGTGCAGCGGCCATAACAATCCACCCAGCCCAAGTACTTGTAGTATCGGCACGCATGGCAGCCATTTCTCGCCAAACAACGTCAGCACGAGCGGCTTAGCGAGTATGATGATACCCACCAACACGGGCATGTTCACAAACATAAATATCGCTTGCGCCTTGCGAAGGCCCCGGGCCAGCCGTGCTTTATCTTCCGCCACCGTTGAAAACGTCGAGAATGCAACCCGGTTGATGATGTTCATCATCAACGTAATTGGTAACTGCTGCGTACTTTGCGCTCGGCTATAAAAACCCACATCGCGGATCGAGTACAGTTTGCCGATGACGATCAAGTAGAGATTGGTTGAAAATACATCCGTCAGTGTTGCCGCCATCGTATAGCCGCCAAAACGGAAAAACGAACGTAATGAAAAGGAACTGAAAGTCCACGCGGGTCGCCATGGATGCCATAGCCAGAGAAGTATCACCGTTACAATTCCGGAGGCTACCGCATTTCCAGCGAGACTCCACACGCCATATCCTTGTATGGCCATGTAGATGGCAAACACACCGGCCACTAATGAGCTGACCACACCCACTTTTGCCGTGGTCTTAAAGTTCATCTCTTTGTTTAGCAAGGTGCTGTGGATGGAGCCGAAAGCTCCCAGAAAAAGATTGAATGCCATGGCATAAGTCAGATACTGCAGTACCGGTTGTTTGAAAAAGCTTGAGATCCATGGCGCCGCTGCGCACAGCAACGTTGCGGTTAATGCGCCCATACCCAGATTGAAGAAGAACACGGTGGATTCATCGGCATGCGTAACATTCTGCCGCTGGATCAACGCAGAGCTGAAACCGCTATCGATGAAAATTCCCGCGATGCCAATAAACAGGCCAAGCATGGCGATTAACCCGAAGTCTTCCGGTGCCAGGATGCGTGCAAGGACAATAGTGACGGCAAACTGAACACCTTGGCGCATCAACACATCTAGCGCACTCCACTTCGCTGCACCCATTGTCTTCTCATGCAGTGACGTCATTTTAGGAAAGCCGAGGTTCCATAGCCCACAGCACTTTTTCCCTTAGCGAAGTCTTGGCCATTATCGATTCTCCGAAAGAAAGATCTGCAATGAGGTATTTCTCAAGTCACCGCATACTTCATCCACGATGTCGGTTGGCAAGATATCTTTCCAATGAGTATCGTTCGCCTTTGCACGATAAACCGAATAGGGGTCTTCGTCGTGTCTCGATTTACTCTCGCTGAGGAAGTCTCGCACTTGGCCGCAAACTTCCAACTCGCAAAAATCAAATAAAAGCTTTGTGGTATCAAGCGGCGTTCTGTTCAGCTCTCCGTAGCGCACCAGTATAAATTGCTGCGGGAATTGACTTTGAAATTGAAGAAACGCCGCGGCGGATTCCTTCCATTTGTCAAAGCCAAAGAACTCTTCCGGCCTATTTTGGTTTTTGCGTGGTGCGCCTCGCCACTCGCTGTCGATGTCCCACTCATGGTTAAATTCCTTTGGTGCCGACATCCACGATGCAAGGACCGCCAAAGGGTTTCTGACGATACCCACGATCTTTACGTCGCTGCACTTCTTGAGGATGTTCTCAACAATATGAAGATATCGTGTCTCCTTAAATACGATGTGACTAGGCCATGCAGATTTTTGAAAGGCCGGATAATTTTTTTGGGAGTCCGCTTTCATTGTCGCGAAAGTATCCTGGGTGTTTAGAATGTCTTCAAAAAATTTCCGTATTTCTTCGGCGGATGAATCCGTGGAAAGGCTGCCCTTATGCCCATATGAAAAGAGCGGCTGAAATCTTAATGCTACGTCGGGATGGCTGTTGAATATATGCCCTAGCCACGATGTGCCGGAACGGGGCGTTCCGAATATGGCTATCTTCTTCATAGTGATTTTTCAAGAAGAACATTAAATCGATAGTACGCCGTATACAAAACGGGTTCTTGGGCCATATATGTCGCCTTAAAGCCGCGCGCGGAAGCAAGCTGCTCAATTTCCTCCATGAACCACCATCGCCCTATATGTGGCTTTCCTTCAGCCTCACCTTGCGTGTAATACGCCAACTTTTCTTTTGTGTCGTAATAGGTGTGTAGTTTTTCCTGGTTCGGGATGCTCCCGAGAAAAACCAATGAGCCCGGCTCCAGGCAGCTTAGCTCTTCAATCAATTTCCCCAATTGTTCTGGAGAGAAATGCTGCAATGCTTCATACATTATGACCTTCCTTAACCCCACAAGATATTTATGGTCGAGGTGTAATACGTCGGAGATTACATATTCAATATTTGGGAAGCCGTTATACTTTTTTGCCGCATCAATGAGCCCGATTGTGTAATCAACGCCAACGATATTCTTTACAAGCGGTGCCAGTTGCCGAGTTATCAGCCCATTCCCGCAACACAAATCGATGATGGAATCACTTGACTTCAACCGTAATACGTTCACTATGCTATCAACGATCAGCCTTATCTGACGTTCAGGAATTTCTTGGCCATTTACAGTTTTGCCCACTTGCTTTAATAACGATCCATCGAACTGCTTACTAATAGAATCGTAATGATTTTTCCAGTAGTTGCTCAATTTTCACCTGATTCAACATCGTAATTTGCCAGATAAGCCTTCGTACCCTCAATGCCATTGAACATCAACACATCGATGATGGACAAGGAAGGCTCAAACTCTCGCCCTTGCCAATAGATAATCTCTCGAGGCTTCAAAAATGAAAGCTTGATGTCGCTTGATGAAAATTTCGCCGAATCAAACAATTCGGCCCCTGACGCGGGATTTATGTATTCGGATGCGCCCATCTGCTCGGAGATTCGCAGTGCCCAATCTCCTGCATCCGCAACGTCCGAATAATCGAAATTCCTTTCGGACGATCGGATGATTTCCTTCCCTATATCCAAGTACTCACACAATGTTCTTATTATGGCGTAGTTGATTGCGGCAATACTCTGTTCGTCATTTCCAAATAATATTTCCCTCACCAACTCGCTTGTTTCATCGAAATATCGGGCTTTCTTTTTGTAATGCGCCAACTGTGCAATTATTAATTCCTTCCATTGTTTTTCCGGATGTGCATACACATTTTTGATCGAATCTGTCATCTCATGTTTTTTTAGCGGGACCAGAATGTATTGCCAACCGCCACTTGGTTTTAGTATCCGGTTTCTGTTTACCCAACCGTGTCTCATGTATTGCGCATCGTCAAATAGCACAAAGCGGTCTGCGGCATGAATCAGCTGCCAGTAGCCGATATATGGGAAAAAATATGGCTGCATGATCGCCAGCTTCATCTTCCATTCACCAACACGCGAATCACCGCGGCGATGTCACTGATCATTGTGCTGTCTATTGTCGTCCCGGTAGGAAGCACGACTACTCGATCAGCCACCTTGATAGTATTTGGAAGCATCAGCCCCGCGTTTGGATACAAGTCGCGGTAAGGTAGCATGTTGTGGCATCCCGGCCAGAAATACTTTCGCGCCCGGATATTCTCTGCATGCAACACTTCAATCATCCGGTCTCGGTTTACCGGACAGCTTTCATCTACTTCCATCACCACATATTGGTAATTGTTCTTCTCGCCCCCGTCAAAGTTCAGCAGGTTTATGCCGGGCAAATCCGAGAGAGCTTCTCGGTACGCTCGTAGATTGCGTCGGTTTGCCTCGATCACATCATCGATCGACTCCAGATTCGCCAATCCCATAGCAGCAGCGACCTCAATCATCTTTCCATTTGTGCCTGGGTGAATGACGTTATCGAGGCCGGCAAATCCGAAGTTGCGCATCAGGCGCATCGCATTCGCGAGTTCGTCGTCATTGGTTAGGACTGCGCCGCCCTCGAAAGTATTGAAGAACTTGGTGGCATGGAAGCTCAGGACTTCGCATGCGCCGAAGTTGCCGATCATCGTGCCCTTGTACGAACATGCGAATGCATGCGCCGCATCGAACATCAGCTTGAGCCCGTGATCATCCGCGATGGCCTGCAATTCATCGATGGGCGCACTGCGACCCCACAGATGGACGCCGATAATGCCGGTGGTGCGCGGGGTGATCATGCGACGCACAGCGTCCGGATTCAGGTTGTGAGTCAACGGATCGATATCGGCAAACACCGGCGTGACCTGTTGCCAGTGAAGCGCGTGGGCCGTCGCAATAAAGGTATAGGAGGGGACAATGACTTCGCCCGTAAGGTTCAGTGCACGTATGGCGATTTCCAGTGCAATGGTGCCGTTGCACATGGCGACGCAGTGCTTGACTCTATGCAGCTCGGCTATACGCGCTTCGAGAGCCTGCACCTTGGGGCCATTGTTACTCAACCATCGATTGTCAAATATTTCATCAACATGTTTCTGGAAGAGTACGCGACTGCCGATGTTCGGCCGTCCAACGTGCAAGGTATGCGCAAACGCCGGCTGTGCGCCGTTGATGGCGAGATCTTGAATGCTGAGGATTGGCTTCATGGTTGTGTCGTTTTCCTTATCGCCCTGGGTATTCCAGTTGTAATCTGTCAAACCTGATTCAGCTAATTGCCTTCTTGGCGGAAGGTTTGCCGTTTTGCCCCTTCTGGATTTTCCCGGCCTCTTCGCGCAGGTGCTTGATCTCTTTAGTCAGCGCTCTATGTTCCGCGAGTTTGATCTTGAGAAACTCCACGGTGATCTTGGCTTTTTCCTCGATGCCGCGCGGCGTCAGCAGATAGGCATAGGCTTTCTTGTTTTTGCTGTTGCGGAAGTTCTTCGCTTTGATCAGGCCCTTCTCGATCAGCGCCTGCACGCAAAAGTTGACGCGACCGAGGCTGATGCCCAGCTCGCCCGCAAGCTCGCGCTGGCTGATCTCCGGATCGGCTTCCAGGCGCTTCAGGATCTTGTAGCGGTATTCGTCGCTTAGCATGTCGTTGGCATTCACCTTTAGTGTTCAATGATTGAACGTGTTCAGTGATTGAACGATAAATGCGGGGCTAAGTCAAGAGAAAAGCAGATGAAAGGTGTAAAACCAGATTCAAGAGGAAAGGTTAAAGAGGAAAGGGAAATCAGGGGCAAGGGGCAAGGGAAAACAGATTCAAATGCAATAACAAAACCTGAACGGGCGTCAGGGGAAAAGTTCGGCGTCGGCCAGGGTCTTGCCCTGCGCGTCCTTGGCGGAGACGATGGGGGCGGCCTTCAGCTTCCAGTCTATGCCCAGCGCCGGGTCGTCCCAGCGGATGCAGCGCTCGTGCTGCGGGTACCAGTAGTCGGTAGTCTTGTACAGGAAGTCCGCGCTCTCGGACAGCACGACGAAGCCGTGCGCAAAGCCTTCCGGTATCCACAGCATGAGCTTGTTCTCGGCGGACAATTCCTGCGCCACGCTCCTGCCAAAGGTCGGCGAGCCCCGGCGGATATCCACCACAACGTCGAGCACCGCGCCTTCTACTACGCGCACCAGCTTGGCCTGCGGATGCTCGATCTGGTAGTGCAGTCCGCGCAGCACGTTCTGCACGGAGCGCGAATGGTTGTCCTGCACGAAATCCGCATCGCGGCCGGTCAGCTCGGCGAACCTGCGCCGGTTGAAGCTCTCGAAAAAGAATCCTCTATCGTCGCCATACACCTTGGGTTCGACGATCAGCACGTCGGGGATGGCGGTGTGGATCAGTCTCACGGCAGGCCCTTGTCGTTGAGCACGCTCATCAGATAGGCGCCGTATCCGCTCTTGAGCAGCGGCGCCGCAAGCTTCTGCAGTTGCGCGCCATCGATATAGCCCATCTTGAAGGCGATCTCTTCCGGGCAGGCGATCTTGAGTCCCTGCCGGTGTTCTATGGTCTGGATGAACTGGCTCGCTTCGAGCAGCGATTCGTGCGTGCCGGTATCCAGCCAGGCAAAGCCGCGCCCCATGATCTCGACCGCGAGGTCCTTGCGGTGCAGGTAGATGCGGTTGACGTCGGTGATCTCCAGTTCGCCGCGCGGCGAGGGCTTGAGGTTGGCCGCGATGTCCAGGATGTCGTTGTCGTAGAAGTACAGGCCGGTGACCGCGTAGTTGGATTTGGGCTTGGCGGGTTTTTCTTCCAGCGAGACGGCTTTCCCGTCCGCGCCGAACTCCACCACGCCGTAGCGCTGCGGGTCGCGCACATGGTAGGCGAACACGGTCGCGCCCGCGGTGCGCTGCGATGCGCCGGCCAATTGATTCTGGAAGGTGTGCCCATAGAAGATGTTGTCGCCCAGCACCAGCGCGGAAGGATTCTTGCCGATGAATTCGCGCCCGATGATGAATGCCTGCGCGAGGCCTTCCGGCGCGGGTTGCACCGCGTATCGCAGATTCAGCCCCCACGCGCCGCCGTCGCCGAGCAGTTGCTGGAAGCGCGGCGTGTCCTGCGGAGTGGAAATCACCAGAATATCGCGTATCCCCGCCAGCATCAGCGTGGATAGCGGATAGTAGATCATCGGCTTGTCGTAGATCGGCAGCAGCTGCTTGGACACCGCCATCGTCACCGGGTGCAGGCGCGTGCCGGAACCGCCGGCGAGGATGATGCCTTTTCTGGCGGTCGCGGGATCGCTCATGGGGAGCCCCGGCTCTTGGACATGTCCGGCTGGATATTCTGGCTGATGAATTCCTTGTAGGTCAAAGCGATCCCTTCCATGAGACCGGTGCTGGCCTTCCAGCCCAGGGCGTTGATCTTGCCGACATCCATCACCTTGCGCATCGTGCCGTCCGGCTTGGAGGTGTCCTGCACGAACTTGCCCTTGTAGCCGACCACGGCGGCCACCGTTTCCGCCAGCTCGCGTATCGTCAGGTCGGTGCCGGTGCCGATGTTGATCAGCGGGCATTGCGACGGCGCGACCAGCGCATCATAGCGTTTGTCGTCCAGCGCGGCGAGATACACCAGCGCGTTCGCCAGGTCGTCCACGTACAGGAACTCGCGTTTCGGCTTGCCGCTGCCCCACAGCACCACTTCATCCGCACCGTACAGTTTTGCCTCGTGCATCTTGCGGATCAGCGCGGGCAGCACATGGGAGTTGTTCAGGTCATAGTTGTCGCCCAGCCCGTACAGATTGGTCGGCATCGCGGCCAGCCACTTCGCGCCGTACTGGCGGTTGTACGACCAGCACATTTCGATGCCCGCGATCTTCGCCAGCGCGTAAGGACGGTTGGTCGCCTCGAGCGGACCGGTGAGCAGGTATTCTTCCCTGATCGGCTGCGGGCAGTCACGCGGATAGATGCACGAGCTGCCGAGGAAGATCAGGCGCCTGACCCGCGCATGATGCGCTGCGTTGCAGATGTTGGCTTCGATGAGCAGGTTGCTCATCAGGAAATCCACCGGGTAGGTGTTATTGGCGAGGATGCCGCCGACCCTGGCCGCGGCCAGGAACACGATCTCCGGCTTTTCCTGCTCGAAGAATCTTTGCGTGGCGGCGGCATCTTCCAGATCGAGCTCGGCATGGGTGCGCGTCACCAGATTGGTATAGCCCTGCCGCTGCAACTCGCGCAGGATCGCGCTGCCCGCCAGGCCGCGATGGCCGGCAATGTAAATCTTGGCGTTCTTGTCCATCGTCATCTAACTTATTCGTGGTAATCGTACGCGGTGAAGCCGTGCTTCTTTACCAGCTCGTCGCGCTCGGCGGACTTGAGGTCTTCGCGCACCATCTCGGTCACCAGTTCATGAAAGGAGATCTTCGGTGTCCAGCCCAGCTTTTGCCTGGCCTTGGTCGGGTCGCCGAGCAGGGTCTCGACTTCGGTGGGGCGGAAGTAGCGCGGATCGACCTTGACGATGCATTTACCCTCTCCCCCACCCCCTTTCCCGCTTGCGGGGGACGGGAGCATGTAGCCCTTTTCGTCGACGCCCTTGCCTTTCCATTTGATGCTGATGCCCAATTCCTTCGCCGAGATCTCGACGAACTGGCGCACGCTGTACTGCACGCCGGACGCGATGACGAAGTCTTCCGGTCGATCCTGTTGCAGCATCAGCCATTGCATCTCGACGTAATCTTTAGCATGGCCCCAGTCGCGCAGCGCATCGAGGTTGCCGAGGTACAGGCAGTCCTGCAGCCCGAGCTTGATGCGCGCCAGCGCGCGCGTGATCTTGCGCGTGACGAAGGTCTCGCCGCGGACCGGCGACTCGTGATTGAACAGGATGCCGTTGCAGGCATACATGCCGTAGGCCTCGCGGTAGTTGACGGTGATCCAGTACGCGTACAGTTTGGCGACCGCATACGGGCTGCGCGGATAGAACGGGGTGGTCTCCTTCTGCGGGGTCTCCTGCACCAGGCCGTACAGCTCCGAGGTGGATGCCTGGTAGAAGCGCGTCTTCTTTCCGAGTCCGAGGATGCGCATCGCTTCGAGGATGCGCAGCGTGCCGACGCCGTCCGCATTGGCTGTGTATTCGGGTGTTTCGAACGATACCGCCACATGGCTCATCGCGGCGAGGTTGTAGATCTCGTCCGGTTGCACCTGCTGGATGATGCGGATCAGGTTGGTGGAGTCGGTGAGGTCGCCGTAGTGCAGGATGAAGTGCGCGTGTTTGACGTGCGGGTCCTGGTAGAGATGGTCGATGCGGTCGGTGTTGAACAGCGACGAGCGGCGCTTCACGCCGTGCACGATGTAGCCCTTCTTGAGCAGGAACTCGGCCAGGTAGGCGCCGTCCTGGCCGGTGATGCCGGTGATCAGCGCGACCTTGGGCCTTTCAGGGCTGGCTGCGGGTTTGGTCATGGTTTTTTCATAAGAGGAAAGAGGAAAGGTTAAAGAGGAAAGGTTAAAGAGGAAAGGTTAAAGAGGAAAGGTTAAAGCAAAAGCAACCGGGTTTTCCTTTCCTATTTCCTCTTGTGTCTTGCATCTTGAGCCTTTCCTCTAATGAAGTTCTCGATTGACCTTGTCCAGGTCTGCTTCGCCCAGCGTTCCCACGGCCTGCCTCAGGCGCAGTTCGCTGAGCAGGTAGTTGTATTGCGCCTGATACAGGTCGCGGCGGGTGGAGTAAAGCTGCTGCTGCGCGTTCAACACATCGAGGTTGGTGCGCACGCCGACCTGCTGCCCCAGTTTGCTCGCATCCAGCGCGCTTTGACTGGAAGTGAGCGCTTGTTGCAACGCCTTGACCTGCGAGATCCCGCTGACCACGCCCAGGTAGGCCTGGCGGGTCTTTTGTTCGGCGTCGCGGCGCGCGTTCTCCAGCTCCTGCCTTGCGCGCTCGCGGTTGGCTTCCGCCTCGCGCCATTTGGAATTCACCGACCCGCCTTCAAAGATCGGCATGTTCAATTGCACCGCGAGACTCTTGTTGGTGTTGTCGTTGGGCCCGAAGCTTCCGCCGGTGGCACTGTTCTTCGTGTAGTTCGCGACCAGATCGACCGTCGGATAGTGTCCTCCGCGATTGCGATCGACTTCCTTGTCGGCGATCTCGGCAGCCGCCTGCGCGATCGCGATCTGCAAGCTGGTCGCCTGCGCCTGGCCCACCCATTTTTCCATATCGGGGGGCTGCGGCGTTTCCAGCTTGAATTCACTGCCCAGATGCGACAGTTCGCCCGGCGGAGAGTTGATCAATTGCTGCAGGGCGCTGCGTTTGATCTCCAGGTCGTTCTTCGCGGCGATCTCCTGCGCGCCGGCCAAGTCATAACGGGCTTGCGCCTCGAGGGTGTCGGTGATGGTGGCGCTGCCCACCTCGAAGTTGCGCTTGGCCTGTTCGAGTTGTTCCGAGATCGCGGACTTCTGGGCGTCGACCAGGGCCACTGTGTCTTGCGCGATCAGCACGTCGAAGTAGGCCTGCGCAACGCGCACGATGAGGTCCTGCTCGGCTACCTTGAGCTGCGCCTCGGCTTGCGCGGCCTGCAATTTGGCCTCGCCGAAACTCTGCCAGTTTTGCTGGCGCAACAGCGGCAGCACCATGTTCACGCCGTAGCCGTCGCTGTTGAAGCGATAATCCCCGCTGGTGATCGCCAGGGGCCCGCCGGGGTAAACAACGGACTGATCGGTGAAGGTCTTGTTCGCGGTCAGATTGACGCTGGGCAGCAACAACGACCGCCCCTGCGGTATTTTCTCCAGACCGGCTTGTTCCGCAGCGCGCGCGGCGGCAAACACCGGATCGTTCGCCTGCGCGGCGCGATAGGTATCCAGCAGATCGGCAGCCTGCGCCCAGCCGCTTGCGCCGAACAGAGTCGCCAGGAAGACGGACCTGACGATGAACATCGCCGCGGTATCCGTTCCCTCTCTCCCACCTCTCCCCCGGTGGGGGGGAGTGATGATGCGTCGCTTCGCGACGCTCACGTAGACTGGTTTCAGTTTCATCGATTCAATGCAAACCAAATATTAGAAGTTGCTAATATACATCTTGCCGCCGCATCGCGCAAATACGCCATGCTTGATCCCGGATGGCTAAAGACAAACTCAGAACACGAAACGTTCGGGTTGCAACGCATTTTGCAGCGGCGCGACGCAGGCTTCCATGATGTTGACGGTGCTGTACTTGTCCGCCGCGACGCGGGTGATCAGCCTGGCTTCCATCACCGGCGCATCGCCGACGATGGCGAACAGCCGGCCGCCGACATTCAGGCTGTTCTGAAACGCATCCGGCAATACCGGCGTCGAGCCGGTCAGCACGATGACGTCATATTTTGTCCCGCTGCCCCAACCGCGCGCCGCATCGCCGACTTGCAGCGTGACGTTGTCGTGGCGGTACGTATGCAGGTGCTGGCCGGCGATCGAGCTCAATTCCGGCACGATCTCCACCGAAGTCACATGCCCGGCCAAAGCGGAAAGCAGCGCGGTCAGATAGCCGCTTCCGGTGCCGATCTCCAGCACGTTGTCGTCGCGGGTGAGGTGCAGTTCCTGAAGGGTGCGCGCTTCCAGCTTGGGCGGCCACATGTATGCGCCATGGCCCAGCGGGATCTCCAGATCCATGAATGCCAGTTCGCGCATTTCCTTCGGAACATAATGTTCGCGGCGCACGTGCTTGAGCAGGTCCAGGATGCGGCCTTCCAGCACTTCGCACGGACGAATCTGCTGCTCTATCATGTTGAAACGCGCCTGTTCCACATCCAGCATGCTTCTCTCCCAAATCGGCATTCGTTATCTTGCAGCGGCTTGGCAGTATAGCAAGCCCTACCATATGGCTCAATGATGCTTGCGGTTCATGATGGACCCGATCGGAGGTTCCTTGGTGCGGCTTGCTTTTCGATGACCTTTGCATTACCTTGCACCTTCAGCTGGGGGTCTTCGCCGACATCGCATTCAAGGTGGAGTGAGATATACCCTTCGAACCTGTGCGGGCAATGCCGCAAAGGGAAGCATCCCCGATGCTTCCTGATATTAGGAGCATCACCATGAAC
>Ga0335084_10001954_pt1 | contig 19628 bp, 15 predicted proteins | sample Lox_Sample_44_FD_206721 | JGI IMG/M metagenome (GOLD analysis project Ga0335084, IMG submission 206721) | Soil microbial communities from Loxahatchee National Wildlife Refuge, Florida, United States - Lox_Sample_4.4 | ecosystem: Environmental > Terrestrial > Soil > Wetlands | place: USA...
TTGCCGCCGCCGTGCGCTGCGCCGATCACGATCTTCGGCACCACGTCCACGCGCGCCACCTCGATCGCCTCCGCGAAGCGCGCCATCACCTGCTGCGTCAGCTGGAAGCGCGGTCCTCCGTAGGCGCGCACCTGCTCCTCGACCGCGAGCGCCTGCGCGATGCCGACGCGCGCCGCGCGTTCCGCCTCCGCGTGCGCCAGCGCGGCGATCTTTCGCGCCTCACCCTCGCCGAGCAGACGCAGCTTCTCGGCTTCGGCGTGCGCGAGCGCCTGGATCTGCGCGGCCTGCTGCTGCGCGCGCGCCAGGTCGGCCTTCCCCTGGTTCGCCTGCACCGAGATCGAGATGTCGGACTCGGTCAGCGCGGTCTGCTGCTTCGCGCGCGCCTCCGCCTCGCGCAACTCGCGCTCCTTCACGGACGCGCTCTGCTGGCGCGAGTAGGTCTCGACCTGCTCCTGCGCGATCTGCCGCGCGCGCAGCTGCTTCAGGATCGCCTCGATTCCCTCGCCGCCCTTGCCCGCGGTCGGCGTGCCGATCAAGACCTCCTGCAGCTCGAGGTTGTAACGGGCGAACTTCTCCTTCATCTCGAGGCCCGACTGCTGCTGGATGGCGCTGCGGTCCTGCAGCAGCGCGATCAGCGTGCGCGTCTGCGCCACGTTCTTGAAGTACGCGGAGACCATCGGGTCGAGCGTCTGCTCGACCAGGCGCTTGATGTCGCCGAAGCGCTGGATCACGAGCGGCGCCTTGCGATAGTCGATGTGCACGACCACCGAGAGCGGCAGCGACGGCTCGAACGCGTCCTTGGTGATGAGATCGACCTCGGCCAGGTTCTCGTCGAACTTGTGGGCGCCGGTCTGCCCCTTCGTCCACTTCAGAATGAAGTTGGTGGTCGGGACGATCAACACGGTCCCCGCGTAGGTGTTGAAGGCGTACTTGCCGGGGAGCAGCGGCGTGCTCCACACGCCGCGCTTGTTCGAGTCGACCAGCTCGCCGTGGCCATACTCGGCGCCCGACACGTCGTGTCCCGTCTCGCCGGTGTAGGAGACCACGACGCCGACGGTCCCCACCTCCACGAGGGTCTTCGGAATCATCTCGACCGTCGCGAAGAGCCGGTTGATGTAGTACGTGCCCTCGACGAGCACCTGGAGCTGGCGCCCGCGGCGACCGCCCGCGAGCAGGAACTTCTCCGCGTCCTGGAAATTGTTGTGATAGATCTCGGGCGACGCGGGGTCGCAGCCGACCGTCGGCGCGATGATCTCGCCGGGCGCGAGCGACGGCCCGTCGTGCACGGTGACGATCCCGATCACGTCCTCCGACGAGTCGATCACGATGGGCGTGAAGCCCTCGCGCTTCTGGATCAGCTCCACCATCCGCGTCAGCACTTCGTATTCGGCGCGCTCGAGGGGGAGCGCGTACACGCGGTCGGCAGTCAGCACGACGAACTGAGCGAGGTTGATCGCGTAGGTGCCCTCGCGCAGGATCGCGCGCTGCGGGCCGCGCTGTCCGCCGCTGCGCAGGAACCCGACGGCGTCGGTGAAGTCGATGCCCGCTGGCGCGGTCGCGAGGGTCTGCGTGGGCGGGAGCGGCCGGCCGTCGCGCGCGAACACGTAGCCCATCTGTCCCTGCGGAATGGTGACGAGCTGGACCGAGTGCACGCGGTACTGGAGCGGCATCATCAGGTGTAGCCCGCCGCGCAGCACGTCGGGCTGGTAGCCGGCCTCACCTTCGAGCGCGATGAGGCCCGCCTCGACGGAGCCCCGCCCGCTCCAGAGCTTCTCGACGACGCCGACCCGGCTGTTGCGGATGTAGCGCAGCGCGCCGGTCCACCAGCCGAGCAGGACGAGCAGCCCGATCCAGAAGGCGGTTCTCAGCGAAATGGCGAGTGCGGTCGATCCCGCGATCGCGTTCGCCACGTCGTTCCACAGGTTCATGGTCCCGATCCCCCGCTGCGGATGCGCAGCGGGCGTCATCCTACACCTTCGGACGTTCGTTGCGTGACGGGGGTGCGCTCTCCGAGCCGGCCGCGGCGGCCCCGATCAGCTTTCGCAGCGCGTCGCCGGCGCGACGCCCGACGGTGACGGGATCCTGCGCCGAGAGCGCCTCGGAGAACACCTCCGCGCCGAGCGGCGCGCGACAGCCGATCGCGTCGAGCGCGCGGAGAAACGCGACGAGGTCGATCGCGCCGTCGCCCGGCAGCAGGCGCGCGCGCAGCGACTCCTCCGGAAGATCGGCCCAGGGCGCGCTCGCGCCTGGGGGATCGCCAGCCCGGCCCATGGCGACCGCAGCGCCAGTGGCTTCGACCGGACGCTCGACCCCGCCCGCGCATTCCGCTTCCCTCCCGCCATGCACAGCACCCGCCTCGTGTCCTGCGCCCTCGTCTTGCTGCTCGCCGCGGCCTGCGCCTCGACGAAGCTCGTCTCGGCCTGGCAGAACCCCGCCTATGCGGGCGGACCGATCAAGAAGGTCATGATCATCGGCCTCGGCGCGACCCCTGGCGGGCGCGCCGAGTTCGAGAACGACATGGCGGACGCGCTCGCCGACGAAGGTGTGATGGGTGTGTCGAGCAGCGGCTACTTCACGGACGCGAGGGAGCTGACGCGCGACGCCGTGCGCGCCTGGGTGATCCGCGACGGCTACCAGGGCGTGCTCGTCACCCGCGTCGAGAGCGTGCAGCAGACCCAGACCGTGCAGGCGCCGCAGTACACCGACCTCTGGGGTTATTGGGGCTACTACGGGGTCGCTGTGACACCCGGCTACGTCGTCGACACCACGAAGCTCCGGCTCACCAGCGATCTCTTCACGGCGCCCTCCGGTCAGGTGGTCTACACCGCCGAGATCACGAGCGTCGATCCCGCCTCGCGGGCGAAGCTGATCCACGAGCTCGTCGAGCTGTTGGTCACGGACCTGACGAAGCGCGGACTCCTGCCGCAGAAGCCGTAGGTCGGGCATCGAAAGCACGAGCGGCGCTCCGGGTCGACGCCCGCGTGGAGAGCCGGTCATTTCAGCTCGAGCAGGCTTCGCACCACCCGCTCGAGCGCCGCGACCGCGCGCTCGCGACCGAGCCGCTGATCCGTGCGCAGCCGATCCCAGAATTCGAACGAGAGCGCCGCGTCGAGCGCCTCGATCCGCTCGGGCGCGCCGTCGCCGAGCTCGGGCAGGGCGCGCAGGAGATCGGCGCGGAGCTCGCTCGCGAGCTCGACGTGGTTGGCGGCGATGAAGCGAGAGGTCCAGCGCAGCACCCCCCCCCCGCGCTTGTACGGGGCGATCTGCTCGAAGAGCCGCGCGCGGCGCTCGATCAGCGCGTGCGCGCGGGCGGCGAGGCTGCCCGCGGGCGTCGGCTCGCACGCGCGGCGGGGCTGCGAGCGCCGTACCACCCGAGCCGGGCGCTCTCGACGCATTGCGGGGTCGGAAGCACGACCCTCGTGGCACGAAGTTCTCGTGCACTGTGTCGACGGAGATTCACGCGCGCCTCGCCGAGCCACCCCGAGGCTCGCCTCCGCACGCCCTTTGGCTGCTAGTCGGCCGCAGCGCCGCGGATCACCCGCCGCAGCGCTTCGCCGGCGCGACGCCCGACGGTGACGGGATCCTGCGCCGAGAGCGCCTCGGAGAACACCTCCGCTCCGAGCGTCGCCCGGCAGCCGATCGCCTCGAGCGCGCGCAGGAAGGCGACGAGGTCGATCGCGCCGTCGCCGGGAAGCAGCCGTGCGCGCAGCGACTCCTGCGGCAGGTCGGCCCAGGGCGCGGCCGGCGCGTCGGAGAGCTGGAGCGAGAGCACGCGCCCGCCGGGCAGCCCGGCGAGCTGGGCGAGGTCGGCGCCGCCGCGAAAGAAGTGCCAGACGTCGAGACACAGTCCGGCGTTGGCCGCGCCCGCGAGGCGCACGATCTCCCAGGCCGTTCGCGCGTCGGGGACGGACGACCACGGGATCGCCTCGAGCGCGACCCCGAGCCCGCGCGCCGCCGCAGCCTCGCAGAGCGCCGCGAAGCGCTCGACGATCGCGCCGCGCGAGGCTTGCGCGCCGAAGCCGTCCGCGCAGAGCACGCGCGGCGCGCCGAGCGCACAGGCGAGGTCGAGGAAGAATTCCGGCGGCGGCCCCGCGAGCGCGCTCGCCGACTCGGGCAGCGAGCCCGGCGGCAGCCAGGCGAGCAGCGGCTCGACCTCGCACAGGCCCACGCCGTGGTCGGCGAGCAGCGCGCGGATGCCGGCGTCGGAGAGGCCTTCGCGGCGCGCTCCCTCGACGTGGTGCGGCCAGAGCGAGATCGCGCCGAAGCCACCCGCCTGCGCGGCCGCCGCCAGCTCGCGCAGGCTCGCGCGCAGCAAGGTGCCGGCGCACAGCACGAGCTCGCCGCGCGCGACGTCCGGCATCGCGCGCCCGTCTACTCCTCGGTGAACGCGTTCTGCGCGTCGCCGCGCAGCACGTGCTTCATCACCTTCCCGGCCGCGTTGCGCGGCAGCGGCTCGCGGCGGAGCTCCCAGTGCGCCGGCACCTTGAACGGCGCGAGCGCCTCGCCGACCCACGCGGCGAGCGACGCCGGGTCGGGCGCGGGGCCGGGCTCGAGCACGACCACCGCCTTCACTTCCTGGAAGAGCTCCCGGTGGTCGACGCCGAAGACGGCGGCCTCGGCGATCCGCGGGTGCGCCTCGAGCCGGTGCTCGATCTCCACCGGATGGATGTTCTCGCCGCCGCGCAGGATCATGTCGCGCGCGCGCGAGTTGATGTAGAGGCGCCCGTCCTCGAAGCGGCCGATGTCGCCGGTGCGGAGCCAGCGCCCGGGCAGCAGCGCCTCCGCGGTCGCGTCGGGACGCCGCCAGTAGCCGAGCATCAGGTACGGGCTGCGGATGAAGATCTCGCCCTCCGAGCCCTCCGGCACCACCCGGCCCTTCGGATCGCGGATCTCGATCTCGTGCGTCGGCATCGGCCGCCCGACAGAGGTCGGGAAGCGCTGGAGCTCCTCGCCGCCGATCATCGCGACCGCCGTGACCGACTCGGAGAGCCCGTAGCCGATGCCCATGTTCGCGCCGCCGCGCGGGAACACCTTGCGCAGCCGTTCCTGGATCTCGGGGCTCGTCGGCCCGCCGCCCGAGCCGACGCCCTGAATGCTCGAGAGGTCGTAGCGCGACACATCGGGGTGCGACACCACGCGGTGAGCCATGTTGCCGAGCGCGCTCCAGTGGGTCACGCGCTCGGCCTCGATCAGGCGCAGCACGTCGCCCGGGTCGAAGCGGCCCGAGCGCCACACCGTCTTGCCGCCGGCCGCCAGCATGGAGACGGCGCCGGCATAGAGGCCGGAGAGATGGAAGAGCGGGACCGTCAGCAGGCTGCAGAGCGGTGGCGCGGGCGACGGCTTCACGCCGCGCTCCACTGCTCGCAGCATGTTCTTCACGCCCTGGAGCTGCCCGATCGTGACGAAGCCGCAGATGCCGCGGTGCGTGTTGACGGCGCCCTTGGCGCGGCCCGTCGTGCCGCTGGTGTAGAGGATCACGGCGGGGTCGTCCTCGGCGATCTCCACCGCGGGCAGCCCCGCGCCGCGGCGATAGCCCTCGAGCGCCGCGAACTGCGACTCGATCTCGAGCACGGGCACGCCGGGATCGCGACCTTCGAGCCGCGCGAGCCGCTTGCGGTCGGCGATCAGCAGCGCCGGCTCGCTGTCCGCGACACCGTGCAGGATCTCGTCCGCCTGCCACCAGCCGTTCAGCGCCGCGACGACGCCGCCGAGCGAGATCGTGGCCCAGAAGGCGATCAGCCACTCGGGGCAGTTCTCCGCGAGAATCGCGACGCGATCGCCGCGGCGGACGCCGTAGCGATCGCGCAGCGCGTGCGCGACCGACGCGACGAGATCGAGGTGCTCGTCGTAGCGGATGCGGCGCGCGCCGTGGACGATGTACTCCTTCTCGCCGTGCGCCTTCGAGCGCAGCAGCAGCTCGCGCAGCGAGCGCGCGCGGCTCGAGATCACCGGCATGCGCTCGCCGAGCACGTCCTCGACGACGATCTCGAAGGGAGCACCGGGGCCCGTCAGGCGGGCGAACAGCTCGGCATCGCTCGACACGGGGGCGGATTCTACCCGGAACCCCGCTCGATCCTGTGGAGCAGCTCGTCCTCCACCCCGAAGTCGAACTGGAGGCTCTGGTCGAGCCCGTGCTCGCGCATCCAGCGCCAGGTCTGCATCGCGGCGCCGCGGAAGCTGTATTCGGGCCGCCAGCCGATGTCCTCCTTCAGGCGCTCGATTCCGAAGCAGACGCTGCGGTTCCAGTGATGGATGTGCGGGGCGAGCCGCTGGAGGATGCGCTGGAGGGCGAAGAGCCGTGCGCCGCGGTCGTCGCGCCGCTCGGTGCGGATGTCGATGTGCGCCCGGAGCGCGCCGCCGCCGAGCGCCACGCGCCCGGCGTAGAGGTCGTCCATCAGCGGCGCGGGCACGAACACCTTCCGCGGCTCCACGCCGACCACCTCGGCGCAGGTATCGACGTATCCCTCGTCGGTGTAGTAGTCGCCGCCCGTCAGGTTGTAGCGGCGCCCGAAGGTCGCGGGCTTGCCCATCAGCATGCGCAGCGCGCGCGCCTGGTCGTCCACGTGACCGACCTGCCCGACGGTCGTGCCGTCGCCGGGGATCAGCACGGGGCGCCCGCGCGCGAGCCGCACGAACATGCGCTGCTCGCGGTCCGGCAGGATGTTGTGCGGCCCGAAGACCATCGAGAAGGCGACCGTCGTCGCGGGGAAGCCGCGCTCGCGCCACTCGCGCACCAGGTGGTCCTCGCAGAGGATCTTGCCGAGGCCGTACTCGTTCTGTCGCTCGCTGCGGTCGACGGGGAAGTCCTCGGTGATCGGCAGCAGATCGCTCGCCGCGTAGATCACGGTCGAGCTCGCGAAGACGTAATGGCCGGTGCGCCCGCGCAGCAGCTCGGTCATCAGCTTCGCGTCGCTCTCGCGGTAGGCCGTCATGTCCTGCACGCAGTCCCAGTCCTGGCCGGCGAGCGCGGCGCGCAGCGACCCGGGGTCCGTGCGGTCGGCGACGAGCCTTCGGACGCCGGGCGGGAGCTCGCCGGGCGTACGGCCGCGGTTGCAGACGGTCACGTCGTGGCCGCAGCGCGCGAGCTCCCACACGAGCGCGCGGCCGTTGAACTGCGTGCCGCCCATCACGAGCACCTTCATGCAGCGGGGGCTCCCTGCGCGGGCGACTCGGCCTTCACCTTCCGCCAGGCTACGGCGAGCTCGCCGAAGAAGTCCGGCAGCGCCTCCGGCGCGCGCACGAAGGCGAGAAGCCCGAGCTGCACGTCGGTGGCGCCCGCGGCGACGAGGTCGTGCGCGCCGGCCAGAGTGCGGGCGAGATCCGGACGCCGGTCTGCGCCGCGCACCGCCTCGAGGCTGCCGCGCACGCGCAGCTCGCCCGGGTCGCGCCCGGCCGCGGCCAGCGCGTCGCGGAGCGTTCGCGCACCCGCGGCGAGGTCGTCGCGCGTGGCCGTCATGATCGGGATCCAGCCGCCGCCGAGCTCCGCGATCCGCTCGACGTTTCTTGGTGTCAAGGTGCCGGAGAACCAGATCGGGGGGCCACCCGGCTGGATCGGCTTCGGCTCGCACCAGATGCGCTCGAAGCGCACGTGCTTTCCGCGAAAGCTCGCCGGGGTGTCGCGCCAGAGCGCCCGGCACGCGGCCAGCGTCTCGGTCAAGAGCGCGCCGCGCGCCTCGAAGTCGAGGCCCTCGGCGAGGAACTCCTCGCGCTGCCAGCCGACGCCGACGCCGAGGTCGAGGCGCCCCTGCGAGAGCACGTCGAGCGTGGCCGCCGTCTTCGCCAGCAGCGCCGCGGGTCGCAGCGGCGCGATCAGGATGCCGGTCGCGAGCCGCACGCGGCGCGTCACCGCCGCGATCGCGGCGAGCGCCGTCAGCGGCTCGAGCCAGGGCGCCTCGACCGGGAACGGGAACGCGCCCCACTCGTAGCGGTCGGTGCGCTCGCCCATCACCACGTGGTCGGGGACGATCAAGGTGTCGACGCCCGCCGCCTCCGCGGCGCGCGCGAGCTCGAGCAGCTCGTGCATGCGGCCTCGCGGGTAGAAGGGGCCGAAGGTCGGGATCGAGAGCGTGAGCCGCATCAGCGCACGCTCCGGAAGAAGCGGCGCACGTCCTCGACGAAGAGCTCCGGCTGCTCCATCGCGGCGAAGTGCCCGCCTCGCGGCATCTCGCTCCAATGCGTCACGTGGTAGCGCTGCTCGATCCACCTGCGCGGGAAGCGCATCACCTCCTTCGGGAAGCGCGCGACCCCGGTCGGCACGGTCACGCGTCGCGTGAAGAGCTCGACCGGCGCGGCGCCGCGGATCACCTCGTAGTAGAGGCGCGTCGAGCTCGTGATGGTGCCGGTCGCCCAGTAGAGCGAGAGATTCGTGAGCAGCCGGTCGCGCGAGAAGGCGTTCTCGGGGTGGCCGTCGCAGTCGCTCCAGCCGCGGAACTTCTCGATGATCCACGCCGCGAGCCCCGCCGGAGAGTCCATCAGGCCGAAGCCGAGCGTCTGCGGCTTCGTGCCCTGGATGCGCTGGTAGCCCGCCTCCTGCTCCTGCCAGCGCGCCATCTCCGCGAGGTCGGCCTGCTCCGCCTCCGTCAGATCGCTCCGATCCGGCTGCGGCAGCGCGAGCGCCATGTTGAGGTGGATGCCGGCCACGTGCTCAGCGTCGCGCAGGCCGAGCAGGCTCGTCACGAGCGCGCCCCAGTCGCCGCCCTGCGCGCCGTAGCGCGCGTAGCCGAGCCGCTGCATCAACACCGCAAAGGCGTCGGCGATGCGGGTCGGCCCCCAGCCGCGCGTGCGCGTCGGCTCCGAGAAGCCGTAGCCCGGCAGCGAGGGGCACACCACGTGGAAGGCGTCCTGGCGGCGGCCGCCGTGCGCCTCGGGGTCGCGCAGCGGCTCGATCACGTCGAGGAACTCGACGATCGATCCCGGCCAGCCGTGCGAGATCACGAGCGGCAAAGCATCGGCGTGTCGCGACGGCGCGTGCAGGAAGTGGATGCGCTGCCCGTCGATCGCCGTGCGGAAGTGGTGCCAGCGATTGAGCTCGCGCTCGGCAGCGCGCCAGTCGTATTGCTCGCGCCAGGCGTCGCAGAGCTCGCGCACGTAGTCGAGGTCGGCCCCGTAGTCCCAGCCCGTGCCCTCGATCTGATCGGGCCAGCGCGTCGCGGCCAGCCGGCGGCGCAGATCCTCCCAGACCGCCTCGTCGACGCAGATCTCGAAGCGCTCGAGCGAGGGGTCCTGGGGGGCCATCGACGCGCATTCATCCACAGGCGGGAGAGCGCGGCAACCCGAGCCGGACCGCCTAGCGCCGACGCCGACGTCGCCCGGTTGAGTGGGCCGGACGCGGCACTGCGGGGTCGATCTGCACGCATTCTGCATGTGACGCTAGGTTCAGCATGCGTGGTTTTTTCGACACAAACGCGACACTTCTGGCTACTACCCGGCGGGGCGCGCTGCTAGGATGGGCGCCCTTCGAGCGGATCTTTGGCGCACGCAACCGGGATTGGCCCGGACGCTGCGGGCGCTGACGAGATGACAGCGCTCGAATACGCCGGAAGGCGTCAGGTTGGATTCGGAGGAACTCATGCTTCGCCGCGTTGCACTCGTTTCGTGTCTGCTCGGCGGCCTGGCTTGCGCCACGCCGTCGGTGGCGCCGCTCGGTGCCGGTCCGATCACACCCGGACCGGGTCAGCGCGTGGCCGTGACCCACAGCTATCTGATCGTGGACTCGTCGGAGTCCGTGCGACACGCCTTCCCGACGGAGAAGGCGCTGGTCGAGTCGTTCGTCGCCGCGCAGCCGGAGGGCAGCTACGAGACCGGTGCCACGGCGTTCGGCGGCTATCAGCGCCAGACCGAGAAGCTCTCGGCGTTCAATCGCAACGCGGCGAAGCAGTACGCCGCCGATCTCAACAATCTCTCCGAGGGCACACCGATCGACCGCGTCTTCGGCGAGGTCGGACAGGATCTCGCGGGCAAGAGCGGCCAGGCTGCCATCGTCGTGTTCAGCGACGGCCGCCCGACCGACCCGGTCGGCCGCGAGGTCGCCGAGCAGCGCGTGCTCGACGCCGCGGGCAAGCTCTCGGAGGGCTACAAGGGCCAGGTCTGCATCCACACGGTGCAGGTCGGCGACGATCCGGCTGGCGCGGAGTTCCTGCGCAAGCTGTCGACCCGCACGGGCTGCGGCAGCGCCCGCTCGATGAGCAGCGTGATGAACACCGCCTCGCTCCAGAACTTCGAGCGCGAGGTCTTCCTCGGCGCCGCTCCGGCGGCCGTCGCGGCTGCGCCCCGCGATTCGGACGGCGACGGCGTGCCGGACGACATCGATCAGTGCCCGGGCACGCCGCGCGGCGCACCGGTCGACGCGCGTGGCTGCTGGGTCATCAAGGGCCTGCGCTTCGCCTTCGATAGCTCGAAGATCGAGCCGCAGTACTACACGCAGTTGAACGACGTCGCCGCCCGCCTCAAGCAGGTCGGCCCCGACGTGAAGGTGAGCATCGACGGCTACACCGACGCGGTCGGAACCGCCGCCTACAATCAGAGCCTGTCGCAGCGCCGCGCCAACTCGGTCAAGGACTACCTGATCAAGCAGGGCGTCCCGGCGAGCCAGCTCGATGCGAAGGGCTACGGCATCAGCAACGCCTTCCCGAACGACACCGCGGATGGCCGCGCCGAGAATCGCCGCGTCGAGGTGTCGCACGCGATGTGATTCGCCGCGGGGGTGGGTCCGGCGACGGGCCCACCTCCGCCGCATTTCCTGCTCCGATCAGGCTCTTCGCGCCTGCCACTTCTCGCGCAGGATTTCCGCCGCGCGCACCAGGGTCGCGCGGCTCGGCCCTTCGGCGACGATGGCGTCGAGCTCGTCGAGCTCTGCCTCGCTGAAGCCCGCCTCGAGGCGCTCGTCGCGCGCGATCTCGCGTCCGCCGCCGAAATTGAAGCGCCGCTCGGTCTCGGTCTGGAACTCGCGCGCGCGCTGCGCCCGCTCGGGATCGCCCGCGGTGAACTGCTTCACCCACTCGCTGCCGAAGCGCACGTGCGTCAGCTCGTCCGCGAGCACGAAGTCGATCGCCTGCGCCATCAGCGCGTCGCCCTCGGCGCGCGCGTAGTCGATCAGCGAGCGAAAGGCGTCACACGCCAGGCCCTCGAGGCAGCGGTTCACGCCGGTCACGCGCAGCGCGGGATCGTCGACGCACGACGCCTCGAACAGGAACGTGTTCTCCGGGAATTCGCCGATCGAGCCGCCGACGTGCTCGATCAGCTTCTCGTACACCTGCACGTGGCGCGCCTCGTCCCAGCACTGGCGAGCCATGTTCATCTTGAAGTCCCACGGCGCGTCCGGGTAGTCCCAGAGCGTGCGGCCCGCCGCTTCGAGCGCCTGGAGCTCGCCGACGAAGATGCCGTGGAGCTGCACGCGCAGCTGGAGCGGGCTGCGCTCGCGCCGGCCCGAGCGGTCGGCCGTGACCAGAAAGGCAAACCCGGGGCCGAGCTCGTCGTAGACCGGCTCGAGCGCGGTGCCGGCGACGCGTTCGCGCAGCTTCGGCGCGACCTGCTCGAGCACACGCACGACCGTGTCGACGTCGTCCGGAAGCGATCGCAGCAGCTCGTTGCGGGAGCGCGAGCGCACGAAGCGTGCGTCGCGCGCGAGCTCGTCCGGAGCGATGAAGCGCCGCATCCGCCTCCTCCGTGGACCGGCGCAGTCTAGCGCAGCGCGAGCGGCGCGGACGCGCCGACGCGAGATCGGGGGCCCCTGCGAACCGCTCAGCGACGCTTGAAGAACTGCACGGCGCGCTCGTGCCGCTCGGCGGCCGCGCGGGTCGGGAACGTGCCGAGATTGCGGCGGCGTCCCGTCCGCGGGTCGAGCTTGCGCGAGTAGCGCCGGTAACGGCCGTCGGGCAGCTTGCGGATCATCGCCGCCTGCGCGCGCTCCGCTCCCGGCGCGACCGGGTGCGGCTCGCCTTGCGCGCATTCGTCTTGCGCGACGTCGTCTTTCGCGCCGAACGGGATCGACCCGAGCGTCGGCGAGCACGGGTCGCGCCTTCGCCTCGCGCCGACCCGGTCCGGCTTCGGCTGCCACTTCCTCGCGTACTGGACGATCGCCGCCTGCGCGGCTTTCGCCTCGAGGACGTCGTCGATGGCATCAGTGCGGCGCTGGCGCGATGCAGACCCTTCGCGAGCAGCCGTCGCGCCGAGCGCGCGCCGCCATCGCTCACGTTGCGGATCTCGTCGACCACGTACTCGCCGGCTCGCGCGAGCGTCGACCCGCGCCGTCCATCGCTTCTTCTCTCGGGCATGACAGGGCCTCCGTGCTCTGGCACTGCGGGCGCCCGGTGCAAGGCATGTGCCCGTGACGGCGCCGACCGCCTCGTCCGCTGCTGTCGGCGACGGCCGGTTTCTACAAACCCGATGTCACACCAGCTTCGAGGCCCGCCCTTCCCAGTACCGCGCGCGCAGCGAGCGCTTCGCCATCTTCCCGGTCTCGGTGCGCGGCAGCGACGTCACGAAGTCGATCGTGCGCGGGCATTTGTAGTGCGCGATGCCCCGTCGGCAGTACTCGATCAGCTCGCGCTCGAGCTCCGGCCCGGGCACGACGCCCGCGGCGGGGATCACGATCGCCTTCACCTGCTCGCCCATCTCCTCGTCGGGCACGCCGATCACGGCCACGTCGTCGACCTTCGGGTGCACGAGCAGGTGGTTCTCGGTCTCCTGCGGATAGATGTTGACGCCGCCCGAGATGATCATGTTCGACTGCCGATCGGTGAGATGGAGGTAGCCGTCCGCGTCGAGGTAGCCGACGTCGCCGATCGTGAAGAGGTCGCCGCGAAAGCTGGCGGCGGTCTTCGCGGCGTCCTTGTGGTAGGAGAAGCGCGTGCCCTTCGGTGCCTCGAAATAGATCGCGCCTTCCACACCAGGCTGCGTCACCTCGCCGCCTTCCTCGTCGAGCACCCAGATCTTCCCGCCCGTCCAGTGGCGGCCGACCGACCCCTCGTGCGAGAGCCACTCCTTCGCGCGGATCAAGGTGCCGCCGCCTTCCGTGCCGCCGTAGTACTCGACGATCGCGTCCCCCCACCACTCGATCATCGCGCGCTTGATCGGGATCGGGCACGGCGCGGCGGCGTGCACCGCCACGCGCAGCGAGGAGAGGTCGTAGCTCCGCCGCACCGACTCCGGGAGCTGGAGCAGGCGGCGGAAGTGGGTCGGCACCCACTGCGAGCTGGTCACGCGCTGGTCCTGGATGCAGCGGAGTGCCTGCTCGGGATCGAAGCGCGCCATCAGCACGACGCTGGCGCCGAGGCGCAGGTGGTGACTGCTGAAGGTGATCGGCGCGGCGTGGTAGAGCGGCGCGGGGCAGAGGTAGCGGTCGCCCGCGCCGATTCCGAAGAGCCCGAGGAAGCCCTTCGCGAAGGCCTCGAGCGACGCATGTCCGGCCGGCAGGTCGGGCAGCTCGCGCCGCACGCCCTTCGGGCGCCCCGTCGTGCCCGACGAGTAGAGCATCACCGCGCCCTCGCGCTCGTCGCCTAGCGGCGCGTGCTCGGGCGAGTCGGCGAGCAGCTCGTCCTGCGACTCGAAGCCCTCCGCGCGGCCACTCGTCACGACGCGCAAGCGCAGGCGCGGACCGTGCGCCGCGACGCGCGCCGCCGAACCGGCGAAGCGCGCCGACGCGAAGAGCGCGTCGGCGTCGCTGTCGTCGACGATGTAGCGAATCTCGTCCTCGTGCAGATGGCAGTTGACCGGCGTGAAGTAGAGGCCCGTGCGGTGACAGGCCCAGTAGAGCGACATGAAGGCCGGGTCTGCGTTGTCGATCAGCGCGGCGACACAGTCGCCCCGCGCGATGCCGCGGCGCCGCAGCGCGTGCCCGAGGCGGCGCGAGCTCTGCTCGAGCTCGCCGAAGGTCATGCGCGCGTCGCCGTTGCCGTAGATCAGCGCGATGCGATCCGGGTCGCTGGCCGCGTGCGCCGCGATGCCGGCGAGCACGCTAGGCGCTCCAGCGATTCCAGGACGTGATCGTCTCCGGCGCCGGGCGCTCCGCCGGTTTGAAGTCGGTGCCCTTCGTGTACGCGACCGGCAGCAGCGCCACCTGCGCGACGCCCTCCGGAATGCCGAGCAGCTTCGCGACCTCCGCCTCGCGGAAGAGGTGGAGCGTCGTCAGCACCGAGCCGAGCCCGCGCGAGCGCAGCGCGAGCTGGAAGCTCCACACGGCCGGGAAGATCGAGCCGTACACCGACGCGTGCGCCGCGATCGGGGCCGCGGCCGGTGGGCGCCCGATCACGCAGGGAATCGCATGCACGGGCACGTCGGCGAGGTGATCGAGAAGCCAGAAGGCCGAGTCGTAGACGCGCTTGGTCTGGGCGTCGCCTTCCTGCGACACGCGCGCGCGCGCCATCTCGAGGTACTGCGCGCCCGCCTCGCGGTAGACCCGCGCGATCTCCTTCTTGAGCGCCGCGTCCGTCACGATGAGCCAGCGCCAGGTCTGCGCGTTGCTCCCCGTCGGCGCCTGCTGCGAGAGCCGGATGCAGTCGAGGATCACCTCGCGCGGGACCGGGCGCGCGAGGTCGAGTCGCTTGCGGACGGCGCGCGTGGTGGAGAGCAGCGCATCGGTGACCTTCAGATCGAACGGCGTGGACATGGGACCTCCAGACGGGGGATCGCATTCCACATGTCGCCGCAGCGGGCGTCAAGGGTCGGGAAACGGAAGTAGACTGCCGCCCCTGCGGACCGCCATTCGAGCCTCGGGCCTCGCACTCGCCGTCGCCCTCGCCGCGATCGCGGCCGCGACACGCGCCAGGGCGCAGAGCGGGGGACCGAGCCCCGATCTCGTCCGCGGGATCGGCGCGCTGCTCGACGAGAAGGCCTCGCGGACGCCGGCCCAGCGGAAGCTCGACTCCCGACTCGTCTACGCCGCCCGCATGCGGAGAGGCCTGCCGGTGGCGGCCGGGATCCCGTCGCTCCAGACCGGCGTTGCAATCGCCGCCGACGGCAGCATGCTGCTCGACGTGCGCGCCGAGGTCGGCGACGCGCTGCGGGAGCGGGTCGAGGCGCTCGGCGGACGCATCCTCGCCGACGTGCCGTCGCTGCGGTCCCTCCGCGTGCGGCTCCCGTTCGACGCGATCGAGGCGCTGGCCTCCGAGCCGGCGGTCTCCGCGATCCACCCTGCCGACCTCCCCTTCACCCGCGCGATCAACATCTCCGAGGGCGACGGCGCGCACTACGCGAGCGCGGCGCGCGCGGCGTTTCATGTGGACGGAACCGGCGTCAAGGTCGGCGTGCTCTCGGACGGCGTGGACTCGCTCGCGTCGCTGATCGGGTCCGGTGACCTGCCGGCCGGTGTCACCGTGCTTCCCGGGCAGGCCGGCTCCGGCAGCGAGGGCACCGCGATGCTCGAGATCGTCCACGATCTCGCGCCGGGCGCCTCGCTGCTGTTCGCCACGGCCTTCACCAGCCAGGCCTCGTTCGCGAGCAACATCGTCGCGCTCCGCAACGCCGGCGCCGACGTGATCGTCGACGACGTCGGCTACTTCGCCGAGGCGGTCTTCCAGGACGACGACGTCGCGGCGGCGGTGGATCAGGTCGTCGCAGACGGCGCACTCTACTTCTCGGCCGCCGGCAACTCGGGAAACCTGGACGACGGCACCGCGGGCGTCTGGGAGGGCGACTTCGTCGCCGGCCCGAGCTTCCACGGCCACCCCGCGCACGACTATGGCGGCGGCGACATCACGAACGCGGTGACGGTGGCCAGCCCGTACGTGTACACGCTGCACTGGTCGGATCCGCTCGGCGCTTCGGCCAACGACTACGACCTCTTCCTCGTCAACAAGACCGGCAACTTCATCGTCGCAGCCTCGACCAACATGCAGTCCGGATCGGGCGATCCCTTCGAGATCATCGGATCGAACACCAACGACGCGGGACGACAGCTCGTCATCGTCCGCACCGCGGGACAGACCCGCTTCCTGCACCTGAACGCGAACCGCGGCCGGCTCGAGCACACGAGCGTCGGTCAGATCGGCGGACACCCCGGCGCGCGCGGCGCGGTGGCGGTGGCGGCGGTCGACGCGCGCGGCAAGACCGCCGGCTTCACCGGCAGCGAGCCGGTGGAGACCTACAGCTCCGACGGCCCGCGCCGCGTCTTCTTCGCCGCCGACGGCTCGCCCTACACGCCGGGCGACTTCTCCGCGACGGGCGGCGAGCTCCGCAGCAAGCCCGAGCTCACCGGCGCGGACTGCGTTCACACGGCAACACCGGGATTCGATCCGTTCTGCGGCACCTCGGCCGGCGCGCCGCACGCCGCCGCGATCGCCGCGTTGCTGATCCAGCGCGCGGGCGGCCGCGGAACCGCGGATCCGGCCGCCGTGCTCGCGGCGCTGCGCTCGACCGCGCTCGACATCGAGGCGCCCGGCGTCGACCGAGACTCCGGCAGCGGAATCGCGCACGCGCTCGCGGCCGCGGGCGCCGTGTCGACGCCCGGCTGCAGCGGCGATCCGGACTGCGACGACGGCGTCTTCTGCAACGGCGCCGAGACGTGCAACGCGGGCACGTGCGTGCCCGGCACGCCGCCCGCCTGCTCCGGACCGACGCCCTACTGCAACGAGAGCCTGCGTGCGTGCGTCCAGTGCCTCACGCCCGCACAGTGCGACGACGGGCTCTTCTGCAACGGGGCAGAGACCTGCAGCGCGGGCGCGTGCACGCCCGGCACACCGCCTGCCTGCTCCGCACCGACGCCGTACTGCGACGAGAGCCAGGGCGTCTGCGTGCAGTGCCTCACGCCCGTGCAGTGCAACGACGGCCTCTTCTGCAACGGCGCCGAGACGTGCAGCGCGGGCACCTGCACCGCAGGGACGCCGCCCGCCTGCTCCGCACCGACGCCGTACTGCGACGAGAGCCAGGGCGCCTGCGTCCAGTGCCTCATCGGCGCCCAGTGCGACGACGGCCTCTTCTGCGACGGCGCCGAGACGTGCAGCGCCGGGGTGTGCACCGCCGGCGCACCGCCGGTCTGCACGTCGCCCGCTGCCTACTGCGCCGACGCGCTCGCGAGCTGCGTCGAGTGCCTCGCGAACTCGGATTGCGGAAGCGGCCTCTGCCAGGCCGGCGCCTGCGCACCGCCCCAGATCCCGGCGCTCTCCGAGAGCCTGCGGGCGCTGCTCGCGCTCGCGCTGCTCGCAATCGGAGTGCTCGCCTCGCTACGCGCGAGGCGGCGGAGCTGACACGCGAGCGGATCAGGCGGAGGCCGGCGCGCTGCCGCCCGGCACGTTCTCCTGCGCGAGCCGCGCGAGGAAGGCATCGATCGCCGACTCGCCGAGCTCGCCCGCGTCGCGCGAGCGCACGTTGATCGTGCCGGCCGCGGCCTCGCGCTCGCCCACGACGAGCGCGTACGGGATCTTCTTCAGACTGGCCTCGCGGATCTTGTAGGCGACGCGGTCGTCCTTCAGGTTCGCCTCGGCGCGGAGACCTGCGTCCAGCAGGCGCCGCGTCACCTGCTCCGCATACGCGTTGAAGCGGTCCGACACGGGGATCACGAGCACCTGCGCCGGAGCGAGCCACAGCGGGAAGCGGCCCGCGTAGTGCTCGATCAGGATGCCGAGGAAGCGCTCGATGCTCCCGTAGCCTGCGCGGTGGATCATCACCGGCGTGTGGCGCTGGCCGTCGGCCCCGACGTAGGTGAGCCCGAAGCGCTCCGGCATCGAGAAGTCGAGCTGGATGGTCCCGCACTGCCACGAGCGCTTCAGCACGTCGCGGATGTGGAAGTCGATCTTCGGCCCGTAGAAGGCGCCGTCGCCCGGATTCAGCGCGTAGGCGACGCCCTTGTGCTCGAGCGCCTTGCGCAGCGCGCCCTCGGCGCGCTCCCAGATCTCGTCGCTGCCGATGCTCTTCGCGGGGCGCGTCGAGAGCTCGACGCGCACGTCGTCGAGCCCGAAGGCCGCGTAGATCTCGTGGAAGAAGTCGATCAGCATTCCGATCTCGGACTCGATCTGCTCGGGCGTGCAGAAGTGATGAGCGTCGTCCTGCGTGAAGGCCTGCACGCGGAAGAGACCGTGGCGCACGCCCGAGAGCTCACGCCGGTGCACGAGCCCCATCTCGGCGAAGCGCAGCGGGAACTCGTTGTGGCTGCGCGGGCGGCTGCGGTAGATCAGCAGGTGACCCGGGCAGTTCATCGGCTTGACCGCGAGCGGCCGCTCCTCCTCCACCTCGTGCACGACGGAGGGATCCTTCTCGTCACGCAGCTTCAGCTTCGTGAAGAACATGTTCTCGAGGTAGTTCTCGTAGTGGCCGGAGGTGTGCCAGAGCTCCTCGGAGAGCACGAGCGGGGCCTTCACCTCCTGGTAGCCACGCCGGCGCAGCAGCCCGCGCATGTAGTCGGCGAGCGTCTGGAAGAGCAGGGCACCCTTCGGATGGAAGAACGGGAAGCCCGGCGCCTCCTCGTGGAAGGAGAAGAGGTCGAGCTCGGCGCCGAGCACGCGGTGGTCGCGCTTGCGCGCCTCCTCGAGCAGGCGCAGGTGCTCGTCGAGGGCGGCCTTGTCGAAGAAGGCGGTGCCGTAGACGCGCACGAGCTGCTCACGTGAGGCGTCGGCGCGCCAGTAGGAGCCGGCGACACTGGTCAGCTTCACGTGCTTCAGCCAGCCCGCGTGCGGGACGTGCGGACCGCGGCAGAGGTCGACGAAGTCGCCGTGGCGGTAGAAGGAGAGGCCCTCGCCGCGGCGCCGGATGTCGTCGACGAGCTCGAGCTTGAACTTGTTGTGGCCGCCGTCGATCGCGCGATAGCGCGCGAAGACCTCGTCGCGATCGGGATCGCGCACCTCGCAGCGCACGAAGGGCGCGGCCTCGCCCGCGATGCGCGCCATCTCCGCCTCGATGCGCGGGAAGTCGTCGGGCGTGATCTTCCCTTCCGGCATGTGGATGTCGTAGTAGAAGCCGTCCTCGACCACGGGGCCGATCGTCAGCTCGGCGCGCGGGAAGAGACGCAGGATCGCGTCGGCCATCAGGTGCGCGGCGGAGTGGCGCAGCACCTCGAGCGCCTCGGGATCCTTCTTGGTCAGCAGCCGCACGCCTGCGCCGTCCGGAATCGGGCGGGCGAGGTCGACCACCTGCCCGTTCACCTCGGCCGCGACCGCCGCGCGCGCGAGGCCGGGACCGATCTGCGCCGCGAGGTCGGCCGCGCTGGCGCCGGGCTCGAGCTCGCGCTGGCTCCCGTCCGGGAGCCGGACACTCACCTTCTGGCTCATCTCGTTCTCTCTCGCGAGGACGGCCACGATCCGCCCTCGCCTGCATGGGCCCCGTGGCTACCCCCACCGGGCTCGTCGCAGCATACCCCGCACCGCGTAGAATGGGGCGACCGGCCGCTCCGCGACCGGCAAGTCCGATGCATCTGGAGGACCCGATGAGCGCCGCCTTCCCGCTGCTCGACTTCGAGGACTTCCACCGGCGAGAGCTGCCGCGGCGGCTGGCCGCGGGACACGGCGCGATCGCCGCCGAGGCCGACCTCGCGTCGCTCGGCAGCCTCGCCTTCCGGCTGCCGTCCGGGCACGCCTTCTCGTACCGGCCGCAGCCGGGCGGGATCGAGGTCGTCGAAGGCGACGCCGACGCGCGCACGGTGATCGAGATCTCGCCCGAGGACTGGTCGAACGTGGTCCACGATCTCGACAGCGCGCCGGGAC
>Ga0335084_10001959_pt1 | contig 19610 bp, 20 predicted proteins | sample Lox_Sample_44_FD_206721 | JGI IMG/M metagenome (GOLD analysis project Ga0335084, IMG submission 206721) | Soil microbial communities from Loxahatchee National Wildlife Refuge, Florida, United States - Lox_Sample_4.4 | ecosystem: Environmental > Terrestrial > Soil > Wetlands | place: USA...
GCGACGGTGAGGTCGCTGTTGCGCGCCTCCAGCTCCTTGAACAGGCGGACGTTCTCGATGGCGATGAGGGCCTGGTCGGCAAACGTCTTCACGAGCTCGATCTGCGCCTCGGAGAACGCGGAGGCAGTGGTGCTGGATACGTTGATGACGCCGATGGGACTCCCGCCGCGCAGCATCGGGACGGAGAGGCTGCACGTGTAGCCGGCCGCACGGGCCACCTCCGAAATCTGATAGTCCGGGTCCTTGCGGACGTCCGGAATGTACGCGACCCCGCGGGTAAGAATTGCGCGGGTCACCGAGCCGGCGCGCCCGGGCGGCATGGGGAAGGCCCGGCGAAGCGCATCCGCCCCCTCGGGGTCGTTCAGGTTGTGGATCGCGGCGAGGTGGATGAGATCGCCGTCGTACCGGAACACTACGCTGAACGTTGCGCTACACAGTCGAAGCGCGTTGGCCGCGATCGCCTCGAAAACGGGCTGCACATCGGTCGGCGAGCTGCTGATGACCCGCAAAATCTCGCTCGTCGCCGTCTGCTGCTCGAGGGCGACGGTGAGATCCCGGTTGCGGGCCTCCAGCTCCTTGAACAATCGCACGTTCTCGAGCGCGATGACGGCCTGGTCGGCGAAGGTCTGGAGCAGCGCGATCTGCGTGTCGGTGAAGGGTCTCGGCTCTGGGCGCCAGACGCTGATCGCACCGATGGGATGCCCTTCCCTGAAGATCGGCACGCACAGAATGGATCGAAGGCCAATGGTGTCGCGTAACGGGTGGGTGTACTCGGGGTCGAGCGTCGAGTCCGCGATGTGCACCAGACGCCGATCCAGGACCGCGCGGCCCGTCGTGGTGTCTCGCGCGATTGGCCGAGGATATGCCTGCCGCATGGCGGCGACCCCCGCCTCATCCACACCCCGGACCGCCGCGACCCTGATCTGGCCTGTATCGGTGAGCATGACGGTACTGTAGGTGGCCTCGCAGAGCTGCCGCGCGCTGTCGACGATCGCCTCGAAGACCGGTTGCTCGTCGGTCGGGGAGCCCGAGATGACACGCAGGATTTCGCCGGTGGCCGTCTGCTGCTCGAGGGCCGCCCGCAGGTCGCTGTTACGCGCCCCGAGCTCGGTGAAGAGGCGCACGTTCTCGACGGCGATGACAGCCTGGTCGGCGAACGTCTTGAGCAGCTCGACCTGGCCGTTCGTAAACGCCTGCGCCTCGCTTCGCGCGACGGAGATCGCGCCGATCGCCTGCCCGTCCCGGAGCATGGGGACCGCCACGACGGTCTTGAAGCCGAGTGCCTGCGCGACCTCGCGCCCGCGGCTTGGAACGTCAGGATCGCTGTCCACTTCCCGGACATGGATCACGCGGCGATCGATCAGCGCCAGCCCGTTGATCGACTCCCGATCGGCGGCCATCGGGTACGATCGCCCAATTGCCTCGAGCGCGGTTGGACCCATGTTGTGTTGTGCGGCAAAGTGGATGAGCGTGCCGTCGAACCGGGTGACGAAACCAAAGAGCCCGTCGCACAGCCGTGCGGCGCTCTCGGCAATCGCGTCAAAGACGGGCTGGACGCTGGTCGGCGACTGACTGATGACGCGCAGGATCTCGCTCGTCGCCGTCTGCTGCTCCAGGGCCTCGGTGAGGTCGGCGTTCTTCGCCTGGAGCTCGCTGAGGAGGCGCGCGTTCTCGATGGCGATCACGGCCTGGTCGGCAAACGTCTCGAGCAGAGCGATCTCGGCGGGCGTGAAGCCGCCGGCCGGCTTCCGGGTGATGGCGATGACCCCCAACACGTCCTCGCCACGCAGCATCGGCACCGCGACGGACGAGCGAAAGCCTCGCAGCCTGGCCTGCTCCCGGAATCGCGGGCCGCAGTAGCGATCGGTTTCCACGTCGACCACATGCTGCACGACCCGGCTGAGCACGGCCCGATCACGTGGGGCGTCGTCGGTCGGGCGCCACGGAGCCTGGAGCTGGTCCATCAACGACTCGCCGCTCCCGGGTAGGCCGCCCCGTGTCGCCGCCAGGCGGATGAGCCCGTCTTCGTACCTGAACACGGAGGCCGACCAGGCATCGAACAGACGCACCGCGCTCTCGGCGATGACCTCGAAGACCGGTTGGACGTCGGCCCGCGCCTGGCTGATCGAGCGGAGGATCTCGGCAGTGGCGGTCAGGTCGCGATTACGGGCTTCAAGCGCCTGGGACAGGCGGGCGTTGTCGATGGCGATAGCGGCCTGGTCGGCGAAGGTCTTCAGCAGGGCGATCTGCCTGGGTGTGAAGGGGCGCACCCTGGTGCGTCGGATGGTGATGGCGCCGATCGCGGCGCCGTCGCGTATGAGCGGGGTAGCGAGGATGGTTCTCACTCCAAGCGGGAGCATACGGGCCCGACTCACCCGGAACCGGGTCGGGGGCGTCTTGGCAAGGTCGCGGATGTGGATGGTCCGCCGCTCGACGATCGCACGGTGCGGGACCATGTCCGTGGAGAGCGGAAGGAGCGTCCCCAACTTCGTGACCGCCCTGAGGCGTCCGTACAGCGCGACCAGGCGCGTCTGGTCGGCCTCAACGAGGCGAATCACCGCGTCGCTGGCCTCGCAGAGGCGGGCTGCCGTCTTCGCGATGGCGGCGAGCATCGGCTGGACGTCACCCGGCGGGCGGGATTGCCCCTTCCTGGCGCCTTTGAGCGAGCGGCGGAGGGATTTCATCGACGAGTCTCGGCGAGCTTAGCCGCAGCACGCTGGGGGGTCAAGGACGGGGTTTGCCCGCCCAGCTCAACGTGCGCCCAAAGGTGCGCCATATAAAGACCTTGGTCGGTCAAGGGCTCGTAGATGATGGCTAGCGGTCGGTCCGCGTGCATGCACCGGCCCTCGCCAGGCCCCCGAAAAACTTGACCAGTGCCTCGGAAGTATTGAAATAGGCTTGACTTTTCTTGTTTCGATCAGTATCCTTTAGCGTTTCCTGAAGGCTACTTGAGGGCCAACGCCATGCTCGACAGTCTTACCTCGCGCCTCACGGGTATTTTCGACCGGCTCCGTGGATACGGCCGGCTGACGGAGGAGAATATCCAGGAGGCCCTGCGCGAAGTGCGCGTGGCTCTCCTCGAGGCCGACGTCAACTTCAAGGTCGTCAAGGGCTTCATCGAGCGCGTCCGGGTCAGAGCCGTGGGCCAGGACGTGCTCACGTCGCTCACGCCAGGGCAGCAGGTGGTCAAGGTCGTGCGCGATGAGCTGGTCGAGCTGCTCGGCGGCTCGGGGCACCGCCTGGCGATGGCGTCTCATCCGCCCACCGTCATCATGCTGGTCGGCCTCCAGGGTTCCGGCAAGACGACATCGGCCGCCAAGCTGGCGCGTCACTTCCAGAAGCAGGGGCAGCATCCGATCCTCGCTTCTTGCGACGTCTACCGTCCCGCCGCGGTGGAGCAGCTCCGTCGCCTCGGCAAGGACCTGGGCATCCCCGTGCTTGGCGACGAGACGCAGAAGCCCGCGGCCATCTGCCGCGCAGCCCGGGACGAGGCGGCGCAGCGCGGTCTCTCGCCGCTCATCCTTGACACCGCGGGGCGGCTGCACATCGACGAGGAGATGCTGGACGAGCTCAAGGTGATCAAGAAGGACGTGGCGCCCCACCACGTGCTGCTCGTGGTGGACGCGATGTCGGGCCAGGACGCGCTGACGGTCGCGGAGAAGTTCAGCGCCGCGGTGGGCATCGACGCCGTTATGCTGACCAAGATGGACGGCGACGCGCGCGGGGGCGCGGCGCTGTCGGTGCGGGAGGTGACGGGGCGGCCGATCGCCTTCGTCGGCGTGGGCGAGAAGACGGACGCGCTCGAGCCCTTCCACCCCGACCGGCTCGCGCAACGCATCCTCGGCATGGGCGACGTGCTCTCGCTCGTCGAGAAGGCCCAGGCGACCGTGGACGCCTCCCAGGCCGAGGAGATGGCGCGGAAGATCCGCGAGGAGAGCTTCTCCCTCGAGGACTTCGCCACCCAGCTCAAGCAGCTCCGCTCCATGGGCCCGCTGGGGCAGATCATGGACATGCTGCCGATGTTCAAGGGGTCCAGGGGCCTGCCCAAGGAGCTCAAGGGCGAGGAGACGGAGCTCAGGCGGTTCGAGGCGATCATCGGCTCGATGACACCGGACGAGCGCGTCAAGCCGGCGATCATCAACGGCAGCCGGCGCGCGCGCATCGCCAAGGGCAGCGGCACCCAGGTCGCCGACGTCAACCGGCTCCTGAAGCAGTACGCGCAGCTCAAGCAGATGATGAAGGGCCTCAAGCAGATGGAAGGGCGCATGGGCAAGTTCAAGGGCGCCATGCCGTTCTTGCCCAGATAACCCAACGAAAGAGGTGAACAGGTGGCTGTACACATCCGACTGAGAAGGACCGGGACGACGCGGAAGCCGGCCTACCGCGTGGTGGTGGCCGACTCGCGCGCGGCGCGCGACGGGCGCTTCATCGAGGTCATCGGGCACTACAACCCGCTGACCAAGCCGCCGACGATCAAGATCTCCACGGAGAGGGCGGCGGAGTGGATCAAGAAAGGCGCACAGCCGTCGAACACCGTGAAGCACCTGCTGGCGCACGCCACGAAGGCCGCCAAGGCGTAGCCACTCGTGGCGACGGGGGGCCTCGTCGCGGTGGGAGAGGTGCTCCGGCCTTGGGGGCTCCAGGGAGAGGTGCGCGTCAAGCCCCTCACCGATCGCCCGTCGGAGCGCTTCAGGAAGTTGAGCGAGTGCGTGCTGTGGGAGCCCGTGTCCGACCGGCGGGAACCCTGCCGCATCGCCTCGTGCCGCTTCGAGGGTGAAACGCTGCTGCTGAGGATGGACGGCGTGACATCGCCGGAGGATGCGCGTCGGTTCACTGGCCGGCTGCTCGCGGTGGCGCAGGAAGACGTCCTGCCCGCGCCCGAGGGGCACTTTTACCCCTGGGAGATGGCGGGCGCCGCGGTGGAGACGCGCGACGGGCGGCGCGTTGGAGAGTTCGTGCGGGTGGAGGGCAGCGAGGGCCAGCCGCTCTGGGTGGTGGCCGAGGGCGGCCGCGAGCACCTGGTGCCGGCGGTGCCCGAGATCGTGGTGGAAGTGAGCGTGGCCGAACGGCGGATCGTCATCGACCCGCCGGAGGGGCTCCTGGAGCTATGAGAATCGACATCGTCACGCTGTTTCCCGGGATGGTGGATCCGGCGCTCAGCGACTCCATCGTGGGGCGCGCCCGCACGCGAGGGATAGTGGACATCCGCGTCCACAACCTGCGCGATTCCGCCCCGGCCAAGCACCGCGTGACCGACGACACCCCCTTCGGGGGCGGCGGCGGGATGATCATGAAGCCCGAGCCGCTCGCGGTGTGCATCGAGACGCTGAGAGCGCCGGGAGCGCGGATCGTCCTGCTCGACCCGGCGGGGCGCCGCTTCACGCAGGAGGTGGCGGCCGAATACGCCAGGCTGCCACACCTCGTGCTGGTGTGCGGGCGCTACGAGGGCGTGGACGAGCGGGTGCGCGAGCATCTCGTGGACGAGGAGCTGTCCATCGGCGACTACGTGTTGTCGGGCGGCGAGGCGGCGGCGCTGGTGGTCAGCGAGGCCGTGACGCGGCTCCTGCCTGGCGCCTTGGGCGACGAGGGAGCGCCGGCGCGGGATTCGTTCTCGCGGGGGCTCCTCGAGCACCCGCAGTACACGCGTCCCGAGGTGTTCAGGGACTGGGCCGTGCCGGAGGTCTTGCGCTCCGGCGACCACGCCCGGATCGAACGGTGGAAGCGCGTCATGTCCGTCTGGCGGACGTGGCAGCGCCGGCGGGATCTGCTGGAGACGGCGGACCTCTCGCCTCAAGAGCAGAAGTGGGTGGCGGGCTTCAGCCAGGGCCGGCCGCCCGAGGACTATCTCGAGTAAGGAGCCACGAATCATGCAAGCCATTCGCATCGTCGAAGCGGGGCAGCTGAAGAAGGACCGGGCGGGCCTCGCGCCCGGCGACACGGTCCGGGTGTCGGTCAAGGTGGTCGAGGGCGAGAAGGAACGACTCCAGGCCTTCGAAGGCGTGGTGATCCGTAAGCGCGGCGACGGGGTCAGCGCCTCGTTCACCGTGCGCCGCATCTCGTACGGCGTTGGGGTCGAGCGCACGTTTCCGCTGCACTCGCCGCGGATCGACAAGATCCAGGTGATCAAGCACGCCTCCGTGCGGCGCTCGAAGCTCTACTACCTGCGGGATCTCGCCGGCAAGGCGGCGCGCCTGAAGGAAAAGCGCTTCGTGCAGGTGCCGGCCTCCGGCGACTCGGAATAGCGGGAGACATCGGTCACGGCCGCGCCCTATCGCTTCGAGCAGGCGGCCTGGCGGCGCGGCCTCACGCGTGTCGCCGGGCTCGACGAGGCCGGGCGGGGCCCGCTGGCGGGCCCTGTGGTAGCGGCGGCCGTGGTGTTGAAGCCGGGCACGCGGATCGACGGCGTCGACGACTCGAAGCGGTTGACGCGAGCCGGTCGGGAAGAGCTGGACGCCGTCATCCGTGCTCGCGCGATGGCGGTGGCGGTCGGGCTGGTGGACGCGGCGACCATTGACCGCGTCAACGTGCTCGAGGCGACGCGGCGGGCCATGCGGCAGGCGCTCGAGGCGCTCGACGTCGAGCCGGAGCTCGTGCTGACTGATTTCGTGGCGCTGGAGGGCTTGAAGTGCCCCCAGCGGAATTTGGTCAGGGGAGACCAGCGGTCGGCCACGGTGGCCGCCGCATCGATCATAGCCAAGGTGGCGAGGGACACGCTGATGGCAGAGGCGGACCGGGAGTATCCGCAGTACGGCTTCGGGCGGCACAAGGGCTACCCGACCGCCGACCACAGGGCCGCGCTCCGGGCTCACGGGCCGTGTCCCATGCACCGCCAGAGCTTTGCAGGCGTCGCACAACCGGATCTGTTCGACTACGCGCAAGGAGCGAACCGTGCCGATTGACACGAGGAAGGCCACAGGCATCAAGGGTGAAGAGGAGGCGGCCCGCTTCCTGACGCGCTGCGGGTACGCCATCCTCGAGAAGAATGTCCGCACGCGCGTCGGCGAGATCGACCTCGTCGCGAAGGAGGGCAAGACCCTCGTCTTCGTCGAGGTCAAGACCCGCAAGGACATCGAGAACGCGCCGCCGCCCCAAGCCGGCGTTCACACGCGCAAGCAGAACAAGCTCGGCAAGCTCGCGCAGAGCTATCTCCGGTCCAAGCGCCTTCGCGAACAGCCCTGCCGCTTCGACGTCGTGGCTGTGGTGGTGAACGACGAAGGCGGCGTCAAGGCCATTCGCCACATCCCCAACGCGTTTTCGGTAGCCGCGTGGTAGTTCGAGGCGCAGCCGAAGGCGAGCTGAGCAACTCACGAAGCCGGGCGAGGCGCAGCCGAAGGCGAGCTGAGCAACTCACGAAGATAAAACCGTAGGCCAACCGCTGACCGATCGTAGCCAGACGTTTGAAGAAGCGCTGAAGCTGGCGCCAGGCAAGACGGCGCTCGTGGTTGTGGACATGCAGCGCGCCTTCCTCGATCCCGGCGAAGCGATGGAAGTCCCGGCCGCCCGCGGCATCGTCCCGCAGATCCAGTCCCTCCTCGACCTCTTTCGCCGCAAGCGCCTCCCCGTGGTCTTCACCGAGTTCACCTACTCGGAAGCCGTGCCGGTCCTGGTCGGTCTCCTCCACCCCGAGCATCGCCGGGCTGCTCCGGACGCTCCCCGGGGCTTTGGAAAGCCGTCGTCCTCATGCCTCGAGGGCGAGGCGAACGTTCGCGTCGCCCCAGAGCTCGGGCCGCGGCCCGGCGAGCTCGTCGTGACCAAGCATTACTACGACGGCTTCAACGGCACCACCCTCGACGCGGCGCTGCGCGTCCGCCGCGTCACCCACCTGGTACTGACGGGCACGATGACGGACATCTGCGTCCTGGCGACCGTGATCGGCGGCATGAACCGGGAGTACCGCATGACTGTCGTCGAGGACGGCACCGCCACCCTCTGGCCCGAGATCCAGCGCGCCAGCCTCGACGTGATCCGCCGCGCCTACGCCCGCGTCCTCACCGCCAAGCAGGTCGCCGACGAGATCGGCCGGTGGTAACGCGAGGCGCAGCCGCAGGCGAGCTGAGCAACTCATGTGGTAACGCGAGGCGCAGCCGCAGGCGAGCCGGGCAATTCAGGTAGTAGCGCCGGCTCCAACGGCGTGGTAATTTCATGGCCATGAAGAGCGGCCACCGCTTCTCGGGCTGCATCCCGGCGAACCTGCTTCCCTTCAACGCCGACCTCCAGATCGACGTGGCGGCCTACAAGAAGCACCTGCGCTGGCTGGCCGACACCAAGGGCGTGACGGCCATCGTGGCGAACGGCCACGCGGCCGAGGTGTCGTCGCTCTCGCGCGAGGAGCGCAAGCGCGCTCTGGCGCTGGCGCTCGAGGAGATCGGCGGCAAGGTGCCGATCATCGCTGGCGTCTATTCGGACGGCACGCAGGAGGCGATCGAGCTCGGGCGCGACGCGAAAGCTGCTGGCGCCTCGGGACTCCTGATCTTTCCGCCGACCATCTTCATGTGGGGCGCCCAGGTCAAGCCCGATATGGCGCTGCGTCACTTCTCGATGCTGGCGGACGGCGTCGACCTGCCGCTCGTCGTCTTCGAGTACCCGCCGGCCTCGGGCCTGGGCTATTCGCCCGAGACGCTCTCGGAGCTTTGCAAGATCCCGACCGTCGTGGGCGTCAAGGACTGGTCGAACGACATCGTCGCCTACGAGAAGAACCTGCGCGCGCTCCGCGCCTCCGGGCGCGCCGTCGCGATGCTGTCGTCGTTCACGATGTCGTTGATGGCGAGCTTCATCGTTGGCGCCGACGGGTGCATCTCGGGCATGGGCAGCGTCGCGGCCGACCTCCAGGCCGAGCTCTTTTCCGCCGTGCACGCCGGCGACCTCGCGCGGGCCCACCGCGTCAACGACCGCCTGGCCCCGCTCGTGAGCGCGTTCTACGCGCCGCCCTTCGTTGACATGCACAACCGCATGAAGGAAGCGCTCGTCCTGCTGGGCCGCATCCCGGCCGCGCACGTGCGACCGCCGCTCACGCCGGTCTCCGAGGACGAGCGTCACCAGATCCGCCTCGCTCTCCGCTCCGCCGGCCTGCTCGACTAGGCGCCGGGCGCCGCGCGGCTGAGCTCGGCGATCTTGTCCATCAGCCTGTCGGCGATCTTCTGCCAGGTCTCCTTCGTGTTCGGGAGCGCGCGCAGGTCATCCACGCTGAACGGCGGCCCGATCACGATGTCGACGCGCTTCCCGACGCGGGGGACCATCGATCCGATCGGCAGCACGGTGTCGAGCCCGCGGTGGAAACACGGCACCACGGCGGCGCCGGTCTCGTAGAGCACCCGGCCCACGCCGGGCCGGCCGTGGCCCAGGGTCCCGCTGCGGGTGCGCGTCCCTTCGGGAAAGGTCCTCACGCAGCCGCCGTCATTCAGCGCCGCGATGATCCGGTCCATGGCGGGCTGGAAGATCCCCTCGCCGCGGCGGACCGGAATGCACTTCATCCGCAGCATGAACCAGCTCATCAGCGGGCCCTTGAAGAAGTTGCGCTCCTCGGGGACGTGGACCGGGATGAAGTCGTAGTCCCAGAACACGCGCGGCCAGAAGACCAGCGTATCCACCAGACCGTCGTCGAAAATCGTCGCGTGGTTCGAGACGAGGACGAACGGCAGGCGCGCGCCCTGGAGGTGATGCTTGCCCGTGATCCGGGTCCGGTTGAGCACGCGCATCATGAAGGCGCACGCCGGCACCACGAGGAAGCAGGTCAGGCACCAGGTGATGACGCGGTTTACTCGCTCGCGGATGTCCATTGGGAGGGCCTGACCGGCCGGACAGTAGCCGGGGCGGGCCCCGGCGTCAAGCGGCGCGGCCCCGTCCAGGCGCTTTCCGGATGCTTGCGGGGCCGGGCCCCTTGCGGTATAAGAGTGGCCACCCGATGGCGCCCCACAATCACCGAACGTCTCGGACTCCCGAAGAAATCGCGCTGCTCCACACGGCACGGCGCCGCTTCCCCGGCGGTGTGCTCGGCGGCTACTACGCCCCCGACGACCTCCAGTTCGTCGTCAAGGAAGCCACGGGCGCTCACCTCTACGATGTCTCCGGTCGCGACTATCTTGACTACCTGTTAGGCAGCGGGCCGATGGTGCTGGGCCATGCCCACCCGGCGGTCATCGAGGCCGTCCAGGCGCAGCTCAGGCGCGGCACGACCTACTTCCAGCTCTCGGCTCCCTCGGTGGCGCTGGCCGAGGAAATCTGCCGCGCCATGCCCTGCGCCGAGCAAGTGCGCTATACCTCCTCGGGCAGCGAGGCGACGTTCTTCGCCCTGCGCGTGGCGCGTGCCTTCCGCAAGCGCGACAAGGTTCTGAAGTTCGAGGGCGGCTTCCACGGCACTCACGACTACTCCCTGATGAGCGTGGGGCCGAAGGCGCCCAAGGCCTTCCCCGCACCCACGCCGGACTCGGCTGGCATCCCGCACGCCATCGGGGACGAGGTGCTGATCGCGCCATTCAACGATCTGGCGGAGACCGAGGCCATCATCGCCGCGCACCACGAGAGCCTGGCGGCGGTGATCATGGAGCCTTTCCAGCGCCTGATCATCCCCGACAGGGGCTTCCTCGCAGGCGTGCGCGAGGTCACGCGCCGCTACGGCGTGCCGCTCATCTTCGACGAGATCGTGACGGGCTTCCGATTCGCCTACGGCGGCGCCCAGGAGTACTACGGCGTCGTGCCGGATCTCGCGGCGGTGGGCAAGATCATCGGCGGCGGCTTTCCGCTGGCGGCCGTGGTCGGGCGCGAGGAGATCATGCGCCACCTCGCCCCGGCGATGGAGACCACCGGCGAGTTCGTCCAGCAGGCGGGCACGCTCAACGGCAACCCGGTGGCGGCGGCCGCGGGGCTGGCGACGCTCGCCGAGCTCCGCAAGCCCGGCGCCTACGAGCGTCTCTTCGCGACCGGGAACCGCGTGAAGACGGCACTCGCGGAGGCCGCGCGGCGCGCGGGCTTCCAGGCGCAGGTCGCGGGCGAGGCACCGGTCTTCGAGATCTACTTCACCGACCGGCCGATCACCGACTACCGGGCCACGCTGACGGCAGATCGCCCCCTCCACGCGGCGTTTACCCGCGCGCTCCTCGAGCGGGGCATCGTCAAGGCGGCGCAGAAGATCTACATCTCCCTCGCTCACACTGAAGAAGATGTCCAGCGGACCGTCCAAGCATTCGCCGCGGCCTTCGAAGCCGTGGCCGAGCAGCGATCCTAACGCCCACAAGGAGGTCTAACACCATGGCAGAGAGCTGGAAAGACGAGAAATGGGCCCAAGCTGAAGACTTCTGGTACAGCGGCAAGACCACCCGGCGCCGCTTCCTCGGGTTTGGCGCCACGGCCGCAGGCGCCCTGGGCGCCACGATCGCGGTGCCCGCGTGGTGGCGGAGCGCCTTCGGCCAGGCCAAGCCGTACAAGATCGGGACGATGGAGCCCCTGTCGGGAGCCGGCGCGGCCGGCGGCAAGACAGCGCTCGTCGGCACCCAAATGGCCGTGGACCACATAATCAAGGCCGGCGGCATCAACGGCCGGCCCATCGAGCTGGTCATCGCCGACTACGAGTCCAAGCCCGACGTCGGGCGGCGCAAGGCCGAGAAGCTCGCCCTCGAGGACAAGATCGACGTCCACGAGGGCGGGTTCCTGTCGAACGTGTGCCTGGCCTGCATGCCCGTCTGGGACGAGCACCGGATCCTCAACATGATCGGCGTGTGCCTCGACACCACGATCACCACCACCAAGTGCAGCAAGTACACCTTCCGGCCCTTCGATTACGCGCCGGCGCAGGCCGTCGCCTTCGCGCCCTACCTCGTGAACAAGATGGGCAAGAAGTGGCACATCGCCTTCGCCGACTACTCCTGGGGCCAGTCCACCCGCGACGCCTACGCGGAGCAGATCAAGAAGGCGGGTGGCGAGGTCGTGGGCACGACGGGCATCCCGCTCGGCACGGCCGATATGACGGCCTTCCTCTCGAAGATCACGGGCAACTTCGACGGCTTCTTCGGGATCTTCTTCGGCAAGGACGGCGTGACCATAGGCAACCAGGCCTACGACCTCGGCATGACCAAGAAGTACAAGTGGGCGGGGGACGGCGCCATCGCCGAGTCCACCAACCTGCCCGGCCTCGGAAGCAAGATCGAGGGCTTCGTCGGCATCAACCGGTATGTCCCGGTGCTCGACGCGCCGTTCAACACGGCCGCGCACAAGAAGTTCTTCCAGGATGCGGTGGTGCGGCTCAAGGCGATCGACCCCACGGGGCCCCTGCCCGACCGTTACGTCCAGTCCAATTTCGAGGCCATGAACTTCCTGAAGATCGGCATGACGAAGTCGGGCTTCCGCGGCCGCGAGGACACACCCAAGCTGATCGCCGCTCTCGAGGGGCTCGAGGTCAAGGAGAGTGACGATTTCCCGCAGGGGGACAAGACGCTCCGCAAGGAGGACCACCAGGCCTTCCTGCGCGAGTTCATCTTCACGATCGCGAACGGCAAGCACAAGATCGTTGACGTCGTGCCGAAGGAAAAGACGGTCTTCCCGCCGGCCTGCACCTTCGCCTAGTGACAGCAGCAGGTTCAAAGGAGTCCGCGGCCCCGGCCAGCCTCCGTACGGAGGGAGGCCGGGGCCCCGCCTCCGGTCCCGTCCTCCGCACGGAGGGGCTGACCAAGCGCTTCGGTGGGCTGACGGCCGTAAACAACGTCAGCATGGCCGTCGCCCGCGGCGAGATCCGCGCCATCATCGGCCCGAACGGCGCGGGCAAGTCGACCTTCTTCAATTGCCTGACCGGCGTGCTCCCGCCGACATCGGGGCACATCTACCTGAACGGCGAGGACGTGGCCGGGCTGCCCCCGAACGAGGTGTCGCACAAGGGCCTCGCCCGCTCCTACCAGATCACCAACATCCTTCCCGGCGCCACGGTGCTGGAGAACGTGCGAGTCGCCGCCCAGTCGCGCCGTCACGCCTGGAACATGGTGCGCCACCGCCATGCCTTCCCCGACCTGATGGACAAGGCGCGCGCCGTGCTGGACGCGGTCGGCCTCAGGGAGGACGAGGACGAGCTGGCGGCGAATCTCTCTCACGGAGCGCAGCGCAACCTCGAGATCGGCATCGCGCTGGCCACCGAGCCCCAGATCCTCTGCCTCGACGAGCCCACGGCCGGCATGAGCGTGACCGAGACCCACTCCACGGTCGACCTGGTGCGCCGCATCTCGAAGAACCTGACCATCGTGATCGTCGAGCACGACATGGAGGTGGTGATGGGGCTCGCCAACACCATCACGGTGCTGCACTACGGCGAGGTCCTGGCCGAGGGCACGCCCGCCGAGATCCAGGCCAATCCGCGGGTGCAGGAGGTCTATCTCAAAACGTGATGCTGGCGCTCGACAACGTCCACACCTACTACGGCAAGTCCCACATCCTCCACGGGGTATCGATCGAGGTCCAGCCCGGGGAGGTCGTCGGCCTGCTTGGGCGCAACGGCGTCGGCAAGAGCACCACGCTCAAGACCGTGATGGGCCTGGTGCGCCCGTCGGAGGGCAACGTCGTTTTCGAGGGGCGGCAGATCGGAGGCTTCGCGCCGCATCACCTGGCCCACCTCGGGATCGCCTGGGTGCCGGAGGACCGGCGGATCTTCCGCCTGCTGACCGTGATGGAAAACCTGCGCACGGGGCTCGAGCGGCCCGGTGTGACCGACGCGAAGCGGAAAGAGCTGCTCGACAAGGTCTACGCGTCATTCCCTGTGCTCGCCGAGCGGCGCAGCCAGGCAGGCGGCACGCTCTCGGGCGGCGAGCAACAGATGCTGGCGATCGCGCGCGCCATGATGCTCCAGCCGAAGATCATCCTGCTCGACGAGCCCACGGAAGGCCTGATGCCGCGCATGGTCGGCCAGATCTCGGAGATCATCAAGGTGCTCCACGGCGAGGGTGTCGCCATCCTGCTGGTCGAGCAGAACGTGCCGCTCACGCTCGAGGCGTCGAACCGCGTCTACATCATGGAGAAGGGCGTGGTGCGCCACCACGCTCCCGCCGCCGACCTCCGCGCCAACCACGCGGTCATCCACCAGTACCTCGGGATCTGATCGGCATGGCCATCGGGTTCGAGCAGATCCTGATCCAGACGGTCAACGGCATCGTCAACGGGATGATCCTGGCCCTGGTCGCCTCGGGCCTCACGCTCATCTTCGGCATCATGGACGTGGTCAACTTCGCCCACGGCGATCTCGTCATGCTGGGCGGCTTCGTCGGAGCAGTCACGATCGCCAGCACGGGCAGCTTCTGGCTGGCGCTGCTGGTCGCCGCGGTGGTGATCGCGGTATTCGGCGCGCTGCTCCAGGCGACGGCGCTGCGGCCACTCATCGGGCGCGATCCGCTCTGGACCATTCTCGGCACCTTCGGCATCTCGCTCGTGCTCCAGAAGTACGCCATGTGGCAGTGGGGGCCCTCCGCCCGCCGCATCCAGGAGCCGCTCTCGGGGAACTTCAGCCTCTTCTACCTCCAGTACCCCTGGTACCGGATCGTCACGGCCGTGCTCGCCACGGCCATCATCGGCGCGCTGTACCTCTTCCTCCGTTACGGGAAATACGGCATCTGGATCCGCGCGACGACGCAGGACAGGATCATGGCTCAGGCCATGGGCATCCCGGTCCCCCTGGTGCACACGGCCGTTTTCGCCATCGGGGCGGGCATGGCGGCGGCATCCGGCGTCCTCTTCGGGCCGCTGGGCGGCGTGACGCAGAACATCGGCCTCGACTTCACCCTGCGGGCCTTCATCGTGGTCGTGGTCGGCGGCATGGGCAACCTGGGCGGCTCGATCCTCGCGTCCATCTTCATCAGCCTGCTCGAGGCTTACGCGGCGCTCATCGTGAGCCCTGCCCAGGCCGTGATCGTGTCTTTCGTGGCGCTGATCCTGACGCTCCTCTTCAGACCGACCGGCCTCTTCGTGCCGACGCCCAAGTAGCCATGCGGCGCTCGGCGACCTCCTACTGGATAGGCTTCACGCTCATAGTGGCGCTCCTCGCCATCGCGCCGCTGTTCCTGCCGGAGTTCTGGCGCCGCTTCGTCACGGAGATCCTGATCTGGGGCCTGCTCGCCATGTCCTCGGACATCCTGATCGGCTATACCGGCATGGTGTCCTTCGGCCACTCGGTCTTCTTCGGGCTCGGCATGTACTGCGCCGCGGCGGCGCTCCTGACCGTCAAGCCGGCCAATCTCTGGATCGCGATCCTCTACGGGCTCGGCGGCGCGCTCGTGGTCTCGATGTTCGTCGCGTACTTCGCCACGAGGCTGCGCGAGATCTATTTCTCGATCACGACGCTCGTCTTCTCGCAGATCTTCTACGTGATCATCTTCACCTGGACGGACGTGACGGGAGGCGAGAACGGCCTGGGCTTCAGCCAGCCGCCGCTCTCCATCCCCGGCCTATGGTCCGCCCGCTTCACGGGAGAAACGCTCCACTGGTTCGTCCTCGCCGTGGTGACGATCTCGTTCCTGCTCCTCCGGCGCGTGACGCAGTCGCCCTTCGGCATGGTGCTCCAGGCCATTCGCGAGAACGAGCCGCGCGCCCGGGCGATCGGTTACCCGGTCGAGCGCTACAAGATCGTGGCGGTCATGCTCTCCGGGCTCTTCGCGGGGCTCGCGGGGGTGCTCTACGCCGTGCAGAACAAATTCGCCGCGCCGGATTTCGTCTTCTTCCTCGTCTCGGGCGAGGTCGTGATCTTCAACGTCATGGGCGGGGTGGGCACGCTGGTCGGCCCCATCGTGGGTGCGGCCTTCTTCCTGCTGCTGCGCGAAGGGCTGTCGCGCTACTTCACGGAGTACTACCTGATCCCCGTCGGCATCATCTTCACGGCCATGGTCATCTTCATGCCGCAAGGCATCCTCGGCTTCGCCAGGCGCCGGCTCAACCAGTAGATCTGCGTCACCGTCCCGTGCTCCCGAAGCCGCCCGCGCCACGGGCGGAGTCCGGCAGCCGCTCCGTTTCCACGAGGCGCGCGTGCGTCACGGGCTGGATCACGAGCTGGGCGACGCGCTCGCCGCGCTCGATGGCCGCGGCGTCGGCGCCGTGGTTGATCAGCAGGACCTTGAGCTCGCCGCGGTACCCCGAATCGATGAGCCCCGGCGCGTTGAGCACGGTCACGCCCTTCTGCATGGCCAGCCCCGAGCGCGGCAGCACGAACCCCGCGTGGCCTTCAGGAATGGCGACGGCGAGCCCTGTGGGGACGAGCCGCCTCTCGCCGGGCGCGAGCGTCACGGCCTCCGTGGCGCGCAGGTCGAGCCCCGCGTCGCCCGGCCGGGCAAAGGCGGGTAGCGACAGATCGCGATCCAGCCTGACGGCGGCAATGTCCATGGTGAGGCGAGATTAGCAGAACGGGCGCGCCTGTATCCGTTTCGAGTCGTTGACCGGCCGTCACCCCGTGCCGACACTGGCGCCATGCTGGCCCGGGTGCGTTCGGCCACGGTTTTCGGCATCGAAGCCGCCGACGTCTTCGTCGAGGTGGACGTGGCCCCGGGCTTGCCGTCCTTCACGACGGTTGGCTTGCCTGACTCGGCCGTGCGCGAGAGCCGCGACCGGGTGCGCGCCGCGATCCGGAACGCCGGGCTCATTTTCCCAGTGGATCGGATCACGGTCAATCTTGCCCCCGCCGAGCTCCGCAAGGAAGGCACAGCCTTCGACCTGCCGATGGCCCTCGGCATTCTCTCCGCTACCGGGATCGTCAAGCCGGGGCTCATCGAAGACACGGTCGCCGTCGGCGAGCTCTCACTCGACGGGCAGATCCGGCCCGTCCGCGGCGTGCTGCCGGTGGCGCTCCACTGCCGCCGCAGCGGCCTCCCGCGGCTCCTCGTCCCCTCGGGCAACGCGGCCGAGGCCGCCGTCGTGAGCGGCGTCGGCGTCATCCCGGTCGCCACCCTCCACGAAGCCCTCGAATATTTCAACGGTGAGCGCACTATCCCCGCGCACCACCACGACGTCGACGGCTGGGACACCAATACGGGGCCCGATGGGCTCGACCTCGCCGACGTGCGGGGCCACGTGTGGGCCAAGCGAGCCCTCGAGATCGCCGCGGCGGGCGGCCACAATCTTCTGATGCTGGGCCCGCCGGGCTCGGGCAAGACGATGCTCGCCCGCCGCCTGGCGACGATCCTCCCGCCGCTCGCCCTCGAGGAGGCCATCGAGATCACGGCCGTGTGGAGCGTGGCCGGGCTCCTGACGGCGGGGCACGGCCTGGTGCGCGAGCGGCCGTTCCGAGCGCCCCACCACACGGCCTCCCAGGCGGGGCTGATCGGCGGCGGCAGCGTGCCGCGTCCGGGGGAGGCAAGCCTCGCGCACCTGGGCGTCCTCTTTCTCGACGAGCTGCCCGAGTTCTCGCAGCGCGTCCTCGAATCGCTGCGTCAGCCTCTCGAAGACGGCACCGTGGTCGTCTCGCGCGCCGCCGGCAGCGCGGCCTTCCCCGCCCGCTTTCAGCTCGTGGGCGCCGCCAATCCCTGCCGTCGGGGTTGCGCCTCGCTGGAGGCGTGCGTGTGCACGGCGGGCGAAAAGCGCCAGTACCTGGCAAGGCTGTCGCGGCCGCTTCTGGACCGCATCGACCTTCACCTCGAGGTGCCCGCCGTGGCATACGCCGAGCTGACGGCAGGAGGCGCAGAGTCGTCGACGGCGGTGCGCGTCCGGGTCGAGGCCGCCCGCCGACGCCAGGTCGAACGGCTCGCGGGCTCTGGAGCCCGTGTCAACGCGCGGATGAACGGGCGCCAGGTGCGCCGCTTCTGCCCGGTGCCGCCGGAGGCGACGCGACTGCTCGCCCAGGCGGTCCTCAGCCTCGGTCTTTCGGCCCGCGGCCACGACCGCGTCCTCAAGGTCGCCCGCACTATCGCCGACCTGGCGGGATGTGAGAGGATAGCCTTGGAGCATGTGTCCGAGGCCGTCCAGTACCGCGGCCTCGACCGCGGCCTCTGATCCTCCGGCCAAGGAGACCTGCATGCCGACCCCGCATCCGATGACTCTCGCCCGTGAGGGGACGACCCTCCTGATCGTGGACGTGCAGGAGCGACTCTTTCCGGCCATGGACGCCGATCACCGCGAGGAGGTGATGCGGAACGTCAAGATCCTCGCCGCGACGGCGAAGCGCCTGCGCCTGCCCGTAGTCGCGACGGAGCAGTACCCCAAGGGCCTCGGCCACACCCTGCGCGAGCTTTGCGACACGCTCGGCCCCGAAATTCAACCCGTGCCGAAGGTCAGCTTCTCGTGCTGGGGCGCTGAGGAGGTGCGCGCGCGGCTCCGCGCGGCTGGGACGCGCCGCGTGATCCTGGCGGGGATCGAGGCGCACGTCTGCGTGCTGATCTCGGCGCTCGAGCTCATGAGCGAGGGCCTCGCCGTGCACGTGCCAGCGGACGCCGTCACCTCGCGGACCCAGGGCAACTGGCGGCTCGGCACGGAGCAGCTGAGGCAGGCAGGCGCTGTCGTCACAGCCACCGAGACTATCGTCTTTCAACTTCTCGGCCAGGCCGAGACGGACGACTTCCGGGAGCTCGCCCGCCTCGTCCGCTGATGCCGCGCTATTTCGACATCGGCTCGACGGTCCTCATCGTGGTGGGCTACGGAATCCTGCCGGAGGAGGAAGACCGCCCCAGCGCCTACGACCTGAAGCGGGAGATCGTCTCGCGCGGCCTGGGCGCGGTGAGCCGCGGCGCGGTGGTCGTAACCGACATGTGGATGGTCAACCAGGAGATGGCCGAGCTCTTCCCGGCCATCGCCGTGGGCGGCCCCGGCGTGAATGCCTTCGCGGCCCAGATCTACGAGGAGCTGCCGGTGGCGTTCACCTGCGACGAGCGTGTCTTCATCCAGATGAGCGACGGGCAGATGAGCGACGGGCCGAGAAAGCGCGCGGCGCTGTGGGGAATGGATCAGGCAGCGACGCGGGATGCGGTTGAGCGCTTCGTAAAGGACGGCTTCCTGGATCGCTTCCTCGACGCGGTCTGGAAGCGGAACCGCTAGCGGATGTTCGGGCCGGCCATCCCCCGCGGGATATTCGTGATGGTGACGGTGCCGTCAGCCTCCGTGTAGCGGTAGACGATGCTGCGCACGAACCTGCCGTTCCCCGCGCCGCCCGAACCCAGGATCTTCTGGACGTACTGCTGGGTCTCGGCATACGGCGGTATGGCGCCGTAGCGGTCTACTGCCTTTTCCCCTGCGTTATAGGCCGCCAGGGCGAGCGATACATTGCCCGGGTACTTGTCGAGGAGATAGCGGAGGTGGCGCACCCCGCCATCGATGTTCTCCCGGGGGTCGAAGACGTTGCGCACACCGAGCGAGGAAGCCGTGCGGGGCATGAGCTGCATGAGCCCTTGGGCGCCCTTGTTGGACACGGCCCGAGGATTGAAGGCCGACTCCACGCGGATCACTGCCTCCACCAGGTCGACTGCGACCCCATGGCGCTGGGCGATCTCGCGGATCTCGTCGGTGAAGCGGGAGCGGACCGCCTCCGGCAGCCTGAGCCAGCCCTGCGCGGTGCCGGTAAGGGAACCGACTCGCCGGAAGCGAGGGTCTGTCGGGGCGTTGGTAAAGTGAGCGACGCCGTCCTCGTCGACCCAGCGGTAGAGGCCTGAGGCGAAGGCTGTGGGCGCCAG
>Ga0335084_10001960_pt1 | contig 19605 bp, 17 predicted proteins | sample Lox_Sample_44_FD_206721 | JGI IMG/M metagenome (GOLD analysis project Ga0335084, IMG submission 206721) | Soil microbial communities from Loxahatchee National Wildlife Refuge, Florida, United States - Lox_Sample_4.4 | ecosystem: Environmental > Terrestrial > Soil > Wetlands | place: USA...
GTGTAGCCCTCGGGCGGCGGCGCGAACGTGCGCAGCGTTTGCAGCAGCACGGCCTGGCCCCCGTTCACCTTGCGCGTCGCGTCCATCATGGGGACGATGAGCGTGCGGTCCTGCGTTTTCGCCAAGCGCTCGAGCGCCTTCTGCGCGAGCTCGACGTTGCCGTCGCGCGAGTCGCTCTTCGACGAAGCCCAGCGGTCGAGGTAGGCCACCATCGCATCGAGGAGCCGGACGGGCGGCTCGTGCCCGATGAGGTTGCGCGAGACGAGGAATCGCGAGCTCAACGACGCCTCGGGCGACTCGAAGACGCGCTTGCGCGGCGCGACGAGCTCCTCCTCCCCCATGCCGAGGGCCTGCAGCGCGCCCGCCGCCTGGGCCACGACGTTGGGATCGGCATCCTGGAGGGCGGCCACGAGCTGGGGCCGGGCGGGCGCGGCCGCGTCCCCGGAGCGCCACAACCCCCGCGCGGCGGCCTCCCGCACTTTCGCGTCGCGGTCGGAAAGGGCCTTGGCGAGCGCCGCGATGGCCGCGGGCTCCGTGTGGCCGCCCAGCCATTGCGCCGCGTCCGCGCGCTCCTTCGCATCGCCATCGCCGGTGACGGCCTCGATCTTCTCGCGCAGCCACTGCGCATCGATCTTGTCCGGGTCGGTCTCGATGCCGAAGATGGCGAGGGCGGGCTGGGCGGCGAGCAGCAGGGCGAGCAGGACGGCTCGGTGCATGACATCCTCCCCGGGGATGGATGCGCGATCCTACCAGCGCGGGTAGCTGCGTGTTCGCACGCGATTTGCTATCAGTGAGGCCGGGAAACCGTTGCCAGGAGGATCCATGACCCGCAGGAAGAAGGCCGCGAAGCGCGCCGTCGCGAAGAAGCCCGCCGTCGTCGTCTCCGTCTGGAAGGACGACCCCGAATCGAAGCTGGGGCTCATCGACCGCCCGGTGCCGGACCTTTCGAAGGCGCCGCTCAGGTACCGCATCAAGGGCGCGGCGCCTGCGCCGGGGCGCTACGAGGTGGGCACGCCGCAATTCCGCTATTGGGCGGGCGCGGAGCCGCTGCGCCGTGGCGGCGACTTCTGGGCGCCGCTGCTGGGCGTGAAGCAGTGGCAGCCGGGCCCGGTGCTGCCGGTAAGCCTCGACAAGGGCGTGGACCTGAACGCCTACTACGACCGCACCGAGCTCGCGTTCTTCCACGAGAAGGTGGGCGGCAAGACGTACTACTCGGGCGAGAGCCCCGACGTGGTCTGCCACGAGATGGGACACGCGTGCCTCGATGCGCACCGGCCCCAGCTCTTCGATGCGCCATTCATCGAGGCCGGCGCCTTCCACGAGTCGTTCGCCGACATGAGCGCGATCCTCAGCGCGCTCCAGCTGCAGGAGGTGCGCGAGGCCGTGGTGGCCGACGTGGCCGCGTACAAGTCGTGCCCGGTGTCGCGCTGCGCCGAGCAGCTCGGCGCCGCCATCCGCCTCGTCGATCGCCCGGCGGTCGATCCCGACTGCCTGCGCAACGCCTACAACGCGTTCAAGTACGTCGATCCGCAGACGCTACCCGACAGCGCACCCGCCACGGCGCTGTGCGCGGAAGCGCACTCGTTCTCGCGCGTTTTCACGGGCGCCTTCTACGAGATCCTCGCGGGGATGCTGCGCGTGCGCTCGAAGAGCCCCAGGGAACCGGACCTCGCCGCGGTGGCCACCGACTTCGCGCGCCTGCTCATGGATGCGACGGCCGCGGCACCCGTGCAGCCCAACTACTTCGCGCAGGTCGCCTCCCACGTGATCGATGCGGACACGGCGCGCTTCGCAGGCAGGTACCGCGCGGTGCTCGCGAACGTCTTCGTGAAGCGGCAAATCGTGCCCAAGGCGGCGGTCGAGGTGCTGGAGCGCGCGCCCGGCAAGGCCTCGTCGGCGCGCTACCGGAAGGCCGCCGCGCCCGAGCCGCCCGAGGCGAGCGTGCATCGCGTGGTGCTCGACGCGGCCGAGTTCGGCCTTGGAACCGAGAAGGTGCTGGTGGACGCGCCGCTCGAACGCAAGCCCGTGCTGAGCGTGGGCGCCGGGCTCGCGCACCGCCATGGGCCCGCCGAAATCGAGCACGCGGCGCGCCGCTTCGTGAAGATGCTGGTGGCGCACGATCGCATCGACGTGGAGTCGGGCCTTCGCCACATCACCGTCACCGATGCGACGCCGCGCCACGTGCTCAGGAAGACCCACGTGCTGCGCCCGACCCGGCAGGGCATGAAGCTCACCCGCCGCTGGTTCCACTGCCGTTGCGGCTTGCCGTTCCGGGACTAGAATCGGGGTGTCCACCGCTCCTTTTCCCCGGAATGACCGCCCGCAAGAAGCCGGCCACGCGCAAGGCGCGCGCCCCCAAGGCGCCCGCCGGCGTGGCCGCGCGCCTGCCGAAGCTCGCGGCCGTGGATATCGAGGCGGCGCGGCGCAAGTTCGAGCAGGGGATCATCGCGCGGGGTGAGGCCGGGCCCGCGGGCCAGCCCCTTCCCCCCGGCGCGACCCACGAGATCGCCGGCAAGCGAGAGGATGGCGCGCCGCTCCTGAAACGCCGCCGCTTCTCGACGCGCTGATCGACATGGCGAGCATCGCCCCCGCATTGGTTCCCCCGCACGTCGCGGCTCCCGAGCGGCGGCTGGGGCGCATGGCGTTCGTCGCGGCCATGGTGCGCAACCCGCTCGAGGTGCTGCCGCGCGCCGTGTACGAGGAAGACTTCGTGGTCGCGGGCAAGGCGGTGCGGCCCCGCGTGTGGGTGACCTCGCCCGCGCTCGTGAAATCGGTGCTGCTCGACCAGAAGGACAAGTTCCGCAAGCTCACCCAGATCCGGCTCCTGGGGCCGCTGCTCGGCAAGGGGCTGCTCACCAGCGAGGGCGCCGAGTGGAAATGGCAGCGCCAGGCGGCCGCGCCGATGTTCAGGCCCCAGGAGCTCGCCGCGTTCGTCCCCTCCTTCGTGCGTGCCGCCGAAGGCGCGCTCGCGCGCTGGCGCGTCTCCGCCCCCGGCTCCATCCACGCGGTGGACGAGGACATGACGCGCGTCACCTTCGACGTGATCGCGGACACGGTGCTGCCCTCGGCCGACGAGCGATTCGCGGCGACGGTGCGCGACTCGATCCGTTCCCTGCAGCGCTTCGGGGGCTGGGACATCCTCTACGCGCAGATGAACCTGCCCACGTGGCTGCCGCGCCCCGGGATGCTGACTGCGCGTTACGCGGTCACGACGCTGCGCAAGGCGGTGATGAAGGTGGCGCAGGAACGCCGCGGGGCGAAGCTGGGCGACGACCTCCTGGCACGGCTCATCGCGGCGCGCGACCCCGAAACCGGCCGCGCCATGGACGATTCGCAGATCGTGGACAACCTGCTCACGTTCTACCTCGCGGGGCACGAGACGACCGCGAAGGCGCTCACGTGGACGCTTTACTTGCTGGCGCGCTCGCCCGGGTGGTCGGCGCGGCTGCGCGAGGAGATCGCGGCGGTGACGGGCGGCGGCCCCGTGCAGGCGCAGCACCTCGACCAGCTGGTGCTCGTGCAGCAGGTGGTGAAGGAATCGATGCGCCTCTATCCGCCCGTGCCGATCATGAGCCGCCAGGCGGTGGCCGGCACGATGCTGGGCGAGCACCCGGTGGCGGCGGGCACCTCGGTGCTGATGCCGATCTACGCGATCCACCGCCATGCGGCGCGCTGGGAGCGGCCCGACGAGTTCGACCCGGAGCGCTTCGCGCCCTCGCGGGAAATCTCCATGCCGCGCTACCAGTACATGCCGTTCGGCGCCGGCCCGCGCATCTGCATCGGGATGCCGTTCGCGATGATGGAATCCACCGCGATCCTCGCGACGCTGCTCGCGGGAGCGCGCTTCGAGTGGGCGGGGCAGGAAGAACCGATGCCGATCGCGCGTGTCACGCTCATGCCGAAGGGCGGGATGCCGATGAAGATCGGCGCGATGGGGTAGCATTCGCCTCCATGGAAAAGCGGCTGCGCGAATTCGTGGACGAGGTCACCGCCCTGGTGGATGCGGGCAGCGACGAGCCACGCGTGCTGGCGGGCGTGCGCGCGGCCATGGGGCGGCTCGTCGCGCGCGACGACTGGCTGCCCGACGAGGTGGCGAGGCCCCATCCGCAGTACTACCAGCAATACCTGCTGTACCGCGAGCCTGCCGGGCGCTTCTCGGTGGTGAGCTTCGTCTGGGGGCCCGGGCAGAAGACGCCCGTGCATGACCACACCGTGTGGGGCGTGATCGGCATGCTGCGCGGCGGGGAAGTTTGCGCGCCCTATCGCATCGAGCCTTCGGGCGCCGTGGTGCAGGCCGGCCCCGAGGTGCGCTTGCAGCCCGGCGATGTCGAGGCCGTGTCGCCAACGATCGGCGACGTGCACCGCGTGAGCAACGCCTTCGCCGATCGCGTCTCCATCAGCATCCACGCCTACGGGGCGGACATCGGCAAGGTGCGCCGCCACGTCTTCGACACGGCGACGGGCGCGGTGAAGGAATTCGTCTCGGGCTACAGCAACGCCTGAGGCATCACGTCGTGCGCACCATCTTCACCTTGAACATCGTGGTCCAGGCGCCGTTGGCCTGCATCTCGCTCCACGCCTCGTAGTCGTCGCCCTGGAGCCGGCGTGTCAAAGGGCTAGAATCCGCCCCCATGAAGACACTCCCGTTTGTTACCGTTCTTGCCGCCGCCGCGTTCGCCGGCTGCGCCGCCCTCACGGGTACCCCGGACGAGCCGGTCACCGCCATCGTCGGCGCCACCGTCATCCATCCCGACCGCGATGCCGCGCACGCCGTGGTTCGCGACGAGACGATCGTCGTCGCGGGAAGCCGCATCCGCGCGGTGGGCCCGGCGGCGACGACCCCGGTGCCCTGGGGCGCGAAAGTGATCGACGCCAAGGGCAAGTGGGTGATCCCGGGCATGGTGGATGCGCACGTGCACTTCTTCCAGTCGGGCAACCTCTACACGCGGCCCGACGGCGCCGACTTCGGCCAGTGGATGCCCTATGCCAGAGAAGACGCGCGCAACCGTGCGAGGCTGCCGGCCACGTTCAAGGTGTGGCTCGCGAGCGGCGTCACGAGCGTGGTGGACATCGGCGGGCCCATGTGGAACTTCGACATGCGCGACAAGGCGCTCGCCACCGAGGCCGCGCCGCGCGTGGCGGTGGCCGGCCCGCTCGTCTCGATGGTGGAGGACAAGCCGCTCGACCTCGGCGACCCGCCCATCGTGATGACCTCCTCGCCGCAGGAGGCGAGGGCGCTGGTCGCGAAGGAGCTCGCCCGCAAGCCCGACTACATCAAGGTCTGGTTCATCTTCAAGACCAAGGAGGACCTGCCTCGCCAGGAAGTGATCGTGAAGGCGGCGGGTGATGCCGCGCACGCCGCCGGCGTGCCGCTCGCGGTGCATGCCACCGAGCTCGCCACCGCGAAGGCCGCGATGCGCGCGGGCGCCGACTACCTCGTCCACTCGGTGGACGACGAGCCCATCGACGACGAGTTCCTCGCGCTCGCGAGGAAGAACCACATCCTCTATTGCCCGACGCTCTTCGTGACCAACGGCTACGAGTACATGTATTCCGGCACGTGGAAGGCCACGGAGCCCGAGCGCCGGCTCGCGGATCCCCAGGTCCTCGCGATGATGGACGACCTCAGGAAGATCCCGCCGGAATACATCCCCGAGCGCCTCAGGAAGCGCATGGCGAATCCGAAGCCCGTGCAGCCCGGCCAGGTGATGCTCGACAACCTGCGCAGGGTGTGGGACGCCGGCATCCCCGTGGCCATGGGCACCGACGCCGGCAACGTGGGCACGCTGCACGGCCCCTCGGTCTTCCGCGAAATGGACTACATGCTTCGCGCGGGGCTCACGCCGCTGCAGGTGCTGCGTTCGGCCACCACCAACGGGGCGCTCGCCATGCGCATGGAGCGCGATTTGGGCGCCATCGAGGCCGGGCGCCTGGCCGACCTCGTGGTGCTCGATGCCGACCCGCTCGCCGACATCTGGAACGCGAGCCGCGCTTCCCTCGTGATGAAGGGCGGCACGGCGTTCATCCCTTCGGAGCTGATGAAGTCGCTCGACGCGCCAGGATCTGCTCCATCTCGTCCATGATGCGGTTCATGCGCTGGGCCACCGCGTCGTAGGGCGCGCGCGTGGCCATGTCGATGCCCGCGGCCTTGACGAGCTCGTAGGGGTAGTCGGAAGCGCCCGAGGAGAGGAGCTTCAGGTATTTCTCCTTCGCGCCCGCCTTGCCCTGCAGGATCCAGTCGGCGAAGAGCGACGAGGCCGAGACCGACGTCGCGTACTGGAAGACGTAGAAGTCGTAGTAGAAGTGCGGGACGTAGGCCCACTCGATGGTGTCCACGTCGTCGATCTTCACCGCGTCGCCGTGGTAGCGGCGCAGGATCTCGCCGTACATCTTCGTCATCTGCTCGCCGGTGAGCGGCTCGCCCTTGTCCACGGCCTCGTGGATCTTCTGCTCGAACTCGCCGAACATCGCCTGGCGGAAGAACGTGGCGCGCAGGTTCTCCAGCGCGTTGCCGAGGTAGAAGAGCTTCTCGTCGTCGTTCTTCGCGTGCTTCAGCACGTAATCGAGGAGGAGGGCCTCGTCGAGCGTGGAGGCGATCTCCGCCACGAAGGTCGCGTAGTTGGCGTTCGCGTAGGCCTGGTTCTTGTTGGAGTAGTACGAGTGCATCGCGTGGCCCCACTCGTGCGCCATCGCGGTGACCGACTCGTAGTTGTCCTGGTAGTTCATGAGGACGAACGGATGCACGTCATACGCGGTCCCCGCCATGTGCGCGCCGGGATCCTTGCGCGGGGCCGGGTAGGCGTCCATCCAGCGGCCGTAGAAGCCCTTGCGCATCGCGGCCACGTAGTCGTCGCCCAGCGGCTTCATGGCGGCGAGGATCGTCTCCTTGCCCTGGTCGATGGGGAATCTCAGGTCCGAATGCACGATCTGCGGGTAGATGTCGTAGTAGTGCATGTCGGTGATGCCGAGCATCCTCGCGCGCAGCCGGAAGTAGCGGTGCAGCGTGGGCAGGTTCTCGTTGGTGCTCTTGATGAGCGCGTCGTACACGCCGCGCGGCAGGTTGTTCGCGTCCAGCGCCGAGGTGATGGAATCCGGGTAGTTGCGCACCTTGGCGTAGACGTTGTGCTCCTTCAGCGTCGAGTAGAGGAGCGTGCCGTAGGTGGCCTCGAACTCCTTCCAGCGCGCGAAGAAGCTGTCCATGGCGAGCTTGCGGTCGGCCCGGTTGTCCGACTCGCGCCATTTCTGGAAGGCGGTGTTGGAGAGCTTCACTTCCTCGCCGGTGGAGAACTTCACGGTCGGCCACGGCATCTCGGCGTTGGCGAAGACCTTGTAGACGTTTTCCGGGTCGCCCTGCGTGAGCGAGAAGGTGGCGAGGATCTTCTCACCCTTGGCGTCCAGCGTGTGCGGCGCGGTGCGCAGCACGTCGTCGATGACGTGGCGGTACACGGCAAGCCTGGGGTCGGCCTTGAAGAAGCCGTCGAGCTTCGCCTTGCCGATGGCGAGGATCTCGGGGCTCACGAACGAGGTGCCTTCCGAGATCGCGGTTCCCAGGACGTTGGATTTCTGGTCGAGGGCCTGGCGCGAGGCGTCGCTCTGGTCCTCGGCGGAGCGCTCCGACGAATAGGTGTTGAGCTTCGCCGCGCGCTGCAGGATCGCGTACTGCAGGTCGAGGCACTCGCGCAAGCGCTGCGCCGAGGCGCCGAGCTTGCCCTTGCAGGCGCCGAACTTGCTGAGGTCCGCTTCGACCCTGGCGTAATCGGCGTTCCAGGTGGCCTCGTCGGGATAGATATCGGCGAGGTTCCAGCGGTCCTCCGGCCGCACGTCGGCGGCGAGCGCGTTACCGAATGTTGCGAGAACAAGGCCTGCAAGCGCAACGTGGAAAGGTTTTGTCATGAATGGGGTCCTCGAAGGGGCGGCCATTCTATGTGAAAGCGCGGCTGTTGCGGGGCTCACATGTTCCTGAAGAACGGCATGAACGTGAGGCTCACGGCGAGCGTCTCCGGGCGGTTCTTCAGCCGCAGCGTTCCTCGCCCCGATTCGTCGCGCGTCACGCCCGCGATGGCCCGCATGTTCACCACCGTCGAGCGGTGGATCTGCTTGAAGTTGGCCGGGTCGAGGACGTCGAGCAGCTCCTTGATGGGCTTGCGGATCAGCGCCTCGCCCTCCGCGGTGGCCACCACGGTGTACTTGTCCTCCGCCTTGAAGTACGCGATGTCCTCCACCATGATGAGGCGCGTTTCCTTGCCCACGCTCGCCGTGATCCACGCGAAGCCGGATTTCGCCGGCGTGGGCGGCAGCTTCGCGCGCAAGTCGTCCAGCACGGCCGCGAGCGCCGCGGTATCGGGCGTGGCGGACATGCGGGACTTCAGCCGCTGCACGGTCGCCTCCAGCCGCTCGGCGACGATGGGCTTGAGGAGATAGTCGACCGCGCCGCGCTCGAACGCGTCGATCGCGTACTGGTTGTACGCGGTGACGAACACGACCTGCGTCTTCGGGCTCGCCTCGCCGGCGGCCGCCGCGACCTCGAGCCCGGTGAGCCCGGGCATGCGGATGTCCAGGAACGCGACGTCGGGCTTGTGGGCGTCGATCGCTTCCAGCGCGCTCGCGCCGTCTTCGCACGCCGCCACGATCTCGAGCCCGGGCCACGCCCGGCCGAGCGCCGTGACGAGGTCGTTGCGCAGCAGCTCTTCGTCTTCCGCGATGACGCACTTAGCCATGGAGCGCCTGCGCGGGGCCGGCCTTGGGCACGGTGATCGTGGCGGCCACGCCCTTGGGGAAGTTGGCGGCGATGGTAAAGGAGGCCGCCTCGCCGTAGAGCAGGCGCAGCCGTTCGCGCACGTTCTTCAGTCCCACGCCCGTTCCCCCGCCGTCCTCGCTGAAGCCGCGGCCGTCGTCGGCCACGATCACCGAGACGTTGTCGCCGGACTCGCGCGCGAAGATCCACACGTGGCCGCCGCCCACCTGCGGCTCGAGGCCGTGCTTGATCGCGTTCTCCACCAGCGTCTGCAGCATCATCGGGGGCATGGGAACGGATTCGAGCGCCGCGGGCACCTGCACCTGGGGATCGAGCCGCTCGCCCATGCGGATCTTGAGGATCTCGAGGTAGGAGCGGGCGCGCGCGACCTCCTCGCCGAGCGTCGCGAGCGAATCCTCGGCGCGCGGCAGCGAGTTGCGCAGGTACACGATGAGGTGGCCCAGCATCTGGTCGGCGCGCACCGGGTCGCTGCGCGTGAGCACCTGCGCGCTCGCGAGCGTGTTGTAGAGGAAGTGCGGCTCGACCTGCGCGTGCAGGAGGTTGAGCTTGGCGACCGTGAGCTCCTTCTGCGTCGCGGTTTCGCGCGCCTGCTCGGTTTCGTCCTTGCGGCGCTCGCCGATGCGCCGCGTGAGGGCGCGCGTGATGGCCTCCATGTTCTCGAGGTTCGACCCGTGGTCCCACATGAACCAGTCCATCCAGGCGGGCCCTTCGGGCTCGCATACGAGCGTGGCGCTCGCCGTCGCGTCGCGGGGGGAGATCACCGCGCGCACCTGGTCGCGGCGCGCGCCGGAGGCGCCCTCGCTCTTCTTGCGTCCCTTGGCGCCGCCCCCGTACGGGTCCATGCGCGTGATCCGGGCGTAGATCTGCAGGCTGTCGCGGGCGCTTTCCACCACCTCGACGTGCGGAAGCTCGCGCACCGCGGCCTCCACCATCTCGAAAGCTTCGCCTGCGGGCATCGGCATCTCCACCTGGCGGCGGTGGCGGCTGCCGAGCGTGTCGCCGTCGGTCCGCCCCGCGATGAGGCGCACGCGACGCACGTGCGAGATGGAGGTGAGCAGCGAATAGAGGAGCGCGGCGATCGCCATCGGGCCGAACACCCACGGGGGGTCGCGCTGGAAGAAGATCGACCAGAGGATGAGGGCGAAGAGGACCAGGCCCAGCCAGGCGAGGATGCTCCGGAAAACGTACGAGACGGCAGACATGCGGCGAAGGATAACAAGGCGGCCGCGGGGCCCGGGCGCCCATCCGACGAAACCGGGCGGGGCCGGGGTGAAGCGAGGAATCCGGGCGTGGAAAAGGGCGGCTGTGCGCCGCCCCCGGGTCGGACGACAGCTAGCTCACGCCGCGGGCCACAGCCACGCGAAGGCGAGCGCCGAGAGCGTGCCGTAGATGATCGCGTCGAGCGTTTCCTTCGCCACGGAGCCCCACGGCTTTCCCCACCAGATGCCGTCGATCACGCTGCCGCCCGCATAGGCGAGCAGCGTCATCACGCCCACCTCGCGGCACACGGAGAAGAAGCCCGCGCCCACCGGCAGCGTCTTCGAGGCGACATAGGCCACGAGCGCCGCCACCACCGCGCTGAAGCCGAACCATTGCCCGAGCATCGGGCCCATGCGCGGGGGGCCGTTGGGCCGCAGCGTGACGACCGCGATCGGGCCGTCGACGAATTTCTTCAGGACCTCGGGCCGGCCCATTTCCTTCATGTCGGTGACGTGCGGCGTCACGTACACGCCGGGCGAGGCGCCCGCCGCGCGCAGCGCGTCGCGCACCTGGTCCTCGTTGGCGAAGCTGCGGTAGTCGCCGTTGTGCCACTTGAAGACCATGTGGATGAGGCTGCTCGCGACGAAGACCAGCACGGCGGACAGCACGATGGGCATCCAGAGCTGCAGCGCGGACGTCATGGGTTCCTCCTCCTCGTTGTGTTTGTGGCGCCGATCATGGACCTCGCCCGCGGCGCTGGCAACGCGCCGCAACCAACCGTCAACTAGCGGGCGGCGCGGGAATGCAGGTGCTGGCGGATGAGGCCGCGGGCGTTCTTGCGCACGCCGTCGCGCGAGCCGTCGAGGAGGGCGAGGCGGAAGAGCCCCGCGAGGAAGATCGTGGTGTCGAGCGCCGCCACGCGCGGCTCGAGGCCCGCGGCGAGGTCGCCACGGCGCCGGGCGTCGGCGTAGGTCTGCTCGAGGGCGGCCACCAGCCGGTCGTTGTTGCGGCGCATGTCGGCGAGCTCGTGCGAGAGCTCGTCGGCATATTCGCACTTGAACTGCATCACGGTGAGCGCGCGGCGGGTGCGCGGGTGGTCGATCGCCTCCATCATGCCCTCGAGGAAGCGGCCGACGCGCTCGAGCGGCGGGCGCTCGGTGCTGTCCAGCAGGGTGCAGTCGGCCCGGTCCAGCAGCGGCAGCGACACCTGCCGGCGGATGGCCTGCAGGATCTCGTGCTTGCCGCGGAAATGGTGGTAGACGGCGCCCTTGGTGACCTTGGCCTGGGCGGCGATCTGCTCGAGCGTCGTGCTCGCGATACCATGGCGGTCGAAGCAGGCGAGCGCCGCCTCGACGATGGCCTCGCGGGTGCGTGCCGCCTCTTCCTTGGTCCTGCGCATAGGGACGCCATTTTACATACATTCTGGAACGTATATAATCTCCCCTGCCCACGCCTTCCTGCCGCCACTGCCGATGACAGCCCTCCGCGCCCGCGCGCGCCGCATCCTTTTCGCCTCCTCGCTCGCCCTGGCGCTCGCTCACCTCGCCGCCTGCGGCAACGCGGGGGGAGAGTCCAAGCAGGCCGCCGCGCCGGCCGCGCTGCCGGTGGCCGCCATGAAGGTCGCGACGCGCCGCGTCCCCATCTCCATGGAAGCGGTCGGGCAGGCCGAGGGCTCGCGCGAGGTGGAGATCCGCGCCCGCGTCACGGGCATCCTCCTGAAGCGCGTCTACGAGGAGGGGGCCCCGGTCACCGCGGGCACCCTGATGTTCGAGATCGACCCGGCGCCCTTCGCGCTCGCCGTGCAGGAGGCCAAGGCGGCGCTGCTGCAGGAGAAGGTGAAGCGCGACCTCGCCGCAACCGACGCCAGGCGCCTGGAGCCGCTGGTGAAGGAGAAGGCCATCAGCCAGCGCGACTACGACAACGCGGTCGCCGCCGAGCGCACGTCGGAGGCGGCGATCGCCTCCGCGGAAGCGAAGCTGCAGGATGCGGAGCTCAACCTCTCCTACACGCGCATCACCGCGCCCATTTCCGGCGTCACCGGGCGCGCCCAGCGCTCCGAGGGCAGCCTCATCTCGGCGGGCACCGACTCGGCGCTCCTCACCACGCTCACGCAGGTGAACCCCATCTGGGTGCGCTTCTCGCTCGCCGAGCCGGACTTCACGCGCATCCGCGGGGCGGAGCGCGGCGCCAGGGTGCAGCTCGTGGACGAGCAGAACCAGGTGATCGCCGAGAACGGCAAGCTCAATTTCGCCGCGAGCACCGTCGATACGAAGCTCGGCACCGTGCAGCTGCGCGCCGAGTTCCCGAACCCGAACGGCAAGTGGCTGCCCGGCCAGTTCGCCAAGGTGCGCATCCTGGCGGGCGAGCAGAACGCGATCCTCGTTCCCCAGAGCGCGATCCTGCAGAGCGAGCAGTCGCGCGTGGTGATGACCGTTGGGCCGGACGGCAAGGCGGTCCAGCGCCCGGTGAAGATCGCCAGCTGGATCGGCTCCGACACGGTGATCACCGCGGGCCTCAGTGACGGCGACGTGGTGATCCTCGACAACCTCGTGAAGGTGCGCCCCGGCACGCCGGTGCAGCCGCACGAGGCCGCCGCCGCGGCGAAAGACGGCGCGAAGCCCGACGCCACCAAGACCTCCGAGCGCTAGGAGGCCCCCATGGGCAACTTCTCGAGGTTCTTCATCGAGCGTCCCATCTTCGCGAGCGTGATCGCGATCCTGGTGACGCTCGCGGGCGTGATCGCCTCGTTCAACCTGCCCGTGTCCCAGTACCCGGAGATCTCCCCGCCCACGGTGACCATCACCACGGCGTACCCCGGCGCCAGCGCCGAGACGATCTCCAAGACCGTCGCCGCGCCCATCGAGCAGCAGCTCTCGGGCACCGAGGGCATGATCTACTACGTCTCGAGCGCCTCGCAGGACGGCTCGCTCACCATCGTCTGCACCTTCGAGGTCGGCACGGACCTCGACCGGGCGGTGGTGCAGCTGAACAACCGCGTGCAGGTGGCGCAGCCCACGCTTCCCGACGAGGTGAGGCGCAACGGCATCATCGTCGCCAAGCGCTCGCCCGACATCCTCGTGGTCGCGGCGATGTTCTCGCCGAAGGGCTCGGTCGCCACGACGACGATCGCCGACTACGCCAACACGAACATCGTGGACGAGATGAAGCGCATCCCCGGCGTGGGCGACCTCTTCGTCTTCGGCGCGGGCTCGTCGATGCGCGTGTGGCTCAAGCCCGACAAGATGGCGCAGCTCGGCGTCACCCCCACCGACGTCGCCAACGCGATCCGCGGGCAGAACTCGCAGTTCGCCGTGGGCAAGATCGGCGCGGAGCCGGCGCCGCCGGGCCAGGCGCTCACGTTCACGGTGACGGCGCGCGGGCGCCTCACGCGGGTCGACGAGTTCGAGAACATCGTGGTGCGCGCCAACGGCCCCAACGGCACGCTGCACGTGAAGGACGTGGCCACGGTGGGCCTGGACGCCCTCAACTACGACACGGCGCCCACCGTGGACGGCAAGCCCGCCATCGGCATGGCCGTGTTCCTCGCGCCCGGCGCCAACGCCCTCAACACCGCGACCGCGGTGAAGGCGCGCCTGGTGGAGCTCAGGAAGAGCTTCCCTGCGGACCTCGACTACATCATCCCGTTCGACACGACCATCGTCGTGAAGGCCTCGATCCACGAGGTGGAAGTCACGATCTTCGAGGCCGCGGTCCTGGTGCTCGCCGTCGTGTTCATCTTCCTGCAGTCGTGGCGCGCGACCATCATCCCGATGCTCGCGGTGCCGGTCTCGATCGTCGGCACGTTCGCGGGCCTCTTCATCCTGGGCCTGTCGATCAACGTGCTCACCCTCTTCGCCATGGTGCTCGCGATCGGCATCGTGGTGGACGACGCGATCGTGGTGCTGGAGAACGTCGAGCGGCTGATGCGGGTCGAGAAGATGAACTCGCTGGAGGCGTCCATCGAGGCGATGCGCGAGGTTTCGGGGGCGCTGATCGCGATCATCCTCGTGCTGTGCTCGGTGTTCATCCCCGTCGCGTTCCTCGGCGGCATCGCGGGCCAGCTCTACAAGCAGTTCGCCGTGACCGTGACGGTGGCCGTGGTCATCTCGGGCTTCGTGGCCCTCACGCTCACGCCCGCGCTCTGCGCGCTGCTGCTGAAGGCCGGCGACCACGAGTCGAGGCTCTTCCACCCGTTCAACGTCGCCTTCGAGAAGACCACGAGGTTCTTCCTGGGCGGCGTCGATTTCGCGCTCGCAAGGCGGCTCTTCTCGCTCGTCGCGACGGTGGTCGTGTTCGCCGTCGTGGCCCTGCTCTTCTGGCGGGTGCCCACGTCCTTCGTGCCCGCCGAGGACCAGGGATACCTCATCGGCTCCATCATCCTGCCGGACGCCGCGTCGCTGCAGCGCACGCAGAAGACCGGCGAGCAGCTCTGGGACATCCTCTCGAAGGACGATGCCGTCCAGCACGCGTTCGTGGTGCCGGGCCGCGACTTCATCGGCGGCGCGAACAAGTCGAGCGCGGGCACCACGTTCGTGCTCCTCAAGGATTGGGACGACCGCAAGCGCACCGCGCAGCAGGTCGCCGCCGACCTCAACAAGCGCGGCCAGGGCTTCACCGACGGCATGGCCATCATGTTCAACCCGCCGGCCATCCGCGGGCTGGGCAGCGCCGGCGGCTTCGAGTTCTACGTGCAGTCGCGTGCGGAGGGCGACACGAGGAAGCTCGGCACGGTGATCCAGGACCTGAACGCCGCCCTCGTGAAGGATCCCGAGCTCCAGGGCATCACGACGTTCTACCGGCCTACGACGCCGCAGCTGCACGTCGAGCTCAACCGCGAGCAGGCCCTGTCGCTCGGCGTGCCGATTTCCGACGTCTTCGACGCGATGCAGAGCACCTTCGGCGTGCTCTACGTGAACGACTTCAACATGGCGGGGCGCACCTACCGGGTGCAGGTGCAATCCGAGGGCCAGTTCCGGGCGCAGCCCCAGCAGATCGGCAACGTGTACGTGCGCTCGACCACCACGGGCTCGATGATTCCGCTCTCGGCGCTGCTCACCGTGACCGAAGACGTGGGTCCGGAGCAGGTGGACCGCTTCAACGGCTTCCTCGCGGCCAAGGTGCTCGGCTCGGGCAGGCAGGGCGTTTCCTCCGGCCAGGCGATCGAGGCGGTGGAACGCGTGGCCGCGCAGAGCCTTCCGCCCGGCTACACGCTCGCGTGGAGCGGCCAGGCATTCCAGGAGAAGCGCACCGGCAAGCAGTCGATCCTCGCCTTCGGCCTCGCGATCCTCATGGTCTACCTCATCCTCTCGGCGCTCTACGAGCGCTGGCGCCTGCCCTCGGCCGTCGTGCTCGCGGTGCCCTTCGCGGTGATGGGCGCGCTCATCCTCGTGTTCGTGCGCGGCATGGAGAACGACATCTACTTCCAGATCGGCCTCGTGGTGCTGATCGGCCTCGCGGCGAAGAACGCGATCCTGATCGTGGAGTTCGCGCAGCAGGGATTGCTCTCGGGGATGAGCGCGAAGGACGCCGCGGTGCAGGCCGCGCGGCTGCGCTTCCGGCCGATCGTGATGACCTCGCTCGCGTTCGTGTTCGGCGTGATGCCGCTCGCGGTGGCGAGCGGCGCGGGCGCGGCTTCGCGCCGTTCCATGGGCACGGGTGTCGTGGGCGGCATGCTGGCGGCCACGTTCATCGCGACGATCTTCGTGCCGCTCTTCTTCACCGTGTTCGCGCGGCGCCAGAAGATGGGCGGGCGCACGGAAGCGGCGACCCACGCGCCGCACGTCTCGCCGGGCCCGCAGGAGGCCGACTGATGCGCCGCGCCGTTGCATTCACGCTCCTCCTTGCCGCCGCCGGCTGCGCCATGGTGGGGCCGGACTACCAGCGTCCCGCGAGCCCGCTGCCTTCGGCCTACGGCGAGACCGCGCCCACTTCGGGCAGCCCCGTCGTGCCGCAGGATTGGTGGAAGCTCTACAAGGATCCGGTGCTGGACGAGCTCGTCGCCTCCGGCCTGCAGAACAACGTGGAGATCGGCATCGCCACGGCGCGCGTGGAAGAGGCCGAGGCGGCGCTTCGCGAGGCGCACGCGGTGCTCTTCTTCCCGCAGGTGGACCTCAACGCCTCGGCGGCTCGCGGGCGAACGTCCGCCACCAATTTCGTCACCGCGAACGGCTTCGGGGTGGGCCTTTCCACGTCGTTCGAGGTGGATGTGTGGGGGCGGCTGCGCCGCGGCGAGCGCTCGGTGCGCGACCAGCTGCTCGCGTCGCAGTACGGCCGCGACACGGTGGCCGTCACGCTCGCCGCCACCATCGCCCGCACCTACTTTGCGCTGCGCGCCTCCGACGCCGCGCTCATTGCCTCGCGCCAGACGCTCTCGGCGGCCAACGAGTCGCTCGCGCTCGCGAAGAAGCGCGCCGACGCGGGCGTCGCGCCCGAGCTCGACGTGTACCAGGCGGGCGGCCTCGCGACCGCGGCTTCGGCGCAGACCACGGAGCTCGAACGCCTGCGCTCGTTGACGTTGCACGAGCTCGCGGTGCTCACCGGCAAGCTCGACCTCACGCTGGCGCCCGGCACCATCGACACGCTGCCCATCCCGCCGCTCACGCCGCCGGGCCTGCCGTCCGAGCTCCTCGAGCGCCGTCCCGACGTGCGCCAGGCCGAAGCGGACCTCGCGGCGGCCACCGAGCGCATCGGGGTCGCCAAGGGCGCGCAGTTCCCGGCGCTCGTGCTCACCGGCACCTACGGCTCGGCGAGCGGCGACCTGGACAAGCTCTTCACCACGCCGGCGCGCACCTGGTCCATCGGCGCCGGGCTCGTGGGCCCGATCCTCGACGGCGGCCGCTACAAGGCGCGCACCGAGCAGGCGGAGGCGCAGGCGAAGCAGGTCGAGGGCGCCTACATCCGCACGGTGCAGAACGCGTTCCGCGACGTCTCGGACGCGCTGTCCAACGTGACGCGTTCGCAGCAAGCCGAGGTGGACCTCAAGGTCCACGTGGAGCAGGCCGCGAAGGCGTTCCACCTCGCGTCGCTGCGCTACGAGACCGGTTACTCGGCCTACCTCGAGGTGCTGGACGCGCAGCGCACGCTGAACGACGCGCAGCTGCTGCTGATCCGCAACCGCCAGAACTATCTCTCGTTTACCGTGGACCTCATGAACTCGCTGGGCGGCGGCTGGGGCCCGCCCGAGGCGCGCTCGGCGTCGAACTAGCCCTTCCCCATCTTCTTCAGGACGCCGTTCATCTCGTCCTTCGTGAAGGCCCGCATCACCTGCGTGCGTACGTTGCCGCCCGAGCCGAGGGTGAGCGCCATCGCGGTCACCGAAGCCTCGTCATCCGCCTCGAAGATGGCGACCACGTCGTAGCTCCCGAGAGTCCAGTAGATGTCCTTGGTGGTGATTCCGAGCTTCTTCGCGGCGTCGCGCACGCCGTCGGCGCGCTTGGTGGTGTCCCTGACGGTGCGGATGCCCTGGTCGGTGAAGGTGCTGAGGACGATGTAGGTTGCCATGGCGGGTCTCCAGTGGATGTGAGGCGGGTATACGATATTCCTTATGCGCGCCCCCCGTATCCCGATGCTTGTCGCGGCCGGCCTCGCTGCGTTCGCGGCCTGTGCCGCAGAGGTCCGCTACTTCGACGTCCCGCGCGGCTCGCATCCGCACGACGTGGCGCCCGCGCCCGACGGAACCGTGTGGTACACGGCGCAGATGAAGGGCGAGCTGGGCCGCCTCGATCCAAGGACCGGCAAGACGGAGCACATTCCCCTGGGCAAGGATTCGGCGCCGCACGGCGTGATCGTGGGTCCCGACGGCGCTGCGTGGGTCACGGATGGCGGGCAGAACGCGATCGTGCGCGTCGATCCCGCCACGCGCGCGGTGAAGCTTTTCCCGCTGCCCGCGGGCACGCCGTACACGAACCTCAACACCGCGGCCTTCGACCGCAACGGCATCCTCTGGTACACGGGCCAGTCGGGCTACTACGGGCGCGTCGATCCCGCCACGGGCGAGGTGAAGGTGTGGGAGTCGCCGCGCGGCCGCGGCACCTACGGCATCACGGCCACGCCTTCGGGCGACGTGTACTACGCGTCGCTCGCCGGCAACCACATCGCGCGCATCGACATCGCCACCGGCAAGGCCACGCCCATCGACCCGCCCACGAAGGACCAGGGCGCGCGCCGCGTGTGGTCCGATTCGAAGGGGCGCATCTGGGTGAGCGAGTGGACCTCGGGCAACCTCTCGCGCTACGACCCGAAGGACGGCTCGTGGCAATCGTGGAAGGCGCCGGGACGCTACCCGCACACCTACGCGGTGTACGTGGACGAGAACGACACCCCGTGGATCTCGGAATGGAGCAGCAACAGCCTGCTGCGCTTCGATCCGGCCACCGGCAAGTTCGACCGCTTCGAGAGCAGCGAGCGCGGCGCCGCGGTCCGCCAGATCCTGGGCCGGCGCGGCGAGACGTGGGCCGCGGAATCGGGCAACGACCGGCTCGTGCTCATCACGCACTAGTCCGTACGCCCTGCGCTCAGCGCTCGATCACGCAGCGCCACTCCTGCACGTAGGCCACGCCGTCCACGGACTGGAAGCCGCGCAGCAGCAGCGAGGCTTCGCCGAGGGCCACCAGGTTCGGCGAGTAGAGCGGCGGCAGGAGTTCGCGGTCGTTGGAGCTGCGGTCGGCGCGATGGCACAGGCGCGCGACGCAGTGCAGCTCGGAGCCGTGCATCATCGAGTACATGCGCAGGTCGCCCGGGACGCCCTCGTTCGCCTCGGAACGCGGCGTGCGCCGGCCTCGCGATCGCAGGGTGAATACGCGCACCTTCATGCGGCCATCGTAGCGGCGCGCTGCTCGCGGGGATACGGGCGGGTGCGATTGGGGATAAGCGCCCCGCCGTGATGGCTCGACGGCGGGGTTTTCCACAATAACTAGCCGGGCGCGGAGGACATCAGGTCCGCGAAGCGGGCGAGCTCGCTGGGTGCGGCATCGCACGCGGCCCAGTAGCGCATCGAGCCGCGCGTCCAGGTGGCGAGCGAATAGCCCTTCAGGGTGCTCACCTTGGGCTGCGTGTCGGCCGTGCCCGCTTCGGGCCACACGAAGAGGCTCACCGTGTGCATGCGCCGCTTGTACGCGAGCGCCGCCACCGGATGGCCATCGACGTAGTCGAGGCGGCCTCCCACGAGCGGATAGCCGTCGGCGCTGAAATCGTGCACCGGCGGGGCGTAATCGAGCTTGCCCGCGAACCACGGCTTCACCGTGTGCTGGTCCGAAGATTCCACGTCCACGACGCGACCAGGCGCCATCAGCGAGCGCATGTGCGCCGAAAGCACGTCGTGCGCGGTATCGTCGGCGCGCGCGGCGACGTGGAGGAGCGCGAGGTTCCAGCTCACGAGCGCCACCGCGGCGAAAGCCGCCGCCATCAGGAAGCCGCGGCGCATCGCGGGGACGCGCTCCTGGCGGGCGAGCCCGCCGACCGAAGCCTCGATGCGCTGGCGCAGCGCATCGGGCGCGCGGTAGTAGGTCGCGTCGCGGGCGATCTCGGGTTCCATCGGGCCTCCGGGTTTCGAGCTCATGTCACGAAGCCCTCCGCAGCCGCACGTCGATCGCCCGGCGCAGCAGGTCGCGCCCGCGCGACAGGCGCGACATCACGGTGCCGATCGGGATGCC
>Ga0335084_10001961_pt1 | contig 19589 bp, 16 predicted proteins | sample Lox_Sample_44_FD_206721 | JGI IMG/M metagenome (GOLD analysis project Ga0335084, IMG submission 206721) | Soil microbial communities from Loxahatchee National Wildlife Refuge, Florida, United States - Lox_Sample_4.4 | ecosystem: Environmental > Terrestrial > Soil > Wetlands | place: USA...
AAATCAGTATTGCCAGGTGGAATCCGAGACAGACTGCTACGGTTCGTTTTCGCATCCCTGCGAGTTTAGCGACTTCAGATATGGGGCGACTCTCGCAGAATTCTTCCCGACCTGTAAATCGGATTGAGCTGACCCCTCCTGGTTCGGCTGCAAAGATAGAAATCTCCCGCTGAGCGCCGCGTAGTCGCCTGCACCTCAGGCGCTTGCAGCTCCTCCACGTCAGGTCAGTGTCGCGCGCACGAACTGCCCGGCGTCGAACTCTTCGGCGACGCGATGGTCCTGCTCGAGCAGTGCTTCGCTGTTGACGTCGGCAAACTCGATAGCGCCCATGTCGGCGAACGCCTTCTGCACGCCTTCGCCCCACAGCCCAATGTCCTTGACGGTCGGAACGATGCGGCTGAAGAGGCGCCTGCGGAACAGGCGCATGTTCTCGGACGACATCGCAGCCTCGACCGCTTGCTCCACCGGAAGGCCGAGGTTCTCCCACAGCTCCTTCTGGTTGAAGCGGTCGCGCATGTGGTAGCAGGCTTCGACGACGAACTCCTCGCGCTCCTGCCGTTCGGGCTGGGTAAGCTGAGGATACAGGTCCCGCAGCGCGAGACGCCCGAAAGCGACGTGGCGCGCCTCGTCCTGCATTACGTAGGCGTTGATGGAAGCGGCGAGGCGATTCTTCGCATAATCGCGGATGCGCTGGAATGCCGCCAGCGCGAGGCCCTCGATCAGGATCTGCATGCCGAGGTAGGTCATGTCCCAGCGCCGATCGGTCAACGTCGTCTCGAGCAGCGACCTGAGCCCGGGTGTGATCGGGTAGGCGATGCCGAGCTTCTCGTTGAGCAGCCGTGCGTACGCCTCGACGTGCCGCGCCTCATCCATCACCTGCGTTGCCGCGTAGAACTTTGCGTCCAAGTCGGGCACGGTCTGCACGATGCGGGCGGCGGCCATCAGCGCGCCCTGCTCGCCGTGCATGAACTGCGAAAGCGTCTGCGCCTGCTGGTGCTGGCGCACCCTAATGCGCTCCTTGTTGTCCATCTTCTCCCACAGCGGGGAGCCGAAGATCGGGATGAGGCGGTCGTCGATCTCCTGCGGGTTCTCCGGATCGAGCTCGAGCGACCAGTCGATGCGGGTGGCCGCGTCCCACTGCTGCTTCTTGCCCTTGTCGTAGAGCGCGAGCAGCTTCTCGCGCTCGCCCTCGTACTCCCAGCTGAACGACGTCTCGGTCTCGCCGTTCAGTTTCCAGCCGGTCTGCTCTACGGGCAGCTGATATCGATACATCGTCGCCATGGCGGTCTCCTAGGCCCGCAGGGATGGACAGTTGCACCATAACACAGGGCGCCGCGGATCGATGTTTAGCTCATCGAGGCGAAGTGCCGCAGCATCCGCTCGGCGTCGGGCTGGCGCCCGGTGAATAGTCGAAAGGCCTCGACCGCCTGGAACACCGCCATGCCACCGCCGTCCAGGGTGCGGCAGCCGATCCGCTTTGCGGCGCGCAGCAGATCGGTCTCCAACGGGAAATAGACGATCTCGGCCACCCACAGCGCGGGACGCAGCAACCGCTCGGGCAACGGCAGGCCTGGGTACTTCGCCATGCCGGTCGGCGTCGCGTGGATCAGTCCGTCGGCTTCGTGCATCGCGTCCGCTAGGTCGCTGCCGGGCGCCGCCCTGCCATCGCCGAAGCGCGCGCACAGCCTAGCGGCGAGCCGGCTTGCGCGTCCGCTGTCCAGATCGAAGACGCTGACCTGCTGCGCTCCCAACGTGAGCGCTGCATGCGCGACCGCTGCACCAGCGCCGCCCGCGCCGAGCTGCACCACGCGTTCCAGCTTTGCTTCGGGAAGACCGCGGCGGAAGCTCTCCGCGAAACCCCACCAGTCGGTATTGTGGCCAACCCGTTCGCCGCCCCGAAGCAGCACGGTATTGACCGCGCCCAGAGTGCGTGCGTCCTGAGATAGATCGGTCAACAGCGGAAGGATCGACTGCTTGCAGGGATGCGTGATGTTCAAACCGGTAAAGCCCAGGCGCTCGGCCGCGGTCAGCAGCTCGGGCAACGCCGCAGCACCGAGGCCTAGCTGGTCCAGGTCGATCAGCTTGTATACGTAGCGCAGCCCTTGCTCGGCGCCCTCCCGCTCGTGCAGGGCCGGAGCGCGAGAGGCTTGAATGCCCGCGCCGATCAAGCCGGCGACGAGCGCGGGTTGCAGTTGCTGCATCATCACGCTTCAGAGCGCTGCCACCAAATAGGTGACACTATATCGGGAGGCCTGCTCGGCGCTATCATCTTCGCGTTGCCGCACAGCAATCGGGAAGGGGCGTTTGAACCCAAAGAAGCGACGCTGCCGGGCAGGGCTCAGCCTTGGGAAGGGCACGGGTGCGCCGTTGGCGGGTGGCATGGAACACCGGGTGCCAGGGGAATTCTGAATGCAGCAATCGATCCGCGTCCTGTTGGCGAAGGTTGGACTGGACGGCCATGACCGAGGCGTGAAAGTCGTCGCTCGCACGCTGCGGGACGCCGGGATGGACGTCATCTATACCGGCCTGCATCGCACGCCGGAAGAGGTGGTGAGCTCTGCGATCCAAGAAGACGTCGACGTGCTCGGCATCAGCCTGTTGTCCGGCGCCCATATGACCATCTGTCCGCGCATCGTGCAGCTACTCCGCGAACGGGGAGCGGAGGACATCATCGTCGTAGTCGGCGGCGTCGTGCCGGACGAAGACGTAGTGGCGCTCAAGCAAATCGGCGTCAGAGAGATTCTTCTGCAGGATACGGCGCCGCGCCAAATCGTCGAAACCCTCACGCGTCTGGTCGCTGAGCGCGGCCCGCGCTAGAGGTTCGCCGACCCAGCTCGAGGAAACCGACGCGATGCAAATGGAGTGCTGGGAGTTCCCGCCACGCTACCATACGTCCTATCGGCCTGAGGCTTCCAGCCGCTACTGGTTTGCGGTGCGCGAGACGATGCCTTCAGCCGAGCGGGAGCGGGCGATTTTGCAGCGTCTTCAGGATGTCTGCCAGTACGCCTACGCGAACTCGGCCTTCTACACAAGGAAGTGGGATGAAGCGGGCTTTCATCCTGCGCAGTTGCGCTCCCTGGAGGATTTCGAAGACAAGGTCCCGGTCATCACCAAACAGGATCTGCGCGAGTCGCAGGCCAAGGCGCCACCGTTCGGCGAGTACCTGTGCGTACCGGAGTCCGAGATCTTCCATGTCCATGGCACATCTGGGACGACCGGGCGTCCCACCGCTTTCGCCATCAGCCGCCGCGATTGGGAGGCGATCGCGAACGCGCACGCACGCGTCATGTGGGGCATGGGTATCCGGCCCAGCGACACGGTGTTTCTGGCAGCTATCTTCAGCCTGTACCTGGGAAGCTGGGGTGCGCTCGCCGGCACCGAACGGCTGGGCGCGAGCGCCTTTCCGTTCGGGGCGGGTGCGTCCGGGATGAGCGCGCGCGCGGCGAGCTGGCTGGCTCACATTCGGCCTGCGATTTTCTATGGCACACCGACCTACGCCCTGCACCTCGCCGAGGTCGCAGTCGAGGAAGGGCTCGACCCTCGGGAGTTCGGCTTGCGAATACTCGTCTTCTCCGGTGAGCCCGGCGCATCGATCCCGTCGGTGATCGAGAAACTGGTCGCAGCCTATGGGGCGAAGGTGCTCGATTCCGGATCGATGGCGGAAATGACCCCATGGATGAGCGCCGCGGGCAGCGCTCAGAGCTCCCCCGGGATGCTGTTGTGGCAGGACATCGTGTACACCGAGGTCTGCGATCCGAAGACCTTCCGGCGGGTTCCGTATGGGGCGCGTGGCACACCTGTGTATACCCACTTGGAACGCACCTCCCAGCCGATGATCAGATTGTTGTCGGGCGACCTGACGATTTGGGAAGACGGCCCCACCCCGTGCGGGCGCACCTACCCGAGGCTGCCCCAAGGCGTGTTCGGCCGCATCGATGACATGTTCACCATCCGCGGCGAGAACGTCTATCCGAGCGAGATCGATTCCGTCCTGAACCAGATTGGCGACTACGGTGGCGAGCACCGCGTTTGCATCACGCGCGAGGGTGCGATGGACGAACTGATCCTGCGGGTAGAGCCGACCGCGGAGGCATTCGGCGACAGCGCGCGCACCCAGGAGTTCAAGAACGAAGTTCACCGGAACATCCTCAAGACCCTGGCCGTGCGTGCGGTGATCGAAGTCGTCGCCCCGCAGACCTTCCCGCGAACCGATTTCAAGGCCCGCCGAGTGATCGACGACCGGGAGGTCTTCCGCGAGCTGGCCAGGAAACTTCAGGAGAGCTAAGCCCGGTGGCGTCACCTGTTTCCTCGCTGGAGCTGCTTGCGCGCATGCGTCGCGGCGACACGCTGGCGCTCGGGCGTCTGATCTCGCGCGCCGAAGCCGGAACCGAGGAGGCTCGCGCAGCGCTGGCGCAAGTGTACAAAGCGGCCGGGCGGGCGCATATCGTCGGCTTCACCGGCGTGCCAGGCAGCGGCAAGTCCACGCTGGTCGGGAAGCTCGTGCAGCAGATCCGGCAGGATGGCCGAACGGTTGCCGTCATCGCGATCGACCCTTCCAGTCCCTTCTCGGGTGGGGCCATTCTCGGCGATCGCATCCGCATGAGCGAGCTCGTGCTTGATCCGGGCGTTTTCATACGCAGCATGGCCACGCGCGGGTCCACCGGTGGGCTTGCTCGCGCCGCCTTGGCAGCGGCAGACATCCTGGACGCGGCAGGCTTCGACATGATCGTCATCGAGACGGTGGGCGTCGGTCAGGACGAGGTGGAGATCGCGCGCGCTTCGCACACGACGGTGGTCGTGTCGGCGCCGGGACTGGGAGACGATGTTCAGGCGCTGAAAGCCGGTATTCTCGAAATTGCGGACATTCACGTCGTGAGCAAATGCGATCGCCCCGATGCAAACCGCACGCTCACCGACCTGAAGTCGATGCTGGCGCTGGCCGCCTCCCTGACCGAGGCGCCCGCATGGCAAGTGCCGGTTGTGGCCACCAGCTCGGAGACCGGACAAGGAGTCAGCGAGCTGGTCGCAACCATCGACGAACATCGATCTGTCCAGCAGTCGAGCCCGCTCGGCGAAGCGCGCCTGCGCCACATCGCGGAATATCGCGCGCTCAAGACCGCGGAGGACTTGCTGCGCAAGCACTTCTCCGCATCGCGCAACGCCCGTCTGGCCGAGTTGGTCGAGCAGATCTCACGCCGTGAGCTCGATCCTCTGGCCGCAGCTGAAACCCTGTTGAGCAACCCCGCACTCTCGAGGTGAAAGATGAATGCACCCAAGGAAGCCCAAGGCCTGACATCGCTCGGGAAGCAACTGGAGCTGTGGGAGCGCAACGAGGTCGCGTCCGCTTTGAACAAACAACAGGAGCGTCAGAAACAGTTCTTCACGCTCGGCGGATTTCCCGTGAAGCGGGTGTACACCGCCCTGGATTTGGAGTCCATGCCCGGGCAGGACATCGGCCTGCCCGGGCAGTACCCGTTCACGCGCGGTCCTTATCCCACAATGTACCGCAGCCGTTTGTGGACCATGCGCCAGATCGCGGGCTTCGGCACCGGCGAGGACACCAACCAACGCTTTAAGTATCTCATCGCCCAGGGGCAAACCGGGCTGTCCACCGACTTCGACATGCCCACTCTCATGGGCTATGACTCCGATCATCCCATGAGCCACGGCGAGGTCGGGCGCGAGGGCGTTGCCGTCGATACGCTGGCAGACGTCGAGGCGCTGTTCGACGGCATCGACTTGGAGAACACTTCGGTGTCGATGACCATCAACCCTACGGCGTGGATCCTGCTGGCGATGTACATCGTGTTGGCGCAGAGGCGGGGAAATGACCTCAACAAGCTGTCGGGCACCATCCAGGCCGACATCCTCAAGGAGTACATGGCACAAAAAGAGTACATTTTTCCCATCGCGCCGTCGGTGCGCATCGTGCGCGACTGCATCACCTACTGTGCCAGGCACCTGAAGCGCTACAATCCGATCAACATCTCGGGCTATCACATCAGCGAGGCCGGCGCATCCCCCATTCACGAAGTCGCCTTCACCATGGCCAATTGCGTGACCTACGTCGAGGAGGTGCTCAAAACCGGCATGCAGGTGGACGAGTTCGCGCCGCGCCTGGCGTTCTATTTCGTGGCTCAAGCAGACTTCTTCGAAGAGATCGCAAAGCTGCGCGCAGCGCGCCGCGTCTACGCCAAGTTGATGAAGGAGCGCTTCGGCGCGCGCAACCCCGAGTCCATGCGGCTGCGCTTCCACTGCCAGACGGCGGCGGCCTCTCTCACCAAGCCGCAGCACAAGGTGAACGTCATCCGCACCACGCTGCAAGCGCTTGCGGCAGTGCTGGGTGGCGCGCAGAGCCTGCACACGAACGGCATGGACGAGGCCTTCGCGATCCCGACGGAGGAGGCGATGAAGATCGCGCTGCGCACCCAGCAGGTGATCGCGGACGAGACCAACGTCGCGAACGTGGTCGATCCGCTGGGCGGCTCCTACTACCTCGAGAGCCTCACCACCGAGTACGAGCGCAAGATCTTCGACATTCTGGACGAGGTGGAAAGGGGCGGCGGTACCGTGAAGCTGATTCAGGACGGATGGTTCCAGAAGCACATCGCAGACTTCGCGTACGAGACGGCGCTGCGGAAGCAAAGCGGAGAAAAACCCGTCATCGGGGTGAACAAGTACGTCGACTCAGCGGAACGCGCCGATATCGAGATCCACCCTTACGATCCCACCACCGAAACGCGCCAGATAGAACGGTTGCAGCAGGTGCGCCGCACCCGCAACAGTGCGAAGGTGCAGGGGCTGCTCGGCAGACTGGTCGAGGTCGCCAAAGACGACGCGCAAAATCTGATGCCCATCACTATCGAACTGGTGCGGGAAGGAGCTTCGATGGGCGAAATCGTCGAACAGCTGAAAACCTTGTGGGGAACCTATCGTGAGACCCCGGTGTTTTGAATCTTCCGCTGCGCGGTGCGTCGCGAGCTCGAAAGCCCCAGCCGGATGATCATTCTGCCCTATCTGCAAGATCTTCCCAAGATCGGACCGGACGCGACGGCCGACCCGACCTCTGCTGTGATCGGTCGCACCGAGCTGGGCGCCGGCTGCCATCTGGAACCCCTCGCCACGTTGCGCGCAGACGGCGAGCAAATCAGCGTCGGCTCGGATTGCTGGTTCGGGGAGGCAAGCACCGTTCACATCGCGGACAGCGTCTTCCCGGCGCGCGTCGGTGCACATGTTACCGTTGGCCGATATGGACTGGTCCATGCCTGCACCGTGGCCGATGGATGCGTGATCGGCGAGAGCGCAGTCGTGATGGACGGCTCGGAAGTGGGGTCTGGCTCGGTCATCGCCGCGGAAAGCGTCGTGCCGCCCGGCAAGACGCTCGAGGGAGGATGGCTGTATGCGGGAACGCCGGCCAGGCCGGTCGAGCGGATCTCGAGCGAAAGGCTCGAGAAGTTGCATCGTCTGCTGCGCGGCACAGCTGGCCGCGAGCCAGACGCTTCCAGCATCGACGCGCAGATCCTGCGCGCTACGCGTCCCGTCGGCGCGCTGCGCCGCAGAGCGGGCTCAGGGGTTGCAGAGCTTGCGGCCGCAGAAGCGTACATCGCGCCGTCGGCCAGCGTCGCTGGCGAGTTACACCTCGGGCGCCATTCGAGCGTCTGGTTCGGCGTGGAGATCAATGCCGACGACGCCGTCGTCGAACTGGGCGAGGACAGCAACATCCAGGACCATTCCCGTTTGTGTTTAGCGCCCGGGGAACGGCTTCGCATCGGTCGGCGTGTGACGGTCGGTCACAACGTGCGCATGGCCGCCTGCGAAATCGAAGACGAAGCAATCATCGGAATGGGGTCCATCATCGGCAAGGGAACTGTGGTCAGGGCCGGTGGCTGCGTGGCGGCGGGGGCCATCACCGAGCCGGGCACGGAGGTCGCTGCCGGCTACGTCTGGTCGGGGCGACCTGCGCGTGAATCGAGAATCCTGTCGCCGCAGAACCGCAGTCTGTTTGCGCTTGGCGTGGACGTTTACGTGCAGTATGCCAAGAACTACCGGGCCAGAGCCGCGTCCTCGCTCCTATCGCCGTAGGAAGGCGAGGCTGGTGCAGACTACCGTAGCCGCGTCAGAGAACTGACTTCGGAATCATTTGGCTGCATTCACCGTGAAGAATTCGCCGACGGCACCGCGTATCTCGGGCACTGTGATGAATCGTGCATACCCAGCAGACGCTGGCAGCATGCAGCTCATGTGATATCCCTTCTGCCCCAGTTCGGTTTGCAGGTTCATGCGCGTCGCCGAGACAATCTCTCCCGTAGACCCGGCGGATCGCTCGTCATATTCGACGCTGCTTACCACGAACGCGTTCGGCTGGACCTCGCGCAGCACCGTAGCAGGATCGTCAAGCCCGAATCTGCAATAGGGGTAGTTGGACCTCAGGGATTCCCGCGCCACCAGTTGCTGGTCCTGGAAATAGACGTGGGGGCTGCTGGTCGGAAGCGAGATGTTCTGCTTCAGCGTGAGCACCGAGCCCGATCGCACGTCCTCCGGTGCGCCAGCTTGTGGATACTTTGCGCGATGCGGGTGACAGGCCAAGAGCTGAACAACCACCAGGAGAACCAGTACCGTTCTGAACCGTGGCATTGCAGGACTCGTCGATGAACAAAAAAGGGTGCGTATCTACTCAAAGGACATCTGACTCCGCGCGTGATACTACGCGATCGATCCTGCCTCGGAAAGCCCCGCACAGACAATGGCGAGCACCCATGCCAGTGGATCGAGGCGCGAGCCAGCCAGAAGAGCGACAATCGCGGATCGGGTCACCGCACAGCATATAAAAAGGGAATCTTTGATGGCAAGGTCAAGCATGGCGCGCATCGCAGTCTTGGACGACTGGCAGGGCGTCGCACGCGACAGCGCCGACTGGTCGCGGCTGTCGCAGCGGGCGCAGCTTGTGTTCTTCGAGACGCCATTCGAGGGAGACGAGGCGGTGGCGCGGGCCCTCGCCGAGTTCGACATCATCGTCGCCATGCGCGAGCGCACGCGCTTCCCGGCATCGCTCATCGAGCGGCTCGCGCGGCTGCGCATGATCGCGCTCACGGGCGCACGCAGCTGGACCATGGACCTCGAAGCGTGCACCGCACGCGGCATCGTCGTGTGCCATACAGGCGGACAGCAATCCACGCCAGCGACGGCGGAGCTGACGTTAGGCTTGTTGCTCGCCGCCGCGCGCTTCATTCCTGCTGCCGATGCGACCATTCGCGCAGGCGGCTTCCAAGACGGGGTTCCACCGGGCACGGTGCTGGAGGGGCGCACGCTGGGCATTGTCGGACTGGGCAAGATCGGCTCGCGTATGGCGCGCTACGGTCAGGCGCTCGGGATGCACGTGCTGGCATGGAGCCAAAATCTGACCGAGGACAAGGCCCGGGCAGGCGGCGCGAAGCTGGTCGACAAGGCAACGCTGTTGGCCGAAGCGGACGCGGTCACCCTGCACGTGGTGCTGTCGGAGCGCACGCGCGGCATTCTAGGCGCCGAAGACTTGGCGCGTATGAGGCCCGGTGCCATCTTGGTGAACACCTCGCGCGGCCCGCTTGTAGACGAATCCGCACTGCTCGATAGGCTGCGCTCCGGCAAGCTGATCGCGGCACTCGATGTGTATGGGCAGGAGCCTCTGCCGCCCGGGCACCCGTTGCGCACCACGCCCAATACGGTACTGACGCCGCACCTCGGGTACTGCACGCGCGAGGTCTACGCCCAGTTCTATCGAGAGTCGATCGACAATGTGCTGGCCTTCCTCGACGGCAAGCCCGTGCGCGTTCTCAACCCGGAGGCTGTGCAATCCATCTGAGGCGGACCACCGGAGCGCACGCCTGCCCTACGCCGACCCCGGTGTGCTGGCCCGGGTGCTCGACGCATTCCGTGCCGCGGGCCAGGGTGTTGCGGCACACGCTTGCCCCGTTTTCTGCCCTCTCGGGAAGGGGTCGGCGTAAGATTCGAGTAAGGATGCGGCAAGCATAATGAAAACTGGGTGGATTCAAGGCGGACGGGTGAGGCGGCCGGCGGCACAAGACGAGGATAGCCGCGTGCCCCAACCCGCATAACGACAAAAAAAGTGAACTCTCGGATCCTTTCGCTTGCCAAGACCACGCGTCCAAGCCTGGCCGGCATCCTGCCGCGCGATCGGTTGTTCGCGGCGCTCGAGGCCGCGCGCAACAAGTCGGTCATCTGGGTCACAGGTCCCCCGGGGTGCGGGAAGACCACGCTGGCGGCCAGTTATCTCGAGCGAACCAAGCTGCCGTCGCTGTGGTACCAAATCGACGAGGGCGACGCGGACGTTGCGTCGTTTTTCTACTATCTCGGGCTGGCCGCGGGAGAACTTCGACGTAAGCCCGCCCTGCGTCTGCCCAAACTCACTCCGGAGTATCACGCTGGCATAGCGCCCTTCGCCCGGCGCTATTTCCAGGCCCTCTACACGCAGCTCGGCGCCCCGTTCGCATTGGCCCTCGATGGCTACCATGAAGTTCCGCCACAATCCCTGTTCCACGAGGCCATCCGCGTAGCGCTCTCGGAAACGCCCCCCGATTGCTGTGTCATCCTCATCAGCCGCAGCGATCCGCCGCCGATCATGGCGCGGCTGCGAGCCAACCAGGCGCTGGAGGTGATTGGGTGGCATGACTTGCGGCTCACGCAGCAAGAGAGCAACGCCATTGTCCGTCAGCGCGGCCATGCGCTTCCTGACCGCGCGCTCACCGAGTTGTACGCGAGAACGCAGGGCTGGGCCGCTGGACTCATCCTCACGCTGGAGCAGGTCGCCGAGCGCGACTCGATCGAGGAGGTTCCAGATCTATCGACTCCACAACTGGTATTCGACTATCTGGCGGGCGAGGTCTTCCAGAAGACCGATACGCGCACGCAGGCATTCCTGCTCAACACGGCGTATCTGCCTCAGATGACGGCAGACATGGCCAGGACCATGACTGGCGAAGCCGAGGCCGGGGCGATGCTCGCGGACATGCACAGCAACAATTACTTCGTAACGCTGAAGCAAGCGAAACCACAGCCGGTTTACCAATACCATCCGCTGCTACGCGAGTTCCTGCTCTCACGGGTGGAAGAAGCCTTCAGCAAAGACGCTCGCAACGCCCTGAAGCGGCAGGCTGCGGGCCTGCTGGAGAAGGAAAGCTCGGTTGGGGACTGCGTGACATTGCTGCGCGAGGTCGAGGACTGGGAGCGCATGGTGCAGGTCATCCGCCAGCACGCCGAGGCGATGCTCAATCGCGGCATGGCAGAGACTCTGGCCCAGTGGGTGGTGGCGCTGCCGAAAGAGGTTCAACAGCAAAATCCGTGGACGCTCTACTGGGTCGCGGTCGCGCGCATGCACGCCTCGCCTCGGGAAAGCCGCATTCTGCATGAGCAGGCGTTTGAGTTGTTCCGAGCACAAGCCAACCCCGACGTGACCGGGCTGCTGCTGAGCTGCTCGGGTGCCATGGACGCTATCTTGTACGAGCTTGACGACTTCGCTCTGCTCGACCGCTGGATTCCCATCATGGACGACCTGCTGAAGCGGCACCCCGAGTCGCTTTCCCATGCGGCCGGCCTGCGGTTCGTCACCAGCCTCCTGACATCGATGGTGATTCGTCAGCCGCAACATCCCGATCTGGAGAGGTGGGTTGAGCACGCGTACAAGACGTCGGTGGCGCAAGACGATCCGAACCTGCGCATGCTGGTCGAGCCTCGGGTTGCCATCGCCATCATCTGGGGCGGTCACTACCCCAAGGCGTGGGCCGTGATCGAAGGCATGCGTCGAGTCAGCGCACAGCACGAGATCTCGCCTTTCGCACTGAACATGCTCAAAGTCGCGGAAGCCATGTATTTCATGCTCACGGCACAACACGACGAATGCCTCAAGGCCGTGCGCGAGGGGCTCGAGATCGAGCGTGCGGCCGGCGTGAGCGTAGCGACGCACCAGCTTCTTGCCTTTGGTGCAGGCGGTGCGCTGACCTGCGGCGATCTCGACACCGCCCAGCAGCGATTGGAAGAGTTTGCCAGCCAACCGCGCCCGCCGGCACGTTGCGATCTGTGCTTGTACCACCTGTTCTCGACCTGGCATGCGATGTTGTCGCAGGACAACCTACGTGCGTTTCAGCAGCAGAAGCTGGCGCTGCGGGCCGCTGTCGAAGTGGGATGTCCGTATTTCGAGGTTCTGTGCCGGCTTGCGGCGGCGCAAGTGCTGTATGAGAGCGGAGAGCGCAGCAACGCAATGGCGCAGATTCGGCATGCCCTGGACGTCGGGCGCGTAATCAAGAACCGGCTTCTCGAATTCACCGGTTTGATGTCCTACGCGCAGATCGCGCTGGAGGACAAGCTGCGCAAGCGATCCGGACTCTGGGCGTTGCGCGAGGCGTTGAAGATAGGCAAGCCGCGCAACTACTCGGCCTTCACGCTATGGCGGCCGGAGGCGCTGGCGCGCCTGATGAGCCGAGCCCTGGAAGCCCGGATCGAACCCGACTATGCGACCGCGATCATTCGGCGCTGCGGGCTGACCCTCGACGCATCGCACTTCGCGCTGTCGAGCTGGCCGTGGCGGTTTAAGGTACGCACGCTGGGTCAGTTCGAGCTGCTACGGGACAATGTGCCAGTGGTGTCCTCGGGCAAGGCGCAGAAGCGCCCTCTAGACCTGCTCAAGGTGCTGATCGCCGACGGCGGTCGCCAGGTCAGCGAGGTGCGCATCACCGAAGCGCTGTGGCCCCGCATCGACGGCGACTCGGCACACCGGTCGTTCACCTCGACCCTACACCGTTTGCGCAAGCTCCTGGGCGAGGACCGCGCGCTGGTCATGTCCGAAGGCAAGCTTTCTCTGGACGGACGCTTCGTCTGGACCGACACCTGGGCATTCGAGCAGCTTGCGGTGCAGGTCGACCAGTCGTTGCGCGTCACCCGAGAGCGGGCCGATGCCTCGAGGGCAAACGCGCTCGCCGAACAGGTGCTCGAGCTGTACCGCGGCCCGTTCCTGTCCATGGATTCCGATGAAACCTGGAGCGAGAAGATGCGTCAGCGGTTGCGCAATCGATTCGTGCGAGCGGCCAGTGACATCGCGCGCTTCTGGCAGCAGACGGGAGAGATCGAGCACGCCACGGACTATCTTGCCCGTGCCCTCGAGGTAGACGAGCTTGCGGAAGGCATCCATCGCCAGCTCATGGGTCATGCGCCGGGGTCCGGCGCGACTAGAGCGGGCGGTGGGTGGCCCCTCGCGGCGAGCCGATTCAGGGGCTTTGAACGCTAGACGGTTTGACGCGGCGGCCAAATCGATCGGTCATGCCCGAGCGGCACCGTTGGCCCCACCCAGCGCGGTGGCGTCTCGGACATATAGGGAAACCCAGCGCTGGTCGCGCGCCAGGACGGGGTCGGCCTTTGTCAGCCGCCCGAGGTTGTGCAGTGAGCCCCGGGATGAAAGAATCGCCGGGATGTCTGCATCGATTCTGCTCGAAGCTGCTCGCGCGCTCTCGGTCGCGCTGGCGAAGTTCGACTTTCCGCCGCCCGTCGCCCATGTTTACGACCCGCACCAGTACGCGTGGGCTCCCTACGAGCAATACGTCCGCCGCTACGGCGCGGGTCGCAAGCGCGTCGTGCTCCTGGGCATGAACCCGGGGCCATTCGGCATGATGCAGACGGGCGTCCCTTTCGGCGAGATTGCAGCGGTGCGAGACTGGATGCTGATCAATGCTCGGGTCGAAAAGCCCGCCCGCGAGCACCCGAAACGACCGATCGAAGGCTTCGCCTGCAAGCGCTCGGAGGTGAGCGGCCGGCGGCTGTGGGGCTGGGCAGCTCGTCGCTTTGGAACAGCGGACGCATTCTTCAAGGAGTGGTTCGTCCTGAACTACTGCCCGCTTGCGTTGCTCGAGGCGTCGGGGCGCAACTTTACGCCGGACCGGCTCCCCGCACCGCTTCGGCAAGCACTGCACGAGGCCTGCGATCGACATCTGGCAACCGCGCTCACTGCGCTCGCGCCCGAATGGGTGATCGGTATCGGTGCCTTTGCCGAGCAGCGCATTCGCGCTGTGCTCGAAGGCAACGTCATCGACAGTGCCCTGGCCCGGAACACGCGCGCGGGCCAGATCCTGCATCCGAGCCCGGCGAGCCCGGCCGCCAATCGCGGCTGGGCGGAAGCGGCCGAGAAGCAACTCGCAGCGCTCGGTGTTCCAGGATTCACGCGGAACCAGCGCCATCCCTCCCGCTCGTCGGCAGGATAACGTCGGGATCATCGGCTCGGTACAGCGCGTCCACCCTTGTTTTGCGGTGTCTGAGTACCGCGCCCTGGTTGATCGAGCCCTTGTCGGTCACTTCGCTACCATCGAGGGACGGCGGCTCGCGCAGCACGCAGGCCCGCGCCACGCGGCTGGCGCTCCCGGTGCCCGCTTCCCACAGGCCGTCCACCAGCCCCTGAAAGAATTCTCTGACCGCCGCGGCGGACAGCACTTCCTCGGGCGTGGCGGAATCGGCCAGCTGCGCGAGCCGCCGACACTCGTCCAGGCGCGGGAAGATCAGGATGCCGACGTCGTCGCGGTCGGGTCCAGTGACGACCACGTCCTGCACGCAGGGCGCACCCGCGGCGACGATCCTGGCGCGCAACGGGCCGACGCTGACGAAGGTGCCAGTCGACAACTTGAAATCCTCAGATAAGCGCCCGTCGAACATCAGCCCAAGCTGTGGGTGCGCCGGGTCGATGAACTTCACCGCGTCCCCGGTGCGGTAATAACCTTCCTCATCGAAAGCCTGTGCCGTGAGCTCGGGGGCCCGCCAATAGCCCGGCATCACATGCGGCCCGCGGAAGCGGACTTCGGTCTTGCCGTCCACAGGAACCAACTTGACCTCCACCCCCGGACAGGGCAGTCCCACATGACCGGATTTCACTGCGGTGCCGACGGCAAATACCGATGCCGGCGCAGTCTCCGTCATGCCCAGGCCGGTAATCATGCGCACGCGCTCCCCGATCGTGCGCTCTGCGTGATAGTCGAGCCGATCCCAAACCGGTTGCGACAGGCCGGCGCCGGAAAAGAAGAAAGCGTGGACACAGCGAAACAGCGATTCCCGCAGCCGCTCGTCGTGCTCCATTGCGCGCACGATCTCCTCGAAACCCTTGGGCACGTTGAAGTACACGGTAGGCGAGATCTCGCGCAGATTGCGCAGCGTCTCTCCGATGCCCGTGGGCGTGGGCCTGCCATCGTCGATGTAGAGCGTCCCGCCGTTGTAGAGCGCGATCCCGGTGTTGTGGTTGCCACCAAAAGTGTGGTTCCACGGCAGCCAGTCGACCAGCACGGGCGGCTCCTGAGTGAGGAAAGCGAGGCACTGGCCAACCATCTGCAGGTTGCTGCAGAGCATGCGGTTTGTGTTGATGACGCCTTTGGGTTCTTTGGTGGAACCTGAGGTGAACAGAAGCTTGACGATGGTGTCCTGGCCGACGCGGGCGTGCGCGGCATCCACTGCTGCACCCGGCTTGCCGGCAAGCAGTGTTTCGAACGGCGTGGCGCGACGCCCGTCGAGTTCTCCGTGCGCAACGACCACCTCGACGTCGTCGCGCACGGCGGCGTCTATGGCCTTGGCATAGGCAGTCGCGCGAGAGGCAAACACCAAGCCGGGCGTGATCGTCTCAAGCACGAGGCGCAGCTTCGCGTAGTCTTTCGATAGCAGCGAATACGCGGGTGAGACCGGCGTGTAGGCAATCCCGGCCCACATCGCCCCCAGCGCCAGCGTCAAGTGCTCGATATCGTTCTCCGACAGGATCGCGACCGGGCGCTCGGCAGACAACCCTCGCTCGATGAGAGCCTGACCGACCCTGCGGGCGCGCTCCAGCATCTGGCCAAAGGTGATGTGCCGCCAGCGCCGGGCGTCATCGCGCTTGGCTACTAGCGTGCGCTCGGGTGTCTCTCGCGCCCACTGTTCCAGCCGATCGGTGAGACGCATCGGATAGGCGCCCAGCGCCTCGGTGGAGCGCAAAACCTGCACGCCGCCGCGATGCTCGGTGATGGTTGCCTCGACGCAGCCCCCGACTTTGACCGCCCGATAGCGCGGTGCGCGGTTCACGGTTTCTGGCCTTTCCTTTCGGTTTCCCGCACAGGGGTTAGCGTTTAGCCTATAGCATAACGATCCGGACGACGGCACGGTCGTTCCTGCGTCGCCGTCGTCGCCTTTGATTGCCGGGGAGCTCGCCATGAACGTCCAGGAGCTGGTTGCGATCGACGTCCATACTCACGCCGAGGTCTCTTGCCGCAATCCCCAAGACAGCTTTGGCGAGGAGTACGACCGCGCCGCGGACAAGTACTTTCGCTCCGAGCGCCGTCCGACCATCGCCGAGACCGTGGCCTACTACCGGGAACGCAGACTCGGGCTGGTCATGTTCACCGTCGACGCCGAGACGCAATTGGGCCGCCGCCGCATCCCCAACGAGGAGGTGGCCGATGCGGCGCGGCAAAACAGCGACATGATGATCGCCTTTGCCAGCGTCGACCCGCACAAGGGCAAGATGGGGGCCCGGGAGGCCCGCCGGCTGATCTCCGAGGAAGGCGTCAAGGGCTTCAAGTTCCACCCCACGGTGCAGGGCTTCCATCCCTACGATCGCATGGCCTGGCCGATCTACGAGGTGATCGCGGAGCACGCCCTGCCGGTCATCTTCCACAGCGGGCATTCGGGGATCGGAAGCGGCATGCGCGGCGGCGGCGGTTTGCGCTTGGAGTATTCCAACCCGATGCATCTGGACGACGTAGCGATCGACTTCCCCGACATGCAGATCGTCATCGCCCATCCTTCTTGGCCGTGGCAGGACGAAGCGCTGTCGGTGTGTTTGCACAAACCAAACGTGTGGATCGACCTGTCGGGCTGGTCGCCGAAATACTTCCCGCCGCAACTGGTGCAGTACGCCAACACCCTGCTCAAGGACCGCGTGCTGTTCGGCTCCGATTACCCGCTGATCACACCCGATCGCTGGATGAAAGATTTCCGCGAGGCCGGCTTCAAGCCCGAGGTGCAACCGCTGATCCTGAAGGAGAACGCCGTGCGTCTGCTCAAGCTCGGTTGAGCTTGCCACGCGGGTCACGGCCGCTCGGCCGCTGCTGGACTGTCAGGCGAGCAGAATCAGTTGCAGTGGCGCTTCGCCTTCACTTCCGGTGCGCGTCCAGGCACGCTCCGATCGACTTCTTGAACCCCCGCATCCAGCGGCCGTCCGCCAGCATCTTCGCCAGGCGCAGCCGCTCCTCGTCGTCGGAGATGTCGATGTACGCGGTGTTAGCCATGCGGCGCGACGCGCCTTCGACCGTCTTCAACGCCTCCTCCATCTCCGCCTTTGCCTGCGGATCGCCCGCCGCGACGTCGAAAGGATCGACGCACGCCGTGTAGTTCGAATCGGCGAGCTCCGGGTTCGGGAACAGATCGCGCGCGAGCTGTAGTAGCGTCTGGCCTTGTTGAGGTGTGAGATTCTTGAGACCGGCGGCCCATGCCTGCGTGGCAGGCGCCGCTTCCTTCGCGAAGGTTGGGATCGAAGCCACACAACCCACGAGTACAACGCCAAGGACCGATGCGCGCCGAAGCACGGAGTTCCGAGGTCGCAAGAGAAGCGCGATGGTCATCACGTTTTTCCGTCTCGAGGGTCGAGGCGTCATTGTTCACGAAATTTTCCAGGGTTGCCACCGCTCGCCCGAGCTTTTCAAGCCGGCGTTCCGAATCTTGAATATCATGGGAACGGGACGAGAAAGGGATTGGAACCGCCGGGCCGCCATCTGGAGGAGAACGCACATGAGCGCAGTGACACCGAAAGCCGCCAACCACGCCAACCTGCCGCCACTTGCCTCCCGCTTCGTGGACGTTGCGGCGCTGCCCTGGGAGAAGAGCCCCTACCCGGGTTGCGAGACCAAGACGCTCCTGGTGGACCGCGCCTCGGGACTGCTGACCATCTTGTTGAGAATGGCGCCGGGGGCAAGGTTGCCGGACCACGAGCACGTGCTGATCGAGCAGACCTACGTGCTCGAGGGCAGCCTCGTCTGCGGTGAGGGGGTGTGCCGCGCAGGCGAGTTCGTTTGGCGACCCGCGGGCAGCCGACACGAAGCGTGGGCCGGACCCGATGGCGGCCTCATGCTCGGCATGTTCCAGATCCCGAACCGCTTCTACCAGAACGGGCGCGAAGTCGACTTTCTGGGCAACGACTGGGAGCAGACCTGGGGTGCCGTGCACGCGCGGCGGGAGCTCGCATAGCTCGCATGAGGAGAACGCCTGACATGTGTCCGTTGTGTTGGATTGAGCGCCGGCGGTTCCTGCAGCACTTCGCGGCAACTGCCGTGACGGCGCTGAGCACGGGAGCGCTAGGCGGTGCGGCTGCGCTCTCCGCGCCCCGCCGAGCGCGTGCAGCCGAGCCCGTGATCCTGGGCAAGGGTCAGTACCGTTACCTGGTGCTGGAGAGTTGGGGCGAGCTGCCGCCGGGCGTCGCGTATCGAGATGCGGCCGCGGTGTGCGTCGACAGCAAAGACAACGTGTACGTATTCGCTCGGGGCACTCACCCGGTCATCGTCTTTGACCGGAACGGGAAGTTTCTGCGCTCGTGGGGCCAGGACATCGGCTTTACCAATGCGCACGGCGCCTCGATCGGGCCCGATGATCTGCTGTATCTCACCGACGACCACGGGCATGCGGTGCGCAAGTGCACACCAGAGGGCAAGGTGTTGATGACGATCGGAACGCCCAAAGTTCCCGCCCCCGCGTTCAGCGGAGATCCGTTCAACCGCTGCACGCACACGGCTTTGTCTCCGCAGGGCGATATCTACGTATCCGACGGCTATCAGAACGCGCGTGTGCACAAGTACTCTCCCGGCGGCAAGCTGCTGCTCTCGTGGGGCGAGCCGGGGACCGATCCGGGCCAATTCAATCTGGTGCACAACATCGCGTGTGACGAAGAGGGCTGGGTTTATGTGGCCGACCGCGAGAACCACCGGGTGCAGGTGTTCGACGGGAACGGGAGGTACCAAGCTCAGTGGAACAATCTCGCCCGCCCCTGTGGCCTGTACGTCGCCAGAGGCAAGAGCCCGCTCGCGTTCATCGGCGAACTGGGCCCGGAAACGGCGGCCACGCTGACCCGGGGTGTACCGAACCTGGGGCCTCGCGTTTCCATCGTGTCCGCGCAGGGGGAGGTGCTGGCGCATCTCGGGACGCAGCCGATCGGCGAGGCGCCTGGCCAGTTCATCGCTCCGCACGGCATCGCGGTGGATTCGCGCGGTGACATCTACGTCGCAGAGGTCGCCAACACACTTTGGCCCCAGGTATTCGGCAAGAAGCCCGACTATGAGCTGCGTTGCTTGCAGAAGTTGGTCAGGCTGAGCTGATCATGCGGCGCGCCCAAGCGGCGGCAACGCAACGAGCAGTGGGGAGAATCGAATGCGATACATCGCCAAGAGCGTAACGGGTGTGCCCGCCACCGATGGTGCCGGGGTGAGGCTGATGCGCATCATCGGCACCCCGGCCCTGGATTCGATCGACCCGTTCCTGATGCTCGACGAGTTCGGCTCCGACGATCCGAACACCTGGATCGCCGGCTTTCCCGACCATCCGCACCGAGGCTT
>Ga0335084_10001965_pt1 | contig 19579 bp, 19 predicted proteins | sample Lox_Sample_44_FD_206721 | JGI IMG/M metagenome (GOLD analysis project Ga0335084, IMG submission 206721) | Soil microbial communities from Loxahatchee National Wildlife Refuge, Florida, United States - Lox_Sample_4.4 | ecosystem: Environmental > Terrestrial > Soil > Wetlands | place: USA...
CACGCCCGGGCAGATCGGCGAGTACATCATGGTCGACTACCTCTCGCGGAAGCGGCGCAAGATTCGTTGATCGTCTCGAGTGAGGAGCTCAGGGAGCGCTGTCTCGCGGCGCGCGTGGTGCTGGAGCTCGGCTTCGGCCGCGGCGAGCTCTTGCTCGACCTGGCCGAGGCAGAGCCTGCCCGCGCGTTCGTGGGCGTCGAGATCTCGCGCAAGCGGGTCGAGAAGGTCGCCAAGCGCGCCGAAAAGCGGGGGCTCGCGAACGTCTGGCTTCTGCACGCGCCGGCCGAGTACGCGCTCGAGCGCGTGCTGCCCCCGGGCTGCGTGGAGGAGTGCTGGATCAACTGCCCCGACCCGTGGCCCAAGAAGCGGCATTGGCGCCGGCGCCTGATCCAGCCGCTCTTGCTCGAGCGGCTGGCGGCGGCGCTCGCGCCGGGCGCGCTCCTGCACATCGCGACCGACCACGTGGGCTACCGCGACTGGATCGCCGACGTCATGGCGGGACAGAGCGCCTTCGTGAGTCTCCACGCCGCGCCCTGGTCCGAGTCACGCCCCGCGCGCCGCGAGACGGCCTACGAGGCGGAATGGCGCGCGGAAGGTCGCACGCTTTCGTACTTCGACTATCGTAGGGCGCCTTGAACTCCCTCCTGGCCCATACGCCCGCCGAGCTGCGCGCCGCGTTCGCGGAGGCGGGCACGCCCGGCTTCCGCGCCGCGCAGGTCGCGCAGTGGGTCTACGGCCGGCGCGTGCGCGACTTCGCGGCCATGGGCAACCTGCCGGCCGCGCTGCGCGCCGAGCTGGGCAAGAGCTGGCGCACGCGCGCGCTCGCGCTCGAGTCCGTCCACGGCGCGGCCGATGGCACGCGCAAGCTCGTGCTCGCCACCGCCGACGGCGCGCGCATCGAGGCCGTGCTGATTCCCGAAGCGCGCCGCCAGACGCTGTGTGTCTCGTCGCAGGTCGGCTGCAGCCTGGACTGCGCCTTCTGCGCCACGGGCCGCATGGGCCTGGGCCGCAACCTGCGCGCCGACGAGATCGTCGACCAGGCGCTGCACGCGGCCGAGCTGCTCGACGCAGACGGCCGCGCACTGACTCACGTGGTGTTCATGGGCATGGGCGAGCCGTTGCTCAACCTGAAGCACGTGCTGCAGGCGATCCGCGTGCTGACCGACCCCGACGCCTTCGGCCTGGCGCCGCGCCGCATCACCGTCTCGACCGCGGGCGTCGCGCCCAAGATCGCCGAGCTGGGCGAGGCCGTGCCGGTGCGGCTTGCGATCTCGCTCCACGCTGCGCGCGACGAGCTGCGCGACGTGCTGGTGCCGCTGAACCGGCGCTTTCCGATCGCCGAGCTGCTCGCGGCCTGCGCGAAGTTCCCGACGCCCAGACGCGAGCGCCTGTCGTTCGAGTACACGCTGATCGCGGGCGTGAACGACTCAGCCAGCGACGCGCACGCGCTGGCGGCGCTGGCCAGGAAGGTCCATGCCAAGGTCAACCTGATCCCGTTGAACGAGCATCCCGGAACGACCTACCGGCGCCCGAGCGAGGCGCGCATGGACGCGTTCCTCGGCGTGCTCGCGGCCGAGCGCGTGACCGCCACGCTGCGCCGCTCCCGCGGCGACGACATCTTCGCCGCCTGCGGACAACTCGGCGCGCGCGGCGACGCGCAGCCGGGCGCGGCAAGCCCGGAACCCGCCTACCGATAAGAGTCGGATGCTCTACGCGATCGGCGACATACACGGCATGCGCGACGAGCTCGTCCGCCTGCTGTCGCGCCTGCCGCTCAGCCAGGGCGACCGACTGCTGTTCATCGGTGACTACGTGGACCGCGGCCCCAATCCCAAGGGCGTGGTCGACGAGCTGCTCCGGCTGCAGAAGAGCTACGAGTGCATCTTTCTCATGGGCAACCACGAGGCGATGTTCCTGTCGTTTCTCGGCTGGGAAGGAGCGAATTACTTCGGCGCCGAGGCCTTCCTGCACAACGGCGGAGAGACCACGCTCCAGAGCTACGGCTACTTCGAGGCCAAGGACGACTTCGCGCTCGAGCCGGCGCACGAGGCCTTCTACCGCAGCCTCGCGCTCTGGCACCTCGACGGCGAATACGCGTTCGTACACGCGGGTCTCTCGAAGGCCGCGCTCGGCTTGTCCGACGCCAAGTACGCGCTCTCGCGCGAGAAGGCGCGTGACCTCTTGTGGCAGCGCGAGACCGCCGACCTGCCGCACAGCCTGGGAGTCACCGTGATCTACGGCCACACCCCGCTGCCGGATTTCGGTGTACGCTGGAACCTGCCGTACTCGATCGGAATCGATACGGGTGCCGTCTACGGCGGTCCGCTGACGGCGATCCGGCTGCCGGACGAGACGATCTTCCAGTCCTCATGAAGCTCACCAGCGACCACGAACTGATCCGCGATGCCGTGCGCCGGCTGGCCGAGGCCGAGCTCGCGCCGATCGCGGCGCGCATCGACGCCGATGACTGGTTCCCGCGCGACTTCTTCCTGAAGCTGGGCGAGATCGGGGCGCTGGGCGTGCTGGTGCCCGAAGAGTACGGCGGCAGCGGCGGCGACTACATCGGCGCGACGCTCATCATGGAGGAGCTCGCGCGCGTGTCGGGCTCGGTGTCGCTCTCGTACGGCGCGCACGCCGTGCTGTGCGTGGGCGCGATCGCGCGCGACTGCTCGCACGAGCAGAAGAAGCGCGTGCTGCCGCGGCTGTGCAGCGGCGAGGCGATCGGCGCTTGGGCGCTCACCGAGCCGGGCTCCGGCTCCGACGCGCTGGGCATGCGCACGCGGGCGGTGCGCGCTGGCAGTCACTACGTGATCGACGGCGGCAAGACTTTCATCACCAACGGCTCCGAGGCCGAGACACTCGTGGTCTACGCGCGCACCGACCCCGCGCAGGGCGCGCACGGCATCTCGGTGTTCCTGGTCGACGCCAAGACGCCCGGCTTCCAGTGCAGCCGCACGCTCGACAAGATGGGCATGCGCGGCAGCCCGACCGCGGAGCTGCGCTTCGACGCCATGCGCGTGGCCGCCGGGGACCGGATCGGCGAGGAGAACCGCGGCGTGGCCCTGATGATGCGCGGGCTCGATGTGGAGCGCGCCACGCTCGCGGGCATCTCCGTGGGTCTCGCGCAGGCCGCGCTCGACCACTCACTCGCCTGGGCGCGCGAGCGCGAGCAGTTCGGCCGCCCGATCGCCGAGTTCCAGATGGTGCAGAAGCTGCTCGCGGACATGTACGTCGACGTGACTGCGGCGCGGCTGCTCGTGTACGAGGCCGCCGAGCTGTGCATCGCCCAGTCGAGCGGCTGCGCGAAGCTGGCGTCCGCCGCCAAGCTGCTCGCCTCCGAGATCGCCACCAAGGCGGGGCTCGCCGCCGTGCAGGTCTTCGGCGGCTACGGGTACACGCGCGACTACCCCGTCGAGCGCATCGCGCGCGACGCCAAGCTGATGGAGATCGGCGCGGGCACGTCCGAGATCCAGCGCACGATCATTGCCCGCGAGCTGCTGAAGGGCCGCTGAGTCACCCTGCCTCATACTGGGGCAGGACGCTTCAGCCACGCGCACGGTTCGGGCGCGGCCCGGCCGGCATGCCCGTTGCTCCCGAGGCGCAGCGTGGCGCTGCCGCCGATCGAAAAGTCCGAGCGCGTACGCGCCTCCGCAAACCTGCGCGACTATGCACGCGAGTGCGCAGCGTTCCGCTGGGACCGAGCGCGGGAGCACCTCGAAGGGCTGCCGAACGGCCGAGGCCTCAACATGGCGCACGAGGCCGTCGACCGGCACGCGCGCGGCCCGCGGGCGGCCAAGACCGCCCTGCGCTTCCTCGAACGCGGTGACTCGGTCCGCGATGTCTCGTACGCGGAGCTCGCCGAGTTCTCGAGCCGCTTCGCGAACGCGCTGCGCGAGCTCGGCGTCGGGAGGGGCGAGCGCGTGTTCGCGCTGGCGGGCCGGATCCCCGAGCTCTACGTCGCGGCGCTCGGCGCGCTCAAGAACGGCAGCGTGTTCTGCCCGCTGTTCTCGGCGTTCGGCCCGGAGCCGATCCGGACGCGGCTCGAGCGCGGCGACGCACGCGTGCTGGTGACTACGAGCGCGCTCTACGCGCGCAAAGTGGCGGGCCTGCGCGCATCGCTGCCCAAGCTCGAGCACGTGCTGCTCGCCCGCTGCGAGCCCGGGAGCGCGCAGCCGCCGGGCACCCACGAGCTCGACGCCTGTCTCGCGCGCGCGTCCTCGAGCTTCGAGATTCCGCCGACCGACCCCGAGGACATGGCGCTGCTCCACTTCACGAGCGGCACCACGGGGGCCCCCAAGGGCGCGGTCCACGTGCACGCCGCGGTGCTCGCGCACCACGTGACCGCGGGCCACGCCCTGGACCTGCGAACGGATGACACTTTCTGGTGTACGGCAGATCCAGGCTGGGTCACCGGAACCTCGTACGGCATTCTCGCGCCACTCAGCCACGGGACGACCACGCTGGTCGACGAATCGGAGTTCGACGCCGAGCGCTGGTACGCGACGCTCGAACGACAGCGCGTGACCAACTGGTACACGGCGCCGACGGCGGTGCGCATGTTGATGAAGGCGGGCGCCGCTCTGGCCCGGCGTCACGATCTCTCGGCGCTGCGCTTCGTGGCGAGCGTGGGCGAGCCGCTCAACCCCGAGGCGGTCCTGTTCGGGCAGGAGGCGTTCGGGATCCCGATCCACGACAACTGGTGGCAGACCGAGACGGGTGGAATCATGATCGCGAACTTCGCGTCGCAGGAGATCCGGCCCGGCTCGATGGGCCGTCCGGTGCCGGGCGTCGAGGCGGGCATCGTGCGGCGCGAGCGCGACGGAGCGGTAGTGGAGGTCACCGAGCCCGACGTGCTGGGCGAGCTCGCGCTGCGCCCGGGCTGGCCCTCGATGTTCCGCGGCTATCTGCACGACGACGAGCGCTACCGGAAGTGTTTCGCCGGCGGCTGGTATCTGTCTGGGGATCTCGCGCGGCGCGATCGCGACGGGTACTTCTGGTTCGTGGGCCGCGGCGACGACGTGATCAAGTCATCGGGTCACTTGATCGGTCCCTTCGAGGTCGAGAGCGTGCTGATGGAGCATCCCGCCGTGATCGAGGCCGCCGTGATCGGCAAGCCCGACCCCGTGGCGGGAGAGATCGTCAAGGCTTTCGTCGTGCTGCGCGCCGGCCAGACGCCGGGCACCGCGCTGCTGCGCGAGCTGTCGGCGTTCGCGCGCACCCGGCTGGGCGCCGCGGTGGCGCCCAAGGAGCTCGAGTTCCGCGACTCCGTGCCCAAGACGCGCAGCGGCAAGATCCTGCGCCGCCTGCTGCGCGCGCGCGAGCTCGGACTGCCCGAAGGAGACACTTCCACGCTCGAGGGCGCAGAGTGACTCACGAGGCGCCGGCTGCCCCGCGCGACCGCGAGCACGCACTGCGCCTGCTCCGGGGGATGGTCCGGATCCGGCGCTTCGAGGAAGCCTGCGCCGAGCAGTACAGCAAGGGCAGGATCCGGGGTTTCCTGCACCTGTACGTGGGGCAGGAAGCCGTGGCCGTCGGCGTGCTCGACTGTCTCGAGCGCGACGACGCCGTAGTGGCGACCTATCGCGAGCACGGCCACGCGCTCGCGCGCGGCATCGACTCGGCGCGCCTCATGGCGGAGATGTTCGGCCGCGCCGAGGGCTGCAGCGGCGGGCGCGGTGGCTCGATGCACGTGTTCGACGCGGCCACGCGCTTCTACGGCGGGCAGGCGATCGTCGCCGCCGGGCTGCCGCTGGCCGTCGGGCTCGCGCTCGCCGACCAGATGCAGCGCCGCCCGCGAGTCACCGTGTGCTTCTTCGGCGAGGGCGCGGTCGCCGAAGGCGAGTTCCACGAGGCGATGAACCTCGCGGCGCTGTGGCGGCTCCCGGTGCTCTTCGCCTGCGAGAACAACCTGTACGCGATGGGCACCGCCCTGTCGCGCTCCGAGTCCGAGACCAACCTGTGCGTGAAGGCGGCCAGCTACGAGATGCCCGCGTGGTCCGTCGACGGCATGGACGTGCTCGCGGTCGAGGACGCCACGCGCAGGGCCATGACCGCGGTGCGGGAGGGCGGCCCGCTGTTCCTCGAGCTGCGCACGTACCGGTTCCGCGCGCACTCGATGTTCGACCCGCAGCTGTACCGCGACAAGGCCGAGGTCGAGCTCTGGAAGCAGCGCGACCCGATCCCCGCGTTCGCGTCCCGCGCCCAGGCGAGCGGCGCGCTGCGGCCCGAGGACCGCGCAGCCCTCGAGCAGGAGGCCGAGGCCGAGATGGCGCAGGCGGTTGCTTTCGCCGAGGCGGGCCGGCTCGAGCCCGTCGCCGAGCTCGCCCGCCACGTGTATTTCGAGGGCGAGGCGCGATGACCGAGCGCATCCAGCAGAGCTTCCGCGATGCCTTCCGGCAGTCACTGCGCGAGGCGCTCCTGCGCGACGAACGCGTGTTCCTGATGGGCGAGGACGTGGGGCGCTATGGCGGCAGCTACGCGGTGAGTCACGGCTTGCTCGCGGAGTTCGGGCCCGAGCGCATCCGCGACACGCCGCTGTCGGAGTCCGGGTTCGTAGGCGCGGGCATCGGAGCGGCGCTGGGCGGGATGCGTCCGATCGTCGAGATCATGACCGTGAACTTCAGCCTGCTGGCGCTCGACCAGATCGTGAACGGCGCGGCCACGCTCTCGCACATGTCGGGGGGCCAGATCCACGTACCGCTCGTGATCCGCATGGCGACGGGCGCCGGCCGCCAGCTGGCCGCGCAGCACTCCCACAGCCTGGAGGGCTGGTATGCGCACATCCCGGGCATCAAGATCGCCGCCCCCGCGACGCTCGAGGACGCCCGCGGCATGCTGTGGACCGCGCTTTGCGACCCCGACCCGGTGCTGATCTTCGAGCAGGCGCGGCTCTACCCGGTCGAGGGCGAAGTGGCCGCGGACGCGGGTCCCGTCGACCTCGAGCGAGCGGCGGTGCGCCGATCGGGCCGCGACGTCAGCCTGATCGCCTACGGCGGGACGCTCGACCGCGCGCTCGAGGCGGCGCAGTCACTCGCCGCCGAGGGCATCGAGGCGGAGGTGCTGGACCTGCGCGTGCTGCGGCCGCTCGACGAGGCCGCGATCCTCGCGACCGTGGCGCGTACTCACCGCGTGGTGATCGCCGACGAAGGCTGGAGGAGCGGCAGCCTCTCCGCGGAGGTCGCCGCGCGCATCGCCGAGCGCGCCCTGGGGGAGCTCGACGCCCCGATCCGCCGCGTGTGCACGGCGGAGGTCCCGATCCCCTACCCGAAGCACCTGGAAGACGCAGCGCTGCCGTCGGCAGCGGGAATCGCCGCCGCGGCGCGCGAGCTGGTGGGCCGCCGTGGCTGAGTTGAGCATGCCTTCGCTCGGCGCCGACATGGATCGGGGCAAGATCCTCGAATGGCGCAAGAAGGTCGGTGAGTCCTTCGTCCGCGGCGAGATCGTCGTGCTGGTCGACACCGACAAGGCCGAGATCGAAGTCGAGAGCTTTCACGACGGCGTCCTCGACGAGATCCTGGTTGCCGTCGGCGAGACCGTGCCGGTGGGAACGCCGATCGCGCGCTTCACCGCATCCGCGCGTCCCGGCGCCGCGCCAGCCACGCCCCCGCCCCCAGTGACTCGCGCGCCGCCCGCGCCTGCGACTCCACCCAGGCCCCCGCGGCCCGCGGCGCCCGCCGCCGCGCCACCGGCCCCGGCGGCCGCCCGCGCGCATGCCACGCCGCTCGCGCGCCGCATCGCCGCGGAGCGCGGCGTCGACCTGACCGCGCTCGTCGGCAGCGGAGTCGACGGCGCGATCACTCGCGAGGACGTCGAGCGCGCCGCTGCGCCTGCGGCTCGGTCCGCCGTGCCGCGCGACCGGGCGGGCGCGATGCGCGCCGCGATTGCGGCCGCGATGGAGCGCGCGAACCGCGAGATCCCACACTACTACGTGGAGTCACGCATCGATCTCGGCCGCGCCACCGAGTGGCTCGCCGCGGCCAACGCGGCGCGCCCGATCGGCGAGCGGCTGCTGCCGGCGGCGCTGTTCGTGAAGGCGGTCGCGCTCGCGGCGCGCGAGGTGCCGGAGCTGAACGGCTTCTGGCGCGAGGGGGCGTTCGAGCCCGCGCGCGAGGTGCACGTGGGGCTGATCGTGTCACTTCGCCAAGGCGGGCTGCTCGCGCCCGCGCTGCACGACGCGGCCGACAAGAGTCTCTCGCAGATCATGGTCGCCTTGCGCGACGGGGTCGCGCGCGCCCGGGCAGGCAAGCTGCGCAGCTCCGAGGTCTCGGGCGCGACCATCTCACTCACCAATCTCGGCGATCAGGGCGCGCAGCGCGTGTTCGGCGTGATCATGCCGCCGCAGGTCGCGCTGGTGGGCTTCGGGCGGGTGACCGAACAGCCCGTGGCGTCAGGCGGGCTGATCGGGGCGCGCCCGGTGGTGGACGTGAGCGTGGCCGGCGATCACCGCGCGAGCGACGGGCACCGCGCGGGGCGCTTCCTGTCGGCGCTCGCGCGGCTGCTCGCCGAGCCGGAGCGTCTGTGAGCCGCGCCGAGCTGCGCGCCGCGATCTTCTCGGCCCTGGCCGAGGTGGCGCCCGAAGCCGATCCGGGCACGCTGCGCGACGAGCTCCCGCTGCGCGATCAGCTCGACCTGGACTCGATGGACTTCCTGAACCTGCTGATCGGCGTGCACCAGCGCACGGGGGTCGAGATTCCCGAGGCCGACTACGGGGAGCTCGCGAGCCTCGAGCAGCTCGTCGCGTACCTGGAGGCGAAGCAGCGGGGTTGAGGCAGCAGGAACGCCGGTTGCATCGAGGAGGCATCATGGAGATTCACTGGGACAACGTGGAGGAAGTGGACGAGGCGCTCCGGCACAAGCTGGAGGCGCGCATTCGCCGGCTGGTCGCGCAGCACGACGACATCCTGTCGATGCGCATCACGGGAAAGGGAGGCCATCACCACCGGCACGGCGCGCGCGAGATTCACATCGCCGCGCAGGCCAAAGGCCGGGTCATGACGGCGACCCGCTCCGCGCCCGACCTCGCGCGCGCTCTCCACGACGCCGTCGACGCCTTCGCGCACGAGCTGCGCCACGTGCGCGGAAGGCGCACGTCCACGCGCGTGCGGGCGCGCGCCGGCGGCCCGCCGCTCCTGGGCCTCGTCGATCGGCTCTACCGCGACGGGGGCTACGGCTTCGTGCTCACCGACGATGGGACTTCCGTCTACTTCCACCGCAACGCCGTGCACGGCGATCTCGACTTCGAAAAGCTCGAGGTGGGTCAGCGCATCGCGCTCGACGTGGAGGACGGCGACGAAGGGCCGCAAGCCACGGTGCTGCGCCCGGCGCGGGACGTGCCGTTGCCCTGACTCAGTCCTTGAGCTTCTCGAGCACTCGCAGCAGATCGAACGCAGTCACGATGCCGAGGAGCTGCGATCCCGCGCTGACGAACACGCGGTGGATGTGCTGCTCGCGCAGGAGCCGCGCGATCTCGGGAGCGGGTGTGCTCGGCGAGATGGTGAGGACCTCGGCGGTCATGGCCTCGCTCACGCGCAGCGCGGCCAGCCGGTTCTCGAAATCCTCGGGGCCGGCCGCCCAGTCCGGCGACGAGTACGGCAGCAGGTCGCGGAAGTAGCCCGTCTCGAAGCGGGCGGTACCGCTCTCTTCCTGGACGGCGCGGATCAGGTCGCTCGCGGTGATCACACCGATCAGCGTGCCCAGGTCGTCGACGACCGGCGCGCCGCTGATCTCCTCCTCTGCGAACAGGCGGTGGACCTCGAGCAGGGAAGCTTCGGGGTTCACGCTGATGAGACGGGTCTCCATGAGCTCGCGGGCAGTGGGCAACACACTCGTCCTCCTCGGGTCAGGTGGTGAATTTCGTCTCAGTGGGGGGAGGGCGCAAAGGGACGCTGTGTCACTCTACCTCGGGCATTCCGGCCCCTGCGCCCTTCTTCTCTTCCATCTCGGTGAGCGTTCCTTCGGCCAGGAGCAGAACTCCGGCCACCGATACCGCGTTGTCGAGCGCCGACCGGATCACCTTGGCGGCGTCGATGATTCCGGCCTCGACCAAGTCCACGTAGCGGCCGCGTGCGGCATCGAACCCGAACGAGCCGGCGCCCGCGCGCATGCGCTCTACGACGACCCCGGCGTCGCAGCCCGAATTCACGGCGATCTGGCGGGTCGGCGCCTCGAGCGCCTGGCGCAGGATCCGCACGCCCGTGCGCTCGTCGCCCTCACACTTCTGCTCGACGGCCTCGACGGCGGGAATCGCGCGCAGGAGCGCGAGACCCGCGCCGGGAACGATGCCCTCGGCGACCGCGGCCTTGGTCGCGTTGATCGCGTCGTCGAAGGCCTCGCGGCGACTCTTCATCTCCGCCTCCGAAGGAGCACCGACGCGGATCACGGCCACGCCGCCCGAGAGCTTGGCGAGTCTCTCCTCGAGCTTCTCGCGGTCATAGTCCGACTTGCTGTCGGCGATCGCGCGCCGGAGCTCCTCGCAGCGCCCCTTCAGCGCCGTGGGATCTCCGCCGCCGCCGATGATCGTCGTGGTGTCCTTGTTCACGATGACTCGCTTGGCCTTGCCGAGCTGAGGGAGCTCGAGATTCTCGAGCTTGAGGCCGAGCTCCTCGGACACGATCGTGCCGCCGCACAGCGTCGCGATGTCCCGGAGGATCTCCTTGCGCCGGTCGCCGAAGCCCGGCGCCTTGACTGCGCACGCCTGCAGCGTGCCGCGCAGCTTGTTCACGACGAGGGTCGCCAGCGCCTCGCCTTCGACGTCCTCGGCGATGAGCAGGAACGCACGCCCCTCCTTGGCGATGCGCTCGAGCAGCGGGAGCAGATCGCGCAGCGTCCCGATGCGTTTCTCGTGCAGGATGACCAGCGGCTCCTCGAGCACCGCCTCGACTTTCTCGGCGTTGGTCACGAAGTACGGCGACAGGAAGCCGCGGTCGAACTGCATGCCCTCGACGATCTCGAGCGAGGTCTCCGTGCCGCGCGCCTCCTCGACGGTGACGATGCCTTCCGATCCGACGCGCTCGATCGCCCGAGCGACCATGCGCCCGATCTCCACGTTGCCGTGCGCGGAGATGCTCGCGACCTGCTCCTTCTCGCGAAGCACCGTGACAGGCTTCGAGATCGCACGCAGTGCCTCGACCGCCGCGGCGACTCCCCGATCGAGCCCGCGCTTCAGGTCGACGGCGCTCGCGCCGGCCGCCACGTTGCGCACGCCGTCCGCCAGGATCGCGTGCGCGAGCAGGGTCGAGGTGGTGGTTCCGTCGCCGACGGCCTCGCCGGTGCGGATGGCCGCCTCGCGCAGCATCTGCGCGCCCAGGTTCTGCTCGGGGTCGGGCAGATCGACGCGCTTGGCGATGGTCACTCCGTCGTCGCAGACGATCGGCGAGGAGAACTTTCGCTCGAGCAGCATCGAGCGGGATTTCGGGCCCAGCGTCGCTCGGACCGCGTCGGCCAGCGCGGCGGCCCCGGCGAGGATCTTCTCCCGAGCCTGGTCGCGGAACAGGAGCCGTGTGTGTGCCACGCCCGAGGCCTCAGCAAGCGGCGTGCCGCGCCCGGGGCGGGCTTCAGCCGTGCGGGCACTCGACGTGCACGGCCATGTGGGACAGGCGGATCAGCTCGCGCTCCTGGCGGCGCAGCTCCCACGAGTCGTAGAGGAAGATCTCGAGCGGGCGCCACATGGCCACCCAGCCGCCGATCAAGAGACTCTCCTGCCCGAGCTCCGCGACCGGTGAGTCAGTGAGCCGCACGAGCGCCTGACCGAGGACGAAGCACAGCGCGTAGAACGCGAGACCCACGGCGAGGCTCGTGCGCCCGCGGGCCATGAGCGCGCGGTGCTGCCGGTGCTTGCTCTCCGCGCGGTAGCGGAAGTGGTTGCGGATGGCGTCGCTCACCAGCGCGTTCAGCTCCGCCGGGGTCTCGTGGCGCACCTCCTCGAGGTGGATCACCAGCTCGAGCGGAATGCGCCGGGGCAGATCCCCGGCCCAGCCGATGATGAACTCCTCGGCGGTCGCGTCGAGCTCGCGCTCGCGGAAGGGCGAGGGATCGAAGGAGTGGAAGAGCTGCGCCAGGAGCCGCAGCCGCAGCTCGATCCGACCCGGCGGGTCCTTCAGCTGGTCTTTTCCACCAGCGGGATCTGCAGCTTCACTCCGGGGACCAACTTCCTGAAGTCGACGTCGGGGTTGTAGCGGTGGATGAGCCAAGTGGGCACACCGTAGAGCTTGTGCGACAGAACCCACAGGGTATCGCCGGAGCGCAGGCTGTGCTCGACCGTGCCCGTCACGCGGAAGCTGCCGAAGAAGTCCTCCTCGATGCCCTTGTGGTACTCGAGGCGGCGCTGCTGGAACTCCTCGGGGGTCACGCGCGCGAAGTCCAGGCGCAGCGACTGGCCCACGTGGATCGGCTGGCGGCCCTTCAGCTTGTTCAGGTTGCGCAGGCGCTGGGGCGAGACCTCGAGCCAGTCGGCGAAGTGACCGAGTGTCTCGTCGTCGTCCACCAGCACGCGGTCCTTCTTGAGCCGCATGTAGGGCGGGTCGTCGGCGGCCGCCGGCACCGCCAGGGCAGGAGTCACTGCGGGCTCGGCCACGGCGACGGTCACGGGCGCCGGCCGGTTCGGCACGGGCACGAGCTTGGGCTCGGGGCCCGCGAGGTCGGCGCTCGAGAACACCTCTTCGGTGCCGTCGTCGGCCGGCGGGGTCTCGGTCAGCCTGGGCGGCGCGCCGGCGGGCTCGAGCGCCGCGATCGGCTCGCTCGGCGGCGGGGGCGCGGGCTCGGCGGCGGGCGGCGGCGGCTCGGCCTGCGCGGGCGCCTGCTCGAGTGACTGCGAGACGGCGATCGCCACCTCGGCGGCGGGCGGCGGCACGGCGGGCTTGGCCTCCTCGGCGGGCGGGGCAGGCGTAGGCGCGGCCGGCTCGGGCGCCGCGGTCTGCGCGATCACGACCGGCGGCACGATGCGCTTGGGCGCGGTCCCGGGCCGGTCGGGCAGCTGCAGCACCTGGCCGGCGTAGATGCGCTGGCGCCGGCCCAGGTCGTTCTGCGACAGGATCTGCGCCACGGTCGTGCGGTTCTCGGAGGCGATCTCCGACAGTGTGTCCCCCCGCCGCACGGTGTAGTAGCGGCTCGCGTGCTGGTCGCTGTGTCTCTCCTCCTTGGGCACCGCGGCGATCCAGCGCGAGCCGTCTCCGGCGGTCGTGCCCGCGGGCAGGCGCAGGGCATAGCCGCGCGGGATGCGCTTGCCCGAGCGGAAGACCGGCGGACGCAGGGCCGGGTTCAGGTCGGCCACCTGCTGCGGCGAGACACCGAGCCGCCGCTGCAGGTCGTTCACGTCGGCGTAGAAGGGCAGAGTCACGACGTCGACCGGGTGCGGCGAGTCTCTGCGCACCGGGCCGAAATACGACTCGTAGGACTGGATCACCTTCCGCGCGGCGAGGAACTGCGCGTAGAAGTTCCGCGAGGCGAAGCCGAAGGTGCGGCCGTCGTAGTTCGCGACGATCTCGTCGATCCGGTCGGTGCCGAGCCGCTTCACCGCGCGGGCCATGCCGCCGGCACCGTGGTTGTAGGCCGTGAGCGCGAGCGGCCAGCTGCCGAGGATCGCGTAGTTCTCGCGCAGCAGCCGCGCGGCGGCGCGCGTCGAGGTGATCGGATCGAGCCGCTCGTCGACCACGTAGTCGACCTTCATGAAGCGCCGGCCCGTGCCGCGCATGAACTGCCACACGCCGGCCGCGCCGTACTTCGAGTAGGCGCGCACGTTGAACGAGGACTCCACGTGCGGCAGGAGCGCCAGGTCCTCGGGCATGCCCTGCGCCCGGAACACCGCGCGCATCTCCTCTTCGTACGCGCCCGAGCGCACCAGCCCCTCGCGGAACTTGTCGCGCTGACCCAGCTGGAAGCGCAGCTCGTCCTTGGCGTCGCGGAAGTCTCCCGCCGTGGGAGCGTGGCCGAGCGCCGCGGTGAACAGCCGGACGATCTGCTGCTCGTGCTCGCTGCGCGGCTCGCCGCCGCGGCCGAGCCAGTCCAACACCTCGCGGTAGCGCGCCTTGTAGCCGTCGACGATCCGCTCGCGCGCGCGCGGCGAGCTCTCGCCCTCGAAGCGGATGTGCTCGTACACCACGTCGAGCAGGCGCGCGTCGTGGAGGAATCCCCCGTCGGTGCTGGCCTCGGTGTACACGCGCACCCAGAACGAAACCGCGGGCGTGAGCGCAGCGGGCTCGGGAAAGGGCTCCGAGGCGGCGGCGCGCAGGGACGGGAGCGCCAGCGCAGCCCACAGCGCGAGCGCAAGAAGTCCACTCCGACGCCCGACTGCGCTCAACAAACTCCCCCGCGAGGCTTATCGCACGGCACCGTTCGGCCCTTGAGGCGCGGGAGGATAAGGGAGCGACAGGGCGCGCGCGAATCGCCGCGCCAGCCGTGCCCGGGCGCGCCGATTCTGCAAACGGCCGCCCGTGCGCGCGGCCAGTTCTACACCGCTCCCGACCCGGAGGTCAGTGAGTCGCGCAGAGTCACTTGAGTGCACTGGCATGCTCGTGCTGCGTCACACCACCATTGCGGAGAAGACATGAGAGCTCTCGCGCTCGCGTTCCTGCTCGCGCCATGGCTCGGCGGCGAAGCCCGCGCAGCGACGGTCACGGACCCGACCGGTGACTTCCTGTCGAGTTACAGCGGGCCGCAGGGCGCCGACCTCGACGTGGTGTCGACCAACGCCACGCTGCACGGGTCCGACCTCGTGCTGAACGCCACGCTGGCGGGCCCGATCGGCACCACTCCCGGTGCGTTCTACGTCTGGGGCGTGGACCGCGGCGCCGGCGCGAGCACGGCGAGCTTCGCCAGCCTGAGCCTGCCGAACATCGTCTTCGACTCGGTGGTGATCGTCCAGCCCGACGGGTCGGGTCAGGTGGTCCTCCTGGGCGGAGCCTCGCCGGTGATGACGCCGCTCGCCAGCGGCTCGGTCTTGATCTCGGGCAACAGCTTCGCGGCCACGGTGCCCCTCTCGATGCTGCCCTCGAACGGGCTCAGCGCGCAGAGCTACACCCAGAACTTGTGGCCGCGCTACCTCGGAGTGACCAGCGACGACCAGATCTCCGACTTCGCGCCCGACGCGACCATGGCGCCGGTCACGGCACCCGAGCCCGTCGCGCTCGCGCTCGTGGGTCTCTCGGGTCTGTGCCTGCTCGCCCGCGCCCGCAGGCCGAGCGAAGGCCGCCCCAGAAGATAACTGGCCGCGCCGGCCTGATATGCTGGCGCGCGATGGGACCCCTACAAGGCATTCGTGTGCTCGAGTTCGCGGGGATCGGGCCCGGTCCGTTCTGCGCGATGCTGTTGGCCGACATGGGCGCGGACGTGGTGCGCATCGACCGCGCGTCGAGCGCGGCCGGACGCGCGCCCGTGGACCCGCTGCTGCGCGGGCGCCGCAGCATCGCCGTCGACCTGAAGCAGCGCGAGGGGATCGAGGCCGTGCTGCGGCTGATCGCGGGCGCCGACGCGCTGATCGAAGGCTTCCGGCCCGGTGTGATGGAGCGGCTCGGGCTGGGACCCGACGCGTGTCTCGCCCGCAACCCGAAGCTCGTCTACGGCCGCATGACCGGCTGGGGCCAGGACGGGCCCATGGCGCAGGCCGCGGGTCACGACATCAACTACATCGCGCTGGCCGGCGCGCTCGAGGGCATCGGCCGCGCGGGTCAGCCGCCGCTTCCGCCGCTCAATTTGGTGGGTGACTTCGGCGGCGGCGGCATGCTGCTCGCGTTCGGCGTGCTCGCGGCGCTGCTCGAGCAGAAGCGCTCGGGCAAGGGCCAGGTGGTCGACGCGGCGATGGTCGACGGCGCGGCGCTGCTCATGTCCATGTTCTGGGGCATGAGACACCTGGGCATGTGGAGTGACGTGCGCGGCACGAACCTGCTCGACACCGGCGCGCACTTCTACGAGGTCTACGAGTGCGCCGACGGCAAGTACATCTCGCTCGGCTCGATCGAGCCGCAGTTCTACGCCGAGCTCGTGAAGCTGGCGGAGCTCGAGCCGGCGGAGTTCCCGCAGCTCGACCGCGCGAGCTGGCCCGAGCTCAAGCGCAAGCTGGCGGCGGTGTTCAAGCGCAAGCCGCGCGCCGAGTGGTGCCGGATCATGGAGGGCAGCGACGTGTGCTTCGCGCCGGTTCTGTCCATGGGCGAGGCGCCCGCGCACCCGCACAACGTGGCGCGCAAGACTTTCATCGAGGTCGCGGGAGTGACTCAGCCGGCGCCCGCGCCGCGCTTCAGCCGCACGGCGCCCGAAGTGAGTCGGCCGCCTGCGCGCCCCGGTGAACACGGCGAAGACGTGCTCGCGAGCTTCGGCTTTTCGGCGCCAGAGATCCGCAAGCTGCGCGAGAGCAAAGCCATCGGCTGAGCGGGGGGCCGTGCCCGACGCCGCGCTGCTCGACAACGTCCGCCACCTCGCCGGGCTGCAGTGCGAGCTGCGCCTGTGGCTCGAGGCGCACGATGCGTCGGGCGCCGACCCGGCGCTCGCCGCCGAGCGCGCCGCCGCCGCGCGCGCGCGCGCGGAGCTGCGCGCGCTCTACGCGGGCTTGTTCCCCGACGCGGAGCGCGAGCGCGTGTTTCGCGCGGCCGGCGCCCAGGCGCGCGCGGAGTTCCTGGTGCGCGAGCGCGACGGAGCGCTCGGCCTGCGCATCGTGCGCGCGGCGCTGCGGCCCAACGAAGGCCACCTGGACGAGCTGGCGTTCGTGCACGCCGTCGCGGCCGCGGCGGGCGTGATGCTCGGCTCGGCCGGCGTCGTGCACCTGGACCCGGACTTCGTGCGCGGCGCGGGGCCGGTCGACGCGCGGGCGCTGCTGCGCCACGCCGACGTGACTCGCGACGTGGAGTTCCTGGCCCGCGACCTCGCCAAGCGCCTCGAGTCACAGGCGCGCGTGCTGGCGGGCGCGCGGCCGAGCGTGGAGCCGTCGCCGCACTGCCGGCGGCCGCAGACCTGCGGCTTCTGGAAACGCTGCACCGCGGGGCGCGCGCGCGACTGGATCGGCCACCTGCCCGGGCTCCGGCCGCAGAATCACGCGGCGATCGTCGAGGCGGCCGTCACGCGCATCGGCGACCTGCCCGACGCGCTGGCGCAGACTCCCGCGCAGCGCAACGCGCGCGAGGCGTTGGCGCGCGGGGGCCCGGTGGTGACTCCCGAGCTCGAGGCGGCGCTCTCGGCGCTCGGACCGTCGCCCGACTTCCTCGACTTCGAGGCGATCGTGCCCGAGCTGCCGCTGTATCCGGGCACGCGGCCGCTCGAGCCCGTGCCCTTCCAGTGGTCGGCGCACCTGGGCGAGCCGGACGGCTCGCTGCGGCACGCGGAGTATCTCGCCGGGAGTGGCGCGGACCCGCGGCGCGGCTTCGCGGAGACGCTGCTCGAGGCGTTCGCGGGCCGGGTCCGGCCGGTCGCGGTGTACTCGAGCTTCGAGTCCGAGGTGCTGGAGCTCCTGGCGCGCGTGTTCCCGGAGCTGGCGCGCGAGCTCGACGCGCTGCGCGCGCGGCTGTTCGATCTCCTGCCCGTGCTGCGCCGCTCCGTGTATCACCCGGAGTTCCTGGGCTCGTTCTCGCTCAAGCGCGTGGCACCGGTGCTGGCGAAGGGCTTCCGCTTCGACGACCTGCCCGGGATCGCCGACGGCGGCGCCGCCGCGCGCGGCTGGCACGCGCTGGCGCGCGGCGAGCTCTCGGCCGCCGACGCGGCGCGCGTGCTGGCCGAGCTGCGCGCCTACTGCGCGCGCGACTCACTCGCCCTGGCCGAGCTCACGCGCGCGCTGCGCGCCCTGGCAGCGCAGCCAGCTCACTCCGTTCCGTAGCTCAGGCTCGAGCGCACCCAGCGCATGCGCGCGGCGCGGATCTCGGACGAGGGCGCCTGCGCCATCTCGAGCGCGAACGGCGCGCTCGAGCCCGCCGCGATCCGGGCTACCGAGAACGCCACCTCGCGCTTGCCCACCGTGAGCCGGAACTCCGCGCGCGCCTGGTCGACGCTGGTGGCGTTCACGATCCGGCCGCGCACGCGGATCCCGCCGCCCGAGTCGGTCACCGAGCTGGGACCGACGAAGAAGCCGCTGCCCAGCGCCTGCAAAGTGGGGTTGGTGAGGTCGACCGAGGCCGTGTTCGGGTCGTTCGTGACTCGCGCGGCCAGCGCTTCGGACTCGCTGCGCGGGCCGCTCGGCGCCGCGGCGGGCGCCAGGGCGGGGGCCGGCGCGGGCGGAGGTGCGGGCGCCGGAGCGGCTACGGCCGTGGCTGCGGGGGCGCCGCTCTTCTCGCTCCACGAAGTCACTGCGCTGCCGCGCCGCAGCTCGAACGAGACACCGGTCTTGCCCGCGAACAGGGACGACGAGGCCGAGCCGTCGAGCGAGGAGAGTGACAGCGCGGAGCCGAGCTTCGAGGTGGCCATGCGCAGGGTCTGCTGCGGGGCATCGGCGTCGCCGGCCGCGAACAGGCCCAGCACCGTCTGCTCACCGCCGGTCGCCGCGCCGGCCGTGCCGGGTGCCTCGCGGCCCAGCCAGACCAGGTCGCGGCCCTGGTCGTCGACCACGCGCAGCGCGTGCCGCACCTCCAGCTCGTCGACCCTGAGCGCGCCTCGGGCCGCGACCGCGCCGACGGGCAGCTCCAGGCGCGCCGCGAACAGTCCCCCCGCGATCGCCAGGCTCGTGAAGGTGGTGAACAGCGCGCCGATCACGATCCACAGGCGGCGATTCGCGCGCTCGAGCTCCCCGATGCGCGCCACCACCCACGCGTCCACGTTCTCGATGTTGCGTTCCATGCGGGAATCGTAACCCGCGCAGCGCAACACGCCGGTGTGTCGCTCACAGGTGGTCGGTGGAGTTCCAGGACAGGAGCCGCGGCTCCGGCTCCAGCACCAGCTCCGAGACCGCGCAGTTGGCGAGGTGGTAGCGGTGCCACTGAGTCGAGTCGCGGTCGATCAGCGTCCCCAGCGTGAAGCCGAGCGCGGCGCCGTGACTCACCACGATCGCCTGCTCGCCGCGGTGCGCGCGCGCGATGCGCTCGAGCGCGTCGCGCACGCGCGCGATCACCTCGCGCGGCGACTCGCCGCCCGGCGGCGCGAAGCCCGGATCCTGCGCGATGCGTTCGAAGAAGCGGTGCTCGCGCATCAGGTCGTCGTACGAGACCCCTTCCAGCTCGCCGATGCCGTACTCGCGCAGGCCCGGCTCGAGCCGCAGCTCGAGGCCCAGGCGCGCGGCGATCGGCGCCGCGGTCGCGCGCGTGCGCCGCAGCGGGCTCACGTACAGCGCCACCGGCCGTGGCTCGCGCAGCGCGAGATGCTCCGCGACGCGGCCGGCCTGCAGCTGGCCGCGCTCGGTCAGCTCGCTGTCGGTCGAGCCGTGCCAGATGCGCGCCGCGTTCGCCGCGATCTCACCGTGGCGCACGAGCACGAGGCGGGCGGCCGAGTCTGCCATGGCTAGATCAACATCGCGAGCTGGCGTGACTGGGCGAGCAGCTCGCCGCGCCGGGTCCAGATCTCGCCGTCCTCCTCGGCGAAGCCGTCGCGCAACGTGCGCGAGCGGAACACGCCGAGATAGTAGTCGTCGGGCCGCGCGTCGCGCGGCACCGGCGCGCGGAAGTGGATGGTGAGGTCC
>Ga0335084_10001966_pt1 | contig 19568 bp, 21 predicted proteins | sample Lox_Sample_44_FD_206721 | JGI IMG/M metagenome (GOLD analysis project Ga0335084, IMG submission 206721) | Soil microbial communities from Loxahatchee National Wildlife Refuge, Florida, United States - Lox_Sample_4.4 | ecosystem: Environmental > Terrestrial > Soil > Wetlands | place: USA...
CTCGCGCGGATCTCGTCCGACACGTCGCGCCCGGCGATCCGCGCCAGCGCCGCGCGCGCGCTGTCGAGGGCGTCCTGCACGCGGTAGGGCGAGGGCTCGAAGTGGTTGACGTAGCGGAACAGCTCCGTGCTGACCGAGGCGACGCCGAGCATCACCGCCGAGCTGTCGCGCAGCAGCGGGATGTAGGTGGCGTCGACGCGCGCCGCGGCCTGCTGCTGGTCGCGCCAGCTGAGCGCGAAGAGCAGCGCCACGGCGACGAAAGCGAGGCTCGCGGCCCCCACGAGGAGCAGCAGCTTGCGGCGGATCGGCGTGTCCGGCAGGTGGGCGATCGACATCGGGCCCTCCGTTTCAGCGCAGCAGGTCGTTGGTGTACAGCTCGGCGTGCGGCGGCGCGCGCGAGATGAGCTTGTTCTTCGCCAGGATGCCGGCGACGCGGTCGACGTCCTGCGCGCGGTGCTCGCCGAGGACGCGCCCGCCGGCCCCGATCAGCCGCGCCACCTCGGCCATCTGCTGGCGCTGGTGCTGCAGCTCGAGCTTGCCGCTGCGGTCGTACCGCATCACGATGCGCACCGCGCCCTCCGGGTCGCGCAGCGCGTCGGCCCAGCCGCGCAGCGAGGCGCGCACCATGCGCCGCGCGAGATCCGGACGCTCCTTGAGCAGCGCGCGGCTGGTGAACAGCGTGTCGCCCGGGAAGTCGAGGCCATAGTCGGCGAAGTCGAACACGCGCAGCTCGCTGCGCTTCACGCTGCGCAGCAGCTCGGGCAGCTCGTTGTAGGTCATGGTGTTGATCACGTCGAGCTCGCGCGTGAGGAACGGCTTCAGGCTGGTCTGCAGCGCCGACACCTTCACCTTGCGCACGTCGACGCCGCTCTGCTGCATCAGCGCGTAGAACTGCACCTCGTTGCCGAAGAACCAGATGCCGACGCGCTTGCCGACGAAGTCGCGCGGCCGGCGGATGCCGGAGTCGGCGCGCGTCACCAGCACCAGGCCGCTCGAGCCGAAGATCTGCGCCACCGAGATCACCGGCGCGCCGCCGTCGACCGCCTTCACCAGGTCGGCGAACCAGCGCGTGCCGAACTGCGCCGCGCCGACGGTGACCATCTGCACCGGGTTGCTGTCGGAGGCGCCGGGGCGGATGGTGAGGTCGATGCCCTCTTCACGGTAGTAGCCCTTGTCCAGGCCGACGTAGTACCCCGCGAACTGGCATTGCGTGAGCCACTGCAGCGTGAGCGTGACCTTGTCGAGCGGCTTCGCCGCCTGCGCGTGCGCCGACGTGGCGCCGAGCAAGACGGCGAAGCAGATGCAGAGCCTGGCGAACATGTCTCCCCCTCCCTGGCCGGCGAGCGGCGCGGGCTACAATAGCAGCAAGCAGGCCGGCTCAGGGAGCGGCGGATGAACGACGATCTCGACCTCACCAGGCATTTCAGCGCCGCGCACAAGGTGTCCGAGCCGCAGCACGACCCGGTCGCGCTCAGCCGGATCGACGACCTCGGCGCGATCGGCGACAACAAGCTGAAGACCGCCGGCTTCTACGCGCGCATCGTCTCCGCGCAGGGCGGGCGCGGCCGGGCGCGCCTGCCCGGCGAAGTCACCATCCTCGTGATCGAGGACGACGACGGCACGGCGCTGGTGATCGAGAAGGTGCTGCGCAATTTCGGCTACCTGACGCGGCGCGCGCGCAGCCGCGCGGAGATCGTGCAGCGCCTCGGCGAGAAGCCGATGCCCGACATGCTGCTGCTCGACGTGATGCTGCCCGACGTGAACGGCTTCGACGTGCTGAACCGCGTGCGCGGCCATCCGCTGGTGAAGAACATCCCGGTGCTGATGCTCACCTCGAAGTCCGACCGCAAGGACATCGCGCGCGGCCTCGCGCTCGGCGCCGACGGCTACCTCACCAAGCCCGCGCTGCCGAGCACGCTGATCGACGCCGTGCAGGCGATCATGGCCGGCTAGCGGCCGGCGCCCGCGCGCCCTAAGATCTCGAGCCCGAGCGCCACGCGCGCGGCGAGCGTCTCAGGGCCCGGCAGGCTAGGCCTCGCCCGCCGGGCCCGCAAGTTCAGAATCTGTACCTAGCGGCGCTGGGCTCGTGCTCGATGCGGCGACCGGCGGCGGGTAAATTGCGTAACAGCTTAGTATCCTTCGACCGGCATGTCGCCTGCGCACGTCACCATCATCGGCTGCGGCTTCGGCGGGCTGTGGGCCGCGCAGGGTCTCGCGCGCGCTCCGGTCCGGCTGACCGTGATCGATCGCACGAATCACCATCTCTTCACGCCGCTGCTCTACCAGGTGGCGACCGCGGGACTCTCGGCGCCGTCGATCTCGGCGCCGATCCGCCACATCCTCGGCGGGCAGAAGAACGCGACGGTGCTGCTCGGCGAGGCGCAACAGGTCTTGCCCGGCGACAAACAGGTCATCCTCGAAGATGGCTCGGCGCTCTCCTACGACTACCTCGTCGTCGCGAGCGGCTCGATCAACCATTACTTCGGCAACGACGCGTGGGCTTCATTCGCGCCGGGACTGAAGACGCTCGACGAAGCGCTCGACATCCGCGCGCGGATCCTGCTCGCCTTCGAGCGCGCCGAGCGCGAGAACGATCCGGCGCGGCGCTCGGCCTGGCTCACCTTCGTCGTCATCGGCGGCGGCGCGACCGGCGTCGAGCTCGCCGGCACGCTCGCCGAGATCGCGCGCCACACGCTGAAGGGCGAATTCCGCCGCGTCGATCCGACGCGCGCGCGGGTGGTGCTGGTCGAGGGAACCGACCGCGTGCTGCCGCCCTACACGCCCGACCTTTCCGAGAAGGCGCGCCGGCAGCTCGAGCGGCTCGGGGTCACCGTGTGGCTCGGCAAGCGCGTCAGCGCGGTCGACGCGGGCGGCGTCTCGCTCGGCGCCGAGCGCCTCGAGGCGAAAACGGTGATCTGGGCGGCGGGCGTCGCGAGCTCGCCGCTCGGCCGCTCGCTCGGCGCGCCGCTCGACCGCACCGGGCGCGTGCTGGTGCAGCCCGATCTTTCCGTGCCCGGCCATCCCGAGATCTTCGTCATCGGCGACCTCGCCGCCCTGCCCGGCGTTCCGGGGATTGCGCCCGCGGCGAAGCAGATGGGGCGCCTGGCTGCAAGAAACATCCTCCGCCGCCTGAAAGGCGAACCGGGGGAGGAGTTCAAATACAAGGACTACGGCCAGCTCGCGACGATCGGCCGCAACGCGGCGGTGGCGATGCTCGGCAGGTTGCACCTCTCCGGCTACCCGGCGTGGCTGATGTGGCTCGGCGCGCACATCTGGTTCCTCATCAACTTCCGCAACCGCATCGCCGTGATGCTCGACTGGGCGTGGTCGTACTGGACCTACGACCGCGGCGCCCGCATCATCATCAAGGGGCCTTCGTAGCTTCCTGCCACAGCCACGCCGCGCCGCGCACGCCGCTCGAGTCGCCGTGCACCGGCCGCGCGAGGCGCGTCGCCACGCGGTCGGAGAAGACGTAGCGGCCCCACAGCCGCGGCACCTCGGTGTAGAGGCTGTCGAGGTTGGACATGCCGCCGCCGAGCACGATGACCTGCGGATCGAGGATGTTGATCACGCCGGACAGCGCCCGCGCCAGGCGCTCGTGGTAGCGCTCGAGGTTCTTTCCGTCGCGCGCGAAGGCCGGTCCGGACAAGTAGGCCTCGATGCAGCCCGCGCGGCCGCAGTAGCAGGTCGGCAGCGGCAGATCGGCGCCGGCCGGAAGCGGCAGCGGGTTGTGGCCCCATTCCCCCGCGATGTGGTTCACGCCAGTGATGGGTCGCTGGTGGACGACAACCCCGCCTCCGACTCCCGTCCCGAGGATGACGCCGAACACCACCTCGGCGTCGCGCCCGGCCCCGTCGACCGCTTCGGAGAGCGCGAAGCAGTTGGCGTCGTTCTCGATGCGCACTTCCCGCCCGAGCGCCTTCTCGACGTCCTGCTTGAACGGCCGGTCGTTGAGGCAGGTGGAGTTGGAGTTCTTCACCCGGCCGGTCACGTGCGAGAGCGCGCCGGGCATGCCGATGCCGACCGTCGCCTTCTCGCCGAGGGATTTTTCCAGTTCAAAAACAAGCGCGACGACCTGCTGCAGAGTCGCCGCGTAGTCGGCCCGCGGCGTCGGCACCCGCTTGCGCGCGAGCTCGCGCCCGCCCGCGCCGAGCGCGAGCGCCTCGATCTTGGTGCCGCCGAGGTCGATGCCGATGCGCATTCCTGATCCAATTTAACACCGTGCTCATGCATAATCTTCGGGCGACATTTCACCTGGGAGGGAGCGAATGGACGACAACAGCAGGGGGCTCGCGCAGCGCCTCGAAGCGGCCGAGCGCGAAATCGAGGGTCTGAGGAAATCCGAGCGCAAGTCCAGGGTGTACCGCGTGTTCGCGGCCGGCGCGTGCGCGCTCGGCGTGGCGGCGGCGCTGCTCGCCGGAGCGCGCCCCGCGATCACGCAGGACGCCGGCACGACGGTCAAGGCGCCCTTCACGGTGATCAGCGCCGCCGGCAAGCGGGTGCTGGTCGTCGACAGCGACAACGAGGGCCCGTTCATCCGCCTGTTCAACGCCAGCGAGCAGACCGCGCTCCTCGCCTGGGCCGACAAGGACGGCGGCAACATGGCGCTGAAGAACACCGCCGGCAAGAACATCGGCGAGTGGCTCTCGCGCAGCGACGGCGCGGGCGGCAACCTGCGCGTGCTCGACAAGGACGGCAAGAGCGTGGTTTCGCTGTTCGCGCGCTCGGACCATGCCGGCGGCAACCTCACCGTCTACAACAACCAGGGCAAGAGCGTGTTCGCGGCCTTCGCGCGCGGCGACAACGCGGGCGGCGACATGGGCGTGTACGACCGCGAGGGCAAGACGGTGGGCGCGATGTTCGCGCGCGGCGAAGGCGGCGGCGTGCTGCAGCTCTACGACGCCGGCGGCAACGTCGTCGCCAAGCAGCCGTAACGCCGGCTAGAAGTACTTGAACTTGACGCGGCCGTCGCGGCGGTCGACCAGGTCGGCCGCCGCGTCGTCGAGCCGCGCCAGCACGAACTCGAGCACGCCGCGCTCGTCGCCGAAGTCTTCGGCGTACCACTCGAACATCTTCGGCAGCCGCAGCTTGGCGCGGAACATCTCGTCCTCCACGCGCGCGTTGGCGACCAGGTAGTCGCGCGTCGCGTCCTCCAGCTCGTCGTCGAGCTTCTCGCCGTGGAACACGCGCAGCGGCGGCGAGTACTCGCGCGCGGTGTAGAGCGCGAAATGCGTGCGCTCGTCGAAGGTGAGCGGCGTGAAGGCGAGGCGCGGGTCGGCCTTCTTCATCGGCGCGCCGCCGCCGGCGTGCGGCACGTTGCCGCGCAGCAGGCCGTGCACGATGTCGTTCAGCGACCAGCCGTGGGCGGCGACGCGCACGCGCTGCCGCTGGAAGAAGTCGTCGATGCCGAGCTCGAGCGCGTCGCGCAGCACGCAGGCGTTGGCCAGGTTGATCCAGAACGCGGTCTGCGCAGGGATGCGCAGCTTGCGCGGGTCGAACTCGCCCAGCGAGGCGAGGCAGGCGGCGAGACGGCCGTGCTCGCGCGAGCGCGCGAACCCGGCGCGGTCGAGCGGCGGCACCAGCGGCGCGCCGCTGGGCGCGTCGAAATGCGCCGCCTTCACCGCCGCGACCGCCTCCGCGAGGGCTTGCTCCTGATCTGTCGCCGACATCGCCGTCGTTACAATACCTCAAGCAGAAACACGGTGAGAACGTGCGCAATTTCGGCGAGTTCGACTACCTGATCGTCGGCGCGGGCAGCGCCGGATGCCTGCTGGCGAATCGCCTGTCGCAGGACCCGGGCCGCCGCGTGCTGCTGCTGGAGGCCGGCGGCAAGGACGACTGGTTCTGGATCGGCATCCCGGTCGGCTACCTCTACACCATCGCCAACCCGCGCACCGACTGGTGCTACCGGACCGAGGCCGACGAGCACCTCGCCGGCCGCTCGATCCACTACGCGCGCGGCCGCGTGCTCGGCGGCTGCTCGTCGATCAACGCGATGATCTACATGCGCGGCCAGAAGGAGGACTGGGACCACTGGGCCGCGCTGGGCAATCCCGGCTGGGCGTGGGACGACGTCCTGCCCGTCTTCAAGTCGCTGGAAGACTATGAGCGCGGCGCCGCCGACGGCTACGGCGCCGGCGGCGAGGTGCGCATCGAGGACCCGCGCGTGCGCTGGGACGTGATCGACGCCTGGCGCGAGGCCGCCGCCGAGTGCGGCATCCCGCCGGTGAAGGTGTTCAACAACGGCGACAACTTCGGCTGCGCCTACTTCCAGATGAACCAGAAGCGCGGCCGACGCTGGAGCGCGACCAACGCTTTTCTGCGTCCCGTGCTGCACCGTCCCAATCTCACCGTGCTGACGAACGCGCACGTCCAGCATCTCAACTTCAGTGGCAGAGACTGCGTCGGCCTCCAGTTTCTTCTGAACAACGAGCAATGCCGCGTCAGCGGAAGAAGGGAAACCATCCTGTCCGCCGGGGCGATCGGCTCGCCGCAGATCCTGCAGCTCTCGGGCGTCGGCGACGAGAAGCTGCTGCGCGACCGGCAGATCCCGATCGTCCTGCACCTGCCGGGCGTCGGCGAGAACCTGCACGACCACCTGCAGATCCGCATGCAGTACAAGGTGAAGAACGTGAAGACGCTGAACGGCATCGCCAACAGCCTGTGGGGCAAGGCGGCGATGGCCTTCGAGTACTTCGCCTTCCGCACCGGGCCGCTCACCATGCCGCCGTCGCAGTGCGGCGCGTTCGCGAGGAGCGAGCCGTCGCAGCCCACGCCGAACATCGAGTGGCACGTGCAGCCGCTCTCGCTCGACAAGTTCGGCGATCCGCTGCACAGCTTCCCGGCCATCACGCCGAGCGTGTGCAACCTGCGGCCGACCTCGAGGGGTTCTGTCCGGATCAAGACCGCGAACCCGGGCGAGCATCCTGAAATCCGGCTGAACTACCTCTCGACGCAGGACGACCGCAAGGTCGCGGTCGACGGGATGCGCTTCACCCGCCGCATCATGGCGGCGAAGGCGTTCGCCAGGTACGAGCCCGAAGAGTACCGGCCGGGGATGCACGTCCAGGATGAAACGAGCCTGGAGAAGGCCGCGGGCGAGCTCGGCACCACCATCTTCCACCCGGTCGGCACCTGCAAGATGGGCCGGGACCCGCTGGCGGTGGTGGACGCGGACCTGAAGGTGCGCGGCCTGCAGCGCCTGCGCGTGATCGACGCCTCGATCTTCCCCCGGATCACGTCGGGCAACACCAACGCGCCGACCTACGTCATCGCGGAGAAAGGCGCCCGGGCCCTCTTGAAACCTTAGGATGCAGGCCCGATCTAACCGGTCAGAAAAACCCCACGAGGACAGGCATCCATGAAACGCGTCTTCCTGCTGCTCGCCACCAACATCGCGGTGATGGTGGTGCTGTCGATCGTCGTCAGCGTGCTCGGCGTCGACCGCTGGCTGATGGCCGAGGGCATCAACTACGTGCAGCTGCTGATCTTCTCGGCGATCTTCGGCTTCGGCGGCGCGTTCATCTCGCTGCTCATGTCGAAGACCATCGCCAAGTGGTCGACCGGGGCGCAGACCATCGACGGCTCCGAAGGCACCACGCAGTACTGGCTGGTGCAGACGGTGCACCGGCTGGCTGAAAAGGCGGGCATCGGCAAGCCCGAGGTCGCGGTCTACGAAGGCCCGGCCAACGCCTTCGCCACCGGCGCTTTCCGCGACGACGCGCTGGTCGCGGTGTCGACCGGCCTGGTCGAGTCGATGAGCCGCGAGGAGGTCGAGGCGGTGCTCGGCCACGAGGTGACGCACGTCGCGAACGGCGACATGGTCACGCTCACCCTGATCCAGGGCGTGCTGAACACCTTCGTCTTCTTCCTCTCGCGCGTGGTCGGCTTCATCGTCGACAAGGCGGTGTTCCGCACCGAGCGCGGCGTCGGCCCCGGCTTCTACATCACGATGATCGTCTGCCAGATCGTGTTCGGCATCGCCGCCTCGGCGATCGTGGCCTGGTTCTCGCGCCAGCGCGAGTACCGCGCCGACGCGGGCTCGGCGGGCCTGCTCGGCACGCCGCAGCCGATGATCGGGGCGCTCGCGCGCCTCGGCAGCCTGCAGACCGGCGGCCTGCCCGACGCGGTGAAGGCCTTCGGCATCGACAGCCGCTCGGGCCTCGCCAACATTTTCGCCACCCATCCGCCGATCGAGGCGCGCATCGCCGCACTCCAGGCGGCGCAGGCCGGCCAGCGCTAGATCAGCGCCGCCCCGGCAGCGGGATGATCATCGCCGCCTCGCGGCGGTACTGCTCGTACGCCTCGCCGTGCGTGCGGCGCAGGTCGCTCTCCTCGAGCCAGATGCCGAGGAAGATGTAGCCGGTCGTCGCCAGCGCGAACAGCAGGTGCCCGTAGCTCATGTCGGGCGTCGCCCAGAAGGCGATCAGCAGGCCGAGCATGAGCGGGTGGCGGACGAACTTGTACAGCGCCACCTTCACGAACGGCAGCGGCCGGTAGGGCTCGCCCTTCAGGCGCAGCCAGACCTGGCGCAGGCCGAACAGATCGAAGTGGTTGATCATGAACGTCGACCACAGCGCGATCGCCCAGCCGAGCCAGAACAGCACCCCGAGAGCGACGCGCGCACCGGGCGCCTGCACCGACCACAGGAGGCCGTCGATCGGCTGCCACAGCCAGAGCAGCAGCCCGAGCGCCGCGCTCGAGGCGAGCACGAACGTGCTGCGCTCGACGGACTCGGGCACGATGCGCGTCCACCACTGCTTGAATCCCTTGCGCGCCATGACGCTGTGCTGCACGGCGAACACGCCGAGCAGCAGGGCGTTCACGACCAGCGCCTCGGGAAGCGCGCCGTGCGGCGGCGTATCGATGCCCTTCGGCACGAAGACGTTGCCGACGAAGCCGATCGCGTAGAGGAACGACGCCAGGAAGGCGAGGTAGCTCACCGCGCCGTAGAGAAAAGCGAAGACTCCCATTGCGTTTACCTCGCGTGGAAGAAGTAGTAGTCGGCGCTATAGGCGACGCGCGCCACAAGCCCGTCGTGCGGACAAGCGCTGCCGGGCGGGACGCCGCCGCGGGTCGCGACGCGCTGGATGCTGGTCACGTCGCTGAAGTAGCCGTGGCGGCCGACCGATTTCGTGCTGAGCAGCAGCCAGGGAATCGCGCCGGCCTCGGGCGCCTCGGCGCGGCTCTTCACGGTGCCGAGCACACGGCTGCCGTCGCCGGTGGCTTCCCAGCTCGGACCCGCAAAGTGGCGTCCGACGCGGTTCCCTTGCGTATCGAAGAGGTCCGCATCGGGCGCGACGAACACCCACTTCTGCTCGCGGCACTCGTAGATCTGCACGCCCTTCGCATGGATGACGCGCTTCAGCGACTCGCTGCCGGCGGGCATGAGGCTCTCCGGCACGAGCTTCAGCGCGAGGTCGTCCTGCGCCGCCGCGCTGCCGGCGAGCAGAAGGCCGAGCACGACGCCGGCGGATCTGGCTTGCATGTTTTCTCCCCTGAAGTGAAAAAAGGCTAGGCGACCTTGCGCGGCCGCCGCTGGGCCGCGACGGCGCGCGTGAGGTTCAGCACGTCGCGCTGCGCGTGGCTGCCGCCGATGCGATGCGCGACCGGCGGCAGCGCGCGCAGCAGGCCGTCGGCTTCCGCGTAGTCTTCGCGCGCGAACGCCGCGAGCGCGCGGCCGGCGGGCAGCCCGACGAGGCGCGTCATGTCGTGGTTCGCCCCGTGCGGAGAAGCCGCCACGCGCTCCTGCGCGGCGATCAGCCGGCCGGCGAGGTCCCAGCGCCCCGCGCCGGCGAACGCCATCATCGCGTGCAGGTCGCTGAACGCGCAGAAGGCGTCTTCCGCGTACGGCTCCCAGCGCGCGGCGAGGGCCGCGAAGCGCCCGCCGAGCTCGCGCCCGGCGAGGCGCAGGCGCCACAGCAGCGACGCCGCGTCGATCAGCGCCGCGAGCCCGTCGCCCTGCAGGCGCCGGTCGTAGACCTCGAGCGCGACGCGGTCGCAGCCGAGCTCGAGCTGGTGCAGCGCGACGTGCCACCACAGGTGCGTGGTGAGCGCGCCGCCGCCGCTCCACCACTCGGAGCGCGACCCCGCCCAGCGGATGCCCTCCTCCGCGCGTCCCTGCATCTCGAGCACGTGCGCGACGACGTGGTGCGCGCGGATGTCGCGCGGCTCGAGCGCGAGCGCGCGCCGCGCCGTGTTCTCGGCCGCGTCGTAGTCGCCGTTCTCCTCGAGGGCGAAGGCGTGCAGCGAAAGCACCAGGTGGTACTCCGCGTCCACCGCGGACCAGTGCGGCAGCGCGCGCGCGGTGCGCTCGCGCAGCGCCTCGTTGCGGCCGAGGTAATAGTCGAACACGTGCGCGACCGCGAGCGCGACCAGGTCGCGCGGGTTCTCGAGCACGATCGCGTCGAGCAGGCGCGCGGCGCGGTTGTAGTCGCCGTCCACCGCCCAGGCCATCGCCCCGGCGTGCAGCCGCTCGCGCGCCGACATCGGCATGCGCGAAAGGCGGCCGAAGGCCGCGCCCGCGGCGCGGAAGTCGCGCACGTCGCGGCTGCCGAGCAGCAGCCACGCCTCGAGCTGACGCGCGGCGACGAAGGACGGGTCGGCGCGCACCGCGCGCCGCGCCTGCTCGAGCGCGTCGCCGCGCTGCGTGCGCAGCGCGAGCAGCGCCGCCGCGTGATGGGCCTTCGCTTCGACGGCGCTCAGGCGGCCCTCGCGTCGACGCGCGCGGCGCCCTGCATGGTGGTGGCGAGGATGCCGTACGCGGCGCTCCACGCCTCCTTCACCTCCGGGGTGAAGTCGTCGCCGAGCCCCTGCTGCAGCGTCCACAGCAGGGCCGCGGCCACGGTCGCGTAGTGCTCGTCCTTCACGCCGTAGCCGGCGTGGCGCCGGCCGAGCGCCTCGATCAGCGGCACCAGCGTCTCGATGCGCACCAGGCCGTTCACCGCCACCGTGATCATCGCGATGATCTTGCGGCCCTGCTCGCCGAGGTCGCCCTTGAACATCGGCGCGAGCGACGGGTCGAGGAAGAACAGGCGCGAGTAGAAGAGCTGCGCCGCCGCGTCGGCGGCGGCCAGCACCTCTTTCCAGCTGCCCTGCACGAGAGCGATCTGCTTCGGGGTCATGGCGCCTGCCTCAGCCCGCGGCCAGCTGCAGGCCGAGCTTGCCGGCGAGGCCGCGCATGGCGAGGTTGTCGGGCCGCGTCACCGCGATCAGGCGGCGCGCGCCGGCGCGCTGCGCGTCGCGCTTGAGCAGGCCGAGCAGGGCTTCGCCGAGGCCATCCTTGCGCCAGCCCTCGGCCACCACCACGGCGAACTCGGCCTCGCCGGTGGCGCCCGGCTGCGCGAAGGCGTACTGCGCCAGCGCGACGATGCCGTCCTGCGCGTCGAACGCGGCGAGGCTCAGGCCCGGCGCCGAGACGATGGCGCGCAGGTGCGAGGGCGTCAGCTCGCGGATCGGCGCGAAGAAGCGGTCGGTGCGCGACTGCCACGACAGCGCGCGCACGAATTCCTGCAGGCGCGCTTCGTCGCCGGCGCTCACGCGCCGCACCGACGCGGCGCGGCCGTCGCGCAGGACGAGGCGCGCGATCATGCGGCGCCCGAGAGCACGATGCGTTTCGCGTAGCGGTGCTCGTGCAGGGGCGTGAAGCTGACGCTGGCGTTCTCGCCCACCGCCGCGATCACCGTCGCGCCGTCGCGCTCGATGCGAAACCAGTCGTTCGCGCGCAGGTACAGGTCGCGGCTGTCGCCTTCCTGCGTCAGCCACACCTCGCCTTCCCAGACCTGCAGCACGAGGCCCGCGCCGTCCTCCACGCGCAGCGTGCTGCCGGCGCGCAGCGCGATGCGTTCCTCGATCGCCTCGGCGAGCGCGTTCATGTCAGTAGCAGCCGATGTGCGCGGCGGCATGGCGCACGCGCTCGTGCCGGCGGCGCTCGGCGACTCGCTCGGCCAGCTCGCTGTTCCACGACTCGAGGCCGATGTCGCGCAGCGAATGGCGGTCGAGGCGCTCCAGCACGTACAGGTCGGCGCGCGCCTTCTGCGCCTTCATGTAGGCCGCGAACGCCTGGCGGGCGCGGCGCCGGCCCATGATCATCGCGAAGCGGTACGAGCGTGCGAGCAGCTTTCTCATCGTCGTTTCCTTTGCGGCTGGTGACGACGCTCAAGCTACGCGCGCGCGGTATCCGCGCCATTTCCTCCGGGAAACAGTTTGTTTCCGGCTTGTATAATCGGTCGCGATCATGGACGCGGTGAGAGTGCTCGCGGTCGAAGACGACCCGGCGATCCGGCAGATGCTCGCCGACTACCTCGGCGAGCACGGCTACGCCGTGGCGCTCGCGGCGAACGGCGCGGCGATGCGCGCCGAGCTCGAGAAAGCGCGTCCCGCGGTCGTGCTGCTCGACATCGGCCTGCCCGGCGAGGACGGCCTGACGCTCGCGCGCTACGTGCGCGAGCGCTACGCCGACATCGGCATCATCATGGTCACCGGCGCGGCCGACGTGGTCGACCGCGTCGCCGGCCTCGAGGTCGGCGCCGACGACTACATCGCCAAGCCCTTCGACCTGCGCGAGCTGCGCGCGCGCCTGAAGAGCGTGCTGCGCCGCCTGGAGAAGGCGCCCGGGCGCGAGGCGCCGCGCGACGCGCGCGTCAGCATCGGCAGCTGCCTGCTCGACCTGAAGGCGCACACGCTGAGCGACGCGCGCGGCCGCGACGTCCCCATCACCTCGATGGAGTTCGACCTGCTGAAGGCGCTGGTCGAGCACCCCAACCAGGTGCTGACGCGCGACCAGCTGCTCACCCTGACGCGCAACCGCGAGTGGGAGCCGTTCGACCGCTCGATCGACATCCGCATCACCCGGCTGCGGCGCAAGGTGGAGGACGACCCGGCCCGCCCGCGCGTCATCCGCACCGTGCGCGGCGCCGGCTACATGTACGTCCCCCGCGAAACGTAACCGGACTGTTTCAATCCGGGCCGGCGTGTAACCGGCAGGTAACTTCGCGGGCCGCCGCGGCCCGCCTCCACTAGACTGGCGGCTCCCATGTACGCGATGCCCAACCCCAACGTCGAGGCGCTGCGCCACGCCGTGGCGCTGAGCGAGGAGCGCTATCGCGCCATCTTCGACGCCGCCGCCGATGCGATGGTGCTGCGCGACGCGGCGTTCCGCATCGTCGACGTCAACCCGGCCTACGAGGCGATGAGCCAGCGCCGGCGCGAGGAAGTGCTCGGCCGCGACGTGCTGACCATGAGCCCGCTCGAGATGAACGACCAGGTGCGCGCCCTGCACCGGCGCGCGCTCGCCGGCGAGACGGTGATCTTCGAGTCGCGCGCGCGGCGCAGGAACGGCGAGCGCTTCCACATCGAGACGCGCGGCGTGCCGATCGAGCACAACGGCCAGCCGCACGTGCTCTACGTCGGCCGCGACATCACCGCGCGCTACACGGCGGAGAAGGCGCTGCGCGCGAGCGAGGAGCAGTACCGCGCGGTGTTCAACGCGGTGGCCGACGCGCTGGTGCTGCGCGACGCCGACTTCCGCATCGTCGACGTCAACCGCGCCTACGTGACGATCAGCGGCTACTCGCGCGAGGAGGTGATCGGCCTGCAGCGGGTGGTGGCCAACCCGCACGAGAGCGAGGACTGGATCCGCTCGCTGCACGCGCGCGCCCTCGCCGGCACGCCGCTGATGCTCGAGACGCAGCGCGTCTGCAAGGACGGCACGCGCATCGACGTCGAGCTGCGCGGCGTGCCGATCGAGTTCCGCGGCCAGCCGCACGTGCTCTACATCGGCCGCGACATCAGCGAGCGCAAGAAGGGCGAGGAAGGCCTGCGCAAGAGCGAGGAGCAGTACCGCGCCATCTTCAACGCCACCACCGACGCGCTGGTGCTGCGCGACGACCAGGCGCGCGTGGTCGACGTGAATCCCGCCTTCCTCAAGATCAGCGGCTACACGCGCGACGAGGTGGTGAACGACAACCGCTGGATCTTCGCCGGGCCGTCGATGTCGGCGCTGGCGAAGGAGATGCACCGGCGCGTGATCGGCGGCGAGTCGGTGCGCTTCGAGGTCGAGGGCACGCGCAAGGACGGCTCGGCCCTGCACGTCGAGATGCACGCGGTGCCGATCACCTACCGCGGCAAGCCGCACGCCCTCGGCATGGCGCGCGACGTCACCGCGCAGCGCCGCGCCGAGGAGGAGCGCGCGGCGCTCGAGGCGCAGCTGCGCCAGGCGCAGCGCATGGAGGCGATCGGCCACCTCACCGGCGGCATCGCGCACGACTTCAACAACCTGCTCGCCAGCATCATGGGCTACGTCACGCTCGCCGCCGAGCGCGCCGGGGCCGACCCGAAGCTCGCGCACTACCTCGAGCAGTCGCTCGCCTCCTCGCGCAAGGCGCGCGACCTGATCCGCCAGATGCTCACCTTCAGCCGCGGCCAGCGCGGCACGCCGCGCCCGCTCGACCTGGCGCAGGCGGTGGAAGGCTCGCTCACGCTGATGCGCGGCTCGCTCCCCAGCACGCTCGAGATCCGCACCGCGCTCGATCCGGCGGCCGAGGCGATGCTCGACCCCGTGCAGCTCGACCAGATCCTGCTCAACCTCGCCATCAACGCGCGCGACGCGATGCAGGGCCTCGGCCTGCTGCAGGTCGAGGTGCATCGCGCGCACCCGATCGACGCGATCTGCGCGAGCTGCCGCCAGCGCTTCGGCGGCGCCTACGTCGAGCTGGCGGTGGCCGACAGCGGCCCCGGCATCGCGCCCAAGGTCCTCGAGCGGATGTTCGAGCCCTTCTTCACCACCAAGCAGGTCGGCGGCGGCAGCGGCATGGGCCTCGCCACCGTGCACGGCATCGTCCACGAGTGCCGCGGCCATATCGTGGTCGAGAACCGCGCGCAGTCGGGCAGCCGCTTCCGCATCCTCCTGCCGCCGCTCGCCGCGGGCAGCGGCGCCGCCGAGGTCGCGCCGCGGGCTCCGGCGGCGGCCATGCGTCGCGCCGCGCTCGCGGGCCGCGTCATGGTGGTCGACGACGACGCGCCGGTGGCGGACTTCATGCGCGAGCTTCTGCAGAGCTGGGGACTGCAGGCCGTCTCCATCACCAGCCCGCACACGGCGCTGCAGGCCTTCACCGCCGACCCCGCAGCCTTCGACGTCGTGATCACCGATCTCGCCATGCCGGGCACCACCGGCTTCGGCTTCGCGCGCGAGCTGCTCGCGCGGCGCCCGGGGCTGCCGGTGATCCTCTACACCGGCCACATCGACCCGATCGCGCAGCGCGAGATCGAGTCGGCGGGCATCCGCGCGCTGCTGCCGAAGCCCGTCGACCCGGACCGGCTGCACGGGCTGCTGAAGACCCTGCTGCCCTAGGCTCTACAATCGGCGCCTTCCATGGGGGCGCCGCGCTGGAACTCGTCTATTTCGTCCTGCTGAACGGCCTCGGCCACCTCGCCTTCGTCGGCAGCCGGATGACGACGACGCTCTTCGCGCTCGAACTCGGCGCCTCGCGCTTCACCACCGGGCTGCTGATGTCGCTCTTCGCGGTGCTGCCGATGCTGCTGTCGGTGAGCGCCGGGCGGCTGATCGACCGCGCCGGGCCGCGCCGGCCGCTGCTCTTCGCGCTGTCCTTTCTCGCCTGCGGCACCGTGCTGCCGTTCGTCTTTCCCTCGATCACGGTGCTCTACTTCTCGACCACGCTGGTCGGCACCTCGTTCATGATGACCCACATCGCGATGAACAGCGTGTTCGGCGCCTACGGCTCGCCCGAGCAGCGCGCGGTGAACTTCTCCTGGCTCGCGCTCGGCTTCTCGATCTCCAACTCGATCGGCCCGCTCATCGCCGGGTTCGCCATCGACGGCCTCGGCCACGCCCGGGCGTTCCTCATCCTCGCGGTCTTCCCGGTCATCGCGCTCGTGCTGCTCGCGCAGCGCCGGCGCCCGCTGCCGCGCCCGCTGCGCCACGGCGCGCCGCCGGCCGGCTCGGGCGTGCTCGACCTGCTGAAGATCGCGCCGCTGCGCCGCACCTTCATCGTCAGCGCGACGCTCGCCATGGGCTGGGACCTCTACACCTTCCTGATGCCGCTCTACGGCGCCTCGCTCGACCTCAGCGCGACGACGATCGGCTTCATCCTGTCGACCTTCGCCCTCGCCACCTTCACCGTGCGCCTCACCATGCCGGTCATGATCAAGCGCCTGAAGCAGTGGGTGGTGATCGCCTCGGCGATGGCGGTCGCCGGCTCGGCCTACCTGCTCGTGCCGCTGGTGCAGGCGGTGCCGCTGCTGATGGTCCTCTCCTTCATCCTCGGCATGGGGCTCGGCTCGGCGCAGCCGATCATCATGTCGGCGCTCTACGAGGCCTCGCCGCCCGGGCGCCAGGGCGAGGCGGTCGGGCTGCGTACTTCGCTCCTCAACGGCAGCCACACGCTGATCCCGATCATCTCCGGCGGCATCAGCGCCGCCTTCGGCATGGCGCCGGCGTTCTGGCTGCTCGCGGCGCTCCTCCTCGGCGGCGGCTGGTTCGCGAAACAGCAAGTAAAATGAATTTCATGCGGCGCGTCACGCTCAGCCAGTTCCTCGTCGGCCGTCAGCGCGAGAAGAACCTCATCAACGCCGACCTGCGCCTGCTGATCGAGACCATCGCGCGCGCCTGCAAGGCGATCAGCACGCGGGTGAACAAGGGCGCGCTCGCCAACGGCCACGGCGACCTCGAGACGACCAACGTCCAGGGAGAGACGCAGAAGAAGCTCGACGTGCTCTCCAACGAGATCCTGCTCGAGGCGAACGAATGGGGCGGCAACCTCGCCGCGCTCGTCTCCGAGGAGATGGAGGACCCGCGGCCGATCCCGACGCACTACCCGCGCGGGGAATACCTGCTGCTCTTCGACCCGCTCGACGGCTCGTCCAACATCGACGTCAACATCTCGGTCGGCACGATCTTCTCGGTGCTGCGCTGCCCGAAGCTCGCCGACGGGCGCTACTGCGAGCCCGACGAGAAAGCGTTCCTGCAGCCCGGCAGGGAGCAGGTCGCCGCCGGCTTCGCGGTGTACGGGCCGACCACCGTCTTCGTGCTCACCGTGGGCGACGGCGTCTACGGCTTCACGCTCGATCGCGAGACCTACACCTTCGTGCAGACGCACCCGGCGATCCGCATCCCCGAGGACACGCAGGAGTTCGCCATCAACACCTCGAACATGCGCCGCTGGGAGCCGCCGGTGAAGCGCTACATCGACGAATGCCTGGCGGGGAAGGACGGCCCGCGCGGCAAGGACTTCAACATGCGCTGGGTGGCGTCGATGGTGGCCGACGTCTTCCGCGTGCTCTCGCGCGGCGGCATCTTCATGTACCCGCGCGACCAGAAGAACAAGGAAGGCCGGCTGCGCCTGATGTACGAGGCGAACCCGATGGCGCTGATCGTCGAGCAGGCGGGCGGCGCGGCGACCGACGGCCGCACGCGCATCCTCGACATCCAGCCGAAGGGCCTGCACCAGCGCGCGCCGGTGATCCTCGGCTCGAGGAACGAGGTCGAGCGGGTGACCGCCTACCACTCGAAGTAGCTTTTCGACCTCCAGAAATGACAAGGCCGGGGATCGCCCGGCCTTGGTCACTCCTCCCGGAAGTCTTTACTTGAGGTGCCGGCTGACCAGCTTGGTCATCTCGAACATCGAGACCTGGCCCTTGCCACCGAATACCGCTTTCAGCTTGTCGTCGGCGTTGATCATCCGCTTGTTTTTCTTGTCCTGAAGGCCGTTGCGCTTGATGTAGCCCCAGATCTTCTTGGTGACTTCGGTGCGCGGCATCGCGCTGGAACCCACCACCGCCGCGAGCGTCGCGCTCGGCGTCATCGCCTTCATGAAGGCGGCGTTCGGCTTACGCTTCTTGCCGGCCTTCTTTCTCTTCTTCGCCATTCGATTCTCCTCTGAACGATTCGGAACGGTACGTTGTTCGATCCCGGTTTTCCCCCGCTGCGGAAGCAACGGTGTACCGGAAGATGCCGAATCCGCTCGGGCGTGTCAACGACTTTCCGAGGGAAAACGCGCCGCAGTGCCGCCGGATTGGCGGTTTTGCGACGTAGAATCCTCCGCATGAACATCGCAGAGCTGCGCCAGGAGTACATGCGCGCGGGCCTCTCCGAGTCGCTCGCCGACCCCGATCCCCTCCGCCAGTTCGAGCTGTGGTTCAAGGATGCGCTGCGGGCGAATGTTCCTCTGCCGAACGCCATGACGCTCGCGACCGTGAGCGGCTCGGGCGCACCGTCGGCGCGCATCGTGCTCCTGAAAGGCGTCGAGCAGGGCGGCTTCGTCTTCTACACGAACTACCTCAGCCGCAAGGGCCGCGAGATCGCGGCGCGCGCCGAGGGCTGCCTGGTCTTCCTCTGGTCCGACCTCGAGCGCCAGGTGCGCGTCGAGGGCGCGCTGGAGAAGCTGCCGGCGAGCGACTCCGACGCCTATTTCGCCACGCGCCCGCTCGGTGCGCGGCTGTCGGCCTGCGCCTCGCCGCAGAGCGAGCCGGTCGCCTCGCGGCGGGCGCTCGAGCAGGCGATGGCCGAGCTTCGTCGGCGCCATGGCGACAATCCGCCGCGCCCGCCGCAGTGGGGCGGCTATCGCCTCGCGCCGCGCTCGATCGAGTTCTGGCAGGGCCGCGCCGACCGGCTGCACGACCGCCTGCTCTATACACGCCGGTTCGATGCCTGGACCATCGAGCGGCTTGCACCCTGACGTCGCGGGTTTCCTCAGGAGAGCCGGGCTGGGAGAGGCCGTCTCCGTTCAAGCGTTGCCCGGCGGCGTGTCTTCCGACATCTGGCGCGTCGAGCTCGCAGGCGGACCCCGCGCCGGCCTGATCTGCGTGAAGCGCGCCCTGCCGCGGCTGCGCGTCGCGCAGCTCTGGGAGGCGCCGGTCGAGCGCAACCGCTACGAGCGGCGCTGGCTCGAGATCGCCGCGCGCGCGGTGCCCGGCTGCGCGCCCGCGGTCCTCGCCGGCGACGACGAAGCCGGCCTCTTCGCGATGCAGTACATCGACGCGCCGGTGTGGAAGGAGCGCCTGCTGCGCGGCGAGGCCGATCCCGCCTTCGCCGCCGCGGTCGGCGCCGCCCTCGCCGGCATCCATGCCGCCACCGCCGGCCGGGAGGAAGTCGCGCGGCTCTTCGCCACCGACGAGATCTTCCATGCGATCAGGCTGGAGCCCTATCTGGTCGCGACCGCAAGCGTTCACCCGGACCTGAAAGACACGCTGCTGTCTCTCGTGGAGAGAACGGCGCAAAGCAGGACCTGCCTCGTTCACGGCGACGTGAGCCCGAAGAACATCCTCGTCGGTCCGCGCGGTCCGGTGTTTCTCGACGCCGAATGCGCCTGGTACGGCGACCCGGCGTTCGATGTCGCTTTCTGCCTCAACCATCTCCTTCTCAAGTCGGCGCACAAGCCCGCGGCGCAGGCGGGCTACCTCGCCTGCTTCGACGCGCTCGCGGCGAGCTACCTCGCCGGCGTGAGCTGGGAACCGAAGGCCGGGCTCGAGATGCGCATCGCGACCCTGCTGCCCGGCCTTCTTCTCGCCCGCGTCGACGGCAAATCCCCGGTCGAATATCTGTCCGAGCAATC
>Ga0335084_10001967_pt1 | contig 19556 bp, 16 predicted proteins | sample Lox_Sample_44_FD_206721 | JGI IMG/M metagenome (GOLD analysis project Ga0335084, IMG submission 206721) | Soil microbial communities from Loxahatchee National Wildlife Refuge, Florida, United States - Lox_Sample_4.4 | ecosystem: Environmental > Terrestrial > Soil > Wetlands | place: USA...
TCTCGCCGCGCTGGAACGCAACGCTGTCTTCGCAGTCTCTTGACAGAAGTCATGACGCACGAGGGTGGTGCGCGTAGCCTCGAACGGGCAGTCGAGCGATCCAGGGCACCTGCGGTGTTGATCGTTTTTCGAGTTGCAACGTCCCATGCCGGTTGAACCGCAGTTTCGCAAGGCCAAGATTCTCGACGATGGCGGAACGCTCGCGGCGACGTCGGATGGCGTCTGTGCCCATTGCGGCGATCCGCTGGCTGGTCTGAAGGTCTTCCGGCGCCTGATCGGCGGCGATCAAAGATCGTTCTGCTGTCTCGGTTGCGCATTCATCGCCGAACAGGTCTACCTGGCGCAGGCGTCCAACCGCGACCGTGCAGCGCTTACCGGTGCGCTCACGGCGCGCGCGCCCGGCCTCGAGATCGCGCCGCCGAACATGGCGCGCGCACAAATTCCGGTGCAAGGGATGGTGTGCGCGGCGTGCGGCCTGCTGATCGAGCATCGGCTGCGGCGCGAGCCCGGCGTCGCGCAAGCGGTGGTCGACTTCGGCGCTGCGCGCGCGTATGTTGCCTTCGACTCGGCACTGACTTCGGCCACGCGCCTCGAGCGCGTGATCGAGCGCACTGGGTATCGCGCCGGCGCGCGCGAAGCGGGCGATGACACGCGCTCGCGGCGCGTCGAACTGCTGCAGCTACTGGTCGCGTGGCTCGTCATGATGCAGGTGATGATGCTCGCGGTGCCGGCCTACCTTGCCGCACCCGGCGACATCGCGCCCGATCTGCAGCAACTGCTGCGCATCGCGCAACTCGTCCTGACGGTTCCGCTGCTGGGATTCGCCGCGCTGCCGCTGTTGCGCGCGGCTATGAGCCAGGTGCGCGCGCGTGCCATCGGCATGGACCTGCCCATCGTGGTCGGGCTCGGTGTGGCGTTCGGCGCGAGCCTGTTTGCCACCGTGCGCGCACAAGGGCCGGTGTATTTCGATTCGATCGCGATGTTCGTCGCGCTCGTGCTCGGAGTCCGCTGGCTGCAGAAGCGCGCGCTCGAAGCTGCGCATCGCCACGTCGAGGCCGCCTTGCGCGGCGCACAGATCGTCGCTCAGCGCCTGCGTGGATACCCGGGCTCGATGGTCACCGAGGCGGTCGCCAGCGAAGCACTCGCAATCGGCGAACACGTGCTCGTGCCGCCTGGTGAAACGGTGCCGGCCGATGGCGTCGTCGTCCACGGCGCATCGACCGTGTCGCAAGCCTGGCTGACCGGCGAAGCAACGCCGTTCGAGCTGGCCACCGGCGGAGCCGTCGCCGCGGGGGCAGTCAACCTCGACCAACCGATCGTCGTGCGTGTCGAACGCGCGGGCGATGCGACCTCGCTCGCGGCGTTGCGCCGCCTGGTCGAGGATGCAAGCCGGGCACGCCCGCGGGTCGTCGAAACCGCCAACCGCGTTGCCGTTCTCTTCTTGTGGGTGGTACTGGCGGTGACGGCGGCAACACTCGTCGGTTGGTGGCTGGTCGATCCGGCGCGCGCCTTGCCGAGTGCAATCGCAGTGCTCATCGCCACGTGCCCGTGCGCCCTCGCGCTGGCGGCACCGGCGGCGCTCGCAGCCATGCAGTCCGCGCTCGCACGCCGCGGCGTGCTGACGGCCCGCATTGCCGCGGTCGAACACCTCGCGCGCGTCGATACGCTCGCCTGCGACAAGACCGGCACGCTTACGCTGCCCGTGCCGGAGCTGATGCGCATCGTGCCGCTGCGCGGCCTCGACGCCACCGCGTTGCTCGCGCGCGCGGCATCGCTCGAGGCATTGAGCAACCATCCGTTTGCGCGGGCGCTCACGCGTGCTGCGCGCTCGGCGGGTATCACCGTCCCCGCCATCGCCGAAGGCGTGGTTGCGCCGGCCGCTGGCGTCGAAGGCACGGTCGATGGCAAGCGCTTGCGCATCGGCAAACCCGATTACGCACTCGGCCTCGTCACGCGCGAGCCGCTGCCCGTTGCGGCGCGTCTGCTCAAGCGCCTCGAGCAGGAGAAGTTGCGCGCCGCGAGCGTCGTCGTGCTGGCCGATCCCGCGGGTCCGCTTGCGCTGTTCGCGTTCGGCGAGGTCTGCCGACCCGGCGCGGCCGCACTCGTGCAGGAGGTGCAATCAGCGGGAATCCAGATGCTGCTCGTGTCGGGAGACCGGCGCGAGCCGGTGGAGCGCATCGCGCGCGAACTCGGCATCGGCACCGACGGTGCGCGCAGCGTGTTCGCGCTGCAAACGCCGGAAAGCAAGCGCCAGATCGTGACCGCGCTGCAGGCGCAAGGGCGATGCGTCGCGATGCTGGGCGACGGAATGAACGATGCGCCGGTGATCGCGCAGGCGGATGTGTCGATCGCTCTCGCGGAGGGCGCAACGCTCGCGCAAGCGCGCGCCGACTTCATCGCGCTGCATTCGCGGCCTGCCGACGTCGCTGCACTGTTCGCCGGCAGTCGCAAGGCGATGCGCATCGTGCGGCAGAACCTGTTGTGGGCGCTCGGCTACAACATCGCCGTGATTCCGCTGGCCGCATTCGGATACCTGACACCGGCGCTCGCCGCGGTCGGGATGGCGGCCAGCTCGCTGCTGGTCGTCGGCAACGCGCTGCGCGCGCGCTCGATCCCGACGGGCGCTGCGACCGAGTAAGGCACCGGCGGTGGACGCGCTCTATCTGCTCATTCCGCTGTCGATCCTCGTCGTGCTCGGCGTCGGCGTCGTGCTTGCGTGGTCGGTATTGAGCGGCCAGTTCGACGATCTCGAAAGCGAAGGGCGTCGTATCCTCGACGACAGCCCGCCGCCAAAGACGAACAACAAGCCGTAAGCGCGCGCCAACCCGGCGCGTGATTGACCTGCGTCAAGTTCGCCGGCACGCAGCTCACTACGATCCGTCCCGCAGCATCGAATCGACACATGCCATCCGGGTCGACCGGATCGGACGCGCGGGGAACTCAGATGACGGGCAATGGGACGTACCACTACGGGGTCGTGCGTGCATTTTCGATCATGACCGTCGTATGGGGCATCGTCGGCATGCTGGTCGGCGTCGTGATCGCCGCTCAGATGACGTGGCCGGAACTCAACTTCGGCATCCCCTGGTTTTCATTCGGCCGCCTGCGGCCGCTGCACACCAACGCAGTGATCTTCGCCTTCGGCGGTTGCGGGCTGTTCGCGACCAGCTACTACGTCGTGCAGCGCACGTCGCAGGTTTCGTTGTTTGCGCCGGGCCTCGCGTGGTTCACGTTCTGGGGCTGGCAGCTCGTCATCGTCGCGGCCGCGATCACGCTGCCGCTCGGCATCACGCAGGGCAAGGAATACGCCGAGCTCGAGTGGCCAATCGACATCCTGATCGCCATCGTCTGGGTGTGCTACGCGGTCGTGTTCTTCGGCACCATCGGCACGCGCAGGGTCAAGCACATCTACGTCGCCAACTGGTTCTTCGGCGCGTTCATCCTCACAGTCGCGCTGCTGCACATCGTCAACTCGGCGGCGATCCCGTGGTCGCTCACCAAGTCATACCCGGTGTACGCCGGCGCGCAGGATGCGATGGTGCAGTGGTGGTACGGGCACAACGCGGTGGGCTTCTTCCTCACCGCGGGCTTCCTCGGGATCATGTACTACTTCATTCCGAAAGCGGCCGGCCGCCCGATCTATTCGTATCGCCTTAGCGTCGTGCACTTCTGGGCGCTCATCTTCACTTACATGTGGGCAGGCCCGCATCACCTGCACTACACGGCGCTGCCCGACTGGACCCAGTCGCTCGGGATGCTGTTCTCGCTGATCCTGCTCGCGCCGAGCTGGGGCGGAATGATCAACGGAATCATGACGCTGTCGGGCGCGTGGCACAAACTCCGCGACGACCCGATCCTGAAGTTCCTCATCGTCTCGCTCTCGTTCTACGGCATGTCGACGTTCGAGGGGCCGATGATGTCGATCAAGACGGTCAACGCGCTGTCGCACTACACCGACTGGACCATCGGCCACGTGCACTCGGGCGCACTCGGATGGGTCGGGCTTGTGACGATGGGCGCGTTGTACTACCTGATACCGCGCCTGTACGGTCGCACCGAAATGCACTCGATGCGCCTGGTCACGCTGCACTTCTGGATCGCCACCATCGCGATCGTGCTCTACATCGCAGCGATGTGGATCGCCGGCGTCATGCAGGGTCTCATGTGGCGCGCGGTCAACGACGACGGAACCCTCACCTACACATTCGTCGAGAGCGTCAAGGCCACCTTCCCGTTCTACGTGGTGCGCCTGCTGGGCGGCCTGCTTTATCTCGGCGGGATGTGCGTGATGGCCTGGAACGTGTGGCAGACCGTGCGCGCCGGCAAGTCGGTCCAGGACGCGATCCCCGTGGTCGCGGTGCACGCATGAGTTCGACGGCAACCAGTTGCGGAGGGGCGTTGTGAAGCTGGACCACGATTTCATCGAGCAGAACTCCTGGCTGATGATCGTCCTGATCGTGCTGGTCGTCGCGCTCGGCGGACTGGTCGAGATCGTGCCGCTGTACTTTCAGCGGCAGACGACGCAGCCGGTGGCGGGCGTCAAGCCGTACGAGCCGCTGCGCCTGGTCGGGCGCGACATCTACATCCGCGAGGGCTGCTACAACTGCCACTCGCAGATGATCCGGCCGCTGCGCGCTGAAACACTGCGCTACGGCCACTATTCGGTTGCTGGCGAGTCGGTCTACGACCACCCTTTCCAGTGGGGCAGCAAGCGCACCGGCCCGGATCTCGCGCGCGTCGGCGGGCGCTACTCGGACGACTGGCAGCGCATCCACCTGAACAACCCGCGCGACGTCGTGCCTGAATCGAACATGCCGGCATACCCGTGGCTCGCCGGGGCCTCGGTCGAGGGCATCGACGTGCAGGCGCGCATGCGCGCGTTGCGCAAGGTCGGCGTGCCCTACGACGACGAGGCGATCGCGCAGGCGCCCGAGCAGCTCAAGGGGCGGACCGAGCAGGACGCGCTGATCGCATATCTGCAAGGCCTCGGCGTGCAGCTGCGCAACGTGCGGTGACCGGGAGACGGCCATGGACATCAATGTATTGCGCAGCGTGAGCACCGTTCTCGCGTTCGTGTGCTTCGTCGGCATCGTGTGGTGGGCGTACCGGCGACGCACGCAGAAGGAGTTCGCGGTGGCCGAGCAACTGCCGTTCGCCGACGGCGGCGACGAACACCAGCCGCTGCGCTGAGGTCGAGATGAGCGATTTCTACAGCGGTTTCTGGGACTACTACGTTGCGATCCTGTCGCTCCTGTCGATCATCGGCTGCGCCGTCTTCCTGAAGGCGCAAAGCAAGCGGCGGGTCGCGCTCAAGGCGAGCGGCGAGCCGGAGACGACCGATCACGTTTGGGACGGTGACCTGCGCGAGTATCACAACCCGATGCCGCGCTGGTGGATCGCTCTCTTCTACCTCACGATCGTGTTCGCGCTCGCCTACCTGGTTCTGTTCCCAGGGCTCGGCAGCCGGTTCAAGGGTACGCTCAAGTGGACTTCGGTTGGGCAGCACAGCGACGAGATCAAGCAGGCCGAGGCGGTCTACGGGCCGCTGCGCGCGCGCTTCCTCGAGCAGCCGCTGCCTGCAGTGGCTGCCGACGCGCGCGGACGCGAGATGGGCGAACGCATCTTCCTCAACAACTGCGCGCAGTGTCATGGATCCGACGCGCACGGATCGAAGGGCTTTCCGAATCTGGCGGACGCCGAATGGCTCTATGGCGGCGAACCTGAAGTGATCGAGGCTTCGATCACCAACGGCCGCCAGGGAGCGATGCCGCCGATGGCGGCCGCGGTAGGCGGCCCCGAGGACGTGACCGACGTCGCGCATTACGTGCTGTCGCTCTCCGACTCGGCGCACGACTCGGTGCGTGCAGCGCGCGGCAAGGCGAAGTTCGCGGCTTGCGCCGCCTGCCACGGACCGCAGGGCAAGGGCAATCCGCAACTCGGCGCGCCCGATCTCACCAACAAGATATGGCTGTACGGCGGTTCGGTCGCGACGATCACCGAAACGATCACGAAGGGCAGGCAGGGCATGATGCCGGCGTGGAAGGGCGTTCTCTCCGATGCGGAGATCCACCTCGTCGCCGCCTACGTCTACTCGCTGACGCACTCCGGCAACGCCGCCGCGGCAGTGGAGAAATAGCGCCCGGTTCCGGCGCGCGGACCAGTCGCCATGAAGAGCGCCGGAAGCCCGATTCCATCGAGCGAGCAACGCGGCGCGCCCGCGCGCACGATCGCGATCAAGCAGGTTGCGCGGCCCGCGTCCGCGGGCGCGGCGAACGACACGCGCGGCAGCGAAGTCATCGAGTCGCTTTACGCGAAGCGGATCGAGATCTATCCCCGTACACAGATCGGCGACTCGCTCGCCTGGTTCCAGCGCTGGCGCTGGATCCTCGTGTGGATCACGCAGCTGGTGTTCTACGGGCTGCCTTGGTTGAACTGGAACGGCCGGCAGGCGATCCTGTTCGATCTCGCGGCCCGCAAGTTCTATCTGTTCGGTCTCGTGATGTGGCCGCAGGACATCTTCTTCCTGACCGGCATCCTGATCGTCGCGGCGCTGTCGCTGTTCCTGTTCACTGCGGTCGGCGGGCGCCTCTGGTGCGGCTACGCCTGCCCGCAGACGGTCTATACGGAAATCTTCATGTGGATCGAGCGCCGCATCGAGGGCGATCGCGCGCGTCGCATGGCGCTCGACCGGCAACCGTGGTCGGCGCGCAAGGTGGCCCTGAAGGGGGCGAAGCACGCCGCGTGGATCGCTGTCGCGCTGTGGACCGGTTTCACGTTCGCCGGCTTCTTCACGCCGATCCGTACTCTCGCCGTTGCAGCGGCGGGCTTCCACACCGGACCGTGGGAGACGTTCTGGATCCTTTTCTACGGTTTTGCGACCTACGGCAACGCGGGCTGGCTGCGCGAACAGGTGTGCAAGTACATGTGCCCGTACGCGCGCTTCCAGAGTGCGATGTTCGATCGCGACACGCTGATCGTCACCTACGACACCGAACGCGGCGAGCCGCGCGGCAAGGGATCGAAGACGAACGACCGGCGCAGCCGCGGACTCGGCGATTGCGTCGAGTGCAGCCTGTGCGTCCAGGTATGCCCGACCGGGATCGACATCCGCAACGGGCTGCAATACGAGTGCATCGGCTGCGCCGCGTGTATCGACGCCTGCAACTGGGTGATGGACAAGGCAGGTCTGCCGCGAGGCTTGATTCGCTACGCGACCACCAATTCGCTGCAGTCGCATTTCGGCGCAGCCACCATCGTGCGACGCATCCTGCGGCCGCGCGTGATCGTGTACACGAGCATCCTCGGCGCGATCATTGCCGGGCTCGTCGTCGCGATCGCGGTGCGCGTGCCGCTGAAGGTCGACGTGATCCGCGACCGCGGCGCGCTCGCGCGCGAGGTGAGCGACGACCGCGGCAATGCGCTGGTCGAAAACGTCTATCGGTTGCAGGTGATGAACACGTCCGAACAGCGCCGCGTATTCTCCATCCGTGCCGACGGTGTGTCCGGCCTCGAGGTCGCGTCCGACGCGAGCTTCGAGGTGGAGCCGGCGAGCACGATGTCGGTGCCGCTGCGCCTGCGCGCGCCCGCGACCCTCGACAGCGGATCGCACCGGGTCGTCCTGGAACTGCAAGCGCAGGACGACGCATCGGTGCGTGTGCGGGAAAAGACGACTTTCCTCGGACTGCGGCGCTGATTCGCGTACGCCCGGAGCGAGCGACATGGATACGATGCCCTGGTACCGCCAACCCTGGCCCTGGTTCCTCATCGCACTTCCCGCGACGGCGGTGATCGGTTCCATCACGGCCGCGGTGCTCGCCGTGCGCTCGGGCGATGAAGTGATCGCCACCGACTACTACCGGCGTGGCCTGGCAATCAACGACGAAATCTCCAAGCGCGCACGCGCGGCGCAACTCGGCCTGGCGCTGGAACTTTCGGCCGACGGACTGCACGCCGGCGATCGTTTGGTGCTGCGTGTCGTCGGTCGGCAACCGCTTCCAGCCGATGCGACCCTGCAACTGCGGCTCGTGGTGCCCGGTCGCTCCGAGACCGAGCGCATGGTCGTACTTGCTCGCACCGGGTCTTCGAGTGGAGCGACCGAAGCGAACTTTGCCGGAGCGTGGCTCGAAGAGCCGCAGGGCCATGGCGTGGTTCGGCAGTGGACGGTCGAGGGATCGAGCTGGCTGGTCGACGGTGACGCCGATTGGCACATCGACGACGAGCGCTCGCGCTTTACGGCGCGCGCCGTCGCGCAGTAACGCCTAACGTCGGGAGGAAGCGATGGAAAACAACTTCGGGCTGCGCGTGTTGTGGATCCTTTGGCCAGCCTTTCTCGTCGCGGCCGCGGCCGAGCTTCTTTTCTTCGCGATCTTCGATCCCTCCGACCTGCATCTGTTTGGCGCACCGGTCGAAGTGGATCGTGTCCCGATCTACACGGTTGGCTTCTTCTTCTTCTGGGCGATCACCGCTGCGGCCAGTGCGATGACGGTTTTCCTGGCCCGTTCCCCCTTCGAGGTCAATCGCTGTCCGCTGAACGCGGACAACCGTCCGCCCGGTTGCCCCAAGCGCAGCGGCGATGGGGCATGCGACATGCAACGCAACGAGGGTTGACCTTGGTTAAGGCGGCTGGAAACGTGCAGCCGAATAATCAGCCAAGACCTACCTGGTTGTCACGGTATGCAAACGATCCTGCAGGAAGTCGAAGTACCCCCAGCCGCCGTCCTCGCACGCTTCGATAGCGCCGGACCGCGTTACACGTCCTATCCCACCGCGGATCGCTTCGCCGAAGGATTCGGCGCAGCGGACTATGCGGCGTGGCTGGCGAGCCGGCAAGCTACCGGCAACGCGCGCCCGCTGTCGCTGTATGTCCATCTGCCGTTCTGCAATACCGTCTGCTACTACTGCGCGTGCAACAAGGTGATCACGAAGCACCACGGCCGCGCCGCCGAATATCTGCGCGCCCTGCAAATCGAGGCCGATCTGGTGGGTGAACGGCTGACCGGCTCGAGAGCGGTCGCACAACTGCACTTCGGCGGCGGCACGCCCACGTTCCTGAGCGCGGACGAATTGCACCAGGTGATGGAGATCCTGGGAGAGCGCTTCGAACTCGACGCCTGGGGCAGAGAGCGCGAGTTCAGCATCGAAATCGATCCACGGACCTGCGACGCGGAGAAGGTGTTCGTGCTCGCGGAGCTCGGCTTCAACCGCATGTCGGTGGGCGTGCAGGATTTCGATCCCGCCGTGCAGCGGGCCGTGAACCGCCTGCAAGGATTCGAGACGACCCAGGCGACGATCGAAGCCGCACGTGTCGCCGGATTCAAGTCGATCAACCTGGATCTCATTTACGGGCTGCCGAAGCAATCGCGCGCGACGTTCGCGCGCACGCTCGAGAAGGTTCTCGTCCTCAGCCCCGACCGCATCGCGCTCTATCAGTACGCCCACCTTCCGGAGCGCTTCAAGCCACAGCGCCGGATCATCTGGGCGGACCTGCCTGCGGCGGCGGAGCGGCTTGCGATCATGTACGAGGCGATCGAATGCCTCGCGCTGGCCGGTTATCGCTACATCGGCATGGATCACTTCGCCAAGGACAGCGACGAGCTCGCACAAGCGCAGACACGGCAGAGCCTGCATCGCAACTTCCAGGGGTATTCGACGCGGCCGGATTGCGACCTGATCGGCCTCGGCGTATCCGCGATCAGCAAGGTCGGTCCGACGTACGCACAGAACGTGCGCGAACTGAGCGAGTACTACGAGCGGATCGGGCAACGGATGCTGCCGACCGCGCGCGGCATATTGCTCGATGATGATGATCTCGCTCGGCGCGCGGTGATCATGGCGTTGATGTGCCACTTCGTTGTCGACAAGACGGCGATCGCAAGAGCGCACCGGATCGATTTCGACGGCTATTTCGAGAGTGAACTGGCCGGCATGGCGGACCTGGCCGAAGCGGGCCTGGTGGAGCTCGGCGACGAATGCATCACGGTCACCGCGCGCGGCAAGCTTCTCGTTCGCGCCATCGCCATGCGCTTCGATCGGTACCTGCAACGCGACGGACGTTTGCGCGGCTACTCGCGCGTCGCTTGAGCAGCGCTCGCGAGCCGTCGCGCCCGAGGCATTGACGACCCGGGATCGGCGCGGCATTCCTGCTCGCGCTGCCGGGTGGCGCGCATCGCGGGGGCATGTGCGGCGGATTCGGCGTGTCCGGATCTCGCGCAGGTCGCACGCGTGGCCGGAGCCGGGCATCCGGCGATCGCCGCGGTCGCCTCGATCTGCGATCGCTAGCATTCGATCGGGAGAGGGTCGTCCTCTCTCCGATTGCTATCATCGAATCGACTTCTACTTCAGCGCGCAGCGCCGCCGATCGCAATGAAAAGCTCTCAGATCCGCGACGAATTCCTTCGCTTTTTCGAATCCAATGGCCACACGATCGTGCGGGCCTCGAGCCTGGTGCCGGCCAACGATCCGACGCTGCTGTTCGTCAACTCGGGCATGGTCCAGTTCAAGGACGTCTTCACCGGCCGCGAGCAGCGCCCCTACAAGCGCGCCACCACCGCGCAGAAGTCGCTGCGCGCCGGCGGCAAGCACAACGACCTGGAGAACGTCGGCTACACCGCGCGCCATCACACCTTCTTCGAGATGCTCGGCAACTTCAGCTTCGGCGACTACTTCAAGCGCGACGCCATCCGCTACGCATGGGACCTGCTCACGCGCGTCTACAAGCTGCCGGCTGAAAAGCTCTGGACCACGGTGTACGTCGACGACGACGAGGCGTTCGACATCTGGACCAAGGACATCGGCGTTCCCGTCGAGCGTTGCATCCGCATCGGCGACAAGCCGGGCCAGCCCAATTACGTTTCCGACAACTTCTGGCAGATGGCCGATACCGGCCCGTGCGGACCCTGCAGCGAGATCTTCTACGACCACGGCCCCGACGTGGCAGGCGGCCCGCCGGGTTCGCCCGACGCGGACGGCGATCGCTACATCGAGATCTGGAACCTCGTGTTCATGCAATTCGATCGCGACGAGGCGGGCAAGCTGACTCTGCTGCCGAAGCCGTGCGTCGATACTGGCATGGGGTTGGAACGGCTGGCGGCGGTGCTGCAGCACAAGCACTCGAACTACGACATCGACCTGTTCCAGCACCTGATCCGAGCGGCTGCGCGCGAGACGCAGGCGAAGGACCTGGACGATGCGTCGCTCAAAGTGATCGCCGATCACATCCGCGCGTGCAGTTTCCTCATCGCCGACGGGGTGATCCCCGGCAACGAGGGGCGCGGTTACGTGCTGCGGCGGATCGTGCGGCGTGCGCTGCGCCACGGCTACAAGCTTGGTCAGACCCAGCCGTTCTTCTATCGCCTGGTGCCGGACCTGGTGGCCGAGATGGGCGCCGCCTATCCCGAGCTGCGCGAGCAGAAGGCGCGCATCGAGGGTGTGCTCGGGCTGGAGGAGGAACGCTTCGGCGAGACGCTCGAACACGGCATGAAAATCCTTGAAGCGGCGCTGGGGCAGCGCATGAGCGGCGATGCGCGCGTGCTCGACGGCGAAACCGTGTTCCTGCTCTACGACACCTATGGCTTTCCGGTGGATCTCACGGCCGACATCTGCCGGGAGCGCGGCATCGTCGTCGACATGGCCGGCTTCGAAAGCGCGATGGAGCGCCAGCGCGAGCAGGCGCGTGCGGCGGGCAAGTTCAAGAGCGCGGCCGGCGTCGAATACGCGGGCGACAGGACGCGGTTCGTCGGCTACGAGCACCTGAAGGCGGAAGCGAAGGTGAGCGCGCTTTACGTCGGCGGCACGGCGGTCGACGAAATCACGGCCGGCACGCAAGCGATGGTCGTGCTGGACACGACGCCGTTCTATGCGGAATCCGGCGGCCAGGTCGGCGATGCGGGCGAGTTGACCGGATCGCGCGGAACCTTCGAGGTCCAGGACACGCAGAAGATCCAGCCCGACGTGTTCGGTCACCAGGGCGCGTTGAAAACAGGCGCGTTGCGCATCGGCGAGAAGGTGCGGGCGCAGGTCGACGGCGAGCGCCGCGCGCGCACGGTGCGCAACCATTCGGCGACGCACCTGATGCACAAGGCGCTGCGCGAAGTGCTCGGTCCGCACGTGCAGCAGAAGGGCTCGCTGGTCGATCCCGACAAGACCCGCTTCGACTTCAGCCACGAGGCGCCGATGACGGCGCAGCAGATCCGCCGGGTCGAAGAAATCGTCAACCGCGAGATCCTTGCGAACGAACCGACGCAGGCGCGCATCATGAGCTTCGACGATGCCGTGCGTGCCGGCGCGATGGCGCTGTTCGGCGAGAAGTACGGCGACGAGGTGCGGGTGCTCGATATCGGCACGTCGCGCGAGCTGTGCGGCGGGACCCACGTCGCGCGCACCGGCGACATCGGGTTGTTCAAGATCGTCTCCGAGGGCGGCGTTGCAGCCGGCATCCGGCGCGTCGAAGCGGTGACCGGCGAGAATGCACTCGCCTACGTGCAATCGATGGACGCGAAGCTCGGCGAGATCGCAGGGGTGCTGAAGGCGCCGGCTGCGGAAGCCACGAGCAAGATCACCCAGATCCTCGACAACGTGAAGGCATTGGAGCGCGAACTCGCGCGTCTGAAGGGCAAGCTCGCATCGAGCCAGGGCGACGACCTCGTCGCGCAGGCGCAGTCGCTGAAGGGCGGCCTGAAGGTGCTCGCCGCGACGCTCGACGGCGCCGATGCCAGGGTCCTGCGCGAGACGCTCGACCAGCTCAAGAACAAACTGAAGAGCGCGGCGATCGTGCTGGCGGCGGTCGACGGTGGCAAAGTCCAGCTTGCGGCAGGCGTGACCGCCGATGCAACGGCCAAGGTCAAGGCCGGCGAGCTGGTGAACTTCGTCGCGCAGCAGGTGGGCGGCAAGGGTGGCGGCCGTCCCGACATGGCGATGGCGGGCGGCACCGACGCGGCGGCGCTGCCGCGCGCGCTGGCCGGTGTGAAGGACTGGGTCGAAGAGCGGCTGTGACTGCGATCGTCATCCGCCGCGCCGAACCGGCAGATGCCGAAGGAATCGCGCTGACGTTTCGCGCGCGTGGTGCTTCCGCCGGTACGCTGCAGAACCCTTATCCATCGGTCGCGCAGTGGCGCGAGCGCATCACCGCGTACACGGCGTCGGACTACGTGTTCGTCGCACTCGCCGACGGTGACATCGTCGGCAACTGCGGCCTGCACGGCAACAAGAATCCGCGCCGCCAGCATGCGTGGGGCCTCGGCATGAGCGTGCGCGACGACTGGCAGGGACGCGGCGTCGGTTCGCGCATGCTGGCGACGCTGCTCGATCTCGCCGACAACTGGCTCGGTGCATTGCGCATCGAACTGACCGTGTACACGGACAACGCGGTCGCGATCGCGCTGTACAAGAAGTTCGGCTTCGCGATCGAAGGAACGCACGGCGCGTTCGCGCTGCGTGACGGCCAGTTCGTCGATGCGCTCGCGATGGCGCGGCTGCATCCGCATCCGCCGCGGCTGCCTGCGCCGCCCGCTGCGAACGACTGAGCGACACCGCCGCGTGGCGATCACCGCATTCCGCTTCTGCCCGTTGTGCGCCACGCCGCTCGCGAGACGCGTGGCCGGCGCGCGCGAACGCGACGTCTGTCCCGCCTGCAACTGGGTGCACTGGAACAATCCGGCGCCGGTGGTGGCGGCGGTGATCGAGTACCAGGACCGCGTGCTGCTCGCGCGCAACGCCGCCTGGCCCCCGAAGATGTTCGCGCTGGTGACCGGCTTTCTCGAGCGCGACGAAACGCCGCAGGCGGCGGTCGCGCGCGAGGTGAAGGAAGAGACCAATCTCGACACGCGCGCGGCGAGCCTGATCGGCGTCTACGACTTCGCGCTCAAGAACGAATTGATCATCGCGTATCACGTAGTCGCGGAGGGCGAGGTGCGCCTATCGGCGGAACTCGCGGATTACCGCCTGATCGAGCCCGCCAAGCTGCGTCCATGGCGCGCGGCGACGGGGCTTGCGCTGGCCGACTGGATGCGCGGACGCGGCCTTGCGGTCGAATTCATCGATCTGCCGCGCTGATCCGGCGTCGCCATTACACTTGCCGCCGGCTTGAAGCACGGAGCAGGGAAGCGGGCGATGGAGGCAGTGCTTTTCGACAAGGAAATCGACACGCGCGGGCTCAATTGCCCGCTGCCGATCCTGCGCGCGAAGAAAGCGCTGTCCGACATGGCGAGCGGACAGGTGCTCAAGATCGTCGCGACCGATCCCGGATCGGTGCGCGACTTCCAGGCTTTCGCAAGGCAGACCGGCAACCAGCTGCTCGCGCAGCACACTGTCGAGCGCGAGTTCATTCACTACCTGAAGCGACGCTAGAAGACGTCGCGCCGTGGAGGGGCTCAAGTGAAGCGCTTCTTCTTCGTCATCGTGCCCCTGGTCGTCGTGCTGGGCGCCTTGTATTTCTACCTCGCGGTCAACTGGAACTACTCCACGGGCGAGCGCGCCGGCTGGGTGCAGAAGTTCAGCAAGAAGGGGTGGATCTGCAAGACCTGGGAGGGAGAGCTTGCGGTCGTGACGATGCCGGGAACGATGCAGGAGAAGTTCCTGTTTACGGTCTGGGATGACCAGACCGCGGCGAACATCAACAAGGAAATGGGTCGCCGCGTGTCGCTGCACTACGACGAGAAGGTCGGCCTGCCTGGCTCATGCTTCGGCGAGACGCGCCACTGGGTGACAGGCATCAGCGTCGTGGCCGAGGTGCCGCTCGCTCCGGGCGTCGTCGTGCCGGTACCCCAATTGCAACCCGTGCCTGGGCAACGGGCGCTACCGCCGCAACCGCCGTCGCGACCCGACGCATCTCCACCGCCGCCGGCGCAACCGACACAACCGATGCAACCGATGCAGCCGACGCAACCGCCGTCGCAACCCGCTGCACTTCCGTCTCCTCAGAAGTAGCGAGCGTGTCATCCTGAGCGAAGCGAAGGATCTCGGCGTTCGAAGGCCGGGATTCCTCGCCTGCGGCTCGGAATGACACTGACCTGATCAGCCCGGGGGCAACCGGCCCAGCTGCTCGCGCAACTTGGCAAGCTTGTCGCGGAACGCGACCAATCGCGAGCGCTCCTGCTCGACGACAGCGGCGGGCGCGCGGTCGACAAAGCTCTTGTTGGCAAGCTTCGTGTCGGACTTTCCTATCTCCGTCTCGGTCAGTTCGATTTCCTTGCCGAGCCGCGCGCGTTCCGCGGTCACGTCGACCTGGATCTCGAGCATCAGCTTGAACTCGTCCACCACCGCGACTGGTGCAGCGGCGCCGGGGCGCGCGCTCGCGAGATCCGCGACCTGGTCGACGCGCTCCAGCCGGCCAAGCCAGGAGAGATACGGCGCGAATGCGTTGATGCGATCGGCCACACCGCTCGCAACCAGCGGCACCTTCTTGCCCGGCGAAAGCTGCATCTCGCCGCGCAGGTTGCGCACGGCATCGACCAAGCGCTTCAGCTGCGCCATGTCTTTGTCGGCCGCTGCATCGATCTTCGCCGGCTCGCTCTTCGGATAGGGCTGGATCATCAGCGACGTCTCTTCGCTGGCGCGCCGCTTGCCGGCCGGGACCGACACGCTTTGCCACAGCTCCTCGGTGATGAACGGAATCACCGGGTGCGCAAGCCGCAGCGCGGCTTCGAGAACCCGCACCAGCGTGCGTCGTGTTCCCCGTTGCTGCGCTTCGTTGCCTTGCGCGAGCTGCACCTTGGCGAGCTCGACGTACCAGTCGCAGTACTCGTCCCAGACGAAGCGGTAGATCGCGTTCGCGACGTTGTCGAGGCGGTAGTCGGCGAAGCCTTGTGCGACTTCGGCTTCGGTGCGTTGGAGTTCGCCGATGATCCAGCGATCGACGAAGGAGACGGCTACTTCTGCGTCGGGGTAGTTGAGCGATTGCCCCACGGTTTGTGCCCCCATCCCCGGCCAGACCCGCGCGCTGGCAGGCGCGCGTCGCTCCGGCGGCACAAGGCTCTCGCCTTGCGAAACCCCGCCTCCGCCCCCCGCTTTCGCGGGGGAAGGGAGGATGGTGTTCATCAGCACAAAGCGCGTCGCGTTCCACAGCTTGTTGCAGAAGTTCCGGTAGCCCTCGCAGCGCTTGGTGTCGAAATTGATGTTGCGGCCGAGCGATGCGTAAGACGCCATCGTGAAGCGCAGCGCATCGGCGCCGTATGCCGGCATGCCGTCGGGAAAGTGACTGCGCACGCGCGCCGCGATCTTCGGTGCGTCCTGTGGGCGGCGCAGACCCGATGTCGACTTCTCGACCAGTTCGTCGAGCGCAACACCCTGGATCAGGTCGACCGGATCGATCGTGTTGCCTTCGCTCTTGCTCATCTTCCGGCCTTCGGCGTCGCGCACCATGCCGTGGATGTAGACGTCGCGAAACGGCACGCGCCCGGTGAAGTGGGTCGTCATCACGATCATCCGCGCGACCCAGAAGAAGATGATTTCGTAGCCGGTGACGAGCACCGACGACGGCAGGTAGAGATCGAACGCCTTCTTCTCGTCGCCTTCCGGATGCGGCCAACCGAGAGTCGAAAACGGGACCAGTGCCGACGAGTACCAGGTGTCGAGCACGTCGGGGTCGCGCCGGAGCGTCTTGCCGCCCGCAAGTGTTTTCGCCTCATCTTCGGTGCGCGCGACGTAGACCTTGCCCTGTTCGTCGTACCACGCGGGAATCTGGTGGCCCCACCACAACTGCCGCGAGATGCACCAGTCCTGGATGTTCTGCATCCAGTTCCGATAGACGGCCTTCCACTGGTCGGGGAAGATGTTGACGTCGCCCGACTCGACCGCGTCGAGCGCGACTTGCGCCAGCGACTTGCCCGCGTTGCGAGTTCCGGCGGGCGCCGGCTTGCTCATCGCGATGTACCACTGCTCCGAGAGCATCGGCTCCACGACTTCGCCGGTGCGCTCGCAACGCGGCACGACCATCTTGTGCGGCTTTTCGGAGATCACGAGTCCAGCTGCGCGCAGGTCCTCGAGCACCGCCTTGCGCGCGACGTAGCGATCCATCGTCCGATAGCGTGCGGGCGCATTGTCGTTCAGCGTCGCGACCAGCGTGAAGATCGAAATCGGCTTCAGGTCGTGGCGCTGGCCGATCGCGAAGTCGTTGAAGTCGTGCGCGGGCGTGATCTTCACCGCGCCGGTGCCGAACTCGCGGTCGACGTACGCATCGGCGATCACCGGGATCTCGCGCCCCGTGAGCGGCAGCGACAGCTTCTTTCCGATCAGCGCGGCATAGCGTTCGTCGTCGGGATGAACCGCCACCGCGACGTCGCCCAGCATCGTCTCGGGGCGCGTCGTCGCGACCACCACGCCGGGTCCGCCGTCTGCCGCCGGATAGCGGATCTCCCAGATGCGGCCTTCTTCCTCCTCGCTCTCGACCTCGAGATCGGATACCGCCGTCTGCAACTTCGGATCCCAGTTGACGAGCCGCTGCCCGCGGTAGATGAGGCCTTGTTCGTAGAGCTGAACGAAGGTGTCGGTCACCACCTTCGACAGCCGCTCGTCCATCGTGAAATAGATGCGGTTCCAGTCGACCGAATCGCCGAGGCGCCGCATCTGATTCAGGATCGCGCCGCCCGACTGCTGTTTCCACTCCCACACCTTCCCTACGAATTCGTCGCGCGCCATCGACTTGCGTGACTGGCCGTGCGATTCGAGCTGGCGCTCCACGACGATCTGCGTCGCGATGCCTGCGTGGTCGGTGCCGGGCAGCCATAACGCGTTGAAACCGCGCATGCGGTGATAGCGCGTCAACGCGTCCATGATCGTGTGGTTGAACGCGTGCCCCATGTGCAGGATGCCTGTCACGTTGGGCGGCGGCAGCTGGATCGAGAACCCCGGCTTCGCCGGGTCGAGCCCGGCCGCGAAGTAGCCGCGGCTTTCCCAAACCGGATACCAGCGGCGTTCGATGGCGGCAGGATCGAAGCTCTTTGCGAGCGTGGCGGAGTCTTCGGCAGATGAGGTCATCAGGGAGAGTTCTTCATCGCAGCGCCACGACGGTTCGTCGCGGCTTGTTTGAATTTTATGGGAATCGTCTCTACGCTCGCCGGCTCCGCAGATCGTCTCAGGTTGTCCATGCTTCCCACTCGTCCATTTGCGCCCGCACGCTCAAGCGCGCGCCTCCTTGCGCTTCTGCTCGGCGCTTGCGCATCGCCGCCGCCGCAGCCGGACGCGGCGCCGCCGGTTCCGGTGCTCGCTTCGACACCCGGCGCGCCGGCCACCGCGAGCGCAAACGGTGCTGCGGCCGCGACGCCGCCCGCGCCCGGCGCGACCCCGCCGCGCGCCGCCGAAACGACGCCGCCGCGGCCGTTCGCCGAGATCGTGCGCGATGCGAAGGAAACCAAGGGCTTTTTCGGGGTCTGGCAGAAGGACGAGAAGATCTGGCTCGAAATCAAGCCGAACCAGCTCGACAAGCCGCTCTTCTTCGGGATCGCGATTGCGAGCGGATTGGGCGACTTCACCTATCTGCCGGGGCTGATGGGACGCGAACAGGTCGTCGAACTGCACAAGGTCGGCACGACGCTGCAACTCGTCGCCCGCAACCTGAGCGTGCGCGCGCCCGCCGGATCGCCGCTCGAAACCGCGGTGCGCGAGAGCTATTCCGACAGCCTGCTCGCATCGGCGCCGATCGCATCGGCACCGCATCCCGAGCGCAAGAGCATTCTGGTCGATGCGACGACGCTGCTCGGCGGTGACATCCCCGGTGCGCAGACGACGCTCGAGACGGCCTATCACGTTGCCTACACGCTGGATCGCCCCAACACGTCGATCGAACATGCGCGCACGGGCGAGACCGGCACGTTCGTCACGGTGCGTGCGCACTACGCGGTGCCGAAGCTGCCCGTTCCGCCGGCCGGACCCCTGCCGCCGGGCGCCGTGATCCCGGCGCCGATCCAGACCGTCCCGGACTCGCGCAGCCTGTTCCTGACGTTCACCTACAACCTGACTCCGCTGCCCGCGACGCCGATGCACCCGCGCATCGCCGACCAGCGTGTCGGCCACTTCACGACCGCGTTCATCGATTACATGGGGCCGAGCGTCGACGACCGGCGCACGCACTACATCGCGCGCTGGCGCCTCGAGAAGAAAGACCCGCACGCCGAAATCTCAGAGCCGAAGGAGCCGATTCTCGTCTGGATGGACAAGAACATTCCCGAGAAATATCGGCCTGCAGTGCAGGCCGGCATTCTCGAGTGGAACAAGGCATTCGAACGCGCCGGTTTCAGGAACGCGCTCGTCGTCAGGCAGCAGCCGGCCGAAGCGGACTGGAGCACGCTCGACGGCACGCGCCACATCTCGGTGCGCTGGTTCGCGATGATCGGACCCGGCGCCGTCGCGGTGGGTCCAAGGCAGGTGGACTTGCGCACCGGCGAGATCCTCAGCGGCGCTGCGATCATTCCCGAGAACTGGGTGAGGCTCGGACGTCTCGCGCTCGGCGAAGTCTTTCCCGCGCCGCCGGCGCCGTCGTTGCTATGGGGAGCCCAAAGCGATCTGTGCACCTATGCGCAGGACGCGCTCGAGCATGCCGCGTTCGGCTACGAGCTCCTCGCGGA
>Ga0335084_10001968_pt1 | contig 19553 bp, 21 predicted proteins | sample Lox_Sample_44_FD_206721 | JGI IMG/M metagenome (GOLD analysis project Ga0335084, IMG submission 206721) | Soil microbial communities from Loxahatchee National Wildlife Refuge, Florida, United States - Lox_Sample_4.4 | ecosystem: Environmental > Terrestrial > Soil > Wetlands | place: USA...
CGCCTGCACCTCCAGTTTTCCCGATGCGGCCGCCCAGCCACACAACGGCGGAATCGCGCCCGGGATCGCGCCGATCGTCGTGTTAAACCAGCTCAACCGTTTCATCGGCGTGTAGACGAGCACATACAGAAATGCGGCGAGCAATACCAAAAATCCCGTGAGCAGATTCACCCACCACGCCAGCGCGAGCGACCCGATGAGCACCAAGCTCACGCCGAACGCAAGCGCCTGCGCCGGCTCAATGACGCCCGCAGGCAACGCGCGGTTGCGTGTGCGAACCATTCTCGCATCGACGTGACGGTCGAGGTAGTTGTTGAGCGCCGCCGCACCTCCCGATGCGCAACCGACGCCCAGCAACGTCAAGGCCAACGCTGACCACGAACGCGTCGTCCTTCCGCCGCCGAGGAAGAAACCGAGCGCCGTCGTTACGAGCACCATTAGCATGATGCGCGGCTTGGTGAGTTCGACGAATGCCTGCAATGGCGCCGGATTGTGCGCCCCAGCCGTCGGACGCAGAAACCAGTACGCGCGCAGCGTCAGGGCAAAACTCACCGCCAGAATCAGCGCGCCGAGGGCGAGGTGAATCGTTGGCAGCGCGACCTGCATTGTGGAAAGCTGACCGACCGCGTCTTTCGGCACGCGCACCAGCAGCGTCGCCAGTCCGAGTCCGATTTGCACGGCGACAAGCGAACTCAAAGCCGTCACGTGCGCCAGAAACGTGCGCTGCGGTATGTGACGCAACGCGAACACGGTCAGACACACCACGCACCCCGTCACCGCCACGGCGCCGACGATGTGGGCGATGATGGCGGCATCGGAATGACGAATCACCGCGCCGAGGACGAGCTGGATGTAAATCGCAACGGCCGTCGCCAAGCTCAGCCGCTGCATACCCGCCGCGGCCGGCGTCTCGGTCGGGATTGATGTCGTCCAAGTTCTGGAGGTAAGCACGGCAATCGTGATGACGACGCAGAAGAACGCCTCCGCGAGGCTGGCGTGGGCAATGGAGATTGGTGGCGGCAGCAACAACTTCACGGTTAAACCGCCGAGTACGCCTTGGGCGATGATCGCCGCGAGCGCCGCGATGCCGAGTCGCCGCAGCCAGCGGCGTCGTTCCACGCGCACCAGCCACAGGGCCAGAACAATCGTCATCAGGCCGACCGCGCTGGCGATGAGGCGATGGCCGTGTTCGTAGAGAATGCCGCCAACCATTTTCGAAATCGGGAACGAGTACATGAACTGTCCGTACGTCGTCGGCCAATCCGGCACGGCGAGGCCGGCGCGGTTGCTGGTGACGCTGGCGCCGGCGACTATCAACAGAAACGTGGCGGCTGCGACCAGGCAGGCAAACCGATGAAGCCAGTGCGGCGTCATTCTTCCTTCTGGGACTCGACCTCGTCCGCGTACCACTTCTCAAAATCCTTTTCAGAAAGAACGTTGAGGAATCCTTTCATGCGGTAGTGGTTGAGGCCGCAAAGCTGGGCGCAAGCGATTTCGATCGGATAGTACGGCGCGACGGTGATCTCGGCGATGCCATTGTCCATGAGTTTCTTCACCGCTCTCGCGGTGAGGAGGCTGCCTTTCTTGACGAGGACGTTGCCGTCCTTGTCGCTGTAGTCCTGCATGGTTGCGTAGAGATCGAGATTGAGCTCCGAGGGAAGTTTGGTGGTCTGAATCTCTCGCTGGCGAACTTGCTCGGATGTCATCGTCGGCGTGAAGTAAATCGGGATGCTCATGCCGGGGATGGCGTCCTGCTTGACGCGCAGGAACGGCAGGAAGAAGCTGTGGATCACGTCCTTGCTCGTGATGTCGATGACGACCGGGCGACTGACGGGCACGTAAAGCTGGTTGAGTTCGACGACGTCGTCCTTGCCGGACGGATCCTTGCGGTCGAGGCCGATCGAGTTGTCGTCGGAAACGAGTTTGAGTTCGGTACGACCAAATTTGCCGTCGGGGCCGGGGTACTGGATATTCCAGGCAAACTGCTGGGCGATGACCCGGACGTGGAGGGGATTCTGCGCGTCGGACGGGAACGCGCCGACTTTTCTTGCCCAGAACGGAATCGACAGACCGACGAGCAACGCGATCTCGAGCACCGCCACGAAACCTTCGAGGTAGGAGGATGCGTGCGTCTTCACGCCTTCGTGATCGGCCCGCGGGTGCCGGCTCCGGCGGAAGCGGATCAGCGTGTAAATGAAGAATGCCGTCCAACCCACGAACAGTACCAGCATTAGCAGGTGCATGTACGCGATCAGCCGGTCGATCGACGGGCCTTGCGCGGAAACGTCGATGGGAAGTCCAAGAATCTTTTGTAACATGACGTTATCCTGGTTCTGAAACAGCGTTGGGCGATTGCGGTATGGCTTGTTCCATCGCCTCGTAGCGGCGCGCGCGCCGAATGAAGTAAACGATCGTGGCGATGAACCCGCCCAGCACCGCGCCCGTCACGCCAAGCAGGGTGATGATCGCCATGTTCATGCCCTGCGTCATCGATGAGTCAGGTGCGCCGAAGCAAGTTGCGCAGGCGATGAGTGCCATGGCGGAGTTCATTCGTGTTCCTTGAACTTCTTGAGAAAGATTGCTTCGTACAACACCAAGATGACCCCGAGCGCAAACGAGATGTACCCAGCAACAGTGTACGCCGCGCGACCGTGCGCGTAGTCGGACCCGAGGCACCATGCGCCGAAGCCGAGACACAACAGCACCGACAGCGTGATGAAGAAGATGTGAAACGCCTTAAGGGACATGTTCGGCCTCCGCGTGATGCGGCACCACGTGTTGCTGCGGGACGGGGAACGCCCCGCGCGCGTGTCCCTGTTGGTCGCGATAGGAAAACATGATCAATCCGACCAGCGCAATCACGAACGCCACCGTCAACCCGAGCACACCGTAGATCAGTTTGCGCTCGGAGAACAGGTGCATGAAGTAACCGGCCACGAGCGACCCCTTCACGGTCGCGATGACCAACGCCACGATAATGCCCACGGCAATGCCAAGGTGAACGTTGGCGGCGACCACGGTGACGATCGTGCCGACAATCAACGCGGCGCCGACGGCCCGGTAAATTTTCACGTGTTTCGAGATGTCGTGTGAATGGCGTTCGCTCATGCGTCCTCCATCGCTATTTGCCCGGCAGCAGATACAGCGTCGGGAACAGAAAGATCCAGACCAGATCGACAAAGTGCCAGTAAAGCCCCGCGACCTCGATCCGATTCGTAAATCGCTGCGGCTCGGTCTGCCACATCCCGGCGCCGGGCCCCCACAAATAACCGTTCACGATGATGCCGCCGATGACGTGCAAGCCATGCAGTCCCGTCAACGTGAAGTAGATCGCCATGTACGTGCTGGTGGACGGAAACAGATGGTGGTGAAACTTCGCGCTGTACTCGAATCCCTTGATGACAAGAAACACCAACGCACACAGCAGTGTCATACCCATGAACAGTTTGTACCGCGCAAAGTTGTGCATCTTCAGCGATGCCCACGACATGACCATCGTCACGCTAGATAGAATCAGGATTAACGTGTTCACAGTCCCGAGCGGGATGCTCAAGATCTCCGCCCCGTGCTCCCAGTTCTCCGCGCCGACACGCAGCAGCACGTACGCCGAGAACAACGCGCCGAACAACATTACTTCGCTCGCCAGAAACAGCCACACGCCGAGCTTGGCGTTGTACAAGCCCGTGTCCGGTCGTTCCTCGACGTTGTAGGGTATCTCAATGGCTGACATTCAGACATTCCTCATGCGCGCGCCTTGGCGACATGGTCGGGTTCCCACTGCGGGTAGAAATCCTTGTGCGTCTCGGAGCCGGGCAAACTGTACTCGTACGGCCCACGATGAACTGTCGGGATCGTCGCGAAATTGCCGTGCGGCGGCGGCGTGGGCGTCGCCCATTCCAGCGTCGTCGCATCCCACGGGTTCTCCTCGGTCTTACGCCCTTTCCACAGGCTCCAGAAAAAGTTAATGACAAACGGAATTTGGAACAGCGCCAGACACCACGCCGACACCGACATCATCCGATTCAACCCGAGCACATGCTGCGCGTGCAGGTAGGACGCGCCACCGTCGTACAGCCGCCGGGAAACGCCCGCCATTCCCTGGATGAACATCGGCATGAAGATGCCGTTGATGAACAGCAGCGAACCCCAGAAGTGGATCCGTCCGAGCGTCGCGTTCAACTTCCTGCCGGTCACCTTGGGATACCAATGGTAAATGCCGGCGAACATTGCGAAGATCGTGCCCGGCGCCACGACGTAGTGAAAATGGCCGATGACGTAATACGTATCATGGAGTTGAATGTCGCTGGTCGCCAAGCCCAGCGGCAGTCCCGTCAGGCCGCCGATGCCGAACATCGGCAGAAACGCCAGCGCAAACAGCATCGGCACGGTAAAGCGGATCGAGCCGCCCCACAGCGATAAGATCAGCGCCGTCAGAATGACAATCGACGGAATCGATATGAGCATCGTCGTCGTCTGGAAGAACGAGCTGATCGCGGTGCCCATTCCCGTCAGGAACATGTGGTGCGCCCACACGATGAACGACAGGAACCCAAGAATCAGAACGGCCCACACCATCGAGTTGTAACCCCAGAGCGGTTTTCGCGTGTTGTTGGCGATCACCTCCGCCACAATTCCCATCGCCGGCAAAATCAACACATACACTTCCGGGTGCGCCAGAAACCAGAACAGATGCTGCCATAGCAACGCGCTGCCGCCACCGCTCGCGACCCATGGTTTGCCGCTCACGACCAACCCGCTGGGCAGGAAGAAACTCGTGCCCGCCACCCGGTCCATCAACTGAAGAACGCCCGCGGCCTCCAACGGCGGGAAAGCGAGCAGCAGCAGAAACGCCGTGACCAATTGCGCCCACACGAAAAACGGCAGCCGCATGAACGTCAACCCTTTCGCGCGAAGCTGAATGATCGTCGTGATGAAATTGACCGAGCCGAGCAGCGACGACGTGATCAGAAACACCATCCCGATCAGCCACATCGTCTGCCCGCGCAATAACGTGTTGCCCGGTTCTGTAATCACGGACAGAGGCGCGTACGAGGTCCAACCCGATTGCGCCGAGCCTGCCGGCACGAAGAAACTGGCCAGCATGATGACCCCGCCGCAGAAATAAACCCAATAACTCATCATGTTGAGCTTGGGAAACGCCATGTCTTGCGCGCCGATTTGCAGCGGCACGAGGTAGTTGCCGAACGCGCCGACCGCCAGCGGCACGATGCCCAGAAACACCATGATCGTGCCGTGCATCGCGCCAAGTTGATTGTAAAACTCCGGCGCCATCACCCCGCCAGGCATCCGCGATTCACCGAACCACTTCCCGATCCATGGCATCGGCTGGCCCGGGTACGCCAACTGCCAGCGCATCATCATCACCAGACAAAAGCCGAAGAACAGGAAGCACAGCGACGTCAGGCCGTACTGAATGCCGATGACCTTATGATCGGTCGAGAAGATGTACCTCCGCCAAAACGGCAAATCGTCATGATGCGCCTCATGATGTCGTGCTTCCGTCATCGTATTGAGCTTCCTCCGAAAAATCCGTTAAAGGCCTTTCCCCACGCCGCGGGCTGCCCCAACAGTCAAATGCTCCAGCTGCTTACCGCCTCATTCCGCCGGCTTGCTGAATTTGAAGTCGACCGTCTTCGTTTCGCCGTCGGCGACTTTCACCTTCTGCGACTGCTCGCCGTACTTCTCGTGCCACGCGACGATCTCGTAGTCGCCGGCCGGCAGGCCCTTCAGCACAAACGTCCCGTCCGCACCCGTCACGCTGTAGAACGGATTGTCCATCACGCCCACATACGCGCTCATCCACGGATGCACATCGCATTTGAAGTGGACCATCACCTCGGGTTTCGTAAACGTCCTCTTCAGGTCCGGGCTTCCCGCGGGCTGGCCCTTGTTGAACTCCTCATTGACCGTTGGCATCGCGTGGATGTTGTGCAGCGTGTCGTCGTCATTCTTGATCAGCAACAACTGCTTCGCCATCATCCCGAACACGTGCGGAATATACTCGCAGCCCTTCTGTTCGATGATCACCGGCTCCTTCGGCACCTCGTACGTCCTGCCCGACGGCAGCCCGCTCTTCACGTACACAAACACGTTCCGCAACGTCCCGTTGTCATTGACGATGACGTCTTCGCTCATCAACGGTTTCTCGGCGTGCATCGCGGCGCACTGGGGGTCGGCGTCGGTCTTGATCTTCTTCGGCTTTGGTGGCGTCCCTTCGAACGCGACTTTGCCCGTGATTGATGCCGTGTCGGCCGCGGAGGCGACTCCGACCAACAGTGACACAGTCATTGCAACACAAACATACTTCAGCGATTTCATTTGATTTCTCCTTACGAACATTCGCGGTTTAGTTTTCCTCTGCGATTCAACCTTTTGCAAGGGCAAACTTCCCCTCGTTCATCAGACGACTCCTTGCCATTCAAATTCACCATCATGGCTGCTTCGGCGGGTTGACCACCACGGGCGGCGCTGCCTGCGCTGTTTGCTCGGACGGTTCGCCGAGCGACATGATGTAATCGACAAGTTCCTCGGTCAATTCATGACCACTGCCCGACTGTTGAATGCTTTGCGCCGTCGCCGCAATCGTATCCGCGTCAAACGCCGGCATCCGCGTGCCGGGCACCTGCGCCAGCGGATTCGGCAACCAGCGGTTGATGATCCAGTCCCGCTGCAATCGCGCGTGCGCCAGCGCAAAGTCCGGCGCCAGTTGCGTCAGTTGTTCCTCGGGGATTTCGGCCAGCGGCTTGCCCTGAACCTTGCCCTCGACGACGTGGCATTTGTAGCATTGAATCTTCTCAAACAATTTCTTGCCGGCCGCGATCTGATCTGCCGTCGGTTCGCCTCTTGGCGATTGATACGGGAACTGGGTTCGGCCGGCCAGCGCGAAGTAGCGCACCAACACGTTCGCCTCGCCATCGCTAAACTGGAACGTCGGCATCCGCGCCTTCAACCACGGCCGGATCTCGCCCGTCTGCGGCGATTTCAGGAAACTGAACAGCCAGTCCGGTTGCGTACGCTGTCCCTGCTGCAACTGCGTCGGCGTGCCGCTGAGCATCGGCGGTTCCATGCCCGATGGGATGCCCGTCGCGCGTATCCCCCAACCCTGTCCCTCAACGAGGTGACAGCCCTGACAGTTCATCTCTTTCACCATCCAACGACCGCGCTCGATCTGAAATTCCGCCGGCGTCAACTGCTGCGGCTCATCTGGCAGGAGTTTCTCATCAGTCATGCCCGTCACGACGGTGATGATCTGATCGATCTGCTCGTCGGTCACATTGAACTTCGGCATCTTCAACAACTCCAGTGGCGTGCGCGTCACGCCGAGGCGTCCCGTGTCGTAGGAACGCGGCGCCTTCAATTTCTGGGTCAGCCACGCCTCGCGCGTCTGTTCGATATCCAGCAGACCGAAATCGAGTTTATCGACGGGCTTGCTCCCCCACTCGCTCAATTCCGTGCCGATCGGCTTCGCGCTTTCGAACCCGTGAATGTCGTGGCAGGCGAAACAACCGTACCGCGCAATGAGCCGGCTGCCGAGAAACACGTTCTTCTTCTGCTCCGCGCTCATTGCGGCTACTTTCGCATGCGCCGCCTGCATTTCGGTTTTGACCTTCGCAATTTGCCCGGCCAACTGCTCGGCTTGTCTGCCGGCGGCGTCATCAAACTCTTCCTCCGCCTTCTTCTTGAGCGCGGCTTGCTGCGCCTCTTCCCGTGCCAGCCGAGCCGGCTCGGAATAATACGCCATCGTGTCTTCGTCGACGAAATACGACTCGATCAGATCATCGAGGTTGTTGATCTTTTCCCGCGCCTGTTTCTCCGGTAGGGTGACCTCCAGATACTCAATCGTCTCCGCATCCAGCTTCTGCGGATCAACCGCCGGCAACGTTTCCTTGTCGGTCGCCTCGTTGTGCAAGCTCGCGAGATATGCGGCAATGTCCGCCGCTTCCTGATCGTTGAGACGCAGGTTCGGCATCTTCGTGCGCGGGTGATACTGTTTTGGATTCTTCAACCACGCGTAAATCCAATTGACCGTTGTCTTGCTGCCCATGCCTTCGAGCTGCGGACCTTGTGAACGGAAACGGCGATACTGCCAATCGTCCATGTACTTGGCGAGTTGCGCCGGCGGCTTGATATTGACCAAGCGGTCGCCAACGACGTGGCAGGCCATGCAGCCCAGCGTCGAGACGAGTTGCTTGCCGTGGTCGGCGTCGCCTTGCACGGGCGGCAACGAATACGGTGGCGCGTCGCTGCTGGCGAACAAAAACTCGGTGATGGCATTGATCTCGACGGTGTTGCGCTCGGGTGTCTGCTTGTTATTGTCCAACCCCCAGAACCGCGGCATGTAAGTGTTCGGACGAAACGCGACGGGGTTGCCGAGCCACTTGCGCGTCCAGTCCTTGTTCGTCTTGCCCGCAATCTTGTAGAGGCTCGGGCCGGGCTTGCGCAGCGTGCGGATGGGAATGTTCAAGTCTTGCCCAACTTTCAGAACCGGATGCTCCGGCAGGTTGTTCAACCGCCGCACGTCATCCGGATCGACATCGTAGAACTTGCAGATGCTGTCGAAATCCTCGCCAAGTTGGGTGTGATGCACGGTGTAGGTCTCGATCTGTTTCATTTTGTGACAACTCCAACAACCGAGTTGCTCGATGAGCCGCCGACCATGATCGAGTTTGTCGCCGCCGTCGAGCCACGTCTCGTCCGCGTGACATTTCAGGCATGCGGCCTGCACGTACTTCTCCGTCCGCATCGGCTGACGGAGGAATTCCTGTTCTTCCCAATGGTAATTCTTCTCCCAAGCAACGCGCTGCGTCATCTCGACGGGCTTGACGTCTTTCGGTGGTTCTTCATCTTCAGCGAGCGCCTTCCATTTCTTTGCCTTGTCATCGTAGACGTACGGACGCTGCTTCTCGTCCTCGGGAGTGTGACCCGCGCGCGAGAAGGTGGTTTCGCGGTCCCAACCCCAGTGACACACCGTGCAGCCGTACTTCTCCGCAGGATGCGGCGAGGTGTCGCCCACGAACAAATCCAGGCGCGGATGATTACGCAATGGTTGCGGCAGCTTCGACCATTCGATCGCCTCAATCTTGTGTTTCGCGCGCCAGTCGAGTTCCTCCGTCGTCGGGTCTTTGCGGTCGATGGCCTTGTGACACGTGGTGCAACGGTCCACGCGCGGGACGGTGGCGAAATTGACATCGACATGGTGACCTTCCGTGACAATCTGCTCGACCTTGTAGTTGCCCGCCGCGAAATCGATGATCGGCGCGTTGACCACGGCCTGGACGAGCGAGTTGGTGAGCTGGTCGAGCCGCTTCTGCATGAGAACCGTGGTCGCTTCGAGCCGACTCTTCTTCTTCTCGAGTTGCTGCCTGTAGCCGACAATTGTCTCCAATTTGGCTTTCGCGATGGCGTAATCCGCATCTGCGGTTTGCTTGCGAAGATCGAGTTTGTCCACGAACTCATTTTGCGCTTTGACCTTGTCACGCCACGCGACAACGTCGCGCGCTTCGGAATCCAGATTGGCGCGCTCGAGCGCTTCGTCGTATGAGGAACGGAACTGGTCGCGAATCGCTTTCTGCATGATGAATTGGCGCGTAACCAGATCGTCCGTCACCTTGAGCGCATCCGCGGACACTTTGGCAGCGTCTTCCTCGGCGCGTTTGGCCGCAAGCTCTTTTGTCGCTTGCGCAAGCTCGGCGAGAATCTTTTCCGAACCCTCTTCCTGTGCCCGCACTTCGGATGCCTTCACGTCTGCGGCCAGGCGTTTTTGGTCGATCTTGTAGAATTCCTTCTGAAACTGTTTCCAACTGCGATCACCGCGAACGCCGAGCCAGCGGATCTCGCCGCCGGAATAGTCCACCCAGATCATCAGCAGGATGCAGCCGACGAAAAGCGCGCCGCTGATGAGAAACCACCAGTGCAGCCGCGGGATGTTGTACTCGTGGAGGGTCTCGGGTTGGTTTCTCATCGGCTCAGAACTTGATCCACGGCGTGTCCACGAAGTATTTGAGATTGATCGTCCAGCGCAGCACCATCTTCAGCGGCAGGGTGAACATCGTCAGGAACAGCATGACCGTGATGCTGTAGCGCATGAAGTCCAGTTGCGAATACAGCTTCTTCAACAATGTCCTCGCCAGAATCCCCGGCATCGCGAGAAAGTAGAACGCGAGAAACAGCAGTCCCGCAAACTCCTTCTTGCAGGCGTGTCCGACTTCGAGCAGGAACTCATGGATCGAGTCGAGGTTCGGTGGAATCAACTGCGGCACGACGTTCTTTACGACGGGCAAGCCCTGATACAGCCACGCATACTTCTCGCCCGTGAGATGGTAAAGCTTCGGGAACCAGACCACCCAAACGTAATCGGACAGGTTCACATTGTTCAGCGCGACCACTTTGTGCGGGTCCCAATACTGGAACGGTCCGAAAAAATTCCAGCCCGGCCCGCGCAGGAATGTGCCGGTGATGATCATGAACACCCACAGCGCGAGGTAGCCAAACAGAAACGTCGTAATCGCCAGTTTGCGGTCAGTGAACGTGTAGTAGCCGTTGCCCCTCGGATTGATGTCGATGTACGGAATCGCGCACAACCCGATGATTATGATGGTCGGCAACACGACGCCCGCGTACCACGGGTCGTAGTACACAAGCATTTCCTGCAAGCCGAGAAAGTACCACGGCGCCTTCGACGGATTCGGCGTCGCCGACGGGTTCGCCGGTTGTTCCAACGGCGCCCGCAGGTAAATCGCCCACAGAATTAGTACAATCGAGCAAATGATGAGCGCGATGAATTCGATGTACAGCAGGTCCGGCCAGACCCAGGTTTTCTGCTGCGACGTCTCGCGTTCGGAAGGCGGCAGTTTCTCATAAACTCGACGATCGTTGTTGACCGCTTGCACCATGGACAACCAGAGTACGAACGTCGAGACAAACAGCATCGCGGTGATTGGCACGTTGTCGGGCTTCCCGACGATCAATCGGAAGTTCCGATCCTTCATGCCGAAGCCGATCACGGCCGCTTGCGCCGCCAGAAGAAAAAACCCGATGCGCCAGTTGAACACGAAGCGGCGCAAGCGGAGCATCAACAGCAGACCAATCGCCGCAGCTGAAAAACTCAACGCCGGCTTGGCCATGACGTTGGCCAGAGCCTTGAACGCTTCGAAGATGGCACTCTGATGTGCTGCTGCTTGTTCCATAGAAAACTGCGATCGCTAGCCGCTGCTCACAGCGGCCCCGAGATGCCCCCATCCTTGCGGATGCGCCAGAAATGCACCGCCATCAGCACCGCCGCGATCAACGGAATGCCGATGCAGTGCAACACGTAGAACCGCAACAGAGTCGTGCCGCCCAATTCCTTTGCGCCAATCAACATGAACCGCGCGTCGTCACCGGGATGAATCAGCGGCACGCCGCCAATCTGCAAAAAATCCGCGAACGGCCCGCCCGCCCCGACTAACGGCGTGGCCTTGGCCATGTTCGAGCCGACGGTGATCGCCCAAATTGCGAGTTGATCCCACGGCAGTAAGTAGCCCGTGAAGGACAGCAGAAACGTGAGCACCAGCAGAATTACGCCGATGCACCAATTGAATTCGCGGGGTGGCTTGTAGCTGCCCGTCATAAACACGCGGAACATGTGGATCATCACCATGATCACCATCGCGTGAGCGCTCCACCGATGCAGTTCGCGCATGATGCCGAACGGCACCTGCGACCGGATGTCGAGCATATCGACGTACGCGCCTTCGACCGTCGGCCGATAGTAAAACATCAACAGCACGCCCGTTAGCGTGAGTACGAGAAACAGGAAGAACGACAGCCCGCCCGCGCACCACGTGTAGCGCAGTTTCACGCCGCTCGTGCGCACCTTCGTCGGATGCAAGTGCAAGAACACGTTGCCTAACATCACCAGCACGCGCTTGCGGTCGGTGTTCGGAATGCCGACGCGGAAGATGGACTTCCGCACCTGCAACTCGACGCTCTTGGCTGACTCGATGATTTTCTTCATACCGCAATGAACGAGCGTGGATCGTCAAACTCGCCCTTCTCCCAGTAAAAGATTCGGCCCATGTTCACCACAATCTGACCGTCGTCGGCCAACGAGACCTCGCAGCGCCGCATCGGGAACGGCGCCGGACCCTCGAAATTAATCCCCTCGATCGTGTAGCCGCTGCCGTGACACGGACATTTGAAAATACTGGCTTCCGGCATCCAGTTCGGCGTGCACCCCAGATGCGTGCACACCGCCCAGATCGCGAAAATCCTCTGGCTGTCATTGACCACCCAAATACGGTGCGCCGCCTTGAACGAATCATCGACGGTGTTCGGCGGAAAGTTGCTCGGTGGTCCGACCTTGAAAACCTCAATCTTCGTGAAATCCACTCGCGGCACCATGAATGCAAACAGCGCCGTCAGCCCGCCGCCGACCGCCGCCGCAAACGTCAGCCATCCCAGCGCCAAGCGCATGAAAAACTCCCGGCGCGGCATTGGTTTGCCCTCCGCGTCGAGAAACCCCTTTTGTTTCAGGCGGCGAATCGCCTCTTCGCGAGGCGACAACGGCTGCCCTTGTTGCGGCCTGTCGCTACCTTGAACTTTGAATTGCGTCGCTGCCATCGTCACTTCTTTCTCAGCTCATTGATCTGCTGAATCGCGGCGTTGCGCACCGGCAAGTCCGCATCGTCGCGCGCAGCCTTCTCCAACAGCGGAATTGCTGCCTCGCGATCCAACTTCGCCAGCCACACCACCGCCGCAACCCGATACTGCTGTCGGTTCTCTGGCGTCACCTCCGTGAATCGATCGACATACGATTTGTCGAGCAAACTCACCAGCGTGTCGCGCCCCGCAGCGTCCCCCTTGTTCGCCAGCGCGAACGCGGCGTTCCACTTCACCAACTCGTCGGTGTCGTTCAGCGCGCCGACCAAAACATCATGCGCGTGAGGACTCGGCAGAAATCCGAGCGCATACACTGCCATCAACCGCACCGACGAATCGTCGTGGTGCGTCAACTCGATGATCGCTGGCGCCGCCTCCGCATCCTGCAGCCGCGCCAGCGCCCACACACAATTCTTGACCGTGTCGGCATCGCCGTCGTTGAGCCCCTGCCGCAGCGCGGGCAACGCCTGTTTGTCCCCCAACATTCCCAGCACCAGCGCCAGGTAGCGCCGCGTCTTGGCGTCCTGACCCGCGCTCTCGTCAAACACTTGCACAAGGTCGGCAACGAGGTGCGGGTTGCTCGCCAGGAATCGGTCGCGATCGGCGCTCATCTGCGCCGTCACATCGAAAATTCCCTGCCAGCGTTTCGATTCCTGGATGTAGTTGAGAAGATACTGCGCTTGCTGTCCACGCTGCGCCCCCGAACTAGCCTGCAACGCGTGGACGTAGTCCTCCGCATCTTTCCGCTCGGACGTCAGCCACATGAACAACCCGCCCAGCGCCACGCAAAACAGCACGACCGCGAGCGGAATCACCACCAGTTGCACGACCAGCGTGACGATGCGCGATTTTTCTTCAGGGCTCGACGCCACGTCCACGTCTGTGGCGGATGGCGGTCCTGTCTGCCTCCTCAACTGACTATCACTCATTGCAAAGAACTAGTGTTTCTCCAACTGGTGCGGCAACATTGCCGCGCGATGCGTCGGCGCGTTCGGCACGATGATCGCGTCCTTATCGCACACGATTTCGCACAGCCGGCACGCCACGCATTCCGCCGCGTCGACTTCCGCCACCTTGTAATGACCCGCGCCCGTGTGCGTCGGGTCCTCCGTCATATAAATGCAATCGAACGGACAAATGTCGACGCAGAACTCGCAGCCCGTGCAATTGTCGACAATGACCTTGGCTTTGGGAATGTCCTTGGGCTTGATCCGCTGTACGACGTTGCCGTACTGGTCCTCGATGCAGGAGACGGGGCAATAGATCGCGCATACGCCGCAATCAATGCAGCCTTCGTCGTGAATGGTGTAAAGCTCTTTGGCCTTGCCGCTGATGGTGTCGGTCGGACACTTCAGCTCGCACACGCCACATCCGATACACGTATCATTAATGAAATACGCCATCTCTGCGCCCGCTTGAGAAAACTTTCACAAGCACTATATAGCACGCGCTCCGCAAACCGCAATAGTTTTGAGCCGCCCCGAAAAGTTTGGAGCGGGTGATGGGAATCGAACCCACGTCGTCGGCTTGGGAAGCCGATGCATTACCATTATGCTACACCCGCTTTGCTGCCTTCATTGTCGTCAATCTATCCACCAAATCAAGTCTAAGTTGGTAAGCCGCCGCGAATCTGCTAGTGTTTTCCCGCATGGCACAGCCCGGCGTCATCCACATCGACGAGACCGAGACCAAGGACGCCCTCGACACACCGTGGAACGTGACCCGCGTGACAAAGCCGAACGCCTGATGCTGGAAGTTCACAATAGAGGTCGGTCACTCGTCTGGTCCGGCGGACACGAACGTGCCGAGCACTACGTCCACCAATTGCACTCGTATCAACTACTTTCACACATGGAGAAATCTTCGTGAACGCGCTTCGGGTGCGAGCAGTGAATCAGAAGCAGCTCTGCATCAGCGGTATTGATCCCCTCATGGCTGTCTGCCTCCAAGAGTTGCCCCAGATTCTTGAGCTGCGCGACAGAGTCCGAGCGCGTCTCTTTCCTTCGCCGACAACTGACGATGCGATCGCCAATCGTGAATGGCAGGAATCAATTACGCCGGAGTTGCGGCATCTGTTTGTGTCGGCCGGCGAAGCCGTCGCGCGCGATTTGACGCGGCTCAAGCCGACTCCGCGAAATGCAAACTGCAGTTCCATCACATTCCCTGCTGCCCATCGGTCTGCTTGGATGAGCGCCCTGAATCAGGCGCGGTTGATTCTGTCCGAACTCTTCGGAGTCGACGAGATTGACATGAATGTTCCGTACCACAGTCTCGGCGAAGCTAAGGGCGTTGCGGTGATCAAGATCGATCTCTTCGGCACACTTCTGCATCGGCTGGTTCAGCGGGAGCTCAATTCACGACCTCGCAATGGTAGGAAACGGCCAAAGCATAAGCGCCAGAAGAGATCATGAACCTCAAACAAATCTTCAGTGGCCAAGCCGTGAAGTCCGAGATGGTCGTGCTCATCCTTGAGAAATGGGGGCTGCATCCCGAGTTGCGTGAGAAGTCCGACAACCCCGACCTGAACGATCTCGACCGCGACGCCGACGTGCTCATACCCGAGGACGAATACGAACACGCGAAGGAGATTCTATTCGGTGAAAGTGAAATCGAGCGCGCCGGGTTCTAGTCGCCCCGTGAATCCTTCACTCCCGTGTCCCTAAGAATGCGAATCAAATCATCTAAGGACGCTGAGGTGGAACTAATAGAACGCTGCGGAATAATCGCCCATAAGTTCGCCGAAAGCGCAATGAAGAGGATGTCTCGAAATAGGACGTAGCTCTTGACTGATGACCACGGTGCGAAGCCCTCAATACCATCCACAGTCTCATAAAGACCGTCATCCTTCACTTCTAACCTTATTTGTGGTTCTGAGCGCGAACGCAGCGAGTTTTCCAACGCCCTACGATACAACCGAGCGTACGGTATAGATTGATAAAGATGCCAGCCAAGGGCCACCAGAAACACGCACACGAGAAAGATGTTGTCGGCCAAGACAGACGCGTAAGCTGCTAAAGCTAACATCCCGGACCAAAAAACAACAGACTGATAGTGCGCCGAGCGCGCAGACCGATATGAGTCCCGGTGGATCAATTCCGCCTGCGCAAGGAAGTCTTCCCGCGTATTTGTGTATTCGAGGATGAGCGCCATGGTCTCCGCGTCTCACTGAGCCTAGAGCTCGACGGCAACCCAATGTCCGCTGCGCACTTCGCGCCATTCCGTCTTGCTGTCCTGAATCCGCTTGCGCGCTTCCTCGGGAGAAATATCGTCGAGCACGATGCGCTGACGTTTCTCGCCGGGGTCAATCGTCGGCACGGCGGACAACAGCGCTTGCGTGTAGCGATGCACGGGGTTGGCGTAAATCTCTTCGGCGGTCGCCGATTCGACAATCTTGCCGTAATACATCACGAGCACACGGTCGCTGATGTGCTCGACCACGGCCAAGTCGTGCGCGATGAACAGATACGTCAGCTTGAATTTCTCCTGTAGCTCGCTCAGCAAATTGATAATCTGCGCCTGCACGCTGACATCGAGCGCGCTCACCGGTTCGTCGCACACGATGAACTTCGGCTGTACCGCAATGGCCCGCGCGATGCCGATGCGTTGCCGCTGGCCACCGCTGAACTCGTGCGGATAACGCCGCGCGTGCTCAGGTGACAACCCAACCGATTTCAAAAGCTCCGCCACGCGTTCCCGCTCCTCGTTCTTGTTCCCGCACAGTTTGTGGATGCGCAGCGGCTCGGCAATGATGCTGCCAACGGTCATCCGCGGATTCAGTGACGCGTACGGATCCTGAAAAATCATCTGCGCTTCGCGGCGGAACCATTTCAAGTCGCCGCCATCAAGGCTCTGGCCATCGAATCTGATTTCGCCCGATGTGGGTTCGATCAACCTCAGCATCGTCCGACCCAATGTCGTCTTGCCGCAACCGCTTTCGCCGACCAGCCCAACGGTCTCACCTTCGCTGATGGCGAACGAGACGCCATCCACCGCGCGCACCCAGTCGACGGGACGCTGAAGCAGCCCCGCGCGGACCGGGAAGTGTGTCTTCAAATCTTTGATTTCGACGAGACTCACGGAATCGTCCTCTTCAATTCCGGCTTGTCCCAATACGGGCATCGGACCTGTCGGCCATCGGCGGAAAGAAATCGCGGCTCAGGCTCGCGCGCACAATCGTCCTGCGCTCGATCGCAGCGCGGATGAAACTTGCAGCCGCTGGGCAGCCGCGCCGCGTTCGGCACGTTGCCGCGAATCGACTGCAGCCGCTCGGCTCGGGCGCCGAGCTTGGGAATCGAGCGCATCAACGCCAGCGTGTACGGATGCAGCGGCTTCTTCAGCAGCGCGGCGGCCGGCGAATACTCGACAATACGACCCGCGTACATCACGGCGACATTGTCGGCCAGCTCGCCGACGATGCCGAGATTGTGGGTGATGAGCAGGATGGCCATGCCGAGTTTCTGTTTCAGCTCTTTGAGCAAATCGAGAATTTGCGCTTGAATCGTCACGTCCAAGGCGGTCGTCGGTTCGTCGGCGATGAGCAACGCGGGATTGCACGCTAACGCCATCGCGATCATCACCCGTTGTTGCATCCCGCCGCTGAGTTGATGCGGATAATCGCGCATCCGACGCTCGGGATCCGCGATGCGTACAAGCGTCAGCAGTCGCACCACTTCATCTTCAGTCGCCGCGTCGGGACGATGCAACTGGAGTACTTCCTTGATTTGAAAGCCGACGCGAAACACAGGATTAAGTGACGTAGCAGGCTCCTGGAAGATGTACGAAATCTTTGCACCGCGAATTCTCCGCAGCCGCTCCTTGTCCATCTTCAACACGTCTTCACCTTCGAGCAGCACCTCGCCGCCTTTGTAAACTCCGGGCGGCGTGGCGACGAGTTTCGCCAGCGACAGCGCGGTGACGCTCTTGCCGCACCCGCTTTCCCCAACCAGCGCCAACGTTTCACCCGTCTTGATGGCAAAGTTGACCCCATCCACCGCCCGCACTTCCCCTTCATCGGTGAAGAAACTGACTTGAAGATTGCGAACGTCGAGCAATGTGCTGGCAGAATTCATCGGGCTGTCAGTTGCGCCTCGACGGATCGGCAGACCTTGCGCTGGACACGGTCGATCCACGGGCCGGTCCGTCCTTTGCGCACAGAACACCAGAGGCGGCGCTGCCACAACGTGATTTCCAGTGTGCCCGGATTGTCGCCGAGCTTGAAATGCCAGTGCTTGCTGCCCGGAAACCTTTTGAGCGAACTTCTCAGCGACACGCGCAGGCCCTCCACCGCACAGCAGGCTTCGATGATTTTACCGGCACAGACCAAGTCGGCGTTTGGATGAATGGTGAGTTCATATTGTTTCATTCCTCGCCGTCGTGGTATTTGGCATTGGTGACTCGGACAACTTTGCCGGGAAGCGCCCACTTGCGGCTGTCGGGATAGTAGCAGCAGTCGGATACCACATTGTTGGCGATGACGTAGTACTTCAGGTTGCGCTTGCTGTTGTTGATAATCTGGTGCGGCTCGTTCGGTGGGCACATGAGCACGTCGCCAGGCCCGATGCGCTGTTTGCCGGCTGGGGTGCGCATCTGGCCGGTGCCGCTGACGATGACGTACATCTCCCATTCGGCAGTGTGGAGATGGTATGGGAAATTGACCTTGCCGGGTTTGAGCGTGATGAACCCCAACTCGAAAGGGACACCGCGTCGCCCCAGCTTGCGGGACGTGTCTTGGAACATGATGCCGAACTTGCCCTTGGGCGATTTGTATTCGCGAACGGGAACCTGGGTGAAGTTGATTTTCCTCATGCCGTCTTGGCCTCGGCAGTCCGTAGCTTCGGATCGAGAGCGTCGCGCAGCGCATCGCCAAAGAGATTGAACGCCAGCACGATGAAGAACATCGCCACCGTCGCGCCCCCGAGTTCGTACCAGTAACCTTGCCACAGACGAATCTTGGCATCGCTGATCATGATGCCCCAACTCGGTTCGCCCTGAACGCCCACGCCGAGGTAGCTCAGGATCACTTCGGTGAGGATCGCGCTCGGAAACCGAAGTGAAAAGCTGATTATGACCAGATGCACGACGTTCGGCAAAATGTGGCGGAAGATGATCGAGAGATTGCCCACGCCAAGCGATTTGGCGGCGAGCACGTACTGTCGGTCGCGATGCTTGAGATACTCGCCACGGATGAGACGACACAACCCGACCCACGTCGTCAGGCCGATGCCGAGACAAACACCGAACAAGCCCTTCCCGACCACCATCGCGATGGCCAAGATAAACAACAGATACGGCACGGAATCGAACACGGTGTACACCCACGTGATGAGGTCATCCACCCAGCGCCCGAAGAAGCCGGCTAGCGCACCGAAGATCACAGCGATTGGAATTGCAATCAGCGACGTGTAGATGCCGACCTCGAATGCGATGCGCGTTCCCTGGATCACCTGCCGCAGCACGTCGCGTCCCAGCGAGTCGGTGCCGAGCGGATGTTGCAGCGTCGGTTTCGCGAAGCGGTCCTCGAAGTGAACCACCTTGTACGGCGGCGTTTCCTGCCGGAGGCGGTAATACCAGTAAACACTCTCCGCGTACACTGCCACGACGGCGTAGAACACAATGATGCCCAGACACGTCATCGCCAGACGCCGGCGGCGAATCTGGCGCCACGCCGTTCGCCACAGCGAAACAGCCATTTCCGTATCGCGTGCGGGCATCGCCGCCGCGGTGGCGACGTGATCGAGGACGGGCGCCGTCATCGCAATTTGATCCTCGGGTCAACCATCGCATAACAGATGTCAGTGATCACCGTGGCAATCACGTACAACACCGAGCCGACGAAGACGGTGGCTTTAATGACAGGATAATCGGTGGAATTGACAGCTTCGACGTTGAGATAG
>Ga0335084_10001970_pt1 | contig 19540 bp, 20 predicted proteins | sample Lox_Sample_44_FD_206721 | JGI IMG/M metagenome (GOLD analysis project Ga0335084, IMG submission 206721) | Soil microbial communities from Loxahatchee National Wildlife Refuge, Florida, United States - Lox_Sample_4.4 | ecosystem: Environmental > Terrestrial > Soil > Wetlands | place: USA...
GTGTCGTGGACGACGATGGTGCCGTTCGTTCCGTCCCAGGTCGCGGAATACGGCGTGGCCTCGCCGGGGCTGGCCGTCTGGTACGTGCAGGTCCCGCCCGGGTTCATGACGACTTGCGATTGGTAGACCGACAGCATCACGGTTCCGGTGGGCGAGCCGGGATGCGAGAGGTCCAGCCCGGTGATCGTCAGGTCGGAGCTGAAGGTGAAGTTGTTGGAGCAGCCGGGATGGGTAATGAGCGCCGTGAGCGAGCCGGTGCACGTGGGCGTGCCGAAGCAGACGAACTGGCCCGTTCCGTTGTCGCCCGCGACCGTGCCCGAGACCCGGCTGTCGATGGGCACGGCGAGCGCCATGGGACCCGCGAGGCCAATCGCCATCGCGGCGATCGCCATCGCCCGCGCGCCTGTCCGACTCGTCGGCATCCTTTCCTCCCCGGATTGCCTTTATCGGGTCATTTTGCCCGATTACGCGGCAAGCGCGGCGCGGAAGATCCGTTCGAAGTCGCCGGGCGAGACCGGCCTGGGGTTGGTCTGGTGGCAGATGTCGTTCACCGCGACCTCGACGAGCCTCGCGACTTGAGCCTCGCCCACGCCCTTGCCGGCGAGGCCTGCAGGGATGCCGACGCGCGCCTTGAGCGCGCCCAGCCATTGGATGAACGATTCGGCCGTATCGCCGGCGCCGCAAACGCGCGCGAGCTCCGCCATCTTCGCCTGGGCCGCATCGGCGTTGAAACGCATCACGTGGTCGATCATGATTCCGTTGGCAAGCCCGTGGTGCATGTCCACGACGGTGCCCAGCGCGTGCGCGCACGAGTGCACCGCGCCCAGGTCTTTCTGGAAGGCGATCGCGCCCATCATCGAGGACATCATCATGTCGGAGCGCGCGGCGAGGTTGCGCGGCTGCCTCACCGCGGCTTCGAGCGCGCGCGCGGCGATGCGCGCGCCCTCCAGCGCAATGCCGTCGCACAGCGGGTGGTAGGCGGGCGAAAGATAGCTCTCCACGTTGTGCGTGAGCGCGTCCATGCCCGTGGCGGCGGTGACCGAGGGCGGAAGGTCGAAGGTGAGCTCGGGATCGGCGAAGACCGCCTTCGGGAGCAGCACCGGGTTGAAGAGGACCTTCTTCACGTGGGTGGCGTCGTCGGAGATCACCGAAGAGCGGCCCACCTCGCTGCCGGTTCCGCTGGTGGTGGGCAGCGCGATGACGTGCGGCAGCGGATTCACGACGGGCCGGACCTGCGGGTGGTCCCACGCGTACTCGAGCACGTCACCCTCGTGCACCGCCATCAGCGCCACGGCCTTCGCGACGTCGAGCGCGGCGCCGCCGCCGAAGCCGATCACGGCATCGGCGCGATGGGCCCGGTACGCCCTGGCGCCCGCACCCACTTGCGAGGCGGTGGGGTTGCCGAAGACGCCGGCGAAGGTCTCCACGTCGAGCCCGGCGAGGAGGGCGCGGAATTCCGCGAGGATCGGCAGCGCGGCGAGCCCGCGGTCGGTCACGATGAGCGGGCGCTTCACGCCGCGCTTGCCGAGGTGGCCGGGGACGAGGCGGCGCGCGCCGGCGCCGAAATGGATCGTGGTGGGAAACGAGAAGCGGCTCACGCTCATGGCTTGCGCCCCGAAACGATGTGGGAATCGGCGGGCAGCACGACCTCCTGCCGGCCCTCGTGCTCGAATCGCGTGAACGCGTCGTTCGCGGGCTGCGCCATGCTCAGATGATCTCGAAGTAGCGGCGCAGCTCCCAATCGGTCACGGCGTCGAGCCACTGGCGCCATTCCCACTCGCGCGTGGCCGCGAAGTGCTCCACGAAATCGTCGCCGAACCAATCGCGCGCGACCTGCGACTCGCGGAAGATGCGCGTGGTCTCGATGAGGGTGCGCGGCGCGCGCGGGATCTTCTCTGCGCCGACGTTGGTTCCGGTGATGGGAGGGGCGGTGAGCTTGCGCCCCTTCTCGATGCCGTCCAGCCCCGCCGCGAGCACCGCCGCGATCGCGAGGTAGGGGTTCATGTCGGCGCCGGGCGCGCGCGTCTCCAGCCGCGTGGCTTTCGGCGAGCCCGGCAGCACGCGAAACGTGGCGGTGCGGTTGTCCACGCCCCACGTGGGCTTCACCGGCGCCCAGAAGCCGTCCACCAGGCGCTTGTACGAGTTCACGGTCGGCCAGAACATCGGTGCCATGCCCATGAGGCTGTCGAGCTGGCCTTGCAGGTAGCTCTCGAAGAGCTTCGACATGCCGCCGTGGCGCCCCTTCGGATCGTGGAAGAGGTTCTTGGATCCATCGGAAAGGCTCTGGTGCAGGTGGCCCGAGCAGCCCGGGTACGACGCGCTCCACTTCGCCATGAAGCTCGGCATGATGCAGAAGCGCGCGCCGATTTCCTTGGCGGCCGTCTTGAAGAGGATCGCGCGGTCGGCCGCCTCGAGCGCCTCGGAGAAGAGGATCGCGGCCTCGTACACGCCGGGCCCGGTCTCGGTGTGCAGGCCCTCGATGGGAATGCCGAACGCCGCCATGTCGTCCATGAGCGCGTTGAAATACTCGCGGTTCTGGTTGGCGCGCAGCAGCGAGTAGCCGAACATGCCGGGCGTGAGCGTGGTGGGAGGCTGGCCGCGTTTTTCGGCCCAGCTTTGCGGCGTCTCCGCGAAGTTGAAGAACTCGTACTCGGCGCCGACCATGGCCGTGTAGCCCATCTTCGCGGCGCGCGCGAGCACGCGCTTCAACACCTGGCGCGGGCAGACGGGATGCGGCTTGCCCGCGGGGGTGACGAAGTTGCCGAGGAAGAAGTCCACGTTGCCGTCCCACGGCACGTTGCGGTGGGTGGCGAGGTCCAGGCGCACCATCGCGTCCGGGAAGCCGTGGTGCCATCCCGTGAGCTTCGTGTTGTCGTAGCACTGGTCGTGCGCGTCCCAGCCGAACACCACGTCGCAGAACCCGAACCCGCCCTCGACCGCCGAGAAGAACTTGTCGCGGTGGATGTACTTGCCGCGCAGGATGCCGTCGATGTCGGAGACCGCGACCTTCACCTTGGCCGCGCCGGACTTGCGGATCGCCTCGACGACGGCGTCCTGGTTCTCGAGCCTCGCGCCTCGTGCCTCGCTTTTCTTCATCCGCCCTCCGGGTTGCCTCAAGCCAGCGTGCAGCGCGCGGCGATCTCCAGATAGTGCCCGATCGGCGCAGTCGCCGCGCCCGGCACCTTCGCGCGGTCGTCCCAGCGGCGCAGGCGCACCGCGTCGGCCGCGAAGGGCTTCGCCATGAACGCCTCGACCTGCGGGCGCGAGAAGATCCCGCCCTGCAGCGTGAGGCTGCGCTTCGAGTCCCCGGAGAGCGCTTCGTAGTAGGCGGTCTCGAGCGAGCACAGGGCCCGCTTGGCATCCACGTGCAGCCGGATCGGCTCGACCACCGCGGGCGGAAACAGCGGGCGGATGAACGGGATCGCGTAGTACTGGTGCTGGTCGTCGATGCCGCGCGCGGTGGGCGTCTCGCCCTGCAGGTTCAGCAGGTGCCCGAGGTCGTGCAGGAAGGCCGCGGTGACGAGCTCGTCGGTGGCGCCTTCGCGCTCGGCGAGCCCGGCGCTTTGCAGCGCGTGCTCGAGCTGCGTCACGGGCTCGCCGCTGTACGCGATCCCCCCGTGGTCGCGGAAGAGCTTCTCGATGTCGGCGAGGTCGAGAGCCATCGCGGATTCATTCCCAGGGCAGGCTGAAGGTCTTCACGTTGGTGAAGCTCTTCATCGCTTCCTGCACGCCTTCCTTGTAGCCCAAACCGGAATCCTTGATCCCGCCGAACGGCGTAAGTTCAAGCCGGTAGCCGGGCACCTCCCGCACGTTCACCGTCCCGACCTGGAGCCGCGAGACGAAGCGCGTGATGTAGTCGAGGCGCTGGGTGCAGACCGCCGAGGACAATCCATAGGCGGTGCCGTTGGCGATGTCGATGGCCTCGTCGATCGAGGAAAAGCGGATCACGGGCGAGACGGGGCCGAACGTCTCCTGGCGCACCACCGTCATCGACGGCGACACGGCATCGATCACCGTGGGCGAGTAGAGCGCGCCCTCGCGCTTGTTGCCCACGAGGAGCTTCGCGCCCTGCGAAACGGCCTCGTTCACGCGCGACTCGAAGAGCTCGGCCGCGTTCTCGTCGATCACCGTGCCCATGTCGAGCTTCGCGTTCGTGGGATCGCCGTAGGTCCACGCCCGCGTCTTGTCCACCAGCAGGTCCACGAAGCGCCCGGCGACCGATTCGTGCACGAGGATGCGCTTCACGGCCGTGCAGCGTTGGCCGCTGTTCCTGTAGGAGCCGTTCACGGCGAGGGTCGAGGCCTCGTCGAGGTCCGCATCCTCCATGACGATGAGCGGGTCGTTGCCGCCCAGCTCGAGCACGATGCGCCGGTAGCCGACCTGCGCCGCGATGGACTTGCCGGCGGCCACGCCGCCCGTGAAGGTGACGAGATCGACGTTCTCGTTCGTCACGAGTTCGGTGGCGATCTCGCGCGGGTCGCCCGTCACGACCTGGAGCATGGGCTTCGGCACGCCCGCTTCGTGCAGGAGCGCCACGAGGTAGAGCGCCGAGAGCGGCGTCCTCTCCGAGGGCTTCACCACCATGCGGTTGTTGGTGGCGATGGCGGGCGCGACCTTGTGCGCCACCTGGTTCATCGGGTGGTTGAAGGGTGTGATCGCCGAGATCACGCCCAGCAGGGGCTCGCGGCGCGTGAAGACCCGGCGCGCGCGGCCGTGCGGGGTGATGTCGCACGAGAACGCCTGTCCGTCGTCGCGCAGCGCTTCCATCGCGCTGAACTCGAAGACGTCGCACACCCGGCCGATCTCGTAGGTCGAATCCTTCTTGCCCAGGCCCGACTCGCGCGTGATGAGGTCGGAAGCTTCCTGGATGCGCTCGCGCAGCAGGCGGGCCGCCGTGCGCAGCATCTCGGCGCGGGCGAAGCGCGTGAAGTCCGGGCGGTACGCATGCGCAGCCTCGAACGCCTGCTTCACGTCGGCCACGCTCGCCCTGGGCACCGTGCCCACGACTTCCCGCGTGAACGGGTTGCGGACCTCGATCACGCGCTCGCCCGAGGCGCGGTCGTTCACGTGAGGGCCGCGGCGCGCGGGCGCTGCGAGGCGCGCGCCTCCAGGTGGTTCAACGCGACGTCGAGCAGGTCGAAGTTGCGCAGCTTCGCCGGATCGGCGATGCCGGTCACGCGCCGGTTGAAGAGGAGCGGCACCACCTGCTCCGAGAGGCCGCCGTGCGAGCGCAGCGGCGCGTCGAGCTGCGAGAGGTCGTGGTGCGCAAGCGCAGTGCCCAAGGTCGTGTCGCGCTGCCCCACCACCACCAAATCGCCCACCCGGTCGGGCGGAAGCTCGAAGCGCCGGCACGCATCGGAGCGCTCCAGCACGAGCTCGATGCCCGGCAGCGACGTGATGCGCGCCTTCATGGGCGCCACGTCCATGCCGTCCAGGTACACGGTCGCGAAGGAGCCCAGCGCCCCGTGGTGCTTCACGTAGGGATCGGTGATCGGCAGGATCACTCGCGCGCGGCCCACGCCGAGCCACTCGTCCAGCGCGTCCTGCAGGTAGACGACCTTCGGGCGCCCCTCGGCGTCGGTCTTGGCATTCATGCCGTGGTCCGCGGTGATCGCGAGCACCGCGCCCAGCTCGTCCAGGCGCGCGAGGTAGCGGTCCATCATGATGTAGAACGCGTTGGCGGCCGGCGCGCCGGGCGCGGCCTTGTGCTGCACGTAGTCGGTGGTGGAGAGGTACATGAGGTCCGGGTGCCACGTCTCCATGAGCCGCACGCCCGCCGCGAACACGAACTCCGAGAGCTCCGCGCTGTACACGGAGGGAACGGCCATGCCCACCTTGCGCGGCACGTCGTCGATACCATTCTCGGCGACCGTCGCCTCGCCCGCGCGCTCGGCCGAGAAGCACACGCCGTCGAGGCCGTGGCCCAGGAGCCTGCGCAGCTTGTCCTTGGCGGTGACCACCGCGACCTTCGCGCCGGCCGCGGCGAAGGCGGCGAGCGCGGTGGGTGCGCGCAGGTACTTGGGGTCGTTCATCATCACTTCGGAGCCGGCCTCGCGATCGTAGAAGTAGTTGCCGCAGATGCCGTGCACCGAGGGCGGCACGCCGGTGACGATGGACAGGTTGTTCGGGTTGGTGAAGGTGGGCACCACGGCCTTCGCGTGGAAGGCGGAGCCCTCGCGCAGCAGGCGGGCGATGAAGGGCGCGCGCCCGGTGGCCGCGGCCTGCTCGAGGTAATCGTATTCGCAGCCGTCCACGCAGACGGCCACCAGCGGCTCGCGCATCCACGCGTAGCGCCGGCCGTTCACTTCGACGCTGCGGCTCATTTCTTCAGCGCCGCGTGCAGGCGCTGGCGGCTTTCCATCGCGTGCGCGAAGAGGAGCTTGCCGGCGCGCTCGCCGTCTCCCCGGGCGATCGCGTCAACGATGGCCGCGTGCTCGCTGATGGAGGTGGGAAAGCTCTCGGATCCGCGCGCGAGCGTCTGCCGGCGGTAGAGGTGCAGCTCGTTCACGAGGCGGCGATAGTGCACGAGCAGCGTCCTGTTGCCGGTGAGCTCGGCCAGGCGCTCGTGGAAGCGCACGTTGAGCGGGTAGTACTGGTCGACGCTGCGGCTGCGCGCGGCCTTCTGCATCTTCGCCAGCAGCTCGCGCAGCTCCGTGACCTGCTGCGGCCGCACGCGCTGCGCCGCGAGCCTGCCGATCAGCTCGTCCAGCCCCGCGCGCAGCTCGTAGATCTCGTCGGCCTCGTCGAGGGAGACCTGGCGCACGAAGACGCCGCGATTCTTCTCGGTGACCACGAGGCCCGCCGACTCGAGCGCGCGGAAGGCCTCGCGCACGGGCCCGCGCGAGACGTTGAGCCGCGTGGCGACGGTCTCCTCGGTGAGCTTGTCGCCGGGGGCGAGCTCGCCGGCGAGGATGCTGCGCTCCAGCTCGCGCTGCACCAGGGTCGAGAGGGATTGGCTGCGCAGCAGGTCGATGGCTTGGGCGTGGTCGGGGGTCACGGGACGTACCGGGTGGGCTCGTTGCCATTAGACGCCCGCAGGTTGTAGATTGTCAACAATCTGTAACTGCCGCGCTCCACGATTACGCTTTGCGTTCCCTGCACCGAACCGCCACCCCACAACACTCAAAACAAGGAGAGTGCGAATGAAAGCCCTTGCCCGCGTTGCCGCCTCGCTCGCCGCCGCCGCGTTCGCCGCCGGCGCCGCCGCGCAGAAGACGGAGTTGCTCGTCTACACGGCCCTCGAGACCGACCAGCTCAAGGCCTACACGGAGTCGTTCCAGAAGACCAACCCGAACATCGACCTCAAGTTCGTGCGCGACTCCACGGGCGTCATCACCGCGAAGCTCCTCGCCGAGAAGGCGAACCCGCAGGCCGACTTCGTGCTGGGCGTCTCGGCATCCTCCCTGGAGATCTTCAAGAAGGAGGGAATGTTCGCGCCGTACACGCCGGCGGGCTTCGACAAGCTCAACCCCGCGTTCAGCGACGCGAGCCGCCCGCCGTACTGGGTGGGCCAGGACGTGTATGCCGCCGTGGTCTGCTACAACACGGTCGAGGGCCAGAAGAAGGGCATTCCGAAGCCCGAGTCCTGGCACGACCTCACGAAGCCGGTCTACAAGGGGCAGATCACGATGCCCAATCCCGCTTCGAGCGGCACGGGCTTCCTCGACGTCTCGTCGTGGCTGCAGCTCTGGGGCGAGCAGGGCGGCTGGAAGTACATGGACGCGCTGCACGACAACATCGCGCAGTACACGCATTCGGGCTCGAAGCCCTGCCGCCAGGCGGGAGCCGGTGAGTTCGTCGTGGGCATCTCGTTCGACTTCCGCGGCAACGACGTGAAGCAGAAGGGCGCGCCGGTCGACCTCGTGTTCCCGAAGGAGGGCCTGGGCTACGATATCGAGGCCTCCGGCATCATGAAGACCACCACCAAGATGGACGCGGCGAAGAAGCTCATGGACTGGGTCGCCTCGAAGGAGGCCAACGAGGCGTACGCGAAGAACTTCGCCATCGTGGCGCACCCGGACGTGAAGCCCGCGCTGCCCTTCCTGCCCCAGGACCTCGACAAGAAGCTCATCAAGAACGACTTCGCATTCGCCGCGGGCAACCGCGACCGCATCCTTGCCGAATGGCAGAAGCGTTACGCGAACAAGTCGGAGAAGTGACGGATTACCTTTCGCTCAGGCGCATCCACAAGCGGTTCGGCGATTTCGTCGCGCTGCATGACGTAAGCCTCGACGTGCGGGCCGGGGAGCTGCTCTGCTTCCTCGGCCCGTCGGGCTGCGGAAAGACCACGCTGCTGCGGATCGTCGCGGGCCTCGAGGTGCAGACCTCGGGCACGCTGATGCAGGGCGGGCGCGACATCTCGCGGCTGCCGCCGATGGACCGCGACTACGGCATCGTCTTCCAGTCGTACGCGCTGTTCCCGAACCTCACCGTGGGCGAGAACGTCGCCTACGGCCTCGTGAACCGGCGCGTGCCGCGCGCGCAGCGCGAGGCGCGCGTGGCCGAGCTCCTCGCCCTGGTGGGAATGCCCGACAGCACCGCGAAGCACCCGGCGCAGCTCTCCGGCGGGCAGCAGCAACGCGTGGCGATCGCGCGGGCGCTGGCGACCTCGCCGGGACTGCTGCTCCTCGACGAGCCGCTCTCGGCGCTCGATGCGCGCGTGCGGGCGCGGCTGCGCGGCGAGATCCGCGGGCTGCAGCAGCGCCTGGGCGTCACCACGATCCTCGTCACCCACGACCAGGAGGAGGCGCTCTCGATGGCCGACCGCATCGTGGTGATGAAGGACGGCGCCATCGAGCAGACCGGCACGCCGGTCGAGGTGTACCTGCACCCGGCCACGCCTTTCGTGGCCGATTTCGTCGGGCGCACCAACCTCCTGCCGGCGCAGCGCGACGGGGCGGACCGCGTGGCGGTGGGCATGCACCGGTTCCAGTGCGAGATCAATGGTGCAGGCGAGGGGGCGCTTCGCGTCTTCTTCCGCCCCGAGGACGTGGTGGTGCGGGGCGTGAACGGCGCGAGCGTCAATTCGGCCTCGGCGCGCGTCGAAAAGGTGGAGTTCCTCGGCGCGTACTCGCGCCTCACGATCCGCCTCGAGGGCATCGAGCAGCCGCTCTTCGCCGACCTCTCGGTGAACGACATGGCCGAGTTCCGGCCCAGGGCGGGCGACACGCTGCGCATCTCGCTGCCGCCGGATCGCCTGCGGGTGTTCGGCGCTTGAGCGCCGCCGGGGCGCCGCTCGGCCGGATCGCCGTCCCGGCGCGGGTGCTGCGCCTGCGCGTGCACTGGAGCGACCGCATCGCGCACGGGGTGCTCGCCGCCGCGGGCCTCGCGCTCGCCGTCTTCCTGCTGGCGCCCATGGCCGCTATCCTCGCCAAGAGCGTGCAGGACCGCGCCGGCGAGTTCGTGGGCATGGCGCACTTCGTGTCCTACTTCGACACGCCCGCGCTGTCGCGCTCGATCTGGAACAGCCTCTGGGTCTCGGCGCTCGTCACCACCGTCACGCTGCCGGTGGCCTTCACCTTCGCCTATGCGCTCACGCGATCGTGCATGCGCTGGAAGCGGGTGCTGCGCAACGTCGCGCTGGTGCCCATCCTCGCCCCGTCGCTGCTCGCCGCGATCTCGTTCATCTTCTGGTTCGGCAACCAGGGGCTGCTCAAGGCGCTGATGGGCGGCACGCAGATCTACGGCGCGCCGGGGATCGTGATCTCGCTCGTGTTCGCGACGTTCCCGCACGCGCTCATGATCCTGGTGACGGCGCTTTCGCTCACCGACGCGCGCCTGTACGAGGCGGCCGACGCGCTGGGCACGAGCGCCCCGCGCAAGTTCGTGACCATCACGCTGCCGGGCGCGAGGTACGGGATCATCAGCGCGGCCATGGTGGTCTTCACCTACGCGCTGAGCGACTTCGGCATCCCCAAGGTGATCGGCGGCAACTTCAACATGCTCGCCACCGACATCTTCAAGCTGGTGATCGGACAGCAGGACTTCGCGAAGGGCGCGGTGGTGGCGATCGTCCTGCTGGTGCCCGTGGGCGTCACCTGCGCCGTGGAGGCCTACGTCCAGCGGCGCCAGTCGGCGCTGCTTTCCGCGCGCTCCGTGCCCTACGTGCCCCGGCCCTCGCGCGCCTTCGACTGGAGCATGGCGGCGTTCTGCTGGACCGTCGCCGCGCTCCTCGTGGCCGTGCTCGCGATGGCCGTGTACGCCTCGTTCGTGAAGCTCTGGCCCTACAACTTCAGCCTCTCGCTCGACCACTACCGGCTGGGGCTGGTGGACGCGGGCATCTTCCCCGCCTACCTGCACAGCCTCGAGCTCGCCGCCTGGTGCGCGAGCGCGGGCACGGTGTTCATCTTCGTGACCGCGTACGTCCTCGAGAAGACGCGCGGGATGGACGCGCTGCGCCCGCTCGTGCGGCTCATGGCCGTGCTGCCCATGGGCGTGCCCGGCATGGTGCTGGGCCTGGGCTACATCTTCTTCTTCGTGCGCGCCGACAACCCGCTGCACTTCATCTACGGGACGCTCGCGATCCTGGCCGTGAACACCGTCGTGCACTACTACTCGTCGTCGCACCTCACCGCGGTGACGGCGTTGAAGCAGATCGACAACGAGTTCGAGTCGGTGTCGGCGTCCCTGCGCGTGCCGTTCTGGCGCACCTTCGCGCGCGTGACCGTGCCGGTATGCATGCCGGCGATCCTCGACGTGAGCCGCTACCTCTTCGTGAACGCCATGACGACGGTCTCGGCCGTGGTCTTCCTCTACTCGCCGCGCACCGCGCTCGCCTCGGTGGCGATCGTGAACCTCGACGAGGCGGGCGACATCGGGCCGGCGGCCGCCATGGCCACGCTCATCGTCGCCACCTCGGCCCTCGTTTGCTTGCTCTATCATCTCTTGCAGCGCTGGCTCGACCGGCGCACGCAAGCCTGGAGATTGTCATGATCATCGGCAACGACCCGGTCCTGCTCACGCCGGGGCCGCTCACCACCTCGCCCGCGACGAAGCAGGCGATGCTGCGCGACTGGGGCTCGTGGGACGCGGCGTTCAACGCGATCACCGCCTCGGTGTGCGCGGACCTGGTGGAGGTCGTGCACGGCGCGAAGACGCACGTGTGCGTCCCGCTGCAAGGCAGCGGCACGTTCTCGGTGGAAGCCGCGCTCGCCAACCTCGTGCCGCGCGACGGGCGCGTGCTGGTGCCCCAGAACGGGGCCTACTGCAAGCGAATCCTGAAGATCCTCGAGTACCTCGGCCGCTCCCATTCGGCGATCGACCTGCCCGAGGACCGCCAGCCCACCGCCGCGATGATCGAGGGCGCGCTCAAGATGGATCCCGCGATCACGCACGTGGCGTTCGTGCATTGCGAGACGGGCACGGGGATCCTCAATCCGCTGGCCGAGATCGCCGCGGTGTGCGAGCGCCACGGCAAGGGCCTCATCGTCGACGCGATGAGCTCGTTCGGGGCGATCGAGATCGACGTTTCCGCCTTGCGCATCGACGCGCTCATCGCCGCGTCCGGCAAGTGCATCGAGGGCGCGCCCGGCATGGGGTTCGTGATCGCGCGCCGCGAGGCGCTGGAAGGCTGCAAGGGCAACTCGCATTCCCTCGCCATGGACCTGCATGACCAGTGGACGTATCTCCAGCGCACCGGCCAGTGGCGCTTCACGCCGCCCACGCACGTGGTGGCGGCGCTGCGCTCGGCGCTCGACCAGTTCAAGGCCGAGGGCGGCAGCGCCGCGCGCGGCGCGCGCTACCGGAAGAACTGCGAGACGCTGGTCGACGGCATGACCGCGCTGGGATTCAAGCCGTTCCTTCCCCGCGCGGTGCAGGCGCCCATCATCGTCACGTTCCACGCGCCCGCGGATCCCGCCTATTCGTTCAAGGCGTTCTACGAAAAGGTGCGCGCTCGCGGCTACATCCTGTATCCCGGCAAGCTCACGCAGGTGGAGACCTTCCGCGTGGGCTGCATCGGTGCCATCGACGCCACCGAGGTGGGCAACGCCGTGGCCGCGATCGGTGCGACGCTGGAGGAGATGGGCGTGCGCGAGGCCGCGCCCGCCCGCGTGCTCGCCACCGCCTAGCCCCGCCCCATGGCGCAAGCGTTCGGCGTGCTCTTCGACGGCATCGCCTACGGAAGCCTGCTGTTCCTCGTGAGCCTGGGCCTGTCGGTCACCCTGGGCCTCATGAATTTCGTGAACCTCGCGCACGGCGCGTTCGCGATGGCGGGCGGCTTCGTCGCGGTGGTGGCGATGACGCGCTACGGGGTGCCGTTCCTCGCGGCGCTGCCGCTCGCGTTCGCCGCGACCGCCGCCGCCGGAGCCTTGCTCGAGCGCTTCCTCTACCGCCGGCTGTACGGGGCGAGCGCGCTGGACCAGGTGCTCTTCTCGATCGGCCTCACGTTCATGTCCATCGCGGCGGCGACCTATTTCTTCGGCTCGTCGCAGCAGCCGGTGCGCCTGCCCGGATTCCTGCGCGGCCAGGTGAGCGTGGCGGGCTTGGATCTCGGCATCTACCGCATCTTCCTCGTCGCGACCGTGGCGCTCCTCACGCTCGCGCTGGGCCTGATCCTGCGGCGCACGCGCTTCGGAGCCCAGGTGCGCGCGTCGGTGGACAACGCGCAGGCCGCGCGCGGGCTGGGCATCGACGTGGATCGCGTGTTCAGCATCGCCTTCGCGCTGGGCTCGGGGCTCGCGGGGCTGGGCGGGGCGCTCGGCATCGACGTGCTGGGCCTCGACGCGACGTTCCCGCTCAAGTTCATGGTGTATTTCCTCCTCGTGGTCGTGGTGGGCGGCGCGGGCACGCTCGCGGGCCCGCTGGCGGCCGCGCTCGTGCTGGGCGTGCTCGACGTCGCGGGCAAGTACTACGTGCCCCAGGCCGGCGCCTTCGTGATCTACGCGGCCATGGTGGCGCTGCTCATCGCGTTCCCGCGCGGCATCCTCGGCCGGCGCGCATGAAGCGCCTGGAGATCGCCTTCTGGCTGCTGCCGGTCGCCGCGTTCTTCGCTTTGCCGGGCTACCTGGTGCTCGGCAGCCAGATCCTCATCGCCGCGCTCTTCGCGATGTCGCTCGACCTCGTGCTGGGCTACGCGGGGATCGTCTCGCTCGGGCACGCCGCCTTCTTCGGGATCGGCGCGTACACGGCGGGGCTGCTGTCCGTCCACGGGTGGGGCGAGCCCCTGACGGGATTGGCGGCCGCGGCGGCGATCGCGGGGATCGCGGGCCTCGCCTCGAGCGCGCTCATCGTGCGCGGCGCGGACCTCACGCGACTCATGGTGACGCTCGGCGTGGGCCTGCTGCTCTACGAGGCGGCGAACCGCGCGGCCGGCCTCACCGGCGGCGTGGACGGCCTGTCGGGCGTGGCGACGTGGAAGCTCCTCGGCATCTTCCCGTTCGACATGCAGGGGCGCACCGCCTATGCATACAGCCTCGCGGTGCTGCTGCTCGCCTACGCGCTCCTGCGGCGAGTCACCGCGTCGCCGTTCGGCCTGTCGCTGCGCGGCATTCGCGAGAACCGCGAGCGCATGCCCGCCCTCGGGGCGCCGGTCGCGCGGCGCCTCGTCGCGGCCTACACCCTGGGCGCGGCGCTCGCCGGCGTGGCGGGCGCGCTGCTCGCGCAGACCACGCAGTTCGTGGGGCTCGACACGCTCGCGTTCAACCGCTCGGCGGAGCTGCTCATCATGCTCGTGCTCGGGGGAACCGGGCGGCTCTATGGAGGGATCGTCGGCGCGGCGGTGTTCATGATCGCGCAGGACTACCTCTCGGGGATCAATCCCGTGTACTGGCAGTTCTGGCTGGGGCTCCTGCTGGTGGCTTTCGTCTTCTTCGCGCGCGGCGGCATCCTGGGCGCGCTGGAAGCGTTGGCGACGAGGCGCGAGCCTTGAGCGCCGCGCTGCGCACCGCCGGGCTCACGCGCCGCTTCGGCGGGCTCACGGCGGTGGACGGCGTGAGCCTCGAGCTGCCCGCCGGCGCGCGCCATGCGCTCATCGGGCCCAACGGCGCGGGCAAGACCACGCTCATCAACCTGCTCACGGGCGCGCTCGCGCCCAGCGCGGGCGAGGTATTCCTGCGCGGCGAGCGCATCACGGCGCTCGGGCAGCACCAGCGCGTGAAGCGCGGCCTCGCGCGCACGTTCCAGGTGAACTCGCTCTTTCCCGGCCTCACCGCGCTTGAATCGGTGGCGCTCGCCGTGCTCGAGCGGCGCGGCGCGGGGGCGCATTGGATGCGTGCGGTGGCGCGCGAGCGCGACGCGCTCGAGGAAGCGCATGCGCTCCTCGCGAGGCTCGGGCTCGCCGCCGAAGCCGGCAAGCGGGCCCCGGAGATGGCGTACGGGCGGCGACGGCTGCTCGAGATCGCGCTCGCGCTCGCTACCGGCCCGGGCATCCTGCTGCTGGACGAGCCGGCCGCGGGCATTCCCTCGCGCGAGAGCCTCGCCGTGCTAGAGGCGATCGCCGCACTCCCCCCGGAGGTGACGGTGCTCTTCATCGAGCACGACATGGGCCTCGTCTTCCGCTTCGCGCAGCGCATCACCGTGATGGTGGGCGGGCGCGTGCTCACCGAGGGCACGCCCGGCGAGATCTCGCGCGACGAGCGCGTGAAGGCGGTCTACCTGGGACGCGACACCGATGGCTGAGCTGCTGCGCCTCGAGCACGTGAGCGCCGGCTACGGCGATGCGGTCGTCGTGGAGGATGTTTCCGCCGCCATCTACGAGGGCGAGTGCGTGGCGCTGCTGGGACGCAACGGCGTGGGCAAGAGCACGCTGCTCACCACCGCGATGGGATTCACCCGCCTGCACGCGGGCGCGATCCGCTGGCGCGGCGAGAACGTGACGCGCTCGGCGGCGCACCACCGGGCGCGCGAAGGCATCGGCTGGGTGCCGCAGGAGCGCCTCGTGTGGCGCTCGCTCACGGTGGCCGAGCATCTTTCCTGCGTGGCGCGGCCCGGACCGTGGACCGTGGCGCGCGTCGAGGCGCTGTTCCCGCGGCTCGCGCAGCGCCGCTCCCACCGCGGCTTCGAGCTCTCGGGCGGCGAGCAGCAGATGCTCGCGATCGCGCGGGCGCTGGTGGTGAACCCGAGGCTGCTGCTCCTCGACGAGCCGATGGAGGGCCTGGCGCCTATCGTGGTGCAGGAGCTGGCCGGTGTGCTGCGCGGCCTCGCGGCCGAGGGCTCCATGGCGATGCTGCTGGTGGAGCAGCACGCCGAGGTGGCGCTCGCCTTGTCCGGCCGCGCGCTCGTGATGGAACGCGGCCGCATCGTGCACGAGGCGGCGAGCCGCGAGCTGCTCAACGACCCCGCGACGCTCGACCGCTGGCTCGCCGTGGCTTGACCGGGCCGCCGCTGATGTGCGGCATGCGCTCGCCGCGCGCCGAGGCGCCGATCAGCTGCGCTAGCCGGCGCTTGCGCGTCTCCTCTCGCTTGGCGCTCACCACCCAGTGCGCGGCCGTGCGGCGGTACCCGGGCGGCTGCTCGCTGAAGAATGCCCACGCCTTCTTGCGGGCGCGGAACGTCTTCTCCATCGCCGCATCGAGGGCCGAGCGGTTTTCCGCCGAGTAGACGCCGGTGCGCGCCGGATCGCGGGCGGCGAGGGCGGCCCGGCCCGCAGGCGCCACCCGGCCGAGCGCTTCCAGTTCGGCCATGCGGCGCACGTTCACGTTGCTCCAGATGCTCCTCGCGCGCCGCCGCGTGAAGCGGATCACGTAGGACTCGCCGTCGAGCGACTTTCGCAACCCGTCGATCCAGCCGAAGCAGAGCGCCTCGTCCACCGACTGGGCCCACGTGAGGCTCGGCCGCCCGGTGTGCACCTTGTGGAATCCCACCCAGAGGACATCGGCGCTATCGTGGTGGCGCTCGAGCCAGCGGCGGAATTGCGCGCCGCTCGCGAAGAACACGGGATCTTCGGGTTCCATGGCCATCGGGGTGCCGCGATTCTAGCGCCGTGGCTATGATGGATGCGTGCACGACATCGCCGACGTCTCCGCCTGGGTCGCTCGCTGGGCGCCGCTGATCCGCCCCGGCGGCGCGGTGCTCGACCTCGCCGCCGGCGGCGGGCGCCACACGCGCTACCTGGAGCGGCTCGGTTTCGAGGTGACCGCCGTGGACCGCGACACCGCGAGGTTGCGCGAGGCCGCCGGCGCGGCGACGGTCGTCGAGGCGGACCTGGAGGCCGGCGCCTGGCCCTTCGGGGGGCGGGCCTTCGACGGCATCGTCGTCACCAACTACCTGCACCGGCCGCTCATGCCCGTTCTCGTGGCGTCGCTCGAGCCGGGCGGATTGCTCGTCTACGAGACCTTCGCCCGGGGCAACGAACGGTTCGGCAAGCCCTCCAATCCGGACTTCCTGCTGGCGCCCGGCGAGCTCCTGGAAGCCGTGCGTGGGCGGCTGCGGGTGCTTGCCTTCGAGGACCTCGTGGTGGATTCGCCCCGCCCGGCCGCCGTCCAGCGCATCGCGGCGCGGCGCGAGTAGCTTCATGGGGTAAAATTGCCGGTCTTCGACGCACTGATCGCCCCTTGAATCCTCCGCGAACGCTTTCCGGCAGCCTGGTCGCCATCGTCACGCCGATGCTTCCCGACGGCGCCCTCGACTGGGCCGGCCTCGAGAAGCTCATCGACTGGCATGTGGCCGAGGGCACCGACGGGATCGTGATCGTCGGCACGACCGGCGAATCCGCGACCGTGGACGTGGAGGAGCACTGCAAGCTCATCGAATCGGCCGTGCGCTTCGCGAAGGGGCGCGTGCCGGTGATCGCCGGCGCGGGCGGCAACTCCACGCGCGAGGCGATCGAGCTCACGCGCTTCGCGAAGCAGGCCGGCGCCAGCCATGCGCTCTCCGTGGTGCCCTACTACAACAAGCCCACGCAGGAGGGTTTGTACCGGCACTTCAAGGCGATCGCCGAGGCGGTGGACATCCCGGTGATCCTCTACAACGTACCGGGGCGCACCGTCGCGGACATCTCGAACGAGACCGTGCTGCGCCTCGCCGGGATCCCCAACGTGATCGGCATCAAGGAGGCCACGGCGAGCATCGAGCGCGTCTCCGACCTCATGAAGCGCATGCGCAAGGGCTTCCTCGTGTTCAGCGGCGACGACATGAGCGCGCTCGCCTACATGCTGCTGGGCGCCCACGGCGTGATCTCGGTCACCGCCAACGTGGCGCCGCGGCTGATGCACGAGCTGTGCGAGGCGGCGCGCAAGGGCGACATCGCGGGCGCCGTGGCGATCAACAACCGGCTGCTCGCGCTCCACAAGAACCTGTTCCTCGAATCCAACCCCATCCCCGTGAAATGGGCGCTGGGACGCATGGGGCGCATCGCCGCGGGCATCCGCCTGCCGCTCACGCCGCTCGCGCCCGCTTTCCACGAACCGCTCGCCGCCTCGCTCCGCGAGGCCGGCTGCATCGAGTAAGAGAAGGATTCCACCAGACCCATGAAGCATCTGCGATTCATTGGCCTCGCCGCGATGGCCGTCCTCGCCGCGGGCTGCTCCGGCTGGGGCGCGAAATCCAACGAGTACAAGGGCGCCGCGGCGCGCGCCGCGCAGCCGCTCGAGGTTCCGCCCGAGCTCACGCAACCCGCGCTCGACGACCGCTACGCGATCCCCGATCCGCACAACGTGACTTCGTACTCGGCATACAGCCAGAAGGGCCCGCCCGCGCAGGGCGCGCCCGCGGCGGCCGCGGCATCGGCGCCGGCCGTGCTGCCCAAGCTCGAGGACGTGCGCATCGACCGCGCCGGCGACCAGCGCTGGCTCGTCGTGAAGGGCGAGCCCGACAAGGTCTGGCCCGCGGTGCGCGAGTTCTGGGTGGACGCGGGCTTCCAGCTGCTGCGCGAGTCGCCCGAGGTCGGGATCATGGAGACGGACTGGAAGGAAACCCGCGACAAGATTCCGCAGGACGCCTTCCGTAACCTGGTCTCGAAGTTCTGGGAAGGTGCGTTCACCTACCCGCGCCGCGACAAGTTCCGCACGCGCCTGGAGAAGGGGCAGCAGCCCGGCACCACCGAGGTCTTCGTGAGCAACCGCAACATCGCCGAGGTGTACAGCAGCTCGACGCAGGATCGCACCAGCTGGGAGCAGCGGCCCGCCGACAAGGAGTCCGAGGCGGAGATGCTCTCGCGCATGGCGCTCAAGATCAGCGGCGGCGACACCACGAAGGTGGCGAGCACGGCGCCGGTCGCGGGCGCCGGGCGCCCCGCGGCGGCAGCCGGGCCCGCGGCCTCGCCCGCCCCGCCCACGATCAACAACGCCGTGCTGCAGAACAACGGCGCGGGCCCGCTGGTCGTGAACGACAGCTTCGACCGCGCCTGGCGCCGCGTGGGCCTCGCGCTCGACCGCGTCGGCTTCACCGTCGAGGACCGCGACCGTTCGAAGGGTGTCTTCTTCGTGCGTTACATCGACCCGGACGCCGACCTTTCATCCACCCTGCAAACCTCGTGGGTGGACAAGCTCATGTTCTGGAAGTCGCCGCCCAAGACCGCGCAGCCGCAATACCGCATCTACGTGGCCGACGCGGGCGCGAACATGTCCCAGGTGCAGGTGCAGGACTCGAAGGGCGGCCCGGAGACCTCGTCCACCGGCAAGAAGATCCTCGGCCTCATCTACGAGCAGCTCAAGTAGCGGCGTGCGCTTCACGTCGCTGGGCAGCGGCAGCTCGGGCAATGGGCTCGTCGTGGAGTGCGGCCGCACGCGCGTGATGATGGACTGCGGCTTCTCGGTGGCCGATACCCGCACGCGGCTCGAGCGCGTGGGGCTTTCGCCCTCGGACCTCACCGCGATCGTCGCCACCCACGAGCACGACGACCACCTGGGCGGCGTGGCGCGCTTCGCGATGCGCTACGCCATTCCCGTGTACCTCACGCACGGCACCGGCCAGTGGCTGCCCGAGGACTTCCCCGCCGTCCTGGTGCGCTACATCGATTCGCACACGCCCTTCGCCGTCGACGCGATCTCGGTCGAGCCCTTCCCGGTGCCCCACGACGCGCGCGAGCCGGTGCAATACGCATTCACCGACGGCGATGCGAGGCTCGGCGTGGTGACCGACCTGGGCACGGTCACCCAGCACGTGGTCGAGAAGCTCAACGCCTGCCATGCGCTCGTGATCGAATGCAACCACGATCTCGACCGGCTCATGACGGGGCCCTATCCCGACAGCCTCAAGCGCCGGGTGGCGGGGCGCTTCGGGCATCTGTCCAACGCGGACGCGGGGCGCCTGGTCGCAGCACTCGACCGCGGGCGCCTGCGCCACCTGATCGCGGCCCACCTCTCGCAGCAGAACAACACGCCGTCGCTCGCGGCCGAAGCGCTGGCGGGCGCCGTGGGCTGCGAGCTCGGGTGGATCGGCATCGCGAACCAGGCCGAAGGGTTCGCCTGGCGCGACGCGTAAGGCGCGCCAACGAAAAAGGCCGGCGCTCGGCCGGCCTTTCGCTGCAACGATCCGCGCGGGATTACGGCTTCTTCGCGGGCTCCGCGGGCTTCGCCGCATCGGCGGGAGCGGCGGCGGGCGCAGCCGGGGTCGCGGGTGCGGCGGCGGCGTCAGCCGGCTTCGCCGCGTCGGCGGGAGCGGC
>Ga0335084_10001971_pt1 | contig 19538 bp, 17 predicted proteins | sample Lox_Sample_44_FD_206721 | JGI IMG/M metagenome (GOLD analysis project Ga0335084, IMG submission 206721) | Soil microbial communities from Loxahatchee National Wildlife Refuge, Florida, United States - Lox_Sample_4.4 | ecosystem: Environmental > Terrestrial > Soil > Wetlands | place: USA...
CACGGATTGCCGCCGCCCGGCTCTCGTCCTGCAGGCCCGCGCGGGTCCGGTATTCCTCGCGGCTCAGGGCTTCGGCGAATTCTTCCAACTCGACGCGCAGACGGCGCAGGTCCATAGCGGCTCGCGATCAGCCGTCGGCGATCAGCGGTCCGCAAAGCAACACCGCGGCGCCGGCAGCCGTTGCCCAGTCAGCGGGAGTGCTTGCCTTGCGCTGATGGGCCGAAGCCCGGGGATTGAAGGCTGGTCCTCACAAGTCGTCGCCGAGGTCGTCCCCGCCGGGCGGCCCCGCACCGCCGTCGGCCTCCTCGTCCATCGCCTGCTCCATCATCTCGTCAAAGTCTTCGCCCACGTCTTCGCCGAGCTCCTTGCCCATCTTCTTGGCCCAGCGAGCGACGCTCTTCGGATCGTTCTCATCCAGGTCGCCCAGGGCACCCGGATCGCCCAGGGCGTCCAGGCGATCATCTTCCGAGCGGACGCGCGTGAAGCGGGACATCAACCGCTCGAGGTGCTGGCCGCCGCAGCGAGGGCACGCGGGCGTTCCGGGATTGCTGATGCTGCGGACCAGGATGCTCACGCGCCGTCGGCAGTCTTCGCAATAATACTCGTAGATCGGCACAGCCGTCGTCCTCCTTCCGAGCTCACCGTCAGTTCTCCGGACTCGCAGGGATCGGCGCTCCTGTATGGTGCGCCGTCACGGTCCGTGCAATGCGCAGGACCTCGTGCCGCAAGTCGGGCGGCTGGAGAACCTCGACGGACTCCCCGCACGACAAAAGCCAAGGCAAAAGGTCCGCCGGTCGCTGGACCGCGAGGGTGTAGATCACGCTCCCCTCGGGTCCGTGCTCCCATGTCAGGCTGCCGACCGGCGGGTACCGCCGCAGGTTCTGGACAAGCGGCGGACGGCAGAGCACCCGCACCCAGTGAAGTTCCGGCGCGGCTGTATGTGACGCATGCAGGTGGCGTTCGACGAAACGCGCCGGCAGCGGTCGAAACCGGCGTCGGAGGACTGCCACATCCTGCACGCGGGCGACGGGAAGCCGGACGATCCGGCGCCGGTCGTGACAGTAACCCAAGAGCTCCACGCCATCGCTCGCGGGGAGCAGGCGATAGGGATCGACCCGCCGGGCTGCCGTCTCCCGGCCGGAACCCGAGGTTACGGTCAGCCGCACCGTGCGCAGGTCGGCAATCGCCTCCGCCAGGGCCGCCGCACGCGCCTCGGCGCGCGGATCCGACACGGGGAGCGTCAACTGGCGCTGGGCCAAGCGCTCGGCGGGCTGAGCCGCCAGCGCCAGGGCGAGTTTCCGGGCGGCGACGGCGAGCGTCTCGGCGGTCGCGGGTTCCGACCGCTGCGCGGCAGTGTCCGCTGCGAGCCGGAGTGCCATAGCCTGCTCCGCTGTCAGGGTGATGGCTGGCAACAGCGTCGGCACGGCGAGGCGATACCCGCGCTCGAAGTACACCGGAAACCCCGCCGCCCCCAGGGAACCCAGGTCGCGTTGGAGCGTCCGCGTGGAGCCGCCGCAGGCCTTGGCGAGGGCCTCGGCCTCGAGGCCGGGCTGGCCGTGCAAGAGCTCCAGCAGCTTCATCAACCGCTCGGACCGTTGCACGGCACCCTCCATCGGCGAATCGGAGACACATGAACGCCCCCGGCATCCGGCGTTCCACGCTGCGCCAAGGATGTCGCGGCCCAGGAGGCAAATAACAAACTTGTGTCGGCCTGTCAAGCAGGTCGGAAAGCAAATCTTCCTTGCCCACCCACTCGAGCGCGCGGCGGCTCCCCTTCGTGGCACCCGCTCCAGACGCGTCTCCCGGCGGGCCATTTCCCTTGACACCGGGGAGCACTTTCAGTACCTTACCGGTCGTTCTTCGGTGCCAGGAAACGTGCGGGTCCGCCTGTATAACTGGTTCTGGCCTGCACTTGCTCCTGGCGCCAAGCCCTCGTGGCTCGGACGGGCAGGTAGCTCAGTTGGTAGAGCACAGGACTGAAAATCCTGGTGTCGGCAGTTCAATTCTGCCCCTGCCCACCATTGATTGGAATCCCTTCGCACGGTCTCCAGGCAGTCTGTTTCTTCTGCGCCTCCTTCCCGCCACGTGATCTTTCGCCCTGCCGGCCCACCCGGGCATCGCGACGTCGCGCGAAGACCAGGAGTGGCGACCGCCCCTTGGAATGCTATGCTGATGACGGGGGAGGGTCCTGGTCGCTGCGTCTTTGCGCGAGGCGGGCCGTGAGAGTCTCGTGGGTGAAACGGAATAGGCCGATTGCCCCGGTCCCCTATATCTACACGGAGGCCGGGTTGCCCACCCGCCAGAAGGCGCTCGTTTTTCTGCCGCACTCGGATGATGGCCGGTATATCGGCGGTTCGCTCGCCTTGATGAATCGCGCCACCGACCACGGGCCGCGAAACGATATGCGCATCATTGTCGTCGCCTCGGGCTACCGCAGCGTGGAGGGAGACCTGTCCAGGGAAGAGAAGACACAGGTGCGAACGAGGGAAGCGCTGCGCTGGGCCGAGCTGTTGGGGTACCGAGCGGAGCAGGTTCTTTTCTTCGGCGCCGAGGAGACCTATGAGGCGCGCCGGGGGATCCTTCCGCCCGATCAGGAGAAGATGAATGGATTGGTGGTGGCGGAAGCGCCGACCATGGTCCTTGTCCCACACCTTTCGGACACGGCGCAACACATCAACTTCTACGCGCGGGCGATGGTGATGCGGGCCGTCACCCGGTGGCTGGCCGGCGAGTACGCGCAGGGACGATCGGATCGGGATGTGCTCATCCTGGAGTATCCGACCAACCACGTTCCCATCCTCCCGCCCTCCGACAAGAACTTCATCGTCGCCTTCACCGATCCGGGGTTGGCAGACCTGAAGCACGACGCCAACAAGGCGCACAAGAGCCAGGACGCCAAGGGATTCGACGTCATGGGGAAACTCATCGAAGCCATCGATGCGTTGCGGGAGTCGGACGACGTGTTTCAAGTCAGCCGTGCCGGCAGGCGGTTTTCGCGGCTCCTTTCCGATGTGAGGCCGAACCCCCGGCGCTCGCGCGGGGAACATTTCGGCGCCACGAGGTTGCGAACCCATCGGCGAAAGGACGGGACCATTCTCGTCGAAGAGCGTCTCAAGTTCCCGCTGGCCGGCGAGGATGTGCAGCGCTGGCACCGTCCGTGACCAGGCGGATGCGCCGGCCTCACCCGCCCCCGCCGCTTCGCCGCCCCCGAGGCCTGTACGTCGCGCCTGCTCAGTCGGTGCCAGGGCTGCACAGACGCTCTGCGTGAACCGCGAGCAGGTCGCCGATCGCACCCACCGTCGTCTGCGCCAAGACCTCCCGGGCCAGCGTTTCCGCCGCACCCACCGTCAGCCTGCCGATGGCCCGCTGCACCCGAGGAAGGTAGAGGGGGTCCACACTGAGCGCGCGCACGCCGATGCCGAGGAAGAAGGGGAGGTACCGCTCCTCGTGGGCCATGTCCCCGCACACGGACACCTCGCGGTTATGGCGCCGGGCGACCTCGACGACCCGCGTGATCGCCCGCAGCACGGACGGGTGGTGGGGCAGGTAGAAGCGCGCCACGCGTTCATTGGTCCGGTCCGCGGCGAGGGTATACTGAATGAAATCATTGGTCCCGACGGCAAAGAAATCGGCCTCCCGGGCGAAGGCGTCGATGAGTTCCACGACGGCGGGGACTTCGACCATCATGCCGATCTCCGGGTTGGCGTTGTGCGGCACCGACTCCGCCGCGAGCGCCTCGATGCACGCACGGAGCGCCCGGCGCGCCTCCAGGAACTCCTCCAGGGACACGATCATGGGAAACATGATCTGGGCCTGGACCCCCGCGCTGGCCCGGAGGATGGCGCGGAGCTGCGGCACGAAGACTTCCCGATGCTCCAGGCAGAACCGTATCGAACGGAACCCGAGGGACGGATTCCGCTCCGGCGGGCTCGAGAGATAGGCCAAGATCTTGTCGCCGCCGATGTCCAGGGTGCGAAAGGTGATGGGCCTGTCGGGCAAGCCGTCCACCAGCTTCCGGTAGACCGCAACCTGCTCGTCCTCGGTAGGGAAGGCGCTCCGCACGAGGAAGGGGACTTCTGTCCGATACAACCCGATTCCTTCCGCCGCAAGATCGCGTGCGATCGGCACATCGGAGAGCAGGTTGACGTTGGCGAGGAGTCGGATCCGGTGGCCGTCCTGCGTGCGCGTCACGGGCTGCATGGAGCCCTTGTCGGCTTCCAGGGTCCTCCGAGCGCGCAGATTCGCCTTGAAATCGGCCACCACCGTCGGGGCGGGGTCGACAAACACACGGCCCCGGTCTCCATCCAGGAGGATGGTCGTCTTGTCGGGGAGACTGAGCAAGTGGGGCGCATCCACAATCACGAGGGGAACCCGGAGAGATCGCGCCAGCAGGGCGATATGGGCCGTGGTCCCTCCGCCCGTCACGATGAGGCCGCTCACCCCCTCAGAGGCCATCTGCAGGAGATCGGAGGGAAACAGATCCCGGGCAATGACGATTCGGTCTCGCCATAGGCTCAACTCTTCCTGCCCAGCGATCAGATTCCGCAGGAGCCGCAAGGTGAGATCCTTGAGGTCGTGGGCTTTTTCCCGGACATAGGCATTGTCGTTTTGCGCAAACATGTCGATGTAGTGCTTGGCCGTTTTCAAGATCGCAGCGGGCGGGGCGTCCCCGGCCTCGATTCGCTCGGCCATGCTCCCGAGGAGCGCCGTGTCCCGGAGCATGAGCAGATGCGAGGCAAAAATGAGGGAGACATCTTCCGCGAACCGCTCCTCCAGCAGGCGTTGGGCCGCCCTGACCTGACGTTCCGTCGCCGCGACGGCGCGGTGGAAATCGTCCAGGGTGTAGACCCGGTCGACGTCGAACTGCAGGACCTGTCCGAGGAATCGCTCTTTGTCGACCACCACCACCTCGGCGCAGGCCAAGCCCTCGGAGGCGACCTTGCCCGTGAGGAGCTTCCCATCCGGGACGCCAGCCGGCACGCCCTGCGGCCGGGCTTGGAGGGTCATGAGCAGTTGCGCGTTCTCGATGATGTTGGCCAGTTGGGAGGCCAGCGCGCGCAGGGCAAGCACGTCCTGGTCGCCGAAGGGATGCTCTTGTCGGCGCTGCACGGTCAAAGCCCCGATCCTGGCGGTATTCCGCAGGATGGGTACCACCAAGAACGACTCGAACTGCTCTTCCAGGATGCCAGGGAAAAACTTGAAGTGGGGGTTGACGCTGGCGATGGGTTCGCAGACCGGGCGCAGCTCTTGGAGGGCCAGCCCCACGAGCCCCTCGCCCAGCTTGAGCCGGACCTGCTCCACCGATGCCGGGCTCAAGCCCTTGGTCGCCTTGAGGGTCAGCTCCTCCCGCGCCTCATCGTACAGGTAGACCGAGCACACCTCGGCCTGCATGTGTCCGGCAACGATGGTCACGATGCGCTGCAGAAACGTCTGGGTGCTGGCGCTATCACTGAAGATCCAGTTCAGCTCCCCGATTTCGCACAGCAAGCGCAGATGATCCATGAGTTCGCGCCGTCCCCCGTCGCCTTCATCCGGCCCACCCTCCGGCCAGCGGTCCGGTGGGTCCCCTCGATCGGGCAGCGAGGTATGCGGCACCCGCCGCCCACGGAGCAGGCTACCAGCACTAGGCGTCCGTGGCAACCTCGCCGCATTCGCCTTCGTCCCGCGGAGAGGCGACGCAGCCGTGGCGGGTGTTTGCCGTTGACAGGCCGTAGGCCCCTCGGTACGCTCAACCTCCGCGGCGGGGCTTGCCGCGGATTTCCAACATCGTTCTGAAGGGCCATCAACACATGATCGACTCTATGCCACGCGGCAAACGGCGGCCGCGGTACCCGGGCACGCATCCGCGACGTTTTGAGGAGAAGTACAAAGAACTCAACCCCGCGAGCCATCCCCGGGAAGCGCAGAAGGTCATGGAGCGGGGCGACACCCCGGCGGGCACGCACCGACCCATCTGCGTGCCGGAGATCCTGGAGATTCTGGATCCCCGGCCCGGAGATGTGGGCGTGGATGCCACCCTCGGCTTCGGGGGGCACGCTCGGGAGATTCTGCCGCGCCTCCTGCCGGGCGGCCGCCTCTTCGGCCTCGACGTGGATCCCGTGGAGCTGCCCCGGGCCGAGGCCCGATTGCGCGGCCTCGGCTTTGCCGAGGACGTCCTCGTGGTCCGACGCATGAACTTCGCCGGCCTCCGGCGCGTGCTCCCCGAGGTGGGCACCCAGCTGGACTTCGTGCTCGCGGACCTGGGTGTCTCCTCGATGCAGCTCGACAATCCGGCCCGCGGCTTCACCTACAAGGCCGACGGCCCGCTGGATCTGCGGTTCAATCCCCACCAGGGAACGCCTGCCGCGGCCCTGCTCCTCACCCTCACCGAAACGGAGCTGGCGGACCTCCTGGTCGAGAACGCCGACGAACCCCATGCCGCCGTCATTGCCCACGCCCTCTCTGGACAGCCCGTCGGCACCACCACTCAGCTTGCCGACCTCGTGCGCCGCGGCCTGACGACCGCGATCCCGGAGGCCACCCGTCAGCAGGAGACGCGCAAGGCCTTGCAGCGCACCTTCCAGGCGCTGCGCATCGCGGTGAACGCCGAGTTTCGCAGCCTCGAGCAGTTCCTTGCGCTCCTTCCCGCGTGCCTGAAGCCGGGCGGACGCGTGGCCGTGCTCACCTTCCACTCCGGCGAGGACCGTCGCGTCAAGAAGGCCTTCCAGGCCGGGTACCGCGAAGGCGTCTATGAGCGCATCGCCCACGACCCTATTCGGCCTTCGGCAGAAGAGCGTCGCGCCAATCCCCGATCCTCCAGCGCAAAATTGCGCTGGGCCATGACGGCCAGGCCGCGCGACTAAACCCGCGCCACAAAGGGCGCCCAATCGAGAAGCTCCAAACGCGAGTGTGCAGTCAGACGGGCCGTTCTCGGGAGGTGTTGGTGGCACCCCTACGGATATCTGTTCTGGATGCCCCGGCGGCGGCACTCGCGTGGCTCGGCCAGCAGGGCACGCGGGCGATTGCCGCGCTCGTGTTCATCGGCATCGCGGTGCCGCCGATCGGCGCACTTCTCAGACCGTTTGTCACCGAAGCCATCTTCGTACTGTTGTGCATCGCCTTCCTTCACGTGGACCCCGCGGCGTTGCGCAACTACCTTGGGCGACCCGCCATCGCGCTCGCGGCGACGGCATGGACGATGCTCGTGGTCCCTGCCTTGTTCGGTGTCAGTTGTCTGGCGATCGGGCTGCCCACCCGCTCGTCCGACCTCCTCCTCGCACTCATGCTACAGGCTGTAGCCTCGCCCATGATGGCCGCTCCCGCCTTCGCCGCGGTGATGGGGCTCGACGCCACGCTCGTGCTCGTCACGCTGGTCGCCAGCACGGCGCTGACCCCCTTCACGGCCCCCGCCTTTGCCCGCGCGTTCATCGGGCCGGCACTGACGCTCTCCCCGCCGGCGCTCGGGCTGAGGCTGTTCGCCATCCTCGTGGGCTCCGCGCTCGTTGCCGGCATCCTCCGCCGGGTGGTCGGTCCCACCTTCATCGTGCGATACGCAGGCGAGATCGCAGGTGTCAACATCCTCCTCCTCTTCGTCTTCGTGGCTGCCGTCATGGAAAATGTCGCAGCGCGCTTCTTCGCTGCGCCTCTGATCATGCTCGAGCTTGCCGTGCTGGCCTTCGTGGTGTTTTTCGTCGTGCTCGGCGTGACGACCCTGGTCTTCGCGCGGATGGGCCCGGAGCGCGCCCTGGCGCTCGGGCTCATGGCCTCGCAGCGCAATATGGGGCTGATGTTGGCGGCGACCGGAGGGGCCTTGCCCGACCTCGCCTGGCTCTATTTCGCCCTGTGTCAGTTCCCGATTTACCTGTCGCCGCAGCTGCTCAAACCGCTGGTGCAGCGGGTGGGTGGCCGACCGCAGGTCACGCGGGGGCCGGCCGGCACCCCGCGCAGTTAGGGGCGCCCGCGTTCTCGGTGCAAGTCACCACCTGGTGATGCCCCGCACGGGTGGTTGCTCGGCGCTAGACCACAATAAGCGAGCCATTGAGGGGGGGGTGGAAGCACATGCGGTATGAATATCGGGGCAAGATCCACGGGGCTCCCGAGGTCGCCGGTGCGCATCTTCCCTTCCCGGCGAAATGGAAGCGTGGCAGCACGTAGCCTCTGCCCCTCGACGCGCTCGTCCTGGTCGAGTTGCCGGCGAGGGCAGCGGTCTCCGGTGGCCCTCAGAAACCATTCCCCTCCGCGGTCCTGCTGTGCTCGAAGAGCGAGACCCGGAGAGGCTGCCGCCTCTGCTAAAGATCCGGCACGTTGCGTACGAAGGCATTGGCAAGGATCCGTCGCAGTTCATCCGCTAGGGCGGTGTCCGGGATTTCGCGCAAGACCACACGGACCGTGAACCCGCACGCGCGGCAGCGCCGGTATTGGAATTCCCAACGCCCATCGCGTTCGGTGGTCCCGATCTCTTCCATGTCCGTGAAGCAGCAGGGACCCGACTGAGCGGGCGACACGATCCGGCGGGGATACTGGTTGGTGGCGGGTTCGCGATCCGTGTACGTGACGATCGTTGGCATGGCGCTCCCCTTGAGCGGTGTCACGCAGTGCAGTGCAGGTGTGTCACTCCACGCTCGGCGCTTCGCATCCTCAGTGGACTTCGACCAGAACCGAGGGCCGCGCGGCCAGGAGGGCCCCCTCCCCAGAGCTCAGCAAACCCTCCTGGCATCCCGCACGGGCGAGATCGGTCCAGCTCGGCGCGGGACCCGCGATGGACCCGTGCCGCCGCGTGCGCTCCGCCTCCAAGCAAAGACAGACCATGCGGACCAGCCTGTTCGACCCTTCGGTGATCAAGCGGTAGAGAAGCCGCGCCCGTTGTTCCGCGGCTTCGGATTCATGCCACTCGGCCCACTCTGCGGGCGCGGCCAGGACAGTGTTCACGACAGCGCAGAGCTCCAGACCCGACACGGGCTTCCGCAGAATGGCTGCTACAGCGGGAGTCCCGCCGTCTGCCGCGAGAGTTGCGACGTCCGGGTTTGCCGAGACGACAACCACTGGAATCTGGGCGGTGGACGGCTCCCGATTCAAACATCGAAGCACGTCGTAGCCCGAAATATCGGGCAACCCCAGGTCCAACAGGATCAGGTCAGGGTGCGCCCGTGCCTCGCGAAGCGCCGTCTCCCCATCGCTGGCGACGGTCGGCGCATGCCCGGCCTTGCGGAGTTGGTACGTGAGGACCCGGGCCAGAGGATCGTCGTCTTCCACCACCAAGATCCGCGCCATGTGCCACCTCGGGCGCGTGGTTACGCCCTGTCCTGTCCTGCGCGAACGAGATGCGGGGCGCTGCCTGCGCCTACACGGCGAATTGTGCCAGCAGCCAGCCGGGCCATCAGCACCACGAGCTCCCGAAGGGGAAAGGGCTTTCGGAGAATTGCATCGACCTGTTCTCGCCTGCTCCGCAACGCAGCATCCACATCCGTCCCGCCGGCCAAGAGCACAAACGGGATGCGCGGGTGGGTGGCTTTGACGAGTCGGGCGACGTCCCACCCGGTCAACCCTGGCATATCCTCATCGGTGACCACCAGATCCAGCGACTCCTGGCGCAGGAGCGCGAGGCCGGCAGACCCTTCCCCCGCCTCGAAGACCGCGTGACCGGCGACCCGAAGCAGAGAGGCGAGCGTCTGGCGGAACGGAGCATGGTCGTCGATGATCAAGAGCCGCCGCGTCGGGTCGACATTACGCGTCATGTGGTCCCCCGGAAACCGTCCTCCAGGGACGTGACCCCACAGTCGTCTCCCCTCAGTCCACAGGTCGCATCATCTCGTGCCCGCCTTCGGTCTCGCGAGCGGCCAGCCGCCGGATAGCCGGCAACAGGTCGCGCTCCAGACTTGCCTTGGAGACGAACGCATCCGCGCCGGCGGCCAGCGCGGCCTGGCGAGAGCTGTCCGGGTCCATGAGAGTCAGCACGATGATGATCGCGGCCGGCAACGCCCTGCGGAGGTTGGGCAGGAGCGTTAGCCCGGAGACGTCCGGCATGGCCAGATCGAGCAGGATGATGTCCGGATGGAGCCTCTGCGCCTGGACAACCGCGTCCTGGCCTCCTATCACCGATCCCACGACACTAAGCGCATCCTTGCCCTGCTCGGACAGAAACCTGGCCAGGATGCGTAGAAAGGTCCGATTGTCGTCCACCAGGAGCACAGAAAGCGGCACCGAGTCGATTTCCTTCAGGGTCGCAACACCCCAAGACCGCGAGTTGTGTCTTCCGTTCATGAATATGGACGTCCAGGCGGATTTCGGCTATCCGGGGAATCCCGGATTTTTGCACGAGAGTTTGCGGAGACCGTGTCGTACGGATCGTCCATAAAACCGAGCGGCGATGGGTGGTATACGGTAAAGGGGGCACGGAGCGGGGAAACCAGCCGATCAACAGGCGTCCGGAGACCGGGGGTGGGTCAGCCCTCGGTCCTCCAGCGGGGCGATCCTCCGGGGCACGGCGTATCGGATGAGGTCGGTCTGGTTATATAGGTTGATCCGAGTGAAACCTCTCTCCTGGGAACGCGTCTCGACGACGCGTGTGCCATTCCTACAGCCTGCGGGGGACCCTGACCTGCCACCAGACGGTCACGGTCAGCGGTACCGCGGCTGCAGCCGCGGCGGCAAGTCCCATGACCCCAAACCCATGGGTTGCATAAACAACCCCGCTCCCGATTTGACTAACAGCCGAGGCCAGGTTCAGGAGGAGATCGTTGAACCCCTGGGTCTTGGCTCGTTCTGGCGGGGAGAGCTGGTCGGCCAGCAGTGTGGAGCCGGCCACGTAGGCAAAGTTCCAGCCGAGGCCCAAGAGGAAGAGCGCGGCGATCAGCGGCCAGAGGTCCACGGACGGCGCTGCCAGCAGGCAGGAGAGGATCAACAGCGCGGATCCCAGAATGATCACGGGGCCACGTCCCCAACGGTCCGTGAGCCGCCCGGACAGAATGGAAAAAGCGAACATCCCGAGGGTATGCGCTGAAATCACCAGTGACACAGCAGTCAGCGGGTGCTGGTGGGCCGTCATGTGCACTGACGTGATAGACATGGGCACGATCATCACCAGCTGGGCGAAGACCATGCTGACCATGGCCACAACAACCCCCGGCTGCCGAATGATCTCCGGGAGGGAACGGGTCGCCTGCCAGAGTACTGACTCCGGATAGAGGCGGGCCAACTCTCGCCCGATGTCGCGGGGGTCGGGCCGTAGCCCGGCGAAGATCAGCAGGGCTGCCAGGACCAGCACGGCACAGCCAACGCCGTAGGGACCCGTCAGCTCAGGTGCCCCAGCCTGCAAGGCCCATCGCCCTGTGGGGCCCACCAGGAGCGGGCCGCCAATGGCACCCACCGTGCTCCCCAGGACCACCTTGGCGATGGCCCGCCCACGTTCGGTGGGCAAGTGAACCTCCGCCGCGGCAAATCGGCCCAGGTCCACGGCCGACCGGGCCACGCCCACGAAGAGAAGGCCGATCAGAAACCACAGAAATGATCCCTTGACCACTGCGGCCACGGCCATGGCCGATCCCAGCACCCCGATGAGCTGTCCAAAGGCCAGACCTCGGCGGCGGCCGATCCGTTCCAGGCTGAGCCCCCAAACCAATGCCCCGCTGGCCTGGCCCAACACATAGAGGGCGCCAGGCACGCCAGCCAGGGCGGTCTGCCCGGTCAGCTTGACGGCGACCAGGGCGTTGACGGTGAAGGCGGCGATGAACCCCGCAGAGCTGAGGCCCTGGGACAGGAACAAGACCCACGTGATCTTCCGGGCGACCCGGGCGTAGTGCTCCACGTCTCTGCCTCCGTCCAGAAGGTGATCGGTATGGGGGAAAAGCTCCACGTGGTGAATGCCTGACGGGGCGCCCGCTGATTGTTGGGACCTGCGTCCCGGCACGCTGCATGCGAGGCCGACAACCGGAAACGTGCTGCCGCTTTCAGTGTCCTCGCGGAAAGCGCCCTGACCGGAGTCACGCGGCGGAACGGAGCGACTCTAGATCGAGCGGACGCGTGTACATCGCGACGCCGCCATCTGCGTTTCGCGGCCATTCCGCCTCCGGCCGATCCCAGTACAGCTCCACGCCGTTCTGGTCGGGGTCGCGCAGGTACAACGCCTCGCTCACCCCGTGATCGCTGGCCCCCTCCAGCGTCACGCCTGCGTCCACCAACCGGCGCAGGGCATCCACCAGCGTCGCGCGGTCCGGGTAACGGATCGCCACGTGATACAGGCCCGTCGAGCCGTCGGCCGGCGGTTTGCCCCCGCGGCTCTCCCACGTGTTCAAGCCGATGTGGTGGTGGTAACCGCCCGCGCTGAGGAAGGCGGCGGACCTGCCCATGCGTTGAGTGATGCCGAAGCCCAGCACGCCGTGGTAAAACGCGAGGCTGCGCTCCAGATCTGCCACCTTCAAGTGGACGTGGCCGATCATTACCCGCGGATTGATGGGAACTGCCATTTGCCCCTCCGAGACTTGGCACTCGCGGTCGCCCGGCGACGATCGGTACCCGCGACTCATGTCCACACCCGCGAAACAGCGGTCGTCGCAGGACAATGAAAACACAATAGGCGAGATCATATCATCGCAAGAGAGCCGAGAAAACGGCTTGCGTTACCCGGCATCAGTCCGGCCGCGACCGCGGTTCCAGTCAACCTACGAGCCGGGAAACGCCCCTTCTCTGCCGAGGTTCCCCTGATAGATGGCGTCAAAGGAGACCGACTTCCGCTTGACATCACCACACTAGCACCGTACTTTCTGGCCATCCGACGACATGACATGAGCCATCCGTAAGGGGGAGCGCGTGCGGGAGGAGGGGATTCTTTCCGTAAGACTCGACGCCCTTCAGTCAATTCTCTACTGAAGGGCCGTTCTTTTTTGAATCCGTTCGAACACCCTTGGTGCTGGTCGACTCAGGACGCTTCGGAGAAGGCGACATCATATCGCACCGGGCGTTCAAGTAATGGCAGGAATCCGAGGGCTCTCGTGACATTGGCCTGCCGGTTGATTCGAGCAAGTCATTTGGCCTATGCCATCTGCGAGAACGAGGAGCGGCTGGTTGATCCCCTTCCCACGCCGGGGGAACTCGAAGCGATCGGTTACGTCAAGAGCGATCTCGCAATCCGTCAACCTGCAGGCCGGCAATACACCGATGCCTTCCTCTTTGGCCGGACTCTGGACAACGCGTATATCCTCGCGTTCCGCGGCACGCTGGCTCGATCCGACCCTGGAGGTGACGAGCTCTTCCGAGTCCTCTTGGACTGGCTAGGGGACGGTAACATCGCTCTTTGCACTGGTGGTGAAATGGCTGGCAGAGTCCACCGAGGCTTTCTCGACTCGCTGGATCATCTCTGGTCGGATCTGGAACAACTCTTGTCTCCGGCCGTCCAAGCCGAGATCCGCAGTGGGACCCCCTTGTACGTGACCGGTCACAGCAAGGGTGGCGCCGTAGCGCAGCTGGCCGCCTATAGACTCGCACGCCAAGGCGTCACGGCGGCCGCGGTCCACACCTTTGCCGCACCCCGTCCAGGTAATGCCGAATTTGCCGCTGCGTTCGATGCGACTTTCCCCACCGCCCTCCGCTTTGAGTATCGGGACGATATGGTGCCGCATCTTCCGGCAGCCACGGGAGCCTGGGTGTCGGTGCTTCAAGGCCTTCGCGCAATCAACCTCACCTTTCCGGTGGAAACCGCGCAGGCGACGGCGGATTCCCGCGGGAGCAACGCGTTTGAGGATCTGCTGGCCCGCCTGGAATCGGATCTTCCGACCTACGCTTCCTGCGGGCAGCTCCAGTTCATTGACTGGGACGACAAGATCCAGCCAGATTCTCGAGAGCTGACGATCCAACGCAACCTTAGCTTGGCGAAGAAGCTGGCAGAGCTCAAGCTGGCGGAGGTGGTCGGGGACCATGGAAGCCAAAGCGGGTATTGCCGTGTGCTGTGTGCGGGGTAACGCAGGATGAGGGCACGGCGGTGCGGCAACCGAGGAGGCCTCATTGGCCCGGGGAGTCCTCTCTTGGCGGTAGCGTTCCCCAGAACAGCGTCAACGGCTCCGCGTCTGAACGCCGAGCCACCGCCACGCGATATTGTCTCGCGAGTCCAAGTCGCGGCTCCCGCTCCGACGATTAGGCTGCGCGCGCCGGAAATGCCTCTCGTCGCGATGGGCCGCGACCCTCTGGGACCATGGGGGGAATCGCTATGCCGGTAAACCCCAGTTTGTCGCGCAAGGTGCTCGTTGTGCATGGCGTCCAATCCAACGACACCAACCTCAATCAGGATGTACTCATCAATGAACTGATCAAAACTCGAATCGACAACATTCCCCTGTCCTACGCGTGTGAGCTCTACCGATACGAAAACCTCAACGTGGAGGCCTTGCAGAAGTACCACGTACTCCTCGACTTGCTGGGCGCCACTCCGCTCGGAGAAGCCGTGGGGCGAGCCGCGCTCGAAATGATCGCGGACGTGGTCATCTCGCTCCAAAACGGCGCCACCGCCGACGCGATCCGGGCCGGCTTGCGCCAGAAGGTCCTGGAGATCTTTGCGGCCGGCAACCCCTGCTATATCGTGGCCCACAGTCTCGGCACCATCTATACCTTCGACGTCCTCAACGGCCTGATCGGCAGCGGCGGTCACTTTGATCGCGGTTCCCGCAAGACCTGGCCGGTGCAGGGGCTCCTCACCATCGGCTCCCCTATTGGCCTCGACATGTTCAAGATCACGGGGCGCGACGCCATTAGAAATTTCGGCGCCGGCGATAAGTGGTTTCGCTGGGTCAACATCTGGGACCCAAACGACCCGGTCGTGTCTGGAAACATCTTCGGTCAGCACCTCGCCGCGTACAAGATTGCCGAAAAGTTCCTCTCTGGTGACCCCACTCAGGGGTGGGTGATCCGGGATATTGCCACCGATACCGGCAAGAGTTGGCTCATGAGCCATACGGCCTATTGGCACAGTGCGATCGTCGGTGACAAACTGGTTGACATGCTGGCGGCCTAGCGCGGGCACGGGAGGGACGCGTGATTCGAAGGCATATGTGTCTGCTCGCGGTGACCCTCTGGGTAACCGCCGGGTGCACGAATCTCCTCTATCAGGGGGACCTGGCGGCTCAGGACGCGTACGGCAAGGAACGACACTTTGTCCTCTACTGGACGAAGACCGACCCCTTGCTTGGCGAGACAAAAGCCGGGCCGGCGATTCTCCTGACCGAATGCAGCCCCTTCACCAGGATCGAATTCGCCGATGAGCCAGAAGGCATTGTCTTTCGGGGTATGCCCGGATTGGATCGCCCGCCGGGACAGGTCACAGCGACAGACCCAAACCAGATCTGCGGAAAAGTCATCACGTACACGACGTGGCGCGAGGCACACGCGGGGCCGCTGGCCGTGGCGATCTACTGTCAGCCGGTGCCGGGGAACGACTTTGCGGTCCAGCCGCGCAACTATCTCGCGGCCAAACCCGAGCCCTATTCCTTTCCCGTCGTGGAGAAGATAAATCGTTGGAGCCTGTTCGGGGAAACCCTGTCCGGACCGCCGGTGCCGGAATGCCGGCCCTAGCCGGAAACCAACCCAGGACCACAAGGGGGGGAACATGAAACCGCTCGCGCTTATCCTACTGGTGCTGGCCGCCATCACAGCCGGCTGCGCGTTGCTCCCGGGTGGGGTGGGACTCACGCCCGAGGCCCTACCGCAGGTGGCGTCCGCCTGGCCGCTCCAGATCCGTGAGGGCCGCGTCTACACCGACAACGACGCGGCATTTCTCTCCAAGCTGCAGATGATCAGGGGGGCTCGCACGTCCATCGACCTGAGTTACTACATCTTCACCGACGACGAGAGCTCGTCGCTACTCATCAAAGAGCTTCTCGCGGCGGCTCGTCGCGGTGTCCAGGTGCGGGTCCTCGTGGATTATGCGACGAACTACAATGACCTCGACCTGCTCTCCATGATGGTGGCAGAAGGGGGCGGCAAGCTCCAGGTCCGCCTCTACGGCCGGCCCACGGCGAATATCGTCAAGGATGCGGTCTTCATGACCATGGGGTGCTCCAAGCAGGCGGCGCCGAGCTCGCCGACCGCGTGCAGCGCCGACAAGTTTGCCACCATCGACAAGCTCTTCGCCGACGAGAAGATTGACGGCGTCCCGACGGCCGGCCGCAACATCTCCAATCTGAACATCGGCAATTCCGGCCTGTTTCTTTCGGGTCTGTACGCCAAGCGGGGCGACGTCGTGGCCCTCGCCGCTCAGAAAGGCCAAGGAATCGACGTGCAGCAGTTGAAGGGGCAGGGCGCCGCGACTTCCCCGGAAGAGAAGGAGCGGCTGAAGAAGGTGGGCAAAGACTATCTGGAGTCACGAACCGGAGCGCCGTTCCAGCGGTTGCAGGCCAATGCCGCGCTGTTCTTCGCCTTTGCCATGTACGGGCAGGAACTCAATCCGCTCAAAGGCACCGTGACCTCGCTCCTCCCGGTGGATCGGACGTTCAGCAACGACGAGGCGCAGGACTGGGACCACTTCACCGATTATACCCACCACAAGTTCCTGCTGGTTGACCGGACCGCGGTGCAGCTGGGGGGGCGCAATGTGGAGAATTCCTACCACATGCATCCGGACCCGCTGATCAAGAAGTACGTCTTCATGGACACCGACCTGGCCGCCTCGCTCACCCAGGGGGGCGACCTGATCGCCCAGGCGTTCGAGAATCTCTGGAACTTCTCCGCCATGGTGGCCACCCTCGACGAGGTGCGCCAGCATGCCCCGAACGACTTCGTGGTGAACCTGAGATACGCCGAGCACGCCTGCGCCTCTCAGAAGGCGAAGCCCGCGCAAGACAAGTGCATGGCGACGGAGATGCAGACCCACGTTCATGACCTGGCGCAGCGGATGGCCGACGCCAAGGCGACCGTGGAGGCGAATGCCCGGACGTACGAGACCAAGTACACACCCACGCCCGCGGCGCAGGCCTCGCCAAGCTTTGACCTGGACAAGGGGAGCCTTCTCGCCTACCTCGAGAATCTCCCGTTTGATTCACAGCTCCCGCCGGAGAAGCGTCAGCGCACCTACGGGGCACCTTCCGATCCCAAAAAGGTGGCGCAGAGCGACAAGCACATCCACGACGCCTGGCTCCGGGCGCTCCCGGGGGTCTGCGCTGCGGCCACTCGCGACAACCCGAAGCAGATCATCCTCCACAACGCCTATTTCCTGCCTCCCGCCAACCTCACGTATGCGTTCAGCCGCTTGGTGGACGGCACGTACGACTGCTCCAACGTGACGGTGACCGTCCTGACCAACTCCATCGACACGACCGATCTGAACGTGGTGAATCTCTTCGCCCGGCATGTCCTCAAGGCGTTCACCGAGTTCTACCAGCAGCACAGCGATCCGGCGAAGCGCGCCAAGTTCGATTACTACGAGTATCAGCGCCCCGCGAAAGGGCCCAGCCCGTCGCTGCACACCAAGGTCTCCGTCTTCGGCGATGACATCATCGTCGGCTCGGCCAACGCCGACGTGCGGAGCTTCATGATGGACAGCAACAACGCGATGCTGGTCCGGAACGCGCCCGACTTCAACCGCGCCTATCTGGCGTACCTTCAAGGGATCCTGGCCGATCCGGCGAGGGCCAAGAAGCTCAACGACTACTTCGCCACCACTCCCCGCGCCTTGATGGTGCAGGAGGACCTGGCCGTCTTTCGGCAGATCATGGCGAAGGAGGCCGGTGACAAGGTGACGGCGGAAGAGAAGAAGAAATTGGAGACGACTTTCGCCCAGCTGCTCGATGACGCCTACGGGCTCACGCGCGACTCCATGTCGCCCGCTCTGTCGGCAACGAAGCAGCGGGAGAATCAAGACAAGTTCAACGAGCAGTTCAAGCCGCTCTGAGCGGCCGAGGCTGCGCCACGGGGACGCCCTTCGGGGCTTGAGGCCGACGCGCCGGGTTGCTTGCGGCCGGATGCCGCGAGTGTCCCTGCTCGGACCTCCTGCGCATTCGCGCTCATCGCCACGTGGTTTTGCCGGTGGGCATGAGGAAGACCAGGGGAACGGTGCAGAGGAGCACGACACCAAACGCGAGGAAGGTCAGCCGAAATCCCGCGGCCGGGCTCGCGCTGGAATGGAGGATGATCGTGGTGAAGGAAATGCCGACCGCGCCGCCCACGTAACGGAACATCCCGCGCAATCCGGTGATGGTCGCCACCTTGGAGGGCATCAGCTCGATGCAGGCGTTATTGGACGCCGGGAGCGCGATGCCGAGCGCAATGCCACTCAGCATGATCAGGACGGCGAGCGTTTCCGCCACGCCCCCATGGATCCCCAGCAGGCCCACCACCCGGAAGCCTTGGTCGCCCAGCAGGAGCGTGGACAGGGCCATCAGGCTCACCCCCCACACCATGGGCCAGCGGTACCCCCAGCGCTTGAGGAAGAAGCTGGTGATTGTGGAACTGCAGATGACGCCGAGGGAGCGCGGCGTGAGGATGACCCCGCTGACCAGCGTGGAGAGCCGATACACCGACGTGGCGTAGAGCGGAATGAAGGACACGACGCCGAAAATCCCGGCCCCGATCATCATGTTGTAGAGGTTGGCAGCCAGAAACGGCGTGGACCTCAACAAGGTCAGATCCAGAATGGGATTGGAGTCCCGCCGCTCGTGCCGCACAAACAGGGCCACGAACACCCCGCTGATGACCAGCAACAGACCCGCGAGGAGTAGCGACGTTTTTGCGAAGCTCTCGGCAATATGATTCAAGCCCAGCATCAGGAAGAGGATGGCACCGAAGAAGCACGCCGCCCCGACCAGGTCTATATGGGGTCGCGACCGCGTCTTGGGGTCTGCCAGCAAGATCGCGATGAGGACGATGAGCCCAATGCCGATGGGGAGATTGATGTAGAAGATGTACCGCCAGGAATAGCGACTCACAATCCAGCCCCCCAGATTCGGCCCCACAATGCCGCCGATGGAGAAGATGCTGGAGAAGAGACCAATGGCGCGCTCCCGGCTGTCCGGGAACTGATCGCTCACGATGCCGGCGGCCGTGGGGAGAAAGCTGGCCCCGCCGACGCCCTGGAGGAACCGAAAGGCCACCAGACTGTAGATGTTGGGGGCCAGACCACAGGCCAGGGAGCTGGCCGTAAAGAGCATCAGGGAGAACAGGTAGACCTTCTTGCGCCCAAAGCTATCGCTCAGGTTGCCCATCAACGGCATCACGCTTGTCACCGCCACCATGTAGATGGACATGGTCCAGGCGGCCCAGAGGACATTCGTGCCGAAATCGCTGATGAAGTTCGGGAAGGCGACCGCCACGGCGGTACTGTCAATGGAGTACATGAAGAGGCTCAATCCGGCCCCAGCGAAGATGAGATATCGGTGCATGGTCGGGATGGTCCTTGACGGCAGAGCGGTTGAGGGGGCGGCTACAGGGTATCCTGCGTATGCGGCCCGGGTCAAGCGACCCGGGGGCGTAGGTAGTGTACCACTCGGTGTGTAAATCCCTCTGAGCCTCTAAAGCAACGGGGTGTATCGTCCCTCGGGCCCCAACCCAGAGAGGAGGATACACCCCATGCGAGAAGTAGACTT
>Ga0335084_10001972_pt1 | contig 19533 bp, 19 predicted proteins | sample Lox_Sample_44_FD_206721 | JGI IMG/M metagenome (GOLD analysis project Ga0335084, IMG submission 206721) | Soil microbial communities from Loxahatchee National Wildlife Refuge, Florida, United States - Lox_Sample_4.4 | ecosystem: Environmental > Terrestrial > Soil > Wetlands | place: USA...
GTGCCAGTCGGCGCCGTCGCGCACCGCACGAAGCCGGAACGAAGCGGCGCCGAGCGTGACCCGCAGCACTCCGGCCTCCTCCGAGCCCGCGAGCGGATATTCGCGCCCGTCGATGCCGAGCCTCAGGCCCGCGGGCGTGAAGTGCACGGCCACGGTGTGCATGCGGCCGCCTTCGGCAAACACGAACTCGTGGTGCGAGCCGAGATTCAGGCGCCAGCCATCGACGACGGACCAGGGCGAATGCGGATCGCTCGAGGCCTGCGCCGCCGCCGTCGCCTGCGCCTGCTCGGCGATCAGCTCGGCCAGCGCCGCGGCCGCCAGCTCTTCGTCGGTCGCGCCGCCCTCGGGCGGGAGCAGCTCCGCCCGGTTGCGCTCGATCAGGCCGGTATCCAGGTCCCCGGTCGAAAACGCCCGGCTAGCCACGGTGCGCGCGAGGAACTCGACGTTGGTCGAAACGCCGATGATTTCGCAGCCGGCGAGCGCCGCGCGCAGGCGGCCGAGCGCTGTGGCGCGGTCTTCCCCCCAGGCGACCAGCTTGGCGATCATCGGGTCGTAGTGCGGCGTGATCGCGTCGCCGCGGCGCACGCCGGAATCGATGCGCAGCGGCGCGCGGGCTCCCGGGCCGGGATGGAATTCGATGCCGGCCGGTTCGCGCAGGTGCCGCAGCGTGCCGGTGGAGGGCAGGAATCCCCTGGCGGGATTCTCCGCGTAGATGCGCGCCTCGATGGCATGGCCGCGCAGCTCGATCTCGTCCTGGTTCAAGGGAAGCGGGTCGCCTGCCGCGACCGCCAGCTGCCACCTGACGAGATCGAGGCCCGTGATCATCTCGGTCACCGGGTGCTCGACCTGGAGGCGCGTATTCATTTCCATGAAGTAGAAGGTGCCGTCGTGCGAGGCAATGAATTCCACCGTTCCCGCGCCGACGTACCGGATGGCCTTCGCGGCCGCCACTGCGGCCTCCCCCATGTGCCTGCGCCGCTGCGCGGTCATGCCCGGCGCGGGCGCCTCCTCGAGGACCTTCTGGTGGCGCCGCTGCACCGAGCAGTCGCGCTCGAAGAGATGCACGACGTTGCCCTGCGTGTCGCCGAAGACCTGGACCTCGATGTGCCGCGGCCGCTCGAGATATTTCTCCACCAGCACGCGATCGTCGTCGAACGCGGCCTTCGCCTCGCGCCGGGCGGATTCGAGCGCCGCGGCGAATGCCTTGGCATCTGCGACGATGCGCATGCCCTTGCCGCCGCCGCCGGCGGAGGCCTTGATCAGCACGGGGTAGCCGATGCCGTCGGCCTCCTTGCGCAGGAAGGCCGGATCCTGGTTCTCGCCGTGGTAGCCGGGCACGAGCGGCACGCCGGCCTCCTCCATGAGGCGCTTGGCCGCCGACTTGTCGCCCATCGCCGCGATGGCCTGCGGCGTCGGGCCGATGAACACGATGCCCGCCCTGGCGCAGGCGGCGGCGAAGTCCTCGTTCTCGGAAAGAAAGCCGTAGCCGGGATGGATGGCCTCGGCGCCGGACGCGCGCGCCGCCGCGAGGATCACGTCCGCGTTCAGGTAGCTTTCTCTCGCGCTCGCCGGCCCGATGCGCCGCGCTTCATCGGCGAGCGCGACATGGCGCGCGTCCCGGTCGGCGTCCGAATACACCGCCACCGTGCGCACGCCCAGGGCGCGCGCCGCGGCCATGACCCGGCAGGCGATCTCGCCGCGGTTGGCGATGAGGATCTTGCGGAACACGCTATTTCTTCTTCCTCGGCGGCTTCACGCGCACGGCCTCGAAGTCCTTGACCCACGAGGCCTTGCGCTTCTCGAGGAAGGAAGCAATCCCTTCCTTGCCTTCCGGCGATACGCGGATCTCGGCGATGCGCCTCGCCGTGTCGCCGATCACTGCATCATCGACGGGCCGGTTCGCCACGCTGCGCACGAGGTCCTTGATTTTCGCGTGCGCCTCCCGCCCGCCGAGAACCAGGTGGCCGAGAACCGCGTTGATCGCGCCGTCGAGCTCCTCCGGCGAGGCCACGTCCGACAGCAGGCGCAGGCGGTAGGCCTCGCCCGCGTCGATCACCTCGCCGGTGAGGAAATAGCGCCGCGCCAGGCGCTCGCCCATCGCGCGCACGACGTACGGGCTGATCGTGGCGGGCGACAGGCCGAGCTTCACCTCGGTCAGGCAGAACTCGGCCTCGTGCGAGCCGATCGCGATGTCGCAGGCCGCGACCAGGCCCACGCCGCCGGCGTAGGCGGGCCCGTGCACGCGCGCCACCGTCGGCTTGGACAGGCGGTCGAGCGTCTTCAGCATGCCGGCGAGCGCGTTCGCGTCGGCGAGGTTCTGCTCGTAGCCGTAGCCCGCCATGCGCTTCATCCAGTTGAGGTCCGCGCCGGCGCAGAATGCCTTGCCCGCGCCGGCGAGCACCACCGCGCGAACCCCGTCGTCCTTTTCCAAATCCTGGAACGTCTTCGTTAGATTTCCGATAAGGACGTCGTCGAAGGCGTTGCGCACCTCCGGGCGGTTCAGCGTGACGATGGCAACTGTGTTTCTTTTCTCTACGATGAGGTTGTCTGACATGGTCCTTACATTCTGAAAACACCGAATTTGGTTTCCTCGACCGGCGCGTTGAGCGAGGCCGAGATGGCCAGCCCCAGCAGCCGGCGCATGTCGGCCGGGTCCACCACGCCGTCGTCCCAGAGCCGCGCGCTGGCGTAGTAGGGATGCCCCTGGCGCTCGTACTGCTCGAGGATCGGCTTCTTGAACGCGTCCTCGTCGGCCTTCCCCTTGAAGTTGCCGCGCACCGTGGCGAGCACGCTCGCCGCCTGCTCGCCGCCGAGCACCGAGATGCGCGCGTTCGGCCACATCCAGAGGAAGCGCGGCGAGTAGGCGCGGCCGCACATGCCGTAGTTGCCCGCGCCGTGCGAGCCGCCGATGATCGCGGTGAATTTCGGCACCTTCGCCGTGGCTACCGCGGTCACCATCTTGGCGCCATCCTTGGCGATGCCGCCCGCTTCGTACTTCTTGCCGACGATGTAGCCCGTGATGTTCTGCAGGAAGAGCAGCGGGATGCCGCGCTGGCAGGCGAGCTCGATGAAATGCGCCGCCTTGAGCGAGGATTCGGAGAACAGCACGCCGTTGTTGGCGAGGATCGCGAGCGGGTAGCCGTGCAGGTGCGCGAAGCCGGTCACCAGCGTCGTGCCGTAATTGGCCTTGAACTCGTCCAGCTCGGAGCCGTCGACGATGCGCGCGATGATCTCGCGCACGTCGTAGGGCTTGCGCGCCTCGGCCGGGATCACGCCGTAGATCTCCTCGGCGGGATAGAGAGGTTCCTTGGGTTCCCGTATTTTCAGTTCGATTTTCTTGCTGTAGTTCAGGTTCGAAACAATTCTGCGCACGATCGAAAGGGCGTGCACGTCGTCGAGCGCGTAGTGGTCCGACACGCCCGATACGCGCGTATGAACCTCGGCGCCGCCGAGTTCCTCCGGCGTGACGACCTCGCCGGTCGCCGCCTTCACGATCGGCGGTCCGCCCAGGAAGATCGTGCCCTGGCCCTTGACGATGATCGACTCGTCGGACATCGCCGGCACGTACGCGCCGCCCGCGGTGCAGGAGCCCATCACGCAGGCGATCTGCGGGATGCCGGCGGCCGACAGGTTCGCCTGGTTGAAGAAGATGCGGCCGAAATGCTCGCGGTCGGGAAACACCTCGTCCTGGCTGGGCAGGTTGGCGCCGCCGGAATCGACGAGATAGATGCAGGGCAGGCGGTTTTGCTGGGCGATCTCCTGCGCGCGCAGGTGCTTCTTCACCGTCATCGGGAAATAGGTGCCGCCCTTGACGGTGGCGTCGTTCGCGACGATGACGCACTCGCGCCCGGAAACGCGGCCGATGCCCGCGACCATGGAGGCCGATGGCACGTCGCCGCCGTACATTCCGTAGGCAGCGAGCTGGCCGATCTCCAGGAAGGCCGAGCCGGGATCGAGCAGCGTGCGCACGCGCTCGCGCACGAGCAGCTTGCCGCGCGCGACGTGCTTCTTGCGCGCGGCGGCGTCGCCGCCGGCCGAAACCGCCGCGGCTTTCTGCTTCAGGTCCTCGACCAGCGCGCGCATGCGCGCGGCATTGGCGCGGAATTCCTCCGAGCGCGGGTCGAGCTGGCTGTGGATGATCGGCATCAGCGGGGTTCGTCCATGGAGTTCCCGTGGCGCATGCTACGCGCCGCCCAGAGCGCGTCCAATCACGAGGCGCTGGATGTCGCTGGCGCCCTCGTAGATCTGGCAGACGCGCACGTCGCGCCAGATGCGCTCGACGGGAAAATCTGCGACGTAGCCGTAGCCGCCGTGGATCTGGATCGCGTCCGAGCAGACCCTTTCGGCGGCTTCGGAAGCGAACAGCTTCGCCATCGAAGCCTCCTTCAGGCAGGGCGCGCCGGCGTCGCGCAGGCGCGCGGCGTGCAGGTACAGCTGCCGGGAAGCCTCGACGCTGGTCGCCATGTCGGCCAGGCGGAAGTTCACCGCCTGGTGGCCGATCAGCGGCTTGCCCATGCTCGTGCGCTCGGCCGCGTAGGCGAGCGCCGCATCGAGCGCGGCCTGCGCCATGCCGGTCGATTGCGCCGCTACGTTGATGCGCCCCGACTCGAGGTTGGCGAGCGCGATGCGGTAGCCGGCGCCCTCCTGCGACAGCAGGTTCTCGGCGGGCACCTTGCAGTTCTCCAGCACGATCTGCGCGGTATCGGATGCGCGCTGCCCGGTCTTGTCCTCGATGCGCGCGACGACGTAGCCCGGCGTCGCGGTCGGGACGATGAAGGCGCTGATGCCCTTCTTGCCAGCCGCCTTGTCCGTCACCGCGAAGACGATCGCCACATCGGCGTTCTTGCCCGAGGTGATGAACTGCTTCACGCCGTTCAGCACGTAGTGCGCGCCCGCGCGCTCGGCGCGCGTCGTGATTGCCGATGCGTCCGAGCCGGCATGCGGCTCGGTGAGGCAGAACGCGCCGAGCAGCTTGCCTTGCGCCAGCGGCGCGAGGAACTCCTTCTTCTGCTGCGCGTCGGCATAGCCGTTCAGGATGCTCGCGACCAGGTTCGTCACCATCACGATGGTGCAGGTTGCGCCGTCGCCCGCGGAGATCTCCTCGCAGGCGAGCGCGAGCGCCGTGTTGTCCAGGCCGGCGCCGCCCTGCGCCTCGGGGATGGCGACGCCGTACAGCCCCATCGCGCCCAGCCCGGCGACCTCGTCGCGCGGGAAGGTCTTCTCGCGGTCCCAACGCGCCGCGTTCGGCGCGAGGCGCTCGCGCGCATAGCGGCGCACCGCGTCGCGGATCTGCTCGTGGTGCGCGGCGAGGGTCATCTCAGATGCGAGCGTACGTGATGGTGTGGTGCGTGAACAGCTTGCCGCGCCGGTCGTGGCACTCGGCGGTGCCGTAGATGATGCGCTTGCCGAGCTTGAGCACGCGCGCCGTGCAGTACACCGTCTCGCGCCGCGCGGCGTTCAGGAACGCGGTGTTCAGTTCGGAAGTCACCGCGTCGTGCTCGATGCCGATGTGGCGCTTGATCGCGAGCCACATCGCGCAATCGGCCGCCGCCATGAAGGCGGGCCCGTTTACCGTGCCGCCCGGGCGCTCGAGCGCGCGCCGGAATGGCATCGCGATCGTGCAATCCGCGTCGGTGATGGCGACCAGCTTCAGCCCGTAGCTGCTGACGAAGCGCGAGCGACCGAGCAATTTCTGCAATGCGGCCTTGCTCGGCCTGCGCGCGCTCATGCCAGCTCGATGGCCATCGCGGTCGCCTCGCCGCCGCCGATGCACAGCGAGGCGACGCCGCGCCGGCCGCCGCGCTTGCGCAGGGCGCCGATCAGCGTGACGAGGATGCGCGCGCCCGAGGCGCCGATCGGGTGGCCGAGCGCACACGCGCCGCCGTGCACGTTGACCTTGTCGTGCGGCAGGCCGTGCTCCTTCATCGCCGCCATCGTCACCACGGCGAAGGCCTCGTTGATTTCGTACAGATCAACCTCTTGCGCTTTCCAGTTCGTCTTTTCAAGCAACTTCTTTATGGCGCCCACGGGCGCGGTCGTAAAGAGCGCGGGGGCCTGCGCATGCGTCGCATGGCCCATCACCGTGGCGATCGGCGCGCAGCCGCGCTTTTCGGCAGTAGAGCGGCGCATCAGCACCAGCGCCGCGGCGCCGTCGGAGATCGAGGAGGAGTTCGCCGCCGTCACGGTGCCGTCCTTGCGGAACGCGGGCTTGAGCGTCGGGATCTTCTCCAGGTTGGCCTTGAACGGCTGCTCGTCCATCTCGACGAACTTCTGCTCCTTGCCGGCCTTTATCGCGATCGGCGTGATCTCCCAGGCGAACGAGCCGTCCTTGTTCGCTCTCTGCGCCCGCTGCAGGGACGCTATCGCGAAATTGTCCTGGGATTCCCTGGAAAAGGAAAAGCTTTGCGCGCAATCCTCCGCGAACGTCCCCATCAGCCGGCCTTTCTCGTAGGCGTCTTCCAGCCCGTCGTAGAACATGTGGTCGATCACCTGGCCGTGTCCCATGCGCAGGCCGGCGCGCGCTTTCGGCAGCAGGTAAGGCGCGTTCGTCATCGACTCCATCCCGCCCGCTACAATAATTTCACTTGAATAGGAAACCAGGGAATCGTGCGCGAGCATGGCGGCTTTCATGCCGGAGCCGCACATCTTGTTCACCGTGGTGCAGCCGGTGGAGAGGTCCAGGCCCGCGCCGAGCGCGGCCTGGCGCGCCGGCGCCTGGCCCAGGCCCGCGGGCAGCACGCAGCCCATGAGGACCTCCTGCACGTCCTCGGGCTTGAGCTTCGCGCGTTCCACTGCGGCGCGGATCGCCGCGGCGCCCAGCTCGGGCGCGGCGAAGCTCTTGAGCTCGCCCTGGAACGCGGCCATCGGCGTGCGCGCGGCGGCAACGATGACGATCGGATCAGCTTTCATGGACCATTCCTTTTAGTTTCCGGATGCAGTCGATGGCTTCGCTTTCGAGCCTGGCAACGAGTTCGGCGGCCGGCAGCGCGCGCGAGAGAGGCGCCGCCTGTCCCGCCCACAGCGCGAGGTAGTCGGCCTTGCCGGCCTTGGCCGCAGCTTGCCGCATTTTCCCGGTCACGCTGTTCTGCGCGGGAAACGCGAGCTGCGGCGCGTCCTTCGCCGCCATTTCCTCGATGAAGCGGTTGGCGATGCCGCGCGCGGGCTTGCCGGAGAATTTCTCGGTGAGCCGCGTGTCGTCCTCGGTCGCCTTCAGCAGGAGGTCCTTGTGGGCCTGGGGCGCGCCGCTCTCCGGGCAGGCAACGAATGCCGTGCCCAGCTGCGCGGCCTGCGCGCCGAGCGCGAGCGCCGCGGCAATGCCGGCGCCGTCCATGATGCCGCCCGCCGAGACTACCGGCAGCTTCACCGCGCGCACCACGAGGCGCGTGAGCGCGAGCGTGCCGGCCATCGACTGGTAGGGATCGCGCAGGTAGCTGCCGCGATGGCCGCCCGCCTCGCCGCCCTGCGCGATGACGAAATCGAAGCCGAGCGCTTCCAGCCGCTGCGCCTCCGCGACGCAGGTCGCGCTGCCGCCGACGAGGATGCCCTTCGCCTTGAGTTTCCGGACTCTCTCTTCGGGGAGGTCGGCAAGATGGGCGGTAAATACGCGCGGCGCGATGGCCTCTACCGCATCCAATTGCGCGTTCAGATACGGCGCATAGGGCGCGTTCACCGGCTCGGGCGGTGGCAGGCCCAGCTCGCGGTAGTAGCCGGCCACTGCGTCGAGCGCGCTGCGCTGCGAGTCGGCGTCGATTTGCGCGGGCTGCGCGCAGGTGAAGAGGTTGATGCCGAAGGGCCGGTCGGTCCGCTCGCGCACCCAGGCGCACTGTTTCTTCATTTCCTCCGGCTGCGTGTAGGCGAAGCCGAAGGAGCCGAGCGCGCCGGCGGCCGAGCAGGCCGCGACCAGTTCCTGCGAGGAGGGACCGCCCGCCATCGGCGCCTGGATGATCGGCGTAGCGAGGCCGAGCTTCGCGCAGAGCGGCGTCGAGAGCTTCATCGTTCGATCCGGTATTCGCAGAGCATGGACTTGCCGCGCGCGAGGATGTCGGCGGGAAAGGCAGTGGATTTGCGCGCCTTGCTGTCCATGTGCACGGCGGTGATGACGCACACCGCCGACACTTCGCCGGTTTGCGCCTGGCGCATTTCGTGCACGAACTTCGCAACCTTGTCCCGCATCTCGAGAACGCCCGAGCGCACCGCGACCACGTCGCCGGAAAGCAGCTCCCGCTTGTAGGTGATGTCCTGCTGCACCGCGGCCATGGCCCGGTGCTTTTCGCGCAGGAAGGCGGATGTGATGCCGAGCCCGGAAAACAGGTTCCAGGTCGCCTCGTCGAATTTGCCGACGTACCACATCACGTTCATGTGGCCCATGTGGTCGCAGTGCCAGGGATAGACGGCGCCGCGGTAGGTTTCGACCAGCGTGCTCATGCGTGCGCTCTCGTGCAGCCCAGGTCGCGCAGCAGGCCGTCCTCCAGGCCGTATATCCAGCCGTGCACCGCGAGCGGCCGGCCGGCGAGCCAGGCGTCCTGGACCACGGTCGCCTCGCAGACGTGGCGCACCTGCTCTACGACGTTCAGCTCGCACAGGCGCCGTTCGCGCGCCTCGCTGTCGCGGATCGCGTCGAGCTCGTCCGCGTGGTAGGCGCGCACGTCCTGCACGTGGCGCAGCCAGTTCTCGGCGAGGCCGACCTTCTGGCCGGTGAGCGCCGCGCGCACGCCGCTGCAGCCGTAGTGGCCGCAGACGATCACGTGCCGCACGTGCAGCAGGTCGACGGCGAACTGCAGCACCGACAGGCAGTTCAGGTCGGTGTGCACGACCAGATTGGCGACGTTTCGGTGCACGAACACTTCGCCCGGCGCGAGGCCCGTGATCTGGTTGGCGGGCACGCGGCTGTCGGAGCAGCCGATCCAGAGGAACTCGGGCGACTGCTGGCGCGCGAGCTCGGAAAAAAAAGCCGGGTCGGAAGCGCTCACGCCCGCCGCCCACTTGCGGTTGCGCGCGAACAGCTCGTTGACGCTCGTCACGCGGTCTCCCCGAACAGCTCGCGGCCGATCAGCCAGCGGCGGATTTCCGAGGTGCCGGCGCCGATTTCGTAGAGCTTGGCGTCGCGCCACAGGCGCCCGGTCGGCGTCTCGTTGATGTAGCCCATGCCGCCCAGCGCCTGGATCGCCTCGCCCGCCATCCAGGTCGCTTTCTCGGCGGCGTAGAGGATCGCGCCCGCGGCGTCCTTGCGCGTGGTCTCGCCGCGGTCGAGCGCCTGGCCTACGGCGTAGACGTAAGCGCGGCAGGCGGAGAAGGTCGAGTACATGTCGGCGAGCTTGCCCTGCATGAGCTGGAACTCGCCGATCGGCTGGCCGAACTGCTTTCTCTCGTGCACGTAGGGCAGCACCGTGTCGAGGCACGCGGCCATGATGCCGAGCGGGCCGCCCGCGAGAACCGCGCGCTCGTAGTCGAGGCCCGACATCAGCACCTTCACGCCCCTGCCTTCCTCGCCGAGGATGTTCTCCGCCGGCACCTCGCAATCCCGGAATACGAGCTCGCAGGTGTTGGAGCCGCGCATGCCCAGCTTGTCCAGCTTTTGCGCGGTGCTGAAGCCCTTCATGCCCTTCTCTACGATGAAGGCGGTAATGCCTTCGCCCTTTCCATAGATGACCAGCACATCGGCGTCGGGCCCGTTCGTGATCCACATCTTGTTGCCGTTCAGGACGTAGCGATCCCCGCGCCGTTCGGCTTTCAATCGCATGCCAACGACATCCGAGCCCGCGCCGGGTTCCGACATCGCGAGCGCGCCCACGTGCTCGCCGGAAATCAGCTTCGGCAGGTATTTGCGGCGTTGCGCATCGCTGCCGTTCCTGCGGATCTGGTTCACGCAGAGGTTCGAGTGCGCGCCGTAGGACAGGCCCACCGAGGCCGAGGCGCGGCTGATTTCCTCCATGGCGACGATGTGCGCGAGGTAGCCCATCGCCGTGCCGCCGTACTCCTCTTCGACCGTGATGCCGAGCAGGCCGAGCGCGCCGAGTTTCCTCCACAGGTCCGTGGGGAACTGGTTGGTGGCGTCGATCTGCGCGGCGCGCGGCGCGATTTCCTTGGCGGCGAAGTCGCACACCGTCTCGCGCAGCATGGCGACGGTCTCGCCGTGGTCGAAGCGAAGGAAGTTCATCGGTCGGGCGTTCCGGCGAGCATCATCAGCGTCTGCTGCATCGTGGCGACGTGCTTGCCGCCCGCGCCGTAGACGTCGCCCTGCGCCACCGTCAGCGTGCGGCCGGGCTTGACGACGAGTCCCCTCGCGAGGAGCGAGCCAAGCGCCGGGTTGAGGATGTTGATCTTGTACTCGACCGTGACGAGCGAGCAGTCGGCGGGCATGAGCGAGAACGCCGCATAGCCGCAGGCGCTGTCGGCGATCATGCCGAGGATGCCGCCGTGCACGTAGCCCTTCTGCTGCGTGAGGTCCTCGCGGAAGGGCAGCTCGATCTCGACATGGCCGGGCTCGACCACGGCGAGCGAAGCGCCGATCAGCGCCATCGCCTTCTGGCGCGCAAAGCTCTCGCGCACGCGCTGCGCGAAGGCGGAGTCGAGCGGGACAAAGGCGGGTGGCACGAAGGCGGGGGCGTTCATCGGACCGGGTAGCCTAGTTGACGTTTACGTAAACGTCAACTGCGCCCGAGCTGCTTGCGGATCTTCTTCTCGAAGACCTCGAGCTCGGAGAGCTGTGCCTCGATGTCGGCGCGCTGCTGCTGCAGGCTCGACTGGTGCGCCCCCAGCACGGCGAGGAAGCGTTTGAGCTGCGGTCGCTCGTCGCGGCCCGGCTCGTACATGTCGATGAGTTCGCGGATTTCCGACAGCGCGAGGCCGAGCCGCTTGCCGCGCAGCGTGAGCTTGAGGCGCGTGCGGTCGCGCGGCGAGTAGATGCGGCGCGTGCCCGCGCGCCGGGGCGCGAGCAGGCCGTGGTCCTCGTAAAAGCGGATCGCGCGCGGCGTGACGTCGAACTCTGTGGCGAGCTCGCCGATGGAAAACTCCGAGCGTTCCTTCTCCGCAGCCATGGTAGGGTGCGGGAATTCTAGTCCGATTCATGGCTGCGCCCGAATACCCCTTCGCCGAACCGCCGGCGCCCGGCACGACGGCCGAGGTCGCGCCCGGCGTGCACTGGCTGCGCATGGCGCTGCCGTTCCAGCTCGACCATATCAACCTGTGGCTGCTGGAGGACGGCGACGCGTGGCTGCTGGTGGACACGGGCCTGGGCAACGAGGCCACGCGGGCGCTGTGGGACACCGTCTTCAGGGAGAAGCTCGGCACGCGTCCGGTCAGGCGCGTGCTCGTGACGCACTACCATCCGGATCACGCGGGCAACGCGGCGTGGCTTTGCGCGCGCACTGGCGCCGAGCTGTGGATGACGCGGGGCGAGTACCTCACCGTGCACGCGGCGCGTCACGGCGCCGCCGGCTATTCGCCCGAAGCGCAGCAGGGCCTGTTCCGTGCCAACGGGCTCGATGAATCACGCATCGACGCCCTGCTCGCGCGCGGCGGCCTGTACAGGAAGCTGGTGCCGGAATTCCCGTTCTCGCACCGGCGCCTGTTCGACGGCGAGCGCATCGCCATCGGCGGCCGCGAGTGGAAGGTGATCGTAGGCTACGGCCATGCGCCCGAGCATGCCTCGCTGTATTGCGAGGCGCTGAACCTGCTCATTTCCGGGGACATGCTGCTGCCGCGCATCTCGACCAACGTCGCCGTGCGGCCGGTCGATCCCAGCTCGAACCCGCTGCGCCTGTTCCTGGAGTCGATCCGGCGCTACCGCGATCTGCCCAAGGACGTGTTCGTGCTGCCCTCGCACGGGCTGCCGTTCCGGGGCGCGCATGCGCGCATCGCGCAGCTCGAGGCGCACCACGCGGAACGGCTCGCAGAGCTGGCGGCGGCCTGCGCCGCCTCGCCGCGCAGCGCCGAGGAGGTGCTGGAAGTGCTGTTCCGGCGCAAACTCGACACGGGCCAGATATTCTTCGCCATGGGCGAGGCGATCGCGCACCTGCACTACCTGCATTACGAGGGCAAGCTCGCGCGCAACGTCGGCAAGGACGGCGTTGCGCGCTTTGCGCCGGCCTAGAGCACAAAGGAGAGGGGATGCAAGACAAGAACCTTCCGGCCAAGCAAGACGACACCGCGCGCGTGCTGCACGAGGTCGCCGAGCGCTCCGCCAAGCTGCTCGCCGAATTCGCGAAGAAGGACCTGCATGCCAGCATGGCGGAGGCCGCGGCCGATGAGCTGGGCATCGCCAAGGCCTACATGGATCTGTATTCGAGGATGCTGGCGAACCCTGCCGCGCTGACCGCGTTTTCCACGAACCTGATGCTCGACTACATGCAGCTGTGGCAGGCGAGCTGGATGAAGATGATGGGCGTGCAGGCGCCGGCGGTGGCCATCCCCGCCAAGAACGACAGCCGCTTCAAGGACGACGACTGGAGCTCCAATTTCCTGTTCGACTACATCAAGCAGTCGTATCTCATCGCCTCGCGCCAGATCCAGCATGCGGTGGCGAGCGTGGACGGCCTGTCGCCCGAATCCGAGAAGAAGGTCGCCTTCTTCACGCGCCAGTACGTGGATGCGCTCTCGCCGTCCAATTTCGCGCTGACCAATCCGCAGGTGCTGCGCGAGACCCTGGCGAGCGGCGGCCAGAACCTGCTCAAGGGCCTGAACAACCTGCTCGCCGACATCGAGAAGGGCGGCGGCAGCTTGCGCATCAGCATGACCGACGAAAAGGCGTTCCAGATCGGCAGGAACGTCGCCGTCACGCCGGGCAAGGTGGTCTTCCAGACCGAGCTCATGCAGCTGATCCAGTTTCAGCCGACGACGCAGGAGGCCTACAAGACGCCGCTCGTGATCGTCCCGCCCTGGATCAACAAGTACTACATCCTCGACCTGCGCGAGTCGAACTCGTTCATCAAGTGGGCGCTCAGCCAGGGCCACACCGTCTTCGTGCTGTCGTGGGTCAACCCGGATGCGCGCCTCGCGCAAATGGGCTTCGACGACTACATGAAGCAGGGCCCGCTCGCCGCGCTGGAGGCGGTCGAGAAGGCGACCGGCGAGCGCAAGGTCAATTTCATCGGCTATTGCCTCGGCGGGACGCTGCTCGGCGCTACGCTCGCCTACCTCGCCGCAAAGGGCGAGGACCGCGTCAACAGCGCCACGTTCTTCGTCTCGCTGCTCGATTTCTCGGCGCCGGGCGAGCTTGGCGTGTTCATCGACGAGGGGCAGGTGCGGAACCTGGAGAAGAAGATGAGCGAGCGCGGCTACCTCGAGGGCGCGGAAATGGCCTCTACCTTCAGCATCCTGCGCGCCAACGACCTGGTGTGGTCCTTCGTCATCAACAATTACCTGATGGGCAAGGAGCCCTTTCCGTTCGACCTGCTGTACTGGAACTCGGACGCGACGCGGCTGCCCGCGCGCATGCACAGCTTCTACCTGCGCAACATGTACATGAAGAACCTGCTCGGCGTACCCGGCGGGATTTCGCTCGACGGCGTGCCGATCGACCTGTCGCAGGTGAAAGTGCCGGCCATCTTCATCTCCACTGTGGAAGACCACATCTCGCCCTGGAAGACCACCTACAAGGGTGCGAAGTACCTGGGCGGCGAGATGCGCTTCGTGCTCGGCGGCTCCGGCCACATCGCTGGCATCGTCAACCCGCCGGCGGCGAACAAGTACCACTACTGGACGAACGAGCAGAACCCGGCGACTGCCGAAGACTGGTTCAAGACTGCGACCCAGCACCCCGGCTCCTGGTGGACGCACTGGCAGGCCTGGATGGACGCACGCAACGGCGGCGAGAAAGTACCGGCGCGCGTGCCGGGCGACCGGGAGTTGAAGCTGCTCGAGGACGGGCCCGGCAGCTACGTCATGATGCGCCTTGGGCCGAAGGCCGCTCCGGGCTGAGCAGGGGCATTGAGTGCTTAGGGTCATCAAGCTCGTCGCGTTCGTTCTGCTGGCGGCCGTGGCCGGCGCCTGCAGCCTGGGGAGCGATTCCAAGTTGACCGTCACGGTGATCGTCACCGGCATCCCGAGCAAACAGGAAAGCGATCGGATCGAAAAATCGCTCAAGGACCTGGTAAAGGGCTCGGTTCGCTATACGTCTTCGAGCTGGACAGGAGACACGTTGACGATGGATCTTTCCCCTGTCCCCAGTGCGCGGGAATTCGCAGGCAGGATCCCGTTCGGGACCGTGACCGAATTGCAGGGGAACACGATAAAGATCGCGTTTGCGAAGCAGACCAGGATCTAGGCCGGAACAAGCGCTAGCGCACATCCGGAGGCGAGGCGACCACATCCTCGTAGCGGTGCCGGCGCGTGATCAGGCCGGCGTGCAGGAAAATGTCCACGGTGGCTTCCCATGCCGGGCGCGTGATTTCCACGTGCGGGGTCCAGTTGCCGAGCTTCTGGTAGGCGGCGATCGTCGCCGTGAGCGCGCCGGGATCGACTTCAGGGAAAAAGCGGGCCTCGGCCTTCGCGATCTCGGCGGCCGGAGCGCTGATCACCCAGGCGCGCGCCTTCCGGTAGGCGCGCATGAAACGCCGCGCCATGTCGGTCGCAAGCCAGTCGCGCGTTGCGGCGAGGCTCGAGAACGCGCACGGCCCGATGGCTCCGGCCAGCGAGGTGACGATATGGCCGGCGCCGTCGTGCTCTAGCTGCTGCGGCGCCGGTCCCTGCAGGTGGATGTAATCGCCCTCTCCCTTGCGGAAGGCGTCGATCATCCGCTCGGTCGAGCCCGCATCGGCTGCGATGATGCTCTGGAACGCGAGCCCGCGCCTGTGGCAGGCGTACTTGAACATTGCCAGCGGCTGCGCGCCGTGGTCGACGAGCACCTTGCGGCCCTTCAGGCGGTCCCAGGCGAATTGCGGCTCGGCCGCGCGGCCGACGAGAAAGAATCCGTCCATCTCGTTGATCTGCGCAAAGTGCAGCGCGGGCGGCGTCTTGCCCTGCTCGAGAGGCGTGAAGCCCTGTGAGGGCGCCGACTGGGCGACATGCACCGAACCCTCGAGCAGGCCGGCGATCGCCGAGGTGCCGGGCGCTGACACCGAATGCCGGGGCCGCAAGCCTTCCTCTTCGAGGAAGCCGCCCGCGATCGCGGCGATGAGCGGCGAGTAGAACGCGGAAAAGCGCGTGAACTGGATGCTGATGTCGTGGGCCAAGACGGACTCCTCCATTCAAAGGGAACCGGCGAAGTCGGCAAGATAGCGCAACCCCTGGATCGCGCGGCTGCCATACCAGGAGGTCATTTCGCCGTCGACGAGGCGTACCTGCTTTCCGGTTTGGTCTTGAATTTCCTTTGCATGAGATTCGCGAAAGCGATAGGGCTCGGTGGAAACCAATATCAGGTCGATTCCCGCTACATCCAGATCCGCCAGTTCCGGATAGCGTACGCCGGCCGAATCGGGCAGCGTCTGCAGGCCGAACAGTGCGAGCGTGCGCGAGACATAGGTGTCGCGCGAGACCGTCATCCAGGGATTCTTCCAGATGAGGTACAGGATTTTTCTTGCCTTGAATTTCCGTTCTTGCACTTCCCGGAGAGCAATTTCAAATCGTCCGCAAAGCACTTCCGCTTCCCGCTGTTTGCCGAATGCCGCTCCAATCTGCCGATAGAGTCCGGGATTGTCGAGCGGCCCGAGCGGATGGGTGACGATCACGTTCGGCACGAACGCGTCGAGCGCGTCGGCCGTTTCCTTCCGGTTCTCGTCCACGTTGACGATCACGTGCGAAGGCGCGAGCGCGCGGATCTTCTTCAGGTTGACCGACTTGGTGCCGCCGACCTTGGCGACGTGCTTCAGGGCCGCCCGCGGATGGATGCAGAAGCCGGTCCGGCCGACGAGCTGCTCGCCGAGGCCCAGCTCGCAAACGAGCTCGGTGATGGACGGAACGAGCGAAACGATCCTGTTCAGAGGGCGACGTCGCGCGGCTTCCGGGGGGCGCGCGCGACGAGCCGGTCGTAGAGCCAGCCCGGCAGCGCCCGCAGCAGCAGGGACACGAGCGCCATCTGCCAGGGGATCACCGCCAGGCGGCGCCGCGCCGCGATCGCGCGCGCGAAGCGGCGCGCCGCGTCGTCGGCCCCGATCAGGAACGGCATGCGGTACTTGTTGACCTGCGTCATCGGCGTGTCGATGTAGCCGGGGCAGACCGTGACGACCGACACGCCGCTGCCGCGAAGCTCCACGCGCAGCGCCTCGAGCCACGCGATGGCCGCAGCCTTGGAGGTGCTGTAGGCGCCCGCGCCGGGCAGTCCGCGGAAACCCGCGACGCTGGCGATGCCGCAGAGCGTGCCCGTGCCGGCAGCGCGCATGGCCGGCGCGAACGCCGCGAGCGTGGCGGCGAGCCCGGCGACGTTGACCTCCAGCACGCGGCGCAGCTTGTCGACGTCCTGCAGCTCGTCGCCATGCGTGCCGACCGAAATGCCCGCATTGGCGATGACCAGTTCGGGCGTGCCGAAGCGCGCCAGGAAGTCCTGTGCCGACGCGGCGACTGCGGCGGTATCGGTAATGTCGGCGGCATAAATCGCGGTTTGCCCGGGCAAGCTGGCCGCCAGGCCTTCGAGCAGATCGCGCCGCCTGGCGAACAGGCCTACCGCGGTGTCGGGTCCCGCGTAGTGGCGCGCGAGCGCCGCGCCGATTCCCGTGGATGCGCCGGTAATGAAGATGCGGCGCACGATGCCCCGGAGGCGCTACTTGCCCGTAGTGAGGGACTTGCGTGCGACCGGGATCAGGCGCTCGGCGGCCGCGAGCATGCCGTCGCGCGTGCCGCCCTGCTCGGCGCTGATCGTGTAGCGGCCCTGCACCATCAGCGCGGGCGTGCCGTCGATGCGCGAACCCCCGGTGAGCTGGATGGCGCGCTTCACCTTGCTTTGCACGGCGAAGGACTTCATGGTCGCCTCGAACTTCTTCGGGTCGATGCCGTTCCTGCCGAGCCATTCGTTGAGCGCCGCGGCGTTGTCGGTCTTCAGGTGATCCCTGTGGATCGCATCGAAGAACGGGCGGTGCAGCCGTTCCAGAACCCCGAGCGCCTCGAACGTGTAGAAGATCGTGCCATCTAACGCCCAGCGCTCGTTGAACATCGCCGGGATGCGGCGGAAGTACGCATCCGCCGGCAGCTTCGGCACCCAGGCCTCGATCGCCGGCTCGAGGTTGTAGCAGTGGATACAGCCGTACCAGAAGAATTCGGCAACCTCGACCTTGGCCGGATTCTCGACCGGCAGGCTGACGGTGAGCGTGGTGTAGCTGTCGCCCTGCTGGGCGCGCAACGACAGGGGGAAGGGGAGAGCGGCGGCCGCAAGGGCGCCAACGAGCGTACGGCGTAGCGGGTTCATGGAAGTTCTTTCAGTGGAGACGTTCTAATTGTCCTTGGCCGCGGCGTCCTTGACCCTGACCAGGCTCGCGTCGATGCCATTCTGTGACAGCACGCGGCGCACGCGGTTCAGTTCGTCGATCGAAGTGTAGGGTCCCATGCGCACGCGATACCAGGTTCCCTTGTCGGGCAGCGTGCTCGGCTCGACGCTCGACTCGAAGCCCAGGATGGCGATTTTCGCCTTCTGGTTGTCGGCATCGGCCGGGTTCTGGAACGAGCCGGCCTGGATGAAGAAAACGCCCTTGGCGACTTCGGCGACGGCCTTGCCGGCCTTGGCGGCTTCCTTCAGTTCGCGGTCGGTCACCGGTTCCTCGCCGCCGGGAAGGATCTTGTAGAAATCGAACTTGGGCTTGTCCTTCTCGGCGCCCTTGGCGGCGCCCTGCGGCAGGCCGGCCACCGCCTTCTGCGCCTCTGCCGGCGCGCTCTTGCCGTCCTTGGCCGCCTCGGGCCGGCCCTTGCCGAGGAAGGGCAGCGGCGTCTTGTTGAGGTAGTACGCCACCCCGAGCGCGACCCCCAGCCCGACGATGATGCCGATGAACAGGCCGAGCAGGAAACTGCCGCGCGAGCGGCGCGGAGGGTTGGAACGCAGCGTACGAACCGCGGGCTTGGACATTACATTTTCTCCGGCGCGCTGACGCCGAGGAGCGCGAGGCCGTTGGCCAGCGTCTGCCGCACTGCGGCGCAGAGCGCGAGGCGCGCCGCGCGCAACGATTCGTCCTCGACCAGGATGCGCTCGGCATTATAGTAGCTGTGGAATTCGCCCGCGAGCGCGCGCAGGTAGAACGCGATCGCGTGCGGCGCGAGTTCGCTCGCGGCGCCGGCGACGGTCTCCGGGAATTCGCCGAGGCGCTGGGCGAGCGCGAGCTCCTTTTCGCCCTTCAGGGTATCGAGCTTCGCTGCCGCGAGCGCTGCCGGGTCGCCGGACCACTGCGCGAATACGCTGCAGACACGCGCATGCGCGTACTGCACGTAGTAGACCGGGTTCTCTTCGCTCTTCGCCAGCGCGAGATCGACGTCGAAGGTGAACTCGGTGTCCGCCTTGCGCGACACCAGGAAGAACCGGACCGCGTCGCGGCCGACCCAGTCGATGAGGTCGCGCACCGTCACGTAGGAGCCCGCGCGCTTGGAAATCTTCACCTCGGCGCCGCCGCGCAGGACCTTCACCAGGCTGTGCAGCACGTAGTCGGGATAGCCTCTCGGAATGCCCAGGTTGAGCGCCTGCAGACCGGAGCGCACGCGCGTCACCGTGCTGTGGTGGTCGGTCCCCTGCACGTTGATCACCTTGCGGAAGCCGCGCTGCCATTTGGCGACGTGATAGGCCACGTCGGGGACGAAGTAGGTGTAGCTGCCGTCGGACTTGCGCACGACGCGGTCCTTGTCGTCGCCGTAGTCGGTGGTGCGCAACCACAGCGCGCCGTCCTTCTCGTAGGCCTTGCCGCTCGCGACGAGTCCCTTCACCACGGCGTCGACCTTGCCCTCGGCATAGAGGCTCGATTCCAGGAAGTAGACGTCGAAGCGCACGCCGAAGGCCTGCAGGTCGGCGTCCTGCTCCTTCCTCAGGTAGGCGACCGCATGCCGGCGAATCGCGTCGAGGTCTTCCGGATCGGCGATTTCCTTCGCGATGTCTTCGATGTAATCGCCGGCATAGCCTTCCTCGGGCCAGCCCGGCTCGCCCGGCCTGATTCCCTTCGCGCGCGCCTGCACCGACCAGGCGAGCTTGTCGATCTGCGCACCCGCGTCGTTGTAATAGAACTCGCGCGTCACCTCGTGCCCTTGCGCTTCCAGCAGCGCCGCGAGCGCGTCGCCGAGCGCCGCCTGGCGGCCGTGCCCTACGTGCAGCGGTCCGGTCGGGTTCGCCGAGACGAATTCAACCTGGACCTTCCCGGGCTTTCTGGTCGAAACGCGACCGTAGTTCGCGCCTTGCTTGAGGATTTCCGCGATGACGCCCTGCTTGATCCCGCTTTTCAGCCGGATATTCAGAAACCCGGCACCCGCGAGCTCCAGCGGTTCGCACACTCCGGCGCTGGCGAGCGCTGCTGCGGTTGCTATTCTGAGCTGCTCAGCGATCTCTCTCGGTGGCTTTCCCAAGGTCTTCGCCAACTGCAGGGGCATGGTGCTCGAAAAGTCGCCATGCTCAGGCCTGCGTGGCTTCTCCAGCGA